>Ga0209345_10000324_pt1 | contig 61951 bp, 61 predicted proteins | sample Cruoilmetagenom7_FD_187294 | JGI IMG/M metagenome (GOLD analysis project Ga0209345, IMG submission 187294) | Oil polluted marine microbial communities from Coal Oil Point, Santa Barbara, California, USA - Sample 7 (SPAdes) (version 2) | ecosystem: Environmental > Aquatic > Marine > Oil seeps ... | reverse complement strand
TCTTAGCCTGTTGACCCAAACGCCTGAAGCAGTGGCACGGATGCTATCCGTGCCAGCGGCCCGAACAGCTCACTGGCACGGTAACAACTCAGCTCCAGCTCACTCACCCGCAGCGTCAACGGCTCGGTTTGATTGAACGCATTCAGGCCAGCCTGCAGCCGCTGCCAGGGCAGCGCCTGTTTATACAAGCCAACCGTCAGATGCGGAACATAGTCGGCTTGTCGCACCTCAGGGCTGATGCACTGAAGCCGTTCACGCAGCATTGCCAACACACCTTCCGAATCATTCACCTGCAGATAGGGCGCACTGGCAAAGCTGTCGAGCCCTCCAACCTGAAGTTCAAAGGGTGTCTGTGCCAATGTCTCAAGGGCTTCGACCTGCAACTGCCGCAGCTGCACAGTGCAATCGTCATCCCTGCACTGCTCCAGCGCATCAAACCCACAGACAAACAGCGTTATATGGGCCTGCCGACGATAGCCATGATGCAACCAGGGTGACAAATGCCTTTGCGCGGACTGCAGACGCTGCAGCACAGGCCTGTCATGCACGGGTAACGTCCAGACACAGTAAAACTCGCGGCCATGGTGCCACTCAGGATAATCACGCAATTCGCAGGGGATGGTAGAGACAGGAGAGGTGTAAGGCATGACATGGAATGTTAACGGGTGCGGGCCGACACTTCAGCCCCTGAAACAAAAAACGGGCCGCAGGGGCCCGTTTTCTTAGCGCTTATCGAACTCGAGGTTCAGATAGCGACGATGTTCTCAGCCTGAGGACCTTTCTGGCCCTGAGTAACTGTGAACTGAACCTGCTGGCCTTCAGTCAGGGTTTTGAAGCCTGAACCGGAGATGGCGCTGAAATGGGCGAAAACGTCCGGGCCGCTCTGCTGTTCGATAAAGCCGAAGCCTTTAGTTTCGTTGAACCATTTAACGGTGCCAGTAGTAGTAGACATAATAGTATTCTCGTTCGAAATATAATGTGTGAACACTGCCAGCGAAATGCTGATCAGGTTCGGGTAATGCTTTAGGTAATGCAAGGACTTATGAAAACAGAACGAGGTACATACGATTAGGCAGGACTTCGAAATGGTGCATAAATGCAGGTGTTACTCTCAAGCCATTGCAGTGTACGCTGATTCGGTAGGGAGTCAAAGCTTTATTTCAACTATTTTCAGGCATTACCAAAAAACAGTGAACAAAAAAACGGGCCACAAGAGCCCGTTTTTTAGCGCTGACTGAACTCGAGGTTCAGATCGCGGCGATGTTCTCAGCCTGAGGACCTTTCTGGCCCTGAGTAACATTGAACTGCACCTGCTGACCTTCAGTCAGGGTTTTGAAGCCTGAACCAGCAATGGCGCTGAAATGGGCGAAAACGTCCGGGCCACCGCTCTTCTGCTCGATGAAGCCGAAGCCTTTAGTTTCGTTGAACCATTTAACGGTGCCAGTAGTAGTAGACATAATAGTATTCTCGTTCGAAATATAATGTGTGAACGCGGGAATTCAGATAATAAGTGCGACACTCATGGTTGAACGGCGAGAGGTGGCCAACTGCCGAAGGTGGTACGCTTCAGCTCGCCAAAGTCAAAGTAAGTATCACCATGAGTTATCAGCAGTTGACCGAGGGGAAACGATACCAGATATCGGCTCTTCTTACGCAGGGATATTCGCCAGCAGCGATCGCCGGTGTGGTTGAAGTTCATCGCTCCACGGTCTACCGGGAGATGAAGCGTAACAGTCATAACGGAGTGTATGAGCCCGAGAAAGCGCATGCCAGCAGCCGCTCACGTCGAGTTATGGCACGCAAATACAGAGTGCCGGAACAGACCGTCATGTACGTGGAACTGGCGTTGTCCTGGCACTGGAGTCCGGAACAGATCAGCGGTATCGGCAAGCTCATTGGCCTGCCGGTGAGCCATGAGTGGATATATCGTTATGTCGCTGCCGACAAGGCCCGTGGCGGCAAGCTCTACAAGACATTGCGCCAAGGCCATAAACGTTATCGCAAGGGCAGCAACAGCAAGCGGGCGGTCATCCCAGAGCCGATTTCGATCGACGATCGTCCGGCCATTGTGGACACGCGGGAGCGCTTTGGCGACTGGGAGGTCGACACCGTTCTGGGCAAGCATGGTAGTGGAGCATTGGTCACGCTGGCGGAGCGCAAGAGCCGTCTGTATCTGGTCCGCAGGGTCGATGCTAAGCGTGCTACGGATGTGCGGGATGCGATCATCGATATGCTCATGCCCTATGCCGATCATGTGCATACAATCACGGCGGACAACGGCAGCGAGTTCGTCGAACACAAGGCCATAGCGGAGGCGCTGGGGGCGGAGTTCTACTTTGCTCACCCATACTCCTCATGGGAACGCGGGCTGAACGAGAACTTCAACGGGCTGCTGCGGCAGTTCATCCCGAAGGGCACGGATCTGAGGCTGATTACGGATGAAGATGTGCGGTGGGCAGAGAGGAGGTTAAACCTGAGGCCGCGTAAATGCCTCGGATTCAGGCAGCCCGAAATGGTGTTCCAAGAATACATTCAGGCTGCATAGGCGGGTGTCGCACTTCGGAGTTGAATTCGCGGGCACCAAAGGGGGGCGAAAATGCGACAGCCGTAATATACCAGTCACTCCAGATAGAGTTAAGGCATTGGAATATGCCAGGCTGGTTCGACCTGAAGGATCAAAAAACCTTCTGTCAGCTAATAAAAATGATGAGAGTCTCAAAGATTTTTTATACTCTGAAGTAAAGCAGCTTAGAGTGATTCTAAAAAAATATGAGATTGTCAATATCAGAGAGATACGAGTCTATTTTATGATTGAGTATTTTGAAAAGGTGACGGGTTTGCCAGCTCCTGTTGTTGATCAGTCAACGCTTTTAAATGAGGAGCTGCTAAAGCTCGGGTGGACTGAGGTTGCACGTGTAGCAGGGCATAATCGAATGAGTGTTGCACGATCGTATGTAGGATAGTATATATGAATACAATGAAAATCATGAAAAATCTTGTTTTTCGAGATGTGAAAGAAGACTATAAAATCAAAGTAAAAACCAAGATTAATCGTGTTGCTGGAATGATTGAAAAGCGCTTTTCTGACGTGGTAATGTCTGAGCGAATCAAGAAGAAACATTTCGACTGGCTGCTTTCTGAACGTATTGCGGAATATGCAGAGTCAACTCAGAATGACTATAAATCTACTGCTCGATTGATGATCATGGCGCTGGGGAAGCATGACTGGTTGAAACCGCTCCGCTTGGATCAGGATCCCCAGCTTGGTGGACGGCCACAGAAAATTGGTGTTCGCAAGGCCAAGCAACTGCATCCTAATCCTAAAAAATAACCCTGTCCGATTGGAAGGTTGCACCTGGATGCAGCTATGGCGACAAGAACTGTCGCTGGGATGAATCGGTGCCATGAGCGCTGGTCTATGATACCTCGCGCCTGCACTTAACCATCAAATTCCGGATGAGAAACTTTATCGAGAAGCGTCGGAGCTTTGTCGACTCATGATCAACATGAATAAATCTGTATGGGGAAGGTAGTAGGCGTTCCGTCATTTGTCCCACAGATTGTCCCATTTGTCCCAACTCAACCTAATCCAACCTGGCTATGCTGCTTTTTAGGATGTCGCCCGAGGCCGCGCCAGTGCTGGGGTTGAGTTGGGTAGGGTCAGTTTGGGCAGGGCGGTGGAAATGGCACAAAACAGGTTCAAATCCTGCCGTCCCGACCATTTAAATCAAGCAGTTACATGAATCGCCACTTGGCGATTTTTTTGTTTCTGGCCCAGGGCGCATTTGGGTTGCCACTCAACCAAACCGCCTTACCATTGCAGTACTGAAGCCCACAATTGTCGACCGGGTGCGCTGACCAGAAAGCCCATCAAACCCAAGTTAAGAATAACCGTCCACCAGAAGGTTGTCCGAAAGGCCGCTTTGCGCGATTTGTGACGCAGCATGTTCTGTGCGCACAGTGCTCCAGGCCAGCCGCCCAACAATGCCAGCAGGTGCAGGGTTAGCTCAGGTGTGCGACGGCGGTCTGACTGTGCTGCGGATTTGTCGATGGCATAGAGAATAAAGGTCCAGATACTCAGCAGTCCCATTAGTAGGGGCAGTTGCCAGGGGAGCAAGCCAACCATCGCAGCCATTCCCAGGACAACAAAAAGGGCAAGAAGCGGTATGAGCACATGGCTGGAGGAGTGTTGGACTCGGCTCTGTCGCCGGACACTGGTGCCTGCCAAAATGACCGATACGGCGCGTGGCCGATTGTCTTTATCAGTGCCAGGCTCAAAAGTGACCAGCTGATTGATCTGGGGCAGAAGGCTTCGGTCGCGCATGGCGCTGATATGGAAAAAGAGGTCATCCCCACCTTCCAGCGGCTGAATAAAGCCAAAACCTTTCTCGGCGTTCCATTTCTTGATGCGTCCTTTCATTGCCATATGTCATTCCTGAAAATATGTGATGGCAGCCGATCATCTTCGCCCATCCATTGGGCCAAGGCTCAGGGCTTGATCTGCCAAAAGAGCTCGGGAGCGTTCGGGCAAGCCGTCTATTCCCGGTTCAGCACTTCCAGCAGCTCAATTTCAAAAATCAGGTTCGCGTTTGGCGGAATCTTCTCGCCAAAGCCGCGCTCGCCATATCCCATCTGGGCAGGCACCCGCAGTTTGCGTTTGCCACCGACCTTCATGCCTTTAAGTCCTTCGACCCAGGCAGGAATCACTTTCTTGCGGCTCAGTACCGTCTGAAATGGCTGAGCCCTGTCGTGGGAGGAGTCAAACTCGGTTCCGTCTTCGAGAAAGCCGCGATAGTGAGCCGTGATCAGGGCACCGCCTTTTTTCACTTCGATGCCAGTGCCTTCGACAATATCCTCAATTACCAGTTGTTCAAATTCAGCCATGGTTGTTCCCGTAAGTATCAACAAAGTCGTATCCAGCCGCTGAAAAGTAGGCTCTGGCTAAGAACAGTACCAAGCCAGAGCCTGCGAGCGGGTCGGAATCAAATTGCCAACAAGCGAGCATCAGTCTTCGCGGCTGGTCACTTCCAGAAGGTGATAACCGAACTGGGTTTTCACCGGCCCCTGAACTTCATTGATGGGTGCACTGAACACGACTTCATCAAACGCTTTAACCATCTGGCCTGGGCCGAAACTGCCAAGCTCGCCACCCTGCTGACCTGAGGGGCACTGGGAGTGCTCTTTGGCCAGGGCGGCAAAATCGGCGCCATTGGCGATTTGATCTTTTAATGTCTGGCATTCGGTTTCAGAACTGACAAGGATGTGACGTGCGCTTGCGCGGGCCATGGGTTTTCTCCGTAGCAGGTTGGATATTAGCTTAAGCATGGTTGTGTTTTCTGTCGGTTTAGATCAATTCTACATCAGTGGTGATGACCGCCAACGCCATGCGCGTGGCCGTGGGCGATCTCTTCATCTGTCGCGGCACGCACATTGGCCACCTCAATATCGTAGGTCAGGGTCTTGCCGGCCAGCGGGTGGTTGGTATCGACCAGTACCATTTTCAAGCCCGGTTTGATTACGGTCACCTGACGCACGCCCTGATCGGTCTGTACCATGGCGACCATGCCGGGTTTCCAGCTGCGTACGCCTTTGGGCAAGCCTTGCAAATGCTTGAGCGGCACACGCTGCTGCTGGCCTTCCTTGCGCTCACCGTAGGCCTGTTCGGGCGTCAGAGTCAGGTGCAGCGTTTCACCGGCGGATTTGCCTTCCAGTGCGGCCTCGATTGCCGGCATCATGCTGCCATGGCCGTGGAGGTAAGCGACAGGATCGGCTCCATGGTTGGTTTCGATCTGGGTATCGTTGGTGTCGGTCAGCGTGTAGTAGAACTGAACCACTGTATTGTCGGTAATCTGTGTCAACGCAAGCCCCTCATGCATCTATAAAGAAAGTGTAAAGTATCCGGGTATGAAAAAGGCTTCGCAAGGAAATCACACAAGAGCAACTTACATTCTCAGTGACCAAGGGGCTGAATCCATGAGCCATGCATCAATGCTGATTGTGTCCATTGAGTTTCGTGCGGCTATGGGATTAAACAATACGCATCTGTCGGCATTGGTGTCGATGATACGCCATCCCTGGCAGATGTACGGCTGCCGGAGCGCTACTTGACCGTCATATCATTTTTGACGGATTTCACGCCCTCGACACTTCCTGCCACTTCTATAGCCTTGTTGATATCAGCATAGGAATTGACGAAGCCGCTCAGTTGTACGACGCCCTTGAAGGTCTCGACGTTGATCTCCGTGGATTTTAGAGTGGGGTCGTTGAAGATTGCAGCTTTCACTTTTGTGGTGATGACGGTGTCATCTATATACTCCCCGGTCCCTTCCTGCTGAGCGGTTGATGCGCAACCCACCAGTAGAGCAAGCATTGCGGTCAGGAAAAAAGCGGGGAAACGTTGCAGTACTATCATGATTTGGTGCTCCGTATGGTCTTGAGTAACTGTCAGTCGGTTTGGGACTGACGGTCAGCACGTACAGGTGCACGTCCTCTTTTTGGAACTTCATGGTAGTTGAATTCTGCAAGTTTATGAAAAAAATCGAAAGAACGATGTAGGTGCTGGCATCGGCGTCGAGGGTTTACAGCGGCCACACCAGTAGCAGCAATGGAATACTGATGACCAAAACCAAGAGTGAAACGGGTAGCCCCAAGCGCCAGTAATCGCCGAACTTGAAGCCGCCGGGCCCCAGAATCAGGGTGTTGTTTTGATGCCCTATTGGCGACAGGAAAGCGCATGAAGCACCGATGGCAACCGCCATCAGAAATGCATCGGCATCAACACCCAAGGCAGCGGCGGTGCCCAGTGCGATGGGGCACATGGTGGCTGCCGTCGCGGCGTTATTCACAACACTGGAAATCAGCATGGTGAGCGTCAGGATCAGCGCAATTGCGATCGGGCCGTTGCCTTGGGCGACATGCTGCATCAAAAGTTCGGCAATCAATGTTGCAGTACCTGTGCTTTCCATCACGGAGGCAACTGGCATCAGTGCCCCGAGCAAAACGATCACCGGCCAGTCGATGGCGTCATACACTGAGCGCAGAGGTACCGTTCTCAGCACCATTGATGCCAGTACGCCTGCCGCAAAGGCGATGGCGGTGGGCAAGAGTGCGAAAGCTGCTGCCGCGACCGATGCCAGCATGATCAGGCTGGCGGTCAGGGCCTTGCCGCGATCAGGGATGCGCAACTCCCGCTCCGCCAGTGGCACACAGCCGGTATCCGCTGCAAATCCGGCCAGCGCCTCTTCAGAGCCTTGCATCAGCAGCAAGTCGCCGGGTCTTATTTTGAGTGTACGCAGGCGGGCCTTGGAACGGGAGCCTTCACGGGATACGGCCAGAAGGTTGAGCCCGTAGCGAGTGCGCAGCAGAATATCACGAGCGGAACGGCCCTGCAGTGATGACTCGGCACGCACTACCAGCTCCATCAGCATCATGCCGTCGCCGTTGTTGTCAGACTCGCTGTCATCCTCTTGCTGCTCTGTATCTTCATCCGTTTTGGCAGCCTTTTCGTCCTCTTCATCCTCCGATGACGGGCCGGCTTCTTCCAACTCCAGCCCCAGTGCACTCAGTACACCGGCCAATGACTCCACATCAGCCTCGATGACCAGAATATCCCCCGCCTTGATACGACGCCCGGAAGAGGGAGCATTCACTTTGACCTCGTTACGTACCAGGCCGATAACCTGGGCATCAGCCTCATCGAGCTCGGCCTCTACCTCTCGCAGGTACATACCGGCCACCTTGCTGTCCTTGGGGACTCTGGCCTCGGTAATATAGGCGCCGGTCTCGAAACCTTCTGTGCCGGGCTGCTTGCGTGCCGGTACCAGCCGCCAGCCAAGCAGGGCGATAAACAGCACACACAGCAGAGCAACCGACAGGCCCACGGCGGTGAAGTCAAACATCTCGAAACCGGTGCCGATACTCTCACTGCGAAAGCCGGACACAATCAGGTTGGGTGGGGTACCGATGAGCGTTGTCATGCCCCCAAGAATGGTGCCAAAAGCCAGTGGCATCAGTACCTGTCCGGGGGTAAGCCCAAGGCGGCCAGACAGTTGCACCGCGACCGGCATCAGCAGCGCCATGGCGCCGACATTGTTCATGAAGCCGGACAGGAATGCACCCAGCCCCGTCAGCGCGGCAAGGCTGAGTGTAACGCCTGCCTTTTTAGGCAGTGCGTGACGCGTCAGAATATCCACAGCGCCGGATATCTGCAGGCCTCGACTCAGGACCAGCACGCAGGCAACTGTCACGACGGCCGGGTGTGCAAAGCCAAGAAAGGCATCCTGCGGATCGATCAGGCCCACAAGTACGCATGCAAGCAGTGCACCGCCCGCCACCATGTCATGCCGCCAGCGGCTCCAGATGAACATCGCCATGGTGGCCAGCAGAATGATAATGATCAGCAGCTGGTCCTGAGTCATCAGTTAGGCTCTTGTGTCAGGTCAGGTTGCTCCAGCCGCAGGTTGGCCGGAGGAGCACTGCCGTTCTTTTCCTGCCCAAAGTACAGGGTGGTATGCGGGAAGGGAATCTCAATACCGGCATTGTCGAAGTGGATTTTGACCAACCGGTTGTAGGCTCGGCCCACCGAAAACTGATCGCCCGGTGTGGTTTTGATGCGGACACGAATATTGACCGAACTGTCGGCCAGCGCCGTCACGCCTGAAATCTCGATCGGCTCCAATATCTGATGTTTTGTTTCTTCACTGGCCGCCAGCTCCTCAAATGCGTTCTGCAAATGAATGATCGCCTCATCAATGCTTTCCCGATAGGCAATGCCATAGACGCCCACGTGATAACCGAACTCACGCATGTAGTTGGAGACGGTGTCCACGCTGGAAAAGGGGATCAAATGATAGGTACCGTTCAGGTCACGGATCCCGACCGAGCGGATGCTCAGGCGCTCAGCCGTACCGGTGATGCCGCCTACGGTGACGATATCGCCGGTATTCATCGCATTTTCGAGCTGGATGAACACTCCGGTGATGATGTCCTGGACCAGTTTTTGCGAGCCGAAGCCGATCGCCAGCCCCAATACCCCGGCACCGGCGATCAGCGGGCCAATATTGATACCGATTTCGGACAGGACCACCATGCCTGTCATGGTGATGAGCGTGATTGCCGCCGCGTTGCGGAACAGTGCCAGTAGCGTCTTGATGCGAGGTGACGGCTCACCGGTACCGGTTTCGGGATTCAGTTTATGCTCAATCACACTGGCAAGGGCAACCCAGACTGCGAAGGCAACGGTGAGAATGACCGCAATCGCGATGGTCTTGCCAACCAGCATACGACCGGTTTCAGAGGCAAGCCAGGCGCTGATGTTGAAGGCCCCCCAGGCGCCCAGGATCAGCATGATAACAAAAACAAACAGAATGGCCCGCAGGAAGTAGAGCGCACTGGGCAGATAGCTGTTGATGCGAGACTCCAGCAGCGGAAGTTTGTGTTTCAGCTCATCGGACAAGGTCAGCCGGCGGCCCAGTGTCTGACCGAGAAGAGTCGAAAGCAACAGGCCCGCCACGATGGCAACAATACTCTTGATGGTTGCCAGCAGTACAAAGGGCAGTGCATCTTCCGGTCGAGTGAGCGTAAGTACCAGTACCAGCGAAAAGTAGGCAATTGCCAGCAGGTGCCAGCTGCGAGACAGAAGTTTCAATAATACCTGGGCAATACCACCCTCCGTATTGTTCGCTCGCAACTCAATTGCCATGCGCAGGCGACTGCGGTGCTTCAATACCACGGTTGTTGCATAGGCATATGCCAACAGCGTAATCAGGGTGCCGACTGCTTCGCCCAGCGTTTTGGACAGGTACAGGTTGATCAGCGGTACCAGTGTCATCAGGCCGTAGCCCACCAGGCTGATTAGCTTGCCGATCCAGCGGTTCCAGAACTCTGCTTCGTTGGCATCAATGGCCAGCAAGCGCAGCCCCTGATGTTCGGATTGAAGCAGCATGCGGATACCCACTTTCAGGCCTTCGATGACCAGAAACGCGTTCAAAAACAGGGAGGCTCGAGTGGTCAGCTCACCGCTCTCGCCAATCAGGAAGGTGCCGATCAGGCTGCCGCTGACATAGGCCAATACCACCAGCAGCAGGTCCAGTACCGTTGCAAGGGCGACACAGAGCACCAGGCGCAACACGGGTGTGGGTCTTGTATCTGCGCCAGTCCAGCGACTGAATACAGCGAACAGGGGACGTGTGAGTCGCCTCACCAGAAAGAAAACGGCCAGAGTGGACAGGATCACCATGCCCAGATTAAGGGCTGCATCGGTGAAGACGGCAGAGTCGAAACCGGACTCGGACCCGGTGAGTTCGCCTGACAGCACGTCACGGGCCGTTGAGGCCAGATTGATGACCTGCTGTCCCATATCGGCTGCGATACTGCTGCTTAGCTGTGCCAGTTTACGCGGCAATGAAAGGGGGGCTTCCGCATCGGTTTCAACCGTGAGACTTTCAATGTGTGCGGAGTCTGCAGCGGGCTCGGTGCTGGCGGGTTCGGCGAGGGCCAAAGGGGTGCATACAAGACTGACAAGAATGAGCAGGTATCGCAGAGTAAACGTCAATTGGGGCCTCCGTTGATTGCTCGACGCAGGTCCAGATTAGCATAACGCCGACAGCGGGAATATCGGTCGGCGTTGTCGTTTCTGGCTCAGCCGTCAGCGTTGATGCGTGAGATCAGCTCATTCAGAACCGCTTCGGCACGGTCATTTTCAACCTGACAGGTGCCGGCTGCATGATGACCGCCACCGCCGTACTGCAGCATCAACTCACCGACGTTGGTTTTGGCGCTGCGATCAAAAATGGACTTGCCGGTGGCAAACACGGTGTTCTGCTGCTTAAGGCCCCACAATACATGGATGGAAATATTGCACTGGGGGTAAAGCGCATAAATCATGAAACGGTTACCCGCCCAGATCTGGTCTTCATGGCGCAGGTCCAGTACCACAAGATTGCCATGGACCGTTGCGCAGCGCTTAATCTGCTGCTTGAACTTCTCTTCCTGCTCAAAGTACAGCTCAACCCGCTCCTTTACATCGGGCAGGTCAAGGATCTCCTCAATGCTGTGGTTTTTACAATAATCGATCAAATCCATCATCAGGGCATAGTTGGAGATGCGGAATTCGCGGAAGCGTCCCAGGCCGGTACGGGCGTCCATCAGGAAGTTGAGCAGTACCCATCCTTCTGCGTTAAGCACCTCTTCCTGAGTGAACTGGGCCGAGTCGCCCTTGTCCACAGCGTCCATCATTTCGTCCCACTCAACGGGGAAGGCGTCATGGCCGCCGTAGTATTTCCATACCACGCGGGCGGCCGAGGGTGCGTCGGGGTCGATGATGTGATTGTCCACCTTCTCGTTACGAAGGGTTTCAGACAGGTGATGATCAAATGCCAGATTGACCCCTTTTACGTAAGGCAGGTTAGTCGTGATATCGCGAGCGGTGATATCCACCTTGCCATCCTGCATATCCTTGGGGTGAACGAACTTGATATCGTCGATCAGGTCCAGGTGCTTAAGCAGCACGGCACAGACAAGACCGTCGAAATCACTGCGGGTAACGAGGCGAAATTTTTCAGCGGACATCAGCAACAGCTCCCAGAATTAATTGACCGTATCCGGAAAGTAACACAGCCGTACGGGTGGCTGAAGCCTGAAGCGCTTTGTGGGGCAGGAAAAAGCGTGCTTGTTGACCTGTAACGCCTATGCTCGAGGTGAATGGAGCCAGCTGCGCAAAGCTGGCCAGCGATTGACCAGCATCGCTGTAAAGATGAGCGCGCAGCCACTGAGCTGAAGGGCGGTCATGGATTCGCCGAGCCAAAGCATGGCCAGCAGGGCTGTCCAGACAGGCTCCAGTGTCATGATGATGGCCGTGTGACTGGGAGGTGCCAGGCTTTGAGCATGGGTCTGCACCAGAAAGCGCAGGCTTGTGGCAATGAGTGTGCTGGCGATCAGCCAGCCCCAGATGCTCGCTGACTGGTCAAATTGCCACTCCTCCAGAAACACCGAGGCCAGCGCGCTTATCAGGCCGGTGACCAGCAGTTGCACGGCGGTCAGGGGCAGCACCGGCAGGCGTGCGGCGGCACGACTGTTGAGAATAAACGTGAGCGAGAAAAACAGGGCGGACAGCAGAAACAGCGCTTCTGCCACGCCAAGGTGAAATTCACTGTCCAGTGACAGGCAGGCAAGGCCAGCGATGACCAAAGGCAGTGACAGGAAAACATAGGGTCCGGAGCGGTCACCAAACAGCAGGCTGATCAAGGGCACAAGGACGACTCCAAGCCCGGTCAGAAAGGCACCGACCCCCACATGATTGGTCATCTCCAGTGCCACGATCCAGAAGCTCAGTGCCGTACCAAAAAATGCACCGACCAGGCAGGCACTTTTCCATTGCAGCAGTGTAAACAGACGCATGGCCGACCAGCCAACAGCCGCCAGAATCAGGCCGGCACTGATAAACCGCAGTGCCATGAACAGCAGTGGGGCAAGCCCCTGTACGGCCTCACGCGAGAAAATCCAGCCAGCCGCAGCAAGAATGGTGGTAAGCAGCAGCAACAGATCGGCTTTCTGATGGGTGGACAAAATGTGCATCCCTTGCGTAGTCGGTGGGCAAAGCGTGTATGTTAGCAGAAAGTCTAAAACGGCACGTTTACAAAAAGAGGACTGATGCCGGGTGGCTCAGGTACAGAGCGCAAACAACTGGGCGCGGCTGGTGATGCCGAGTTTCTCGTAAGCCCGCTTGCGATAGGTGATGACACTGCTGGCGGCAATGTCCAGCTCGGCAGCGATGGCTTCATTTTTTTTGCCACGCAGGACCGCACGACACACCTGTTGCTCACGTTCGGACAGAAACGCCAGCGGGCCTTCGAGGCGCAGCCGTTCATTCAGAGCAAAGTGCTTGTACAGCAATACGCTGATCAGCGCGCCCACTCGGCGAGTAAAGCTGTCGTCGTCAAAGCGGCTGTCAAAGCGGGAGCTGCGGCGGTAAAGGTTGACGTAATAGTTGCCGCTTTCGGTCCCCCTGATGATCGCCAGCTTGTCGAGAAAGCCCGGCGATTCAAAAAAGGCCTTGCGATAATGTAACCCCATATCACTGCTGACGGAGTCAAAGCGAACCACCTGTACCTCACCTGGCGCGATGGTTTTCAGGATGCTGAAATTGGGATCCTGCAGGTAGTGTCGCTCGCCGACGTAGGCTTCGGCCAGCTGTCTGGCGGAGGCCTCTCGCGCATAGTCCTTGAACAGCAGAGTCGAGACCTGATGGCCGTCTTCACAGTAGAACACCATGCACTGTTCAGTACCGAACTCATGGTGAAGCCAGTCAAGAAAGACATCGTAAAAACTGTGAGTACCCAGTTGTTCGAGTACGTCCAAGACCTTGGACAATGGGCTCCAGTCAGGTGTCATCTGCGATGGCATCCAGCTCTCCTGTGGCAAGTGCGGGGGTTCTTATGCTTTGCTGAAGCTTAACCCAGAACGGGCACAGGCGGGAGAACGCGATCAAAAGCCGGAGAGCGGTTCGACCACGGACTGCCGTCTAATCAGTCGGTGGCCGGCCCTCCGGCAACCGGCATGCTCGGGGGAACATGCCGGGGTGGAAACAGCGTGTCGTGCTTAGCGGCAGGCGAGACTGGTCAGAATCTTCTTGAAGGTTGCGATCTCGTCTTCGCTGAACTCACCGAACATCTTGTCCTGTTCCTGCCTGGACAGTGCCCAGAGGGCTTCGGCCTGCTCTTCACCGCTGGCGGTGATGTTGTAGTGCTCATCCGAAAGGCTCACCAATCCTTTGCGCTGCAGGATCTCAGCCGCATTGTCGACTTCAACCTCAGGCATGTTGACTTCACGCAACAGCTCCTTGCGGCACAGCTTCGGCGTTTCCTGAAGTACCATCAGCATGCGTGCTTCACTGGTGCGCAGACCTGTGGACAGCTGCAGCGGAGCATAATCGGCCTGATAGGTACGAATGGCCTGCACCATCAAGTAGTACAGGTTGTCCTTGAAACGGGACTTGAGACGCTCGATGGCAGCAGGCTCGTCCTCTTTCTTGGCAGGAAAGCGGGAGTGTGGCATCACCACAGAGTAGCTGCCCTGATGGTAAACCAGCGGCGCACGGCCGGTGTCTTCAAAGGCTACAACCTTGCCGATCAGGATCCAGTGGTCACCACCATCAACGGTTTCGTAGGATTCACACTGGAAGCAGGCAGCGGTATCCGGCAGCAAGGGAGCGCCACCGAGACCAGCGTTGAAATCGGTCCCCGCGAACTTGTCTTCACCAGGGCGGGCAAAGTGGTTTGACAGATCGATCTGGTCAGCGGCAAGGATGTTGACGGCAAAATGCGTTGCCTTCTCGAAGATTTCGCAGCTGCCGGAGCGCTTGTCGATGCTCCACAGAATCAGGGCCGGATCCAGGGATACAGAGTTGAAGCTGTTGGCGGTTACACCAGTCTTGACGCCGTCCGGTGTCTGCGCGGTGACAACGGTAATACCGGTGGCAAAGTTGCCCAGAGCACGACGAAAGGCTTTGGGATCGAATTCAGTGACTTGATTGCTCATAACAGCACCTGGGGGTCGGGTTAACAACATTCTTATAGTAGACGAGCTACAGACAACACACCTGACAACGGGTGAGGTGTTCCCGTCAAAAGGAAAAAGGCGCCCGCCCGCAAGGAACAGGAGGGCGCCTCTGGATATTGCAGAGATCAGAGCAGCGTGGGATCCGGCTCAAGACCCAGCAGTTCACGGCCGATGATCTGGGCGCAGACATCGTAGTCGGTGTAGGCGTGGGCTGCCGTCATGTTGGACTCATGCCACAGACGCTGGCTCTCGCGATCCTGATACCAGTTGGAAGCACCCATTACAGCCCACAGGCGGTTGACGGCTTCAACACACATCTTGATGGCATAGGCCTGGTTGGTACGCCAGTGCGCCAGAGTGTAACGGTCCGGGTATTCGTGACGCTCACCATACTCCTTGTGCTCGTTCCAGGTCATTTCCAGATAGGCGCGAGCGGCACATACCTGCTGATAGGACTCGGCGATGCGCAGGATCGGCGGAATGGACTCTTTCACCTGAGCGCCGGTGTAGGCACGGACACGGTTCTGGGTCAGTTCCTTGTAAACATCAATCATGCGCTCGGCGACACCCAGACTCATGGCGGCGAAGCCACAGGCAAAGTACGGGCGGTACGGAGTATGGAAAATCTTGCTGTCCGGGTACAGAGGACGACCGGCGTGGCGGCCTTCCATCATGTCGCGGGCTGCCTGGATGCGGTGTTCGGGAACGAATACACCCTTGATGCTGGCGGTTTTGGTGCCGCTGCCCTGCATGCCGACAGAGTACCAGTCATCGATGATGGTGAAATCGCTCTTGGGGATGACCGCAAAGCTGTATACCTTTTCACCGGCTTCGTCGAAGCGGTTAAAGCCGACGATGATCCAGTCAGCATGGTCAACACCTGAGCTCCACTTCATATCACCGGTAAAGATGATGCCGCCTTCGGTTTCCTCGTGCTTGCCAAAAGGTGCGATGGAGCTGGACGCTACGGTATCCGGGTTTTCACCCCAGAACTCGTCCTGGGCCTGCTTGCTGAACATCGCCATCTGATGGTTGTGGGTGCACAGCAGGCTGTATGCCCAGGCGGTGGAGCAGCAGGCGCCGGCCAGGGCGGCGATGCAGTCGGTAAATTCGGGCAGAGACATTTCCAGGCCGCCGTAGGCCTTGGGCAGGAACGCACGGTTCAAACCGATACCGTGCAGCATCTCAATGTTTTCCTGGGGCACCTGACGCAGCTCAATCGCCTTGGGAGCGTTGGCGCGAATGGCAGGGAGGATCTCCTTGAGTTTGTCGAGCATCGGATTCTGTTTGTTCATCTGGATCGTCTCTCTTCTAATAATGGAATCGGTTACATCGCAATTGGGTTTTCGAGTGGCTACCCGAACAACAACTTGATAATGATCCGTGAAGGATTGAAACGATTATGCGGAGTCAGGCTCGTGCAGGAAATGTAAATTTCTGGTTTATTATTGCACTTTTCTTTATTTAAGCTGGATTGCGGTTGTTTGCCTGGCCTCGGGCTATCGATCAAAAAGTAACCGACAACCCAAGTATAGTTCAGCCAGGCTCAGGCTGCAGAGCGGCGGGTCAGGGCCAGAGCCGCCAGTGAGCCGCAGCCAGTCAGGCCAATGATCAGTGCCATCGGCAGGGCCGTACCATCGTGCAGAGCACTGGCGATTGAGCTTGCCAGAGCCCCCAGACCGAACTGACAGGCAACCGCCAGTCCGGCTGCGGCACCGGCCTGTTCCGGATAGCGTGACAGCAGGCTGGCCATGCAGTTGGCGCCGAGTACACCGGTGACGCTGACAAAGCCCAGCAGGGCCAGCACAATCAGAGGCAGGCCGCCGATCTCCGTAATGCCGGCGAAGGTCAGCAGAAGCCCTGAAAAGGCCGCAAGAGAGGCGCCGGCGAGCAGCAGTCTCTGCGTACCGAATCGTCCCACATAACGGGCATTCAGGCTCACCAGCACGATAACGCCGCCGATGTTCAGGCTGAACAGCCAGGCGTAGTTCTGCGGGCTGACACCAAAGTATTCGATGTAAACGAAGGGTGACGCCGTGATATAGGCGAACATGCCGGCAAAGGTCAGCGACATGCAGAGAATGTAGCCTATCGCCACCGGTTGCAGGCCAATCCTGAGGTAAGCCTGAAACACGGCCAGTACACTGGCGCGGCGTGAATCGCCGTGATGGGTTTCAGGAATTTTCCAGGCACTGGCCAGCAGTACGATTGCAGCGAAAATGAACAGCACAATAAACAGTGAACGCCAGTCAGAGATCATGATCAGATAGCCACCGACCAGTGGTGCAATCAGGGTTGCGATCATGGTGACCAGGTGCATCAGCGACAGGACGCGGGCGGCTTCGTTCAGCGGGAACAGGTCACGCACAATGGCGCGGGCCAATACCGAGGCGGCAGCTGCACCCAGTGCCTGCAGGAAGCGTGCAGCGATCAGCCACTCGGCACTGGTCGCCAGCATGCAGGCGATACTGGCAAACAGGTAGAGTGTGATGCCGCCAAGCAACAGGCGACGACGGCCGTACTTGTCCGACAGTGGGCCGTAAAACAGCATGCCGATGAACAGGCCGACCAGAAAGGCACTGATGGTCAGCTGGATACTGGATTCAGGGGCCTGCAGGTCCTGCGCGATCAGGGGCAGGCTGGGCAGGTACATGTCGATCGACAGAGGGCCGAAGGCGACGAGTGCGGCCAGCAGCACGATAAGACGTTGGGGGTTGGCTACCGATGACATCCTTGGGTCTCCCGGTGAGGTGTTGGGGTGTTATGAAGTGATCTTACCACTGTGAATAATCTGTTTAATATATTAACAAAGTGTTGTGCGCTCAGTGCCCAAACGAAAACGGCCTGCAAAGGCAGGCCGTTTGATCATACGGTGCGGTGTATCAGAGGCGGCTTGAGCCCGGTGCAAACGATTTGGTAGCGGAGGCCTGGGCCGCCGGAACCTTATCGCCGCTGACCGGAGACACCGGGAATACGGCGTTGATCTGGCCGGTGCCGGAGCTGCCAAAGTAAGGTGTGAGTACTTCGGCCTTCTGGTCATATTCAGACCAACCGAGTGCACCCAGCAGCATGGCGGTGTCATGCATGAAGCCTTCACCGTGACCTTTTACGGCGTATTCAGGCAACATTTCGCAGAAATCTTCCCACTCGCCGTTCTGCCACATCTCCACCACCTGGTGATCCAGTCGCTCAAGGAACGGGGACCAGGTTTTGGTGGCAAAGTCCGGTGCCTGACCGTTCTGGGCGAAGCGATGCGACAGTGAGCCGGACGCCAGAATGGCTACGGTGCCGTCGTACTTTTCTTCAATTGCCTTGCGCATGGCCCAGCCCAGACGCGCACTGTCATTCAGGTAGTGCACAGTACACATGGCGGAAACGGAGATCACCTTGAAGTGGCGATCCTGGTTCATGTAGCGCATGGGTACCAGTGTGCCGTATTCCGGGTCGAGGCTGGTGGAGTCATGGGCCAGGGTTTCCACACCCTGAGCGTTACATTCCTCGGCCAGCAGGCGGCCCAGCTCCGGATTGCCATCGTATTCAAACTCCATGTTGGAGATGAAATGCGGCAGCTCGTTGCTGGTGTAGTTGCCGGCCCAGTGGGCGGCACAGTTGATGTGGTAGTTGGCGTTGACCAGCCAGTGGGTATCGAACACCACAATGGTATCAACGCCCAGCTCACGGCAGCGACGGCTGATTTCGTGATGACCGTCAATTGCCGCCTGGCGGAACCCTTTTTGCGGACCGTCCAGCTCGGACAGATACATGGACGGTACATGCGTGATTTTTGCAGCTAATGCGAGCTTACCCATCAGGTTTTCCTCTCTTTTCATTGCCGGGGCGGTCAGGCCGCGACCCGGTCAGCATAGTCTTGAATCATCGACCGGCGTGTTGTGGTGGGCGTCCCTGCGCATTGTCAGGCAGTGGGGTCGCAGCGCCGGCGCCAGGCACTGAAATGTGCCAGCAGAGCGACTACGGGTGCTGCCAATATGCATCCGAATATCAGTGTAGTGCCATATGTCAGCAGGTATGGCACCAGCTGGGCAATGGCGGCGCCTGTCAGCAGCTGGATAAAGCCCATCAGCCCTGAGGCGGTCCCGGCTGAGCTGTCACTGCTGCTGATGGCCGCCGATTGTGCATTGGGCTGGCTCAGCCCCCGGCCAAAGATCACCAGTGCCATCGGCAGGAACAGGCCCGCAAAACTGAGCTGGTCCAGCAATGAAAGTCCCAGCAGCAAGGCGGCTCCCAACAGCGAGAGCAGATTGCCGCTGAAGACCATCTGGTCAACACTGAAACGGCCAGCCAGACGCGTTGACAGAAAACTGCCTGCCATGAACGCCAGTGACACGGTCAGAAACCAGCTGCCGAACTGAGCCGAATTGCCGCCGAGCTCGCCTGTGACGATGTAAGGGCTGCTGCCAACAAACAGATAGAAGGCCGCTGCCACGGCCGTGGTTGACAGCACGTAGCCCAGATATTGCCCCGAGCCAAGCACCTCGCCATAACGCCTGAAGATGCCGCCCAGGTGCAGACTGTCACTGCGCACCTGGCTGGTCTCGGGCAGCATGCGCAGCGCGACCAGCCAGACCAGCGCACCCATGAACACGGACAGATAGAATATAGAGTTCCATCCGGTCCAAAGGTTCAGGAAGCCACCGATGGTGGGCGCCACCGCCTGAGCGATGGCAATGGCCATGACCACATAGCCCATACGTCCCGCAGCGCCTTCACGGCCATGCACATCCAGAATAATGGTGCGTGCCAGTGCCATGCAGGTGCTCCCGCCCAGTGCCTGCAACACACGTCCGGCGATCAGTATCTCGACCCCATCCGCCGAGGCGGCCAGCAGGCTGCCCAGCGTGTGCAAACCCAGTCCAGTCAGCAACACCGGACGACGGCCGAAATAGTCCGCCAACGGTCCGGTGATCAACTGGCCGATCGCCAGTGTCAGCAGATAGCAGGTAAAGGTCAGCTGAATGGTGGCGATATCCGCATCCAGCGCAGCGGCTGCATCCGGCATTGCCGGCACGAATGCATTCAGGGCCAGTGGGCTGGCCATGGCGATCAGTGTCAGCAGGGCAACAGGTGGATTCGGTTTCACGATATCTCGGCCGGTCAGGCAACCGGTGCAGTCTTGCAGGACTGCACCGGACAGCACTTACTTGGGATCGCGGATCACCAGCAGGCGCAGCTCTGTCATGTCCTCGATCGCATAGCGAACGCCTTCACGACCCAGACCGCTGTCCTTCACGCCACCATAGGGCATGTGGTCCACGCGCCAGGAGGGTACATCGCCGATCACAACGCCGCCGACTTCCAGCTCGTTCCAGGCTTTCTGGATCTTGTAGATGTCGCGGGTGAAGATGCCGGCCTGCAGACCGAAATCGGAGTTGTTCACTTCCTTCAGTGCTGCATCAAAGTCGGAGAACTTCGACAGGATCGCAACCGGGCCGAAGGCTTCCTGCGTATTGACGTTCTGATCCGCCGCCACGTTTTCCAGCAATGTTGCCTGCAGCATGGCGCCTTCGCGCTCGCCGCCGGCCAGAACGGTGGCACCGGCGTCTTTCGCTTCCAGTACCCAGTTGTGCAGACGGGTGGCTTCCTTCTCGGAGATCATCGGGCCGATAAAGGTGTTCTCGTCTTTCGGATCGCCGTGTACCAGTGCGTTGACCGCCTTGGCCAGTTTTTCACGCACTTCATCGTAGTGCGCTTCGTGCACCATGATGCGCTGTACGCTGATGCAGCTCTGGCCGGACTGGTAGTAGGCGCCAAACACGATGCGTGCAACCGCGTCATCAAGGTCAGTACCTTCGTCGACGATACAGGCGGCGTTGCCGCCCAGCTCCAGTACGACGGGCTTTTTGCCGGCCTTGGCCTTGAGCTGCCAGCCCACATCCGGAGAGCCTGTGAAGCTGAGGAGCTTCAGGCGGTCGTCGGTGGTGAACAGGTCGGCACCGTCACGGTGGCAGGGCAGGATGGAGAATGCGCCCTTGGGCAGATCGGTTTCGGCCAGTACTTCACCGATGATGATCGCGCCGATCGGCGTCAGGCTGGCAGGCTTGAGGATAAACGGACAGCCGGCAGCGATTGCCGGTGCCACCTTGTGTGCCGCCAGGTTCAGCGGGAAGTTGAACGGCGAAATGAAGGAGCAGGCACCGATGGGTACACGCTTCCACATGCCGGTGTAGCCTTCGGCGCGGGGGCTGATATCCATGGGCACCACTTCACCGCCGATGCGTACCGCTTCCTCGGCTGCAATGCGGAAGGTGTCGATCAGGCGGGTCACTTCACCGCGGGCGTCCTTGATCGGCTTGCCGGCTTCGATGCACAGTGCAACGGCCAGCTCTTCAGCGCGTTCTTCGAAACGCTTGACGCAGTGGTTGAGGATCGCCTGACGCTTGTAGGCCGGCAGTTTGCGCATCGGCTCGGTGGCCGCGTCAGCCGCTGCGATCGCCTTGTCGATGGCAGCCGCATCGGCCATGGCGACACGGGTTGCCGCTTCGCCGGTGAACTTGTCATAGACTACCAGGTCCTGGTTCGGAGCCAGGGCTTCGTTGGCCAGGTAGTAGGGGTAGGATGTCTGCAGCATGGATGGTCTCCGCCTGCTTATGAATGTTGGGTTATGTGTTATGAGTTGGCTGAATCACCCGCCGGGGCGAGGGTCCCCGGCGGGTGTTGCAAAAATTACTGTACCGGGAAAATAACGTTGGCCTGACCGGTGCCGGAGCTGGGGAAGTACTCGCCAATCAGCTCGCCCTTGCCGGTGTATTTGTCCCAGCCCAGTGCGCCGAACAGCATGGCGGTATCGTGCATGCCGCCTTCGCCGGAGCAATGCTGTGCGTATTCCGGCAGCATTTTCAGGAAGGTATCGATTTCACCGTTCTGCCACAGCTCCAGTACGCGCAGGTCGACCTGACGGTTGAACTCGCGTGAAATGGTGAAGGTGCCGTTGTTGGCTTCGTAGAGCTCGTTTTCCCAGATCTTGTGTGACAGGGAACCGGATGCCAGCAGTAGAACCTTGCAGTCGCTCTCTTTCACCGCTTCAGTGATCGCCTCACCCAGCTTGCGAGAGTCCTGCAGGTTGTGAACGGTGCAGAATGCCGCAACGGATACGATCGGCATGTCGCCCGGCTCCATGAAATGCATGGGCACCAGTGTGCCGTATTCCAGGTCCAGCGTCTCAACCTGATGGGACAGGGTGAACACGCCTTTGTCGGTCGCCTTGGCCGCAATCGCATCGCCCAGCGCCGGGTTGCCCTTGTACTCGTACTCCAGGTTCTGGATGAAGTGCGGGAACTCGTGGCTGGTGAACTTGCCCTTGAATACCGGGTTGCTGTTGATGTGATAACCGGCGTTGATCAGCCAGTGGGTGTCCAGCACAACAATCGTGTCAGCGCCCAGTTCACGCGCGCGGCGCATGATTTCGCGGTGACCGTCGATCGCCTGCTGACGGCAGCCCTGAAGTTTGCCCGGCTGCTCGGACAGCAGCATGGTCGGTACGTGAGTCACTTTTGCAGCTAATACGATTTCGCCCATGGTTAACACCTTCTTTTATTGTGGGACAGCCCCCGGAATGATGAACATGCATGTGTGCAGTTCTGATCAAGGTTTTTGCAGGTGCGAAAAACCGGGGTATCTTTCGTTAACATGTTAAGTAATGCTAGTTAACATATTATCTAAAGTCAACGGCCGTCCAAAAGGGGCGGCGCGTTCAACCTTGAAGATTATTGACGGGTGTCAGGGTTTAATCTGGCAGAGCTGATTAAGCAGCTTGTCCAGCTGTTCCATGTTCTCTTTGGAGAACTGCTCGGTGATCTGCTGGTAGCAGGCTTCCAGTGACGGACTGATGCTGTCAAACATCTGCTTGGCCCTGTCGGTCAGGCTGATCAGCACGCGGCGCTGATCTTCCGGTGAACGTCGACGCTGGATGTAGTCCTGCTGCTCCAGTCGGCTGATGATGCCGGTGAGGCTGGGGCTGAGAATGCAGCACAGGTCAGCCAGCTGCTTGGACTCAAGCTCGCCGTGCTCATCGAGTGCGCGAATCACGCGCCACTGCTGTTCGGTGAGCGGGATCTCCTGCAGCACAGGGCGGAAGAAACTCATGGTTACCTCACGCGCCTTCAGCAGTTTCAGGGGGATGGAGTCTTCGTATTTGCGCATCAGTGTCTCACTACCTGTTGTTCGTATCGGCTGCAGGATGGTCACCGGACCCCCATATACTGCATTAAGTACATCAGCAGGCTGGCCGCGACCAGCATCATCACTGAGTAGTTCAGGTTGTTTGTCAGCAGGCTGCGCGCCGGGCAGGCAAAGCGCGCCTGAAGAATAAAGTTTACCCCGCTGAAGGTGCTGCCGGACATGGAAACCGATGTGGCCACTATATAGGCGATCGCCATCAGTGTCGGGGCCGTGGTGACATCAGCCAGCAGACCGGCACAGATCGCCACCAGTGCGAACTGGTGAATGCCCAGGTAGGCAAGCACCACGATCGAGACCATCACCATTGACGCCACTGTCGCATCGGTGTGGGTGAACGGCAGATCGATCAGCCCTACAGCAATGCATGCCTTGACCCCGGCCGCGAGAAAGCCGGCACTGAGAAAAAGTGATATTTCGGCGCGGGTATCAGCCAGGCGTTGGGTGACATGCTCAATCACTCGGGATGTCGCCTGTAACGGGCCGCTGCGCAGCGTCAACAGCAGCAGTGGTGTCAGTATCGCCAACAGTGATACGGCACCCACGGTCGGCAAATGTGGCCAAATCCATGCAACGAGCAGGATTGTACTGATCAGGCACAGCGGCAGCAACAGGGTGCCCAGTGTCATGGGGTAGCCGGAATAGTGACGATATTCGTCGTTATGTCGATGGCGCACATCCACAAAAGTGAGCAACAGGCCGATCACTGCCAGTGCGGCCGAGAACGGATAAATACTGTAGAGGTCGGCACCGGGCACCTGCTCAAGCACCAGCGGAAGTATGCTCAAAAAGGGTGACCACATGATCGCAAGGCTGAAGCCGCGTGCCAGAATGATCTGTGATAACGGGCTAAGAGTACCCTTGCGCTTGATCTGTTCGCCCACCAGCAGCATGGATGAGAAGTTGGCGACGGACGAAAACAGGTGCATCCCGCCGAGGGTGAGCAGAAAGCTGCGCGGACCGGGCGAGTCGGTGGCCGGTGCCAGTCGTGTACTGAGACGGATGAAGTTCACGGCCGCCAGCAGCATCGCCAGTTTGAGGTGTTCACCCAGCAAGTCGATCAGTTGTTCGTCCGAGCCTTGGCTCCAGGCCCAGCCGGTAAAGGCCGCTCCGATGGCACAGAGTACGCTGATCTGAATGCGTTGCTTGCGGTTCAGGCGCAGGTATTCGAGCAGCACAAAGGCCCAGGCCGTCACTGTGGCAGGTATGGCCATGTCGGCCAGATCGAAGGTATCGATCAGCGCCATGACCAGGGTGGCAAAGATCAGCAGGCCTGAAAGGGCATCTAGGGCGATTCCGGAGCGTTCCCCGGCAGTTGTGTTCTGTTGCATGGCAGCATTTTATTAATATATTAATTAACAGTCCAGCCAGCCTATTGCTGTTGGCTGCGATAACGCTGTGCCGTGACGCCAGTGTGGCGTTTGAAGAAGCGGGAAAAGTAGGCAGGATCAGAAAATCCCAGCTGATAGCAGATGTCACTGCTGGGGAGGTTGCTGAAGGTGAGCAGCCGTTTGGTTTCCTGAATGATGCGGTCGTGGATCAGTTTTTTGGGTGAGCGGTTGGAGACCCGCTGACAGATCTGATGCAGCCGGCTCTCGGAGATACCCAGCCGATCGGTGTACTCCGGCAGGTGCCAGTGTTCGCGGTAGTGCTCTTCGATCAGATCGGAGAAGCGCCGGAAAATCTGCAGGTCATCGTTGTTGACGGCGGTGCTTTCCGCCTCCTTGGCCGAGAGTCGGCTGATCTGAATCAGCAGTAGCCGTACCAGTGTGTGCAGTGCCAACCGTTTGGCCGGATGTTCCCGAAACCACTCGACCTTGAGGTTGCGAAAGGTCTGGGTAATCAAAGGCCACTGGGTGCGCTGTTCGGGCTCAAGGTCGGCACGCACGATGCAGATGCCGTGATTCAGTTCGGTCTGCATCTCCTGCTCAAGGCCATCCTTCAGCAGTTGCCAGACAATGGACTGATGAATGGTCAGTACATGGCCGCAGGCTTCGGGTTCGGTCAGAAATGAGTGAGGGACTGAAGGGGGTGTCAGGATCAGGCTGGGGCCGCGGGCGTGGTAGATCTTGTCATCGATGTGGAAGCTGATCTCGCCCCGGTCGATGTAGTGAATCTGCAGGTATTGCGCGTGGCGGTGAACCGGCATGTCCCGGCCGAAGAATACGGCCAGATTTTCCAGCACGTCATAGTGGATTGGCGCGTCGATATAACGACGGTCGTAATCCTGTCCCAGGATGATGTTGGGAATCCATTCACTGTGATCGCTGGCGCTCATGAGGCCACTATAACAGAAAAGGCAGGCAGCCATGCCGGCACCCGAAGGCGCCGACAGGGCTGTATCGGCAATGCTTAGCGCTTGCCAAGCGTCGGTACACGGTGGGTACCGTGCGCGATGCAGACGTTCTTGGTTTCCATATAGAAGTCGAAGCTCCAGTCACCGCCGTCACGGCCGATACCGGACATCTTGATACCGCCGAACGGAGACGGCAGGTTACGGTTGTTTTCGGAGTTCACCCACAGCATGCCGGCTTCGACGTGCTTGGCCATGCGCATGGCGCGGCCGGTGTTCTCGGTCCAGATGTAGCCGGACAGGCCGTACTGGGTGTCGTTGGCAATGGCGATCGCTTCTTCTTCGGTATCGAAGCTGATGGCGGTCAGCACCGGGCCAAAGATCTCTTCCTGCGCGATGCGCATCTTGTTGTTGGCACCGGTGAACAGGGTCGGGTGGACATAGTTGCCAGCCGGGTTCAGCTCAGCCTTGGCTTCGGTAATGCGGCTGCCGCCCACGGCGATGTTGGCACCATCTTCCTTGGCGATGTCGAAGTAGCTCAGCACCTTGTTGAAGTGCTCGGTGGCGACCAGCGGGCCCACTTCGGTTTCCGGATCCAGTGAGTGACCGACACGCAGGTTGCGCACACGCTGCTCAAGAGCGGCGATGAACTTGTCGCGGATACCGCTCTGAATCAGTAGACGGCTGGAGGAGGTGCAGCGCTGACCGTTCAGGCTGTAGATCATGAACACGACCGCATCCAGTGCGCGTTCGAAGTCGGCATCGTCAAACACGATAACCGGGTTCTTGCCGCCCAGCTCGAAGTGCATGCGTTTCAGGGTTTCGGCACCCTGACGCATGATGTGAGACCCGGTAGCGGATTCCCCGACCAGAGCCACTGCCTTGATGGCCGGGTGTTCGGTCAGGCGTTTGCCGGCGTCTTCGCCGAAACCGTTGACCATGTTCCACACGCCCTTGGGCAGCACTTCGTCCGCGATTTCAGCCAGAATGTAGGCGCTCAGCGGCGTCAGCTCAGCCGGCTTGTGTACCACGGTGCAGCCGGCTGCCAGTGCCGGTGCGATCTTCCAGGTGGACAGCATGAACGGCGTGTTCCACGGGGTGATGATACCGACCGGACCGATCGCCTTGCGGATGGTGTAGTTGGTGTGTTCGTCCTGATGCAGCGCCAGGCCGTTCTGCGCTTCCGGTGCCTTGTCGGCGAAGAAACGGAAGTTGGCGGCGCCGCGCAGGGCGGCCTGCTTCATGAAACGGATCGCCTGACCACAGTCCATGGACTCGACCAGTGCGATTTCGTCGGCACGCTCAACCAGACGGTCGGCAAATTTGTGCAACAGGCGCTTGCGCTCGGCACCCGGGGTGTTGGCCCAGGCCTCAAATGCATCTTCTGCCGCCTGGCAGGCAGCATCCATGTCAGCGACAGAACCGGCCATGACCTTGCCGATGGAGCTGTTGTCGGTCGGGGTGTGGTTGTCGTACTCACGACCGCCGTTGCCCAGCGTGAATTCACCGTTGATGTAGTGACCGGTGGTGTTGTTCTTGAAGCGCTCCAGGTATTTCTGTGCGCGTTCCAGATTGGTAGCCAGTGTATCGCTCATCATTGTTCTCCCGTTGCCTGTGGTCCCGGTGCCGATCCATGCCGGCCCCGGGGAGGGGCGTATTCTCAGTATTTGTCGCCGTAGTATTCCTGCTCGCTGACCATGCGGGTCTCGAGGGAGCAGACATCTTCAATGGTGCACACGATGGTATCGCCCGGCTGGCAGTCAACGATACCGTGAGGTGTACCGGTGCAGATCATGTCGCCGGGGTTCAGGGTCATGATCTTGCTGAGGTATTCGATCACGAACGGTACGTCAAAAATCATGTCCTTGGTGGAGCCGTCCTGAGTCACCTTGCCGTTGACCGTTGTGGTCAGTTTCAGCGCGTTGGCATCAGGGATGTCCGCGGTATCCACGATCCAGGGTCCCATCGGCAGTAGCGAGTCACGGCTTTTTACCCGCAGGTTGGGGCGGTAGTAGTTTTCCAGATAGTCGCGGATCGCAAAGTCATTGCAGACGGTGTAGCCAGCCACGTAATCCAGAGCATCTTCACGCTTGATGTTCTTGCCGGATTTGCCGATCACGGCGACCAGTTCACACTCATAGTGCTGATAGTCGATGTTGTCGGGACGGTAGCTCACCTGCTTGTGGCCGGTCAGCGTGTTGGCGTGCTTGATGAAGACCAGTGGCTCTTTGGGTGGCTCAAACGCCAGCTCGGTCGCGTGATCGGCATAGTTGATGCCCAGCGCGAAAATGGTGCCCGGCTCTTTTACCGGCGGCAGCCAGCTGATCTGATCAGAGTCCAGTGCCACGTCCAGCACCTCACCTTCGGAGGTGGTGATGCGGTCATTGGCGTCGATGTCGATATCCAGCTCGCGGCCGTCAAAAATGATGCGTGCGTGTCTCATGGTTCAGGCACCTCCCAGCGTGTTTTTCAGGGTGCCAACACCCTCGATGCTTGCTTCAACCCTATCGCTCTTGGCAACAGGTACACGGTCACCGGCAAAGCCGACGGCGATGATTTCACCCGGCTGCAGGGTCATGATGCGCGAGATGATGCTGATCAGCTCGGCAACGCTGCGTTCCATGTTGGCCAGCTCGAAGACGCTCTTCTGCGTGCCATTGACGCTGACAGTGACTTTCAGCTCGCTCGGGTTGCCGACTTTGTCGGCCGCCACGATTTCAGGGCCCACCGGAGCGGAGGTGTCCAGGCACTTGCCCTTGATGTCCGGGCGATAGTAGTTCTGCTCCGGCAATGAGTAGTCGGCCACTACGGTGTAACCGCCTACGTACTGCAACGCTTCTTCAGCGGATACCCGGCAGGTTTCCTTGCCGATCACCACGCCCAGGCTTGCGCCTACGGCCATTTCAGCCACGTCGTTGCCGTCAAAGTCTTTCGCCCACTCGACTTCGGCACCGTCAGCACTCCAGGTGTTGCGCGGCTTGTAATACAGTACCGGCTGGGTGGGCGGCTTTTTGTAGGGAGCTTCGTTGAATGTCGCGTCCAGAGCAGCCAGCTGCGCCTTGTCGTTCAGTGCGACGCAGACCAGCTTGCTGTTGACCAGAGTGTTTGCAGTCATGGTTAACCTTCTCGTAATGATGACCGGCGATCAGTAGCCGGCCTGAGGTTTTTCGTCTTCAACCGGAGCGCCCTGTTTAAAGCGCTGCGCCAGCTTGCGGGTTTCGTTGGCCAGAATCATGGTGTCGACACCGACGCCAACAAAATTGGCGCCCTGCTCAACATAGTCCTGTGCCAGTGACGGGTCCAGGCACAGCAGGCCGGCGTACTTTCCGGCATCACGGATCTTGTTGAGACCCTTGTTGATGGTGTCGACGACGACCGGGTTGCCGGCGTCACCGATATAACCCATTGAGGCAGACAGGTCGGAGGGGCCGATGAACACCCCGTCAACACCCTCGACCTGCAGGATCGCGTCCAGATTTTCCATCGCGCTTGCCGTTTCGACCTGCACGATCAGGCAGATTTCATCGTTGGCCTTTTTCAGGTAACCGGGTACCTGGTTCCAGCGTGCGGCGCGAGCCAGTGAGGTCCCCAGGCCGCGGACGCCGTGTGGCGGGTAACGTACGGCGCGGACCAGTTGTTCGGCCTGCTCGGCGGTTTCCACCATCGGTACCAGCAGGGTCTGGACGCCGATATCCAGCAGCTGCTTGATCAGAGCCGTGTTGCCTTCCACGCAGCGTACGATCGGCGCCACATCGTAGGGCGCCATCGCCTGCAGATGTGACATGATGGTACGCATGTCAAAGGGGGCGTGCTCGCCGTCGATCAGCAGCCAGTCGAAACCGGCAACAGCGGCGATTTCGGCTGCGCTGTTATCCGGCAGCCCCAGCCAGAGACCGTATTGTGGCTGGCCGCTGGCCAGTCCCTGCTTGAAGCGGTTTTTCGGCAGTTCCATACTGCACTCTCCTGTTCAGCTCGTGCTTATTCGAAGTGCAGGGTGACGCCGCCCAGCGAGCCGAAGTCGGCGTGCACGGTATCACCGGCCTTGACCGGAACCGGACGGGTGAACGAACCGGACAGAATCACCTGACCCGGCTCCAGGCCGATGCCGTGGGGAGCGAAGCGCTTGCACACCCAGGTGATGCCCTTGAGCGGGTTGCCCAGCACACCACCGGCCAGACCGGTTTCTTCGATCTGACCGTTCAGGTACAGCATGCAGCCGGCCCAGCGCAGGTCGATGTCCATCGGCTTGATCGGGCGACCGCCCATGACGATACCGGCGTTGGCGGCATTGTCGGAAATGGTGTCGTACACCTTCCGAGTGTAGCCGGTTTCAGGATCGGTGCGCAGGCAGCGAGCGGCAATCAGCTCCAGTGACGGGATCACGTAATCAGTGGCGTTGATCACATCAAAAATAGTGACGTTCTCGCCAAACAGTGGCTTGTTCAGAACAAAAGCCAGCTCCACTTCGATACGCGGATCGAGGAAGTCGGATGCCTTGATGGTGGCGCCGTCGTCAAACAGCATGTCGTCCAGCAGCACGCCGTAGTCAGGTTCATCGATGTTGGACGACATCTGCATGGCGCGCGAGGTCAGGCCGATCTTGTAACCGATCACCTTGCGGCCTTCGCTGATCTTGCGATCAACCCAGGCTTTCTGCACGGCATAGGCGTCAGCCATGTCCATGTCGGGGTGGTCCAGTGTGAGCGCCGGAATCTGCTTGCGGTTGACTTCAGCTTCATACAGACGATCGGCCGCGGCCTGGATCTGCTCTTTATTCAACATGCTCGGATGCACCTTTCTTGTTGTCCGGTTTGTTCGCGCTCTGTGCTGCGGGGCATGCACAGATGATCTGAAAATCATTTTAGTTAAGATGTTAACTAAGTCAATACCCGTTGCCCCTCCGGCGTCCTTGAACTGTGCACTCTGTGAACCTTGGCTCAAGTATTTCGGGAACTGCAGGCTGATTCTGAGACAATGGCAGGTCAGGTTGCCGTTCTGGCAAACGCGGGAAGATTGCCATTCCGGCTGGAATGAACCTGACTGTCATTTTGTTGACAAAAGTTAATATGTTAATTAGATTCCGCCTGTTTGGCTGCGGTGCTCGGGTTGTTCAGTGCCTGATGGCCGCATGCGCACTAATCATCTGGAGGAGTGGAGCGATGCCCCATTTTATCGTTGAGTATTCAGGCAACCTGCATGATCGACTGGAGTTCCAGGAACTGTTCAAGGAGCTGCATGAATATGTGGTGTCCACAGGCCACTTTCCTTTGGGTGGTGTGCGCAGTCGTGCCATTCGCTGCGACGACTTCCGGGTTGCGGACGGGCGTGAGGATTTTGCGTTTCTGAACCTGAACCTGAAGATCGGCCATGGTCGTGATATGGCATTGAAGCAGGAGGTTGCGGAGAACGTCTTCCGTATTCTGTGTGACTGGATGAGACCGATCACCGACAACAGCTACTGCCAGATTTCGTTTGAAATGACCGAGCTTGACCCTGTGCTCAAGTTCAACAAGAACAATATTCACGCCCTGTTTGTAGCCAAGTCCTGAGCGGCAGCCGGCGTATATATAACAAGCGTGGCCAGAGCGGAACGCCGCATCAGGCCCGATATTAGCTGGATGACCAGCCTTTAACCACTTCCGAGCAACAGACTTTAGATTCAGGAGACAGACCATGAAAACCCTTTTCAAGTCGCTGGTGGGCGCTGCTGCCCTGACACTGGGGATGGCCGCCTCGACGGCTGCATCCGCAGAAACGACACTGGTAGTGGGTACCTGGCAGCCGCCGGGCAACCCGATGAATACAGTGGTCTGGCCAACCTGGGCAGAATGGGTTGAAGAAGCGACCGAAGGGCGTGTCAAGGTCAAGATCGAGCAGGATGTCGGTCACCCCAAGACTTACTTCCAGCTGGTTGAAGATGGCGTGATCAATGCGGGCTGGAGCTACCACGGCTATGTGCCGGGCCGCTTCAAACTGCCGATCGCGGTTGAACAGCCGGGCCTCGGAGTCAGTGCTGAAGCCGCATCCGTTGCGCTGTGGCGTGTACAGGAAAAATATTTTGCGCAAGCGGGTGAGTTCGAGGGGCTGACGCTGCTGGCGATGCTGACGCATGGTCCTGGCCAGATTCACTCCATCGACCCGATCAACAGCCTGGCTGACCTGAAAGGCAAGAAAATCCGCATCGGTGGCGGTGTTCAGACCGAGATCGGTGAACGCATCGGCATCACGCCGGTTGCCGCTCCGGGCTCCAAGGTCTACGAAATGATGCAGCAGGGCGTCATCGACGGTGTGTTCATGCCGGTTACCGAACAGAAGGCCCTGCGCCTGACTGAGGTGGCACCTAACCTGACTCTGCTGCCGGGTGGCATGTACCTAGGCAGTTTCTCCATGTTCATCGACCCGTACTTCCTGGAAGAGCTGGATCCGAAAGATGCTGAAGCGATCCTGAGCGTGTCCGGCGAGAAACTGTCTGCCCTGGCCGGTCGTGCCTGGGATGCCGCTGATAAAGAAGGTCTTGAAGCGGCGCGCGCGGCAGGTGTGAACATCAATGACCTGTCGGCCGATTCTGCGCTGGTGCAGGAGTTCAATGAACTGGTCAAGGGTATGGATGAAGCCTGGATCGAGAGTGTTTCCGACCGTGACGTGGATGCCAAAGCCGCTCTGGAAGAGCTGCGCAGCATCGCACGCGCGTACGAAACTCAGAAACAGGAGTGATTCATGTCAGTAAGTGCCTGGGTTAAGGAGCACTACGACGAGAAGGGGCCGGTCCGTTGGCTGGCCTTTTTCCTCGAAACAGTGGCCTCCCTCGTTCTCTTTATTCTGATGGCGTTGACCTGTGTCGATGTTATCGGCCGTTACATATTCAACAGCCCGTTGCATGGCGGTACAGAGCTGACCGAGATCGGTCTGGCCGTGATGGTGTTTGCGGCCATGCCGGTAGTGACCTGGCGCGGCGGCCACATCGTGGTTGACCTGCTGGATCGTTTTCTGGGATCGCTGGTCGTGAAAGTACTGGCGCTGTTTGCCGCGCTGGTGATGTCCACTTCACTGTATTTTCTGGCCTGGCGCATTTTCGAACTGGGTGAACGTTCGATCGGACGTGGAGTCGTGACCGAGTTTCTGGGCATGCCCAGCGGTTACGTGGTGATCTACATCGCCGTGATGAGCTGGGCCACAGCGGCCGGCATGATCACCTACGGCGTGTATCGCATCCTGTTCCAGGATAAACACTAACCAGAACCGGTACGGGTATTGTTATGTCAGTTATCTTGATCGGCTTTGCCGTTCTGCTTTTTCTGATCATTGTGGTGCGGATGCCGATCGCGTTCGCCATGGGTCTGGTAGGGTTCTTCGGTTTCTCGGCTTTGATGGGGCTGGAGTTCGGCAATTTTGATACCTTCCGCTGGACCGGTCCGCTGTCGATGGCCTCCAACCGCGTGATCGACACCGTGCAGGAATATAGTCTGTCGGTGATTCCGCTGTTTATTCTGATGGGTAACCTGGTGACGCGCTCAGGTCTGTCACAGGAGCTGTATCAGGTTTCAAACGCCTTCCTTGGACACCGTAAGGGTGGCCTTGCCATGGCTACAGTTGTCGCCTGTGGTGGTTTCTCCGCCATCTGTGGTTCCAGTCTGGCGACTTCGGCCACCATGTCGAAGGTGGCGATGCCCTCGATGCGCAAGTACGGCTATGCCGATTCCCTGGCCGCCGCCTCCATTGCGGCCGGTGGCTCTCTGGGTATTCTGATACCGCCCAGCGTGATTCTGGTGATCTACGGTCTGCTGACCGAATCCTCCATCCGTGAACTGTTTGCGGCCGGCTTTATTCCCGGCATTCTTGGCATCCTGCTGTATCTTGCGGCGGTACGCTATGTGGTCTGGCGCAATCCCAAGGCGGGTCCTGCCGGTGAAAAAACGGCCTGGAAAGAGCGGATGATCGCGATGAGGGGCGTCTGGGGTGTGCTGGTGCTCTTCACTCTGGTGATGGGTGGTATCTATCTGGGTGTGTTCACTCCGACCGAAGCGGCCGGTATCGGTGCCGGTGGTGCCTTCCTGATCGCCCTGTTTCGCGGTCGCCTGACCGTATCGAATCTGTTTGATACTCTGGCGGATACGGCGCGTACCTCGGCGATGCTGTTTGCGGTGGTGATCGGTGCGCTGATCTTCTCCGATTTCATCAACCGTGCCGGTTTGCCGGACATGCTGCTGGAGTTCGTGACTTCCATGGATGTGGCCCCGATCGTGGTGATCTTTGCCATTATGGGGATCTACATCGTGCTGGGCATGGTGTTCGAGAGCCTGTCGATGATGCTGCTGACGGTACCGGTGTTCTATCCGGTAGTCGCTTCGCTGGGGTTTGATCTGGTGTGGTTCGGCATTGTGGTGGTCGTCGTGACTGAGATCAGTCTTATCACACCGCCGGTGGGGATGAACGTATTTGTGCTCAGTGCCGTGCTGCGCGATATCAAAACAGGGACTATATTCAAGGGCGTGACACCGTTCTGGGTGGCGGATATCGTGCGCCTGATCATGATCATTTTTATCCCTTCAATTGCACTCATTCTGCCGCAGCTGCTGTACCGCTGAGGCAGGCTGCCTGTCCAGGGAGGGACAGGTGAAAGTGTTACGAAGATTACACTTGTCTGGCTGTCTAACTGCCTGTAGTTTCAGACTTGGACCGCCACTAAACGGAATCGGGTCTGCAGCAGCACTTCCGTTGACTGCTACTGGGACTGGAGCAGAGGCGCTGGGCAACTTTTGTAACGAAAGTGGCAACAGCTATTTGCTTAAAACGATAAAATGATACAATAATTGTGAACCAACTATACTTATAAGTATCACAACGCGTATAACCACAACAAGCAGGAGCAATACCATGATTAAAACAATAAAATTTGCCACCAAAGCTGCAGCGCTGGCTGTGGGTCTGTCTGCATCAGCCAATGTGCTGGCAGCTGACACCACACTGATCGTTGGTACCTGGCTGCCGCCGACAGCGGTACAGAACGCTGTCGTATGGCCGACTTGGGCCAAGTGGGTGGAAGAAGCCACTGAAGGTCGTGTCGAAGTCAAGATTGAATATGATGTAGGTCACCCGAAAACCTATTTCCAGCTGGTTGAAGACGGCGTAATCGATGCTGGCTTCAGCTACCACGGTTATGTACCGGGCCGCTTCAAGCTGCCAATCGCGGCAGAACAGCCGGGTATGGGTGTAGGCGCAGAAGCTGCCTCTGTTGCACTGTGGAACGTACAGCAGAAATACTTCGACAAGGCTAACGAATTTGAAGGTCTTGAGCTGCTGGGCATGTTTACCCATGGTCCGGGCCAGCTGATGACGACTGCTCCGATCAACAGCATCAGTGAACTCAAGGGCAAGAAGATCCGTATCGGTGGCGGTGTTCAGGCCGAGATCGGTGAGCGCATGGGTATTGCCCCGGTTGCAGCTCCGGCCACCAAAGTTTACGAGATGATGCAGCAGGGCGTTATCGATGGTGCACTGCTGCCGCTGGGTGAGCAGAAGGCTCAGCGTCTGGCGGAAGTGACCAACACCCTGAACGTGATCCCGGGCGGCATGTACCTGGGCACCTTCTCCATGTTCATCAACCCGGACTTCCTGGCTGATCTCGACGAGAAGGACCGCGAAGCGATCATGAGCGTGTCTGGTGAGAAGCTGTCAGCGCTGGCTGGTCAGGCTTGGGAGCAGGCAGATGTTGATGGTCTGGCCTTTGCGCGTGAGCAGGGTGTAAACGTAGTCGAGCATGATGCGTCTTCTGCATTCGTACAGCAGTTCAACCAGCTGGCTGACGGCATGGATCAGGTCTGGATCGACAGCGTTTCCGACCGTGATGTTGATGCTGCAGCGGCTCTGGCCGAGATGCGCAAGATTGCTCGTGAGTACGAAGCTCAGAAACAGGAGTGATCCATGTCATTCGGTGCTTGGTTGAATACGCACTATGACGAGAAGGGGCCGGCCAAATGGCTGGCCTTTTTTCTTGAACTGGTGTCGTCTGGTGTACTGTTTATTCTAATGGGACTGACCTGCGTTGACGTGGTCGGCCGTTATGTATTCAACAGCCCGTTACATGGAGGTACAGAGCTGACCGAGATCGGTCTGGCCGTGATGGTGTTTGCGGCCATGCCGGTAGTGACCTGGCGCGGCGGCCACATCGTGGTTGACCTGCTGGATCGTTTTCTGGGATCGCTGGTCGTGAAAGTACTGGCGCTGTTTGCCGCGCTGGTGATGTCCACTTCACTGTATTTTCTGGCCTGGCGCATTTTCGAACTGGGTGAACGTTCGATCGGACGTGGAGTCGTGACCGAGTTTCTGGGCATGCCCAGCGGTTACGTGGTGATCTACATCGCCGTGATGAGCTGGGCCACAGCGGCCGGCATGATCACCTACGGCGTGTATCGCATCCTGTTCCAGGATAAACACTAACCAGAACCGGTACGGGTATTGTTATGTCAGTTATCTTGATCGGCTTTGCCGTTCTGCTTTTTCTGATCATTGTGGTGCGGATGCCGATCGCGTTCGCCATGGGTCTGGTAGGGTTCTTCGGTTTCTCGGCTTTGATGGGGCTGGAGTTCGGCAATTTTGATACCTTCCGCTGGACCGGTCCGCTGTCGATGGCCTCCAACCGCGTGATCGACACCGTGCAGGAATATAGTCTGTCGGTGATTCCGCTGTTTATTCTGATGGGTAACCTGGTGACGCGCTCGGGCCTGTCGCATGAGCTGTATCAGGTATCCAACGCCTTTCTCGGACACCGCAAGGGTGGTCTGGCGATGGCAACCGTTGTGGCCTGTGGCGGCTTCTCGGCCATCTGTGGCTCCAGCTTGGCGACTTCGGCCACCATGTCCAAAGTGGCCATGCCCTCCATGCGCAAGTATGGCTACGCCGACTCGCTGGCAGCGGCCTCCATCGCAGCCGGTGGCTCCCTGGGTATTTTGATTCCGCCCAGCGTGATTCTGGTGATCTACGGTCTGCTGACCGAATCCTCCATTCGTGAACTGTTCGCGGCCGGTTTTATCCCCGGTATTCTGGGTATCCTGATGTACATGGCGGCTGTTCGCTATGTGGTATGGCGCAATCCCAAAGCGGGTCCTCCCGGTGAGCGTACGTCCTGGAAAGATCGCATTATTGCCATGCAGGGCGTTTGGGGTGTGCTGGTACTGTTCACGGTCGTGATGGGCGGTATCTATCTGGGTGTGTTCACTCCGACCGAAGCGGCCGGTATCGGTGCCGGTGGTGCCTTCCTGATCGCGCTGTTCCGCGGTCGTCTGACCCTGTCCAACCTGTTCGAAACCCTGGCGGATACGGCGCGTACCTCGGCGATGCTGTTTGCGGTGGTGATCGGTGCGCTGATCTTCTCCGACTTCATCAACCGTGCGGGCCTCCCGGGCATGCTGCTGGACTTCGTGACCTCCATGGATGTAGCGCCGATCGTGGTGATCTTTGCCATCATGGGCATCTACGTGGTGCTGGGCATGGTGTTCGAGAGCCTGTCGATGATGCTGCTGACGGTACCGGTGTTCTACCCCGTTGTCGCCTCTATGGGCTTTGACCTGGTGTGGTTCGGCATCGTCGTGGTGGTCGTGACCGAGATCAGTCTGATTACGCCCCCGGTGGGAATGAACGTATTTGTCTTGAGTGCCGTGGTGCGGGATATCAAAACAGGGACTATATTCAAGGGCGTGACACCGTTCTGGATAGCGGACATTGTGCGTCTGATTCTGATCATATTCATTCCGTCAATTGCGCTTATCCTGCCGCAGCTGCTGTACCGCTGATTGCGGTACAGTCTCCGGAAGCGTTTTGTACCGATAAGGAGTTCCACAATGTTGCCAGATGTTAAGAAGATTCTTTACGTATCCGATCTCGAAAGCGGTTCACGCCCGGCGTTCCGTGCTGCGGTCAGCCTGTGTGGTCACTATGCCGACTCCGAGATTACCTACCTGCATGTGATCGAATCTCTGTCGGGTACCACCCGCAGCGTGCTGAGCAACATGATGGAAAAGGAAGAGATGGATGAATTGCTCAAGAAGGGTGTTGAGCAGCTCAGCGAAAAGATTCAGGAGCGGATCGAACGCTTCTGCGAGCAGGAACTGGAAGAGCACGAAGTGCTCACCCTGAAAAATATTACGGCACGTGTTGAAGAAGGAACCCCTTGGAAAACCATTCTGAAAGTGGCCGATGAAATCAATGCGGACGTAATTGTCATGGGAACGCGCAAGCACAGCTCCATCGGTCAGATGTTGCTGGGCTCCACGGCTACCAAGACTCTTGGGCATTCAAAGCGTCCAGTACTGGTTGTGCCGCTGGGTACCAAGTGAACAGGCAATTCGATTGCAGTTAATTAAATGGGGCTTTTAGCCCCATTTTTGTCTCTTCCATCCTAAGCTGCCACTATACGCATCCGAATTTTCCTGACGGGATGGTGTTATGTCCCCCCTGATTATGAAGTTTCTGCCGTTTCTGCGCTGGCGTGACCAAATTACGCCGGACAGTCTGAAGGCCGATTTCATGGCTGGTCTCACCGGCTTGGTGCTGGTTCTGCCGCAGGCGGTTGCCTATGCCTTTATCGCGGGCTTGCCGCCTGAGTATGGTATCTATACCGCAATTGTTTCCTGCTCGGTGGCAGCCCTGTTTGGGTCCTCTTGGCACCTGGTTTCAGGCCCGACTGCGGCATTGGCCATTGTGGTGATGAGTGTGATCAACGGGCTGGGAGAGCACACGCCTGAGCAGTACATTGCACTGATGATCAGCCTGACCCTGCTTACAGGACTGATTCAGCTGGCGCTCGGTGTATTCAGGCTGGGTACGCTGGTCAATTTCATCTCCCATACCGTGGTGATCGGTTTTACCGCCGGGGCGGCAGTTCTGATTGCTGCCAGCCAGCTAAAACATCTGATGGGGGTGGAGCTTGGATCGGGGTTATCGCTTTGGCAAACCGTTGAGCAGCTCTGGGCGCAGTGGGGGGCGATCAATCTGATCGCGGTGCAGGCTGGCGTGATCACTATACTGGTTGCGGTTGTTGTCCGCCGAGTCAGCCGCCGCTTGCCCTATTTGCTGCTCGGCATGGCCGCAGGCAGTCTGGCCTGCTTCCTGCTGGACAGTGATGGCAGCCGGGTGGGATATGTCGGTGCCCTGCCAGGACAGTTACCGGTGCCGTCACTGCCTGAATTTTCCTTTGCCAGTCTTAAGTCACTGGCATCGGGTGCACTGGCGGTGGCGCTACTGGGGTTGATCGAGGCGGTGTCGATCGCCCGTGCGGTAGCGGTGCGCTCACAGCAGCATATCCACGGCAATCAGGAATTGATAGGGCAGGGGATGTCGAATCTGGTGGGCAGTTTCTTCAGCTGTTTTGCCAGCACCGGCTCTTTCACCCGCTCGGGTGCCAATTATGACGCCGGGGCACGTACGCCTTTGGCGACCGTCTTCGCCTCTGTGATGCTGGCACTGGTTGTGGTGATGGCCCCGGCCATTACCGAGCGTCTGCCGCTGTCGGTCATGGCCGGCTCCATTCTGCTGATTTCGTGGAACCTGATTGATTTCGGCAGTATCCGCCATATCCTCTCCAGCAGTCGCTCCGAGGCGGCCATCCTGCTGGTGACCCTGTTTTCTACCTTGCTGGTTGAGCTGGAGTTTGCCATCTATATCGGCGTCCTGCTGTCGCTGGCGATCTACCTGCGGCGCACGTCTCAGCCACGGATTGTGCGTGTAGCTCCATTGCAGCAAAGTGAGCGTCGACATATGCGCAATATTCAGCGCTACAATCTGGAAGAGTGCCCACAGCTTAAGATCATCCGGGTGGATGGCTCTTTGTTTTTTGGCGCTGTGGATCATGTGCAGCAGCAGATTCGGCAGTTGACGGCGCCAGGCAGTGGGGTGCGCCATATTCTGCTGGTCGGTAAGGGAATCAATTTCATTGATGTGGCCGGTGTCGAGATGCTGCATCAGGAGATCAACCGGCTGGAGCGGTTGGGTGGAAAACTGATGATCTGCTCACTGAAGGGCACAGTGATGGATGAGCTGGAGCGCACAGGGGCACTGAAGTCGTTGGGCGACGATCATTTCTATGAAACGCCCAAAACGGCGCTGGCCGATCTGATCCCAATGTTGGACCGGGATCGCTGTGACAGTTGTACGGTACGCATTTTCTCAGACTGCCCGCCACCGCCACCTGAAAAGGTGTGAACGGGGCGGGTGTTGCTGCCTGTCAGTACTGTGGCTCAGTGCTGAAGGAAGTCCAGCACCATGCGGTTGAACTTGTCGGCATGTTCCCACTGCGCCCAGTGACCACACTGATTGAAAATATGCAGCTCGGAGTTGGGAATGCCAGCAATCAGTCGCAGGCCAGTGTCCATCGGTACAAAGCGATCGTTGCGGCCCCAGATGACCAATGTCTGCTGCTTGATTTCGGGCAAGCGCGGGCTGAAGTCCGGGAACTGTTTGGGGTTGGCTTCAAGGCTCTTGACGAAATTTTCCAGATGGTCGCGGCGCTTGAGCATGTTGTCCAGACGGGCCTGGAACAACTCTTCGGTCAGATCACTGGTATCGAACACGAACACAGACATCATCTTCTTCAGGTTTGCGATGGTCGGATCACGGTAAAGCCCCTGCAACAGCTTGATCCCTTCCGCCGGCATCGGCGTGAACAGGCTGGCACCGCCGGTGCCGCCGCCCATCAGCACGAGTTTGCCCACCCGTTCGGGGTTTTCCAGTGTGAACGCCACGGCGCTGTGACCACCCATGGAGTTGCCCAGAATGTGGATTTTGTCGAGACCCAGTGCATCCACAACAGCTTTCAGGGCACGGGCGTTCAGATCGGAACGTGAGCCGGTGCAGACAATGGAGTCACTTTTGCTCCAGCCAGGGCAGTCGAGCAGGATCACACGATAACCGGCATTCATTAATGGCTCGATGTTGCGGTTGAAGTTGGCCCAGCCGCTGGCGCCGGGGCCGGAGCCGTGCAGCATGACAACGGTTTCGCTGCCTTCGCCGCAATCGTTGTAGTGCAGCTTGAGCGGCTGGCCATCCAGAGTAATGTCGATGAAGTGGCTGCTGTCGGCTTCAGTGATGTTAATGCTCATTCAATTCTCCAGTCTCTTAAAGCAGTACACCCCGGCATTGGCCAGGGTGATTGTAAAGCGGGGTCAGTGTTACTGCGGAATCTGCCGGAAGCCGCCGTTGAGGTAGATCAGCGCTTCGCCATCTTCGCGCTCGCGCATCCCCAGCACCTCACACAGGAAGGCATGATGGGTGCTTTCGTCGAATACTTTGACCACGCGACAGTCGAAGTTGGCCAAGGCGTTCTGCAGGGTCGGTGCGCCAGTGGCCAGTGTATCCCATTGGCCATATTCAAAGCGGGCTTCACCCTGTACGTCCTTGATCATGCCGGCAAAGGCCTTGGCAACGTCTTCCTGCTTACCCGCCAACACGTTGACGCAGAGGGCACCGGTTTTCAGGATCAGTTCGCTGGCATAAACGCCCTTGTTGACGAATACCACCAAGCGAGGCGGATCGGCCGTCACTGAGCAGACGGCCGTGGCGGTAAGGCCTGCGCGGGCTTTGGTGTCCCCGCTGGTGATGGTGCTGACGCCCATGGCAAAGTGCCGCATGCCACGGCAGTGTTCTTCGGCGCTGACCATTGATTTTTCGCCCAGCTCTGTGTTGGGGGTCCAGTCGAGCAGCTGGTTAATGTGCTGATTCATGGCGCTATCTCTTGTTATGGGTCAAAAGCCCCTGGCTTTCTGCCAGGGGCAACGGCATCAGGCCTTGACGCCAAACGGGTTGGGCTGAGGCAGCGGGCTGCCCAGCAGCTGGCCACCCAACAGATCACCGATGTTGTCCTGGTTCTGGGTGATATGGTTGGCGCCCACCAGAATATCGCGCATCTGACGCTGCATCGGATTGTTTAGCCAGACACCACGGGTTGAGGTCTTCTTGAAGATCATGTGGGCCGCATCGAAGCAGTCACCGCCGGTAAACTGGTTGGTGGCAAAGTGGCGTACACGCACGTCAGTCGGCACCAGCTCGCCGCGAGAGGCGTAGCTCCAGGCTTCATCGGTGTTGGACAGAACACGGGCTTCGGCTGCCGTGATCTTGGCGAAGGCTTCACCCAGCTTTCCTTTGATAAACGGGTCGTTGACCGCCGCACCCACCGCCTGGTTCAGGTTCTGGCGAGGGACCATGTGTTCCACATACAGATCGACCATGCCACGGGCCATACCGATGATCACGGACGATACGGCTGCGTAGAACACGAAGAAGAAGGGGACCTTATACAGGTTTTCTACATGCCCGTGGGATTCCTGATCATAGGCGCCAATCACATGGCTGCGGTAAGCCGGTACAAATACATCCTTTATCACCAGCTTCTTACTGCCGGTGCCGGCCAGTCCGACCACATGCCAGTCATCGACGATCTCTTCGATCTGCTCGCGCTTGACCCAGAAAGAGCGGAACACCATCTCGCCGTTTTCCTGTACCCGGCCACCCACGAAGGCACCGCCTTCGGCATGGTCGCAGCCGCTGGAGGTCAGCCATTCGCCGTTCAGGCGGAAACCGCCCTCAACCGCGTCCACGGTGCCAAAGGGTGCATAGGAGGATGAGACCAACCTGGTATTGTCATCACTCCAGAGCTCGTCGCCAACCTGTTCCGGCAGCAGGCCTACCTCAAACGGATGCACGCCCAGCACCATCACGTTCCAGGCGCTCGATGGGCAGCCGCGGGCCAGTTCGATCAGTACCCGGTTAAGTACGTTGGGGCTCATTTCATAGCCACCCCAGCGCTTGGGCTGAAGGATCTTGAAAAAGCCGGCCTCCTGAAAATCCTGAATGGTTTCCTTGGGTACCATACGGCCTTTTTCGCAGGCGTCAGCACGCTCACGCAGGGTCGGGATCAGGTCACGGGCACGTTTTACAATTTCGTCTTCGGTCGGAATTTGGGTGACGATAGCGTTCATATCAGTCTCTCCTGATGAATCTCGGTATTATTGTTCAGCTGTGGTCAGCTCAGGCGGGAATGGCGCTGACCACGCCGTAACCCGCAATCCATTCATTGATCGGTCGGTAGTAGTCCTTGCGTGCCTGGTAAGGACCGGCGGCGGCAAGTGCTGCAAAGGCGGCTACCCAGGTACGAACTTCGTGTGTGGAGCGTCCGGCCTCTGCCGAGATCTGTTGGATATCGAAATCGTCCACCCGATCCAGTTCACCGCTGAGAAGGAGTTCGATGAACGCTTCATCCCAGGCTTCATTCAGCGGAGTCTGCGGACACAGCTCAGAGCCGTAGATCTTGCCGGCAGCAATGGTGCGTGCCTCACGGGCGGCGCGGGCTTCCGGTGTCGGGTTACGGCCACAGATCAGAAACTCCTGAACTTCGGCAGGGGACTCGGCAAGAAGGGGAACAGGCGGTTCATGCGACAGGCCGCCAGTGCCCAGAATCAGGACGCGCTTGTTCAGCCCTGCCAGAAACTGGCCGACAGCCTCCCCCAGCTTGCGAATACGACGGTAGGGTACAAACGGCGGTGCCACCGAGTTGATGATGATCGGAATGACCGGGTAGCGGGTCAGGCTGCCGGTCATCTCTTCCAGTGTCTGGGTGCAGCCGTGATCCACCTGCAGGCGGTGGGACAGGGATACATCCAGGTCGTTGTCCATCAGGTGTCTGGTCAGCTCCAGTGCCAGTTCGGCATCAACCGACAGTTGGCCGTGGAGGGTACCGTAATCGCCCACCGACTCGGCAGCGGTTGCGACCACAAAAGGAGGCATCAAATCGTAAAACAGGCCGTTGTAGTGATCAGGTGCGAAAATCAGAATCAGCTCAGGGTCGAAGGCTTCCACTTCGGCGCGTGCGGCTGTCAGAACAGCGTCTACATCGGCAACCACATCGGCACCGGGGTCGTTGCGACCGCGCAGGGGGGTATGCGACAGGCATTTAAGCATGATACTCATAATCTCTTCCTGTTTTTCTTATCGGGAAGCTGTTTTTTTTCAATTAAGAAAATAACGGCTTAAAACCCTGTTGAGAGACTATTGAATCCGAAAAAATATAAATCGGTATTCAGTAGTGCATATATAAAAGAGGTGTTGGCGGACCCTGTTAAAATCGGTCTGCCACACGGTTGAAATGGATTTTGGACAGGGAGGGAAATAACATCAAGGAAAAACACACCCTGTGTGCACATAGTGAACAGGGGTGTGGACAAGGCTAGTCAAGAACGGGATTCATGCGGGCTTCAATCCGATCGACAACCGATTGCATTGCGTGAAGGTAGCGCCGAGCGGCTTCTTCGATGGTCATCGCATCGGCAATGTAGACCAGGTTAAGGCAGCCCAGTACTCGTTCTTCATGGCGGATGGGCAACGCGATGGCGGCGATACGACCCTCTTCGCCCCAGTCACGGTAGTTTGAGCCATAGCCATCCTGACGCGTTTTGCGGACCAGTTTGTCGATGTACTCCGGGTCCTGTGCCAATCGACTCTGACCATCGTTGCGGTTGCTCAGCAGCTGCAAAATATGCGCGCGCTCCTGATCGGGGCAATTGGCGATATAGGCACGTCCAGCCGCGGTGAGCAGCATCGGCAGGCGTCGGCCGACCATGGAGCGATGGAAGGAGAGGCGACTGAAACGGTGTGTGGTTTCACGAATGACCATGGCATCCACATCCAGCGTGGAGATGTCGGTAGGCCATACCACTTCCTGCAGCAGCTCACCCAGAAGCGGTGCAGCGCATTGGGATACCCATTGCTCGTCGCGAAAGCCCTCGCTGAGTTCGCGCACCTTAAGTGTCAGCAGGTAGCTGTCATCCGAATCGCTGCGGCGAACGTACCCCTCATGCTGCAGGGTTTCAAGCAGACGCCTGACCGTAGTGCGATGCAGCCCGGTTTGTTGTGCCAGTTCTGTAATGCGAGCACCACCGTCACAGCGGTTGAGGCAGTTGAGTAGCTGCAAGCCGCGAATCAGCCCCTGCACGCGCTTGTACTCACCACGGGGTGATTCATTCTGCTGCTCGGCCATCATCTCTCCTGTTGATGAATTGTGCACATAGTGCACCTTGGATGCGATTTCTGTTGCTGCGCTTTGCGGGCAGTTTCTATACTCCGGTGCATAATAAAAATATGCAATAACGGAGTCCACAGGTGAAAACATTCAAGCTCATACATTTTATCGCTTTTATGCGTGCAGTATTGAAGCGTTTCAATCACCCGGGAATATCAACGTCCGTAAAGCAGTATGTCCGCAATATTGTTTTATCAGGTACGGTTTCAGATATTAATATGCTGCTGCCCGCTCAGTCTGGTTGCATTATATATCCTTTCGGCTGTGCTGCTTCCCCACTGACCTGCTCCGATTGCATGCTTCCAGATACCAACCCGCCGCTGCCGAGCGGTGCCATTCAGGGTTATCGTCATAATGATACATGAACAACAGCTACAGGCACTTGCCCTGCGCTTGCGTGAAGCCGAGCAGCAGGGCTGTGCGACTGCTCCGATCCGCGACCAGTTGCAGCTTCAGGACGCAGAATCCGCCTACCGTATTCAACAAATCAATACCGAACATGCCGTTGTACAGGGGCGTCGCATTGCAGGCCGCAAGATCGGTTTGACCAACCCGCGCGTGCAGGCTCAACTGGGCGTTGACCAGCCGGATTTTGGCACCCTGTTTGCCGATATGAGCTACGGCGACAACGATCTGATTCCCTGCGACCGCGTTATGCAGCCGAAGATCGAAGCCGAAATCGCCTTCATCATGGAGCGTGACCTGCTACAGCAGGATTGTACTCATGCCGAATTGCTGCAGGCGATCGGCTGGGTCGTGCCGGCACTTGAGATTGTGGGCAGTCGCATTGCCGACTGGGATATCCGTTTTGTGGATACGGTGGCGGACAATGCTTCCAGCGGCTGTTTTGTGCTGGGAACGCCGGCGCGCCGTATAGATGGTGTTGATCTGCGGGGTGCCCGTATGCGCATGAGCCGCAATGGTGAAGTGGTATCGGAGGGCAGTGGTGCCGAATGTCTCGGCAACCCGTTCAACGCCGCGCTCTGGCTGGCACGGACCATGAGTCGCATGGGCACGCCGCTGAAGGCGGGTGATCTGGTACTTACCGGTGCGCTTGGGCCGATGGTCGCGTGCTCCCCCGGCGATCAGTTTGAAACCGAAATCAGCGGTATCGGCCAGGTGGCCGTCACCTTTGCCCAGGCTTGAGCCTGAGTTCACCCTCTTTGGGAGTCAGAATGAAGAAGATGAAAGTAGCCATCATCGGTTCCGGCAATATCGGTACCGATCTGATGATCAAGATCATGCGCAACAGCCAGTATCTCGAGATGGGGGCCATGGTGGGGATCGACCCGGCGTCGGATGGTCTGGCCCGCGCCGCCCGTATGGGTGTGGCGACCACCCATGAAGGCGTTGAGGGGCTGGTACAGATGCCGGTATTTGCCGATATCGACTTTGTGTTCGATGCCACCTCCGCCGGTGCGCATGTGAAGAATGATGCCTTCCTGCGCCAGTACAAGTCGGATATTCGCCTGATCGACCTGACCCCGGCGGCCATTGGTCCCTACTGTGTGCCGGTGGTGAATCTGGAGCAGAACCTGGAAGCGAAAAACGTCAACATGGTGACCTGTGGCGGTCAGGCAACCATTCCGATGGTGGCTGCGGTATCCCGTGTGGCCAAGGTGCACTACGCCGAAATCATCGCGTCCATTTCCAGCAAGTCGGCCGGACCCGGTACCCGTGCCAACATCGATGAATTCACCGAAACCACATCGGAAGCGATCAGTGCAGTGGGCGGGGCAGCCAAGGGCAAGGCGATTATTGTTTTGAATCCGGCTGAGCCACCGTTGATTATGCGCGATACGGTTTACGTGTTGTCTGAAGAAGCGGATCAGGCACAGGTGGAAGCCTCAATCGAGGAGATGGCGGCGGCAGTGCAGGCCTATGTGCCGGGCTATCGTCTCAAGCAAAAGGTGCAGTTTGATCGGATTCCCGAGGACCGGCCGCTCAATATTCCGGGTGTGGGACGTTATTCGGGGCTGAAAACCTCGGTTTTCCTTGAGGTTGAAGGTGCGGCCCATTATCTGCCCGCCTATGCCGGCAACCTCGACATCATGACCTCAGCAGCCATGGCCACCGCCGAGCGGATGGCTGTTTCCATGCAAGCGCAGTAACAGGAGCGGAAACATGTCATTCAACCCAGGCAAAAAACTCTATATCTCCGACGTGACCCTGCGCGATGGCAGCCACGCAGTTCGACACCAGTACTCGCTTGATAACGTGCGCGACATCGCCCGTGCGCTGGACAAGGCGAAGGTAGACAGCATCGAAGTGGCCCATGGCGATGGTCTGCAGGGCTCCAGCTTCAACTACGGTTTTGGTGCCCATACCGATCTGGAATGGATCGAAGCGGTGGCAGATGTGGTCGAGCATGCGCAGGTGGCTACTCTGCTGTTGCCGGGCATCGGTACCATTCATGATCTCAAGGCCGCCTACAGCGCCGGTGCGCGGGTGGTGCGTGTGGCCACGCATTGCACCGAAGCGGATGTATCGAAGCAGCATATCGAGTGCGCCCGTGAGCTGGGCATGGATACCGTTGGCTTTCTGATGATGAGCCACATGACCACGCCACAAGGGCTGGCGCAACAGGCAAAGCTGATGGAAGGCTACGGCGCCACCTGCATCTATGTGGTGGACTCCGGCGGTGCCATGGGCATGCAGGATATCCGTGACCGCTTCCGCGCCGTGAAGGACGTACTGGACCCGGCCACCGCCACCGGTATTCACGCCCACCACAACCTGTCACTGGGCGTTGCCAACTCCATCGTGGCGGTGGAAGAGGGCTGTGACCGAATCGACGCTTCACTGGCGGGAATGGGGGCGGGTGCCGGTAATGCGCCGCTGGAAGTGTTCATCGCCGCCGCCGAGCGGATGGGCTGGGAGCATGGCACGGATCTGTACACCCTGATGGATGCAGCCGATGAGCTGGTACGACCGCTGCAGGACCGTCCGGTGCGTGTCGACCGCGAAACGCTGGCGCTGGGGTATGCGGGTGTTTACTCCAGCTTCCTGCGCCACTCCGAGGTGGCGGCCGAAAAATATGGCCTCAAGACTGTCGATATTCTGGTTGAGCTGGGCAAGCGCAGGATGGTAGGTGGTCAGGAGGACATGATCGTGGACGTGGCGCTGGATCTGCTCAAACAGCGCTGAAACAACAGACAACACTCTGATAAACATAACTAAAACAGGTATGACTCCATGAAAAAACTGAAGACAACAGCAGCGCTCGTTGCCACCCTGGGTGCCCTTTACAGCTCGTCTGCCATGAGCCAGACCGTCATGCGTTTCGCCAGCTGGATGCCGCCGACTCATCCGGTGAATGAAGTGGTGCTGCCCACCTGGAAAAAGTGGATTGAAGACGCGACCGACAACCGGGTAACACTGGCGGTGGAGTACAACATGGGTCATCCGAAAACCATGTTCAATCTGGTTGAAGACGGCGTGGCCGATGCCAGCTGGGGCTACCATGGCTACGTGCCGGGGCGTTTCCGCCTGACCCAGATTGTCGAGCAGCCCCTGCTGGGCGTGTCTGCAGAAGCGGCTTCGGTGGCGCACTGGCGCGTTCACAACAAGTACTTCCAGAGTGCACCGGAGTTCGATGGTCTTGAACTGGTGGCGCTGGTGACGCATGGCCCGGGCCAGGTACACAGCACCTTCCCGGTCAACAGCATCAGTGACCTGCAGAACAAGAAGATCCGCATCGGCGGCGGCGTACAGGCCGTGATCGGTGAACGTACCGGTCTGGTGCCGGTGGCGGGCCCTGCGCCCAAGGTGTACGAAATGCTGCAGCAGGGCGTGATCGATGGGGTGTTCCTGCCGGTGTGTGATGTCAAGAACCTGCGTCTGGATGAAGTGATCACTCACACTACCCAGCTGCCGGGTGGGATGTATCTGGGCAGTTTCTCCTTCTTCATCAGCCCTGACTTTCTGGCGGAGCTGGACCCGAAAGACCGTGAGGCCATCATGAAAGTGTCGGGCGAACAACTGTCCGCATTGGGTGGTCGCGCACAGGATGAGTCCGATGTGGCCGGCCTTGAAGCCGCGCGTGCGGCCGGTGTGAATATCAACGTTGTGGCTGAGGGTGATCCGCTGGCACAGGCGTATGCCCAGCTGGCCGAAGGCATTGATGATGCATGGGTCGAAAGTGTGGCAGATCTCAAGGTTGATGCCCGTGCAGCGCTGGACGAGTTGCGTGTTGTTGCCCGAGAGTATCAGGCTCAGATGGACAAGTAAGCGATTACTGACCTGCTTGTATTGCCGGCCCCTGTGGCCGGCTTTTTTGTTCTGGCGTGCGCCAAGAGAGCGTAATACGGGTTACATTCGGCTCGGCTCTGAATATACTCGGGATGAATTCCATAACCATTTTCAACAACAAGAGAATCAGCCGTGTTTACCCATACTGTCACACCTGCCTTTTACGATACTGACGGACTTGGCCATATTAACAATACCCGCGTACCCCAGTGGTTTGAGGGCGCGCGTAATGACCTGTTCCGCATATTTACCCCTGATCTCGACATGAAAAAGTGGCAGCTGATCATGGCCCGGATCGAGGTGGACTTTGTTGGTGAGCTGTTTTATGGCCGCGATGTGGAAATTCGGACCTATGTCTGCAAGATCGGCAACAGCTCTTTCACCGTGTATCAGGAAGCCTGGCAGGACGACAAGGTCGGCGCCAGGGGCAAGGCCTTTATGGTACGTTATGACTTTGCCAATGGTCGTGCCCAATCATTGACCGAAGAGCAGAAAGCGATGCTGCAGGTGCATTTCAAGGCGGTTGACTGAATCAGCCGCAATCATCTGTTCTAACAGGGAGTGATCATGTCCTCATCGGATCCGTTTACCGTTTCCCCCGGCTTCAAGTGGTTGCTGGGCATTGCCGCCTTGATGGTCATACTCGGCGCGCTGAAGCAGGCTGAAGCAATTGTTATCCCCATCCTGCTGGCGTTTTTTATCGCAATCATCTGTGCGCCGCCGCTGGCCTGGATGACCTCGCATCGTGTACCGCCCTGGCTGGCGATCGTGTTGCTGGTGGCGGGGCTGGTGGTCTTCGGTTCGATTCTGATGCTGTTTGTGGGCTCGGCCATCGACACCTTTACCGCTCGGTTGCCCACCTATCAGGCGCGATTGCAGGATGAAGCGGTCAAACTGATCCCTTATTTTGAGCGCTTCGGGCTGCCGGTTACCCGAGAACAGATGCTGAACCACTTCAACCCGGCATCCCTGATGCGCCTTGCAGGCAATGCCCTGACCAACCTGGGGAGTCTGCTGACCAATCTGTTGCTGATTGTGTTTATCGTGATCTTTTTGCTGCTGGAAGCGACTCTGCTGAAAGACAAGCTGCACAAGGCGCTGCCCAGTGCGGAGAAATCACTGGATCAGGCCGGCAGCTTTGTGCGTCAGGTAAATACCTATTTGGTGATCAAAACGACCATCAGCATTGTAACCGGCCTGCTGATCAGTTTTTGGCTATGGATCCTGGGAGTGGACTTTGCCCCGCTTTGGGGTCTTATCGCCGCGTTGATGAACTTCATACCCAATGTGGGCTCCATCCTGGCCGCCATTCCGGCTGTTCTGCTGGCTGTGGTTCAACTGGGTGTGCCTGATGCCGTACTGGTGGCGGCCGGCTACATCGCCGTGAATGTGCTTATGGGGAATATTCTGGAGCCTCGATTCATGGGCAGCGGGCTCGGGCTGTCACCGCTGGTGGTGTTCCTGTCCTTGATGACCTGGGGCTGGATGTTCGGTCCGGCAGGGATGTTCCTGTCGATACCGTTGACGATGATCGCCAAGATAGCGCTGGAACAGAACCCTTCTACTCGCTGGATCGCAATCATGCTGGGCAACTGAAAGACTGCTGTTGTCATCATTCTGAGCTAATCTGCTACTGCTGAGAGATAAAAAATCGGGCGGGGCATCATGGATAGAAAGACGGGCTACGGACTGCGTCTGCGTTGGGTGATCAGCGGCACCATCATGCTGAGCATGTTGATGCTGGGCGCAATTCTGGTGATGAATGCTTACATTGGGCAGCGGGACTTGTTGCTGGATGCAAGTCGCAGTTCGGCTGAGCAGTTTGCCGGTAAGCTGGATGCCGAAACCCTGCGGTTGATCCAGCCGCTTCAGAGCACACTTCGGTTGCTGGTGCACGACCCGCTGACCACTGCCGAGGAGCTGGAGCAGCGCCAGCAGCGGCTGCCGGTGCTGATTGAGGCGCTGCGAGCCAACCGGGTTGTCAGCGCCGTCTATGTGGGCTATCCAGATCGGAGCTTCTGGCTGGTGCGCTCGCTTCGACTGCCCGAATTCAGACGCTCGGTATCAGCCCCGGAAGAGGCTGCCTATCTGGTTCAAAGCATTGAGGCCGGCACGCCCGGAAGCCCGCCACGCGCCCGCTGGCTGTTTCTGTCCGAACAGCTTGAACTGCTGAGGCAGCAGGACAAGCCGGATTATGTGTTTGATCCTCACAGTCGCCTCTGGTACCAAACGGCAATCAATACCAATACCCCCATTCTGACGCCTCCCTATCTGTTCTATACCACCCGTGAGACCGGTGTGACGCTTGCCTACCGGAGTGCATCCGGTGCCGTGGTGGGTATCGATGCATCAGTACAGGATATTTCGGCGGAACTGGCCCGTCTCAGGCCTGACGAAGGGTATGAGCTTGCCGTCATTGATCGGATAGGCCGTACGCTGGCTTACCCGGCTGTCGAGAAAATGATTGTGCAGCAGGGCGACGATGTGCGCCTGGCGACCCTGGATGAACTGCAGGTCTCGGCGCTGGCTCAGTTGGTCAATCAGCCGAGCGCAAACGGGCAGCTGGTCAGTTATACAGTGGAGGGCAAGGAGTGGTACGGCGTTCGGGTTCCGATGCTGGCGCTGGCCGATGAGTCGCTGGAGCTGCTGATGGCGGTTCCTGCCGATCAGTTGCTGGCGGATGCTCACAAGCAGGGTGAACGGATGTTGCTCTGGTCGCTGGCGTTTACTCTGGTAATGCTGTTGATCGGCTACTGGCTGGCACACTGGGTGGTAAAGCCGCTGGACCAGCTGTCGGATAAGGTGCTGGCCCTGACACGGTTTGACTTCAGTGGATCGGTGCAGGTGAAGTCACGCATCATTGAAGTGCGTGAACTGGGTGCCATCATCCAGCGACTGGTAACCGTTGTGAAGCACTTCCAGTCAATCAGCAAGACGCTTGCACGCGAGCGCAGGCTGGCACGGATGCTGCCGGATGTGGCCGAAGACCTCAAGGCCAGCATGCAGGCCGATAGCTGCGCGATCTATCTGTATGACGACGACAGGCATGAATTGCTGCTTTCCAGTGTGCATCAACAGGATCATGTCCATCACAGCTTTCCCGATTCCATTACGGTTACGGATCCTCGTGCCTCACATCAGGTGACGGCGGTCAAAGAGGTGCTGGCAGGCCAGGAGGGGGTGATGGTGACGCCACTGAAGGGACGCTCCAAACACCCGGCAGGAGTCATGGTGCTGCGGTTGGGTGAGGGCGTGCAGACTGAAGGCGATTCCGTTTCGCGCTTTCTGGAAGAGCTGGCCGGCTCTGCGGCAACTGCCATCGAGACCCGGCAGCTGCTTGAGGCTCAGGAGAAGCTGCTTGATGCGATCATCCGCCTGTTGGCCGATGCCATTGACGCCAAATCGCCCTACACCAGCGCCCACTGCGAGCGGGTACCCATTCTGGCCGAGATGCTGGTGGATGCCGCCTGCAAGAGTCAGGGAGGGCGTTTCAATACGTTCCATATGGATGAGCAGGACCGGTATGAGTTTCGCCTGGCGGCCTGGTTGCATGACTGTGGCAAGATCACCACACCCGAGCATGTGATGGACAAATCCACCAAACTTGAAACCCTGTACAACCGTATTCACGAGATTCGTACTCGATTCGAAGTGCTGTGGCGGGATGTGGAGATAGCCTACCTCAAGGGTGTCATCGAAAGTGGAGCGGAATCCCAGCTGCGAGGGCGCCGGGACCGACAGCGGCATCAGCTGCAGCAGGAATTCGAAGTGGTCGCCCGCGCAAATCTTGGCAGTGAAAAGCTGCCGGATGAGGATATTGCAAGGTTGCACAAGATTGCCAGTCGCAGCTGGGCACGTCACTTTGACCGTCGGCTGGGACTGTCAGAGGCCGAGCGGGAGCGCCTGCCCGACAGTGATGACACGCTGCCCGCCCGTGAGACACTGCTGGAAGATCGCCCGGAGCATATCAGCCCCTGGGGCGATCGCAGGCCTCCGGTTGAGGCGGACAGCCCGGCCAACGTATGGGGGTTTGATATGCCCCTGCCGGAGCATGAAGTCAATCAGGGGGAGTTGTACAACCTGACGCAGGTGTATGGCACCCTGACCCCCGAGGAGCGCTTCAGCATCAACAACCATATTGTGCAAACCATACGCATGCTCAGCACCTTGCCGCTGCCGCCGTCTTTGCGTCGTATTCCGGATATTGCCGGCAACCATCATGAGCGTATGGATGGTGAGGGCTATCCACGGCGATTGGATGCCGCCTCGCTCACCGTTCCGGAACGCATTATGGCGCTGGCTGATGTGTTTGAAGCGCTGACGGCCGCTGATCGGCCCTATAAAACGGCCAAAACGCTATCGGAGTCGCTGCGGATCCTGGCCTTCATGTCCCGTGACGGACATCTGGACCCAGAGGTGTTCTGCCTCTTTCTTGAGTCGGGCGTTTATCTTGAATATGCCCGCCGTTTCCTCAAGCCCGAGCAGATCGACAAGGTCGACCTGCGCCAGCTGACGCTTCTGTCACGATCCGCGAAGCAGGGGTAGTGCTCAATCGGAAAGTGTTTTCAGATTATCGTACAGCTTTGCCAGCAATACGTTGGTACGGTGGATCTGGGCTGAGCTGAGCCCCTTAAAGCTGTTGCGGAACAGCTGACTGACTGAGCCCCTGATCAGCTCCAGACTGTCCAGCCCCTTGTCGGTCAGCGATACCAGAGTGACACGACCATCTTCACTCGAGGTGGTCAAGTTGACCAGCCCCTCATCCCGCATGCGGTAAACGATTTTGGTGGTGGTGGGCAACTTGGCCACCGCGTGGCTGGCAATCTCTGAAATGCTCAACTCCGAGTGCTCCTTCAGAATCATGATGATGCGCCAGCGCGGCACATCCATATCCACGCGTTTCAGCAAGCGCTCCATCTCCTGACTGTAGAGCGCATTGAGCTGTGCAATCCAGTAGAAGGGGAATTCACGACGTTTGAAGTCGTCACTCAGAGGATCGTACATGTCGGCTTTACGGTTACTGCTCATTGGACAGCGAGGTCTCCGGCTGCATCCGACCGGCAGGGGGGCGGATGAAAGTTGATCTGGAAAGTATATAGAGATTCTAAAATGAGTGAAAACCTTTGGTGCAGCTCTTTTGCTTTTGCGCCTTTTTAGAGCGGGTTGCAGCGGCTGGATCAGGTGGGATTTTGAAAATCCATTTATGAGAATAATTCATTAGATACGCTTTTGGGAAAGATTTTAAATGCACTTTAGCGGATTTTTGCCCCTTTTTTGTGGTTTTTTACTCTATTTTTCATGGCGGTTTAAGAAGTGGCCTGACTCTTGCTTTGTCATTTTAGGACGCCGTGGTGTGACCATGATCATGGATTTAATGCTGGATAATTAGTTGACGATTCAAGTGATAAGTGAAATTCTTTAGGCAGCTCTTGAGCAACCTCCGGTCAAGCGGAGTTGCCACACAATAACAACTAGACCCGACAAGAGAGCCGCTATGACAATGCTGATCACCTGCTGCGAGCAGAGTGCCCTCGAAGGGCCTCACGCCGTCAACACAACCTGCCCAGGCCTGATGCCGGGTGGTTCCTCCTGCAGCCCGAGTGCAACCATGCGACCGGGTTTACCAATGACGTATCTGGCGCCGAATGTGGTGAGCCGGTACGTGTACCTGCAATAAAGACAACAACTAGGGAGCCTAGCGAATGCCTGGTTATCAGATCGACAAATCCCTCTGGGGCGGGGAGACCGTGTTCGATGCCCTGCTGGATGAAGTGCGCAAGCGCCGACAGGAGTTCGAGGATCAACAATACATCTCCCACGACATCATCGAGTCCTTCAAGGATGTTGGTGTGTACCGGGCGATGGTGCCAAAGGCACTGGGCGGCGATGAACGCAGTCCAATGGAATTCCTGCAGATGGTTGAGGCCATGGCCGCCGCTGACGGTTCTGCCGGTTGGGTTGCCAGCTTTGGCATGAACCCGGCGTACCTGTCGGCACTGCCACCACAGACCATCGACAAGGTTTGGGCCGAAACGCCCAACATCGTGTTTGCAGGCGGCATCTTCCCGACTCAGCCGGCCAAAAAGGTCGAGGGCGGATATATCGTCAACGGTCGCTGGAAGTTCGGCAGTGGCTGCATGGGTGCATCCCTGATCGGTGTCGGTGTGCAGCCGGATAATGGTGAGCCGCTGCCGCGCATGGCGGTAATGCCGGCAGACAAGGTGAAGATCGAGCCCAACTGGGACGTGATCGGCATGGTCGGCACCGGCAGCCATGACCTGGTGGTTGAGGATGTGTTTGTGCCCGAAGAGTGGACCTTCGTGCGTGGCGGCAAGCCCAATATCGATGCGCCTTTCTTCCGTTACCCGACACTGGCTTTCGCCGCTCAGGTGCTCTCTGTCACCACTGCAGGCCTGGCCCGTGAAGCGCTTGATGTCGTGCAGGCGATGGCGGCTGGCCGTGCGTCAGTGACCGGAGCACCCAATCTGGGTGAGCGCGAGTATGTGCAGATCGAAATCGCCAAGGCGGAAGCCAAGGTGCGTTCATCTCGCGCCTTCTTCTACGAAGCGACCGAAGACGCCTGGAACAGCATTCTGGCCGGTGGCGAGCCAAGCCGTGATCAGATCAACCTGATCCGTCTCGCGACCACCAATCTGGCACATGAGTGTGCCGGTGCGATTCGCAGTACCTATGAAGTGACCGGCATGACCGGTACCTACAATGATCATCCCCTGTCGCGCATTGTGCGTGATTCCATGATGTGCACTCAGCACGCGTTCATGGGGGCGGTCACCCTGAAAAATGCAGGAGCCATGTTCTTCGGCCACGACCCACTGCCGGGCTATCTGTAACTGAACAAAAACAAGGAGATACACCATGAGTGATAAGAAACCTTTGCGCGTCCTGTTTTGCATGGGCATCAACCAGAACTTCATGGATGCTCCGCGTGAAGAGCAGCTCGATGTATGGGCGGCCTTCGGCGCAATGTGGAACGGCATCCACGACATGGATGGCGTTGAAGTGATCGGCAACATGGATGACGACCAGAGCATGGTTGGGCCTTCCAGCGGCTATCCCTGGACCACCTACCTGCTGGCTGACGTGGCGGATTACGACACCGTTGTCGCCTGCTGCAACCTGTTCCGCAGTACTGAAGTGGGCAGCGGGCCCTACAAACTGTGGCGCTACGCCAAGGTTGAGGCACGCATCGGTCGTGAATTGATCGTTCAGCGGGCGTGAGGGTTTTCTGATGAGCGAACTGGAGCAGCTGCGTCAGCGGGTGTTTGCACTGGAGGCGGCGCGCGATGTGAGTGCCTGTCTGCATGAATACATGCAACTGTGCGACTACCTCAACGAGGGTTTTGACCTCGACCCGCTCATGGCGCTGTTTACTGAAGACGCCATCTGGGAAGGCAAGGGTAAGCGCTACGCCGCCACCTTCGGTCGCCGTGAGGGGCGCGAAGCGATCAGGGATATGTTCGTGAAATACACCCTGCCGCCGGCGCATTTTGCCCTGAACGTGCATTTTCTGACCTCTGAAAAGGTGAACGTGCAGAGCGAAACCGAAGCTGAGGGCACCTGGGTGCTGCTGCAGACCGCCACCTTTACCGATGGCCGCTCACAGCTCAGCAGTGCGCTGTTGAATGTGGGTTTTCGCAGGGAAGAAGGGCGCTGGAAGATCGCCCATTTCTGTACCACCAGCCGGTTCAACCGGCCGGTACAGACCCCCTGGGATAACCCCCAGCCACTGCCGGTCCCTGAAGAATAAGTGCTCGGCGGCAACGTCCGCCAGCAAGGCAACGAATGAAGAGAGCAAGACCATGAGTGAACTGATCGAAATGCAGAACATCAGCCTGAAAGCGGCTGAAATGGTAGAAGAGGGCCGGGTACACAAGGATCTCTACTCCGATCCGGCCATCTTCGAGGAAGAGCTGGACAAGGTGTTCAACAACACCTGGGTATTTGTCGGCCACGCCAGTGAAGTGCCGGAAGCGGGCAGCTTCAAGACCGCCTACATCGGTCGTCAGCCGGTCATCCTGAGCCGCGACCGCAAGATGAACCTGCATGTACTGCAGAACCGTTGCCGCCACCGTGGCGCCACTGTCTGCGAAGCGCGCAAGGGCAAAACCAAGGCGTTCACCTGCCCCTATCACGGCTGGGGCTATGGCCTTGACGGCAGCCTGCGTGCCCTTCCCAAACCGGAAGAGTACGATGGTGTATTCGACAAGAACGAACTGCCGCTGGAAAGCCTGCGGGTGGAAACCTATCAGGGCATGGTGTTTGCCACCTTCAGAGATGACATCGAGCCGCTGGAAGATTTCCTCGGCGGTGCGAAAAAGTGGATCGACCTGTTCATGAAGCAGGGCGGTGGCTATCCGGTGCAAGTATTGGGCGAACATCGCTTCAACTTCCCGGGCAACTGGAAAATCCAGCTTGAAAACACCACCGATGCCTATCACTTCCCGATTGTACACAAGTCATTTGTGACCTCTCTGGATGAAGCCACTGCCGACATCTTTGACTTCCTCGATGGTGAAGGTTTCGTTGAAGACCTGGGTAACGGCCACAGCGTGATGGTGATGATTCCCCAGCTGGTGGATCTGGAAGAGGATCTGGATCAGCCGATCCCGGCTCGTTTTGAGCAGCTGGCACAGGCGCTGCGTGAAGAGGGCAAGTCGGAAGACGAAGTGAAGAAGCTGGTGCGTGCCGCCCACGGTACCGGTTTCAACCTCAACCTGTTCCCGAATGTGTCCTGCTCCATGGCGTTCTTCCGAGTCTTGCGTCCGGTTTCTGTTGGCGAAACCGAGATTCAGCACGTCGCACTGGGGGGAGAAGGTGCTCCGGTCGCATTCAACCGTAAGCGCATGCGTCTGCATGAACATTTCCAGGGTCCGATGGGCTTCGGTACACCGGATGACGGTGAAGCCTGGGAGCGTGTACAGAAGGGTTCCATGGCCGGTACCGATGGCTGGATTCTGGTCAACCGTGGCATGAACAACCTGCACCAGTCCAAAGACGGTAATGTGGCAGGAGCGGTCTGTTCCGAAACCGGCATGCGCGGTGCCTATCGCCAGTACAAAAAGATGATGGCAGCTGGAGAGGAGAAATAAGTGATGAAATCCAATACTCAACTGCTGGCGCAGGTGATCGAATTCATCGGTTACGAAGCGGATCTGCTGGACCATAAGGGCTACCAGGAATGGCTGTCTCTGTGGACCGATTCCGGCCTGTATATCGTGCCGGCTGATCTGAAGGAAACCGACTATCTGAACACGCTGAACCTGGCGATGGACGATGCCGACATGCGCCGCATGCGCGTGGCGCGTCTGGAAAACGGTGAGTCCGTTTCTGCCATCTCGGTTGGCGAGACCGTGCGCATGATGTCCCGTGTACGTGTACTGGAAGCGGGTGACGATCTGGTCATCGCCCGTTGTGCCATGACGCTGAACGAGCTGCGCCACGGCAAGCTGGTAACCTACCCGGCCAACGTGGAGTACAGCCTGAAACCGACAGCGGACGGTTTCAAACTGGAGCAGAAGGTCGTGAAACTGCTGCACGCGGACGGCTTCCTGCGCACCGTTAGCTTCATCTTCTAAGGAGTGGCCGCATGAGTAACCCAACACAGTCTCATATTGCGCTGGTCACCGGTGCTGCACAGGGTCTTGGCAACCACATTGCCGCTCGTCTGTTGGCTGCCGGTTACCGGGTCGCCTTGTCCGACCGTTCACTGGACGCAGCCAAGGCTGCCGCAACGGCCATGGACAGCAGTGGCGAATGGGTGATGCCGCTGGCGCTGGATGTGGCCAGCAAGGCGGATTTTGAAGCCGCACTGGCTGCCGTGCTGGAGCGCTGGGGTGATCTGCATGTGCTGGTAAACAATGCAGCCGTTACCCGAGCGACTCCGGTGATGGAGATCAGCCCGGAGGAGTTTGCCGAAGTGGTGAACATCAACCTGGGCGGCACGTTCTCAGGCTGTCAGGTGATGGGCCAGCACATGGCTGACAAGGGTTATGGCCGCATCATTAATATGGCTTCGCTGGCCGGGCAGAATGGGGGCACCTCGACCGGTGCCCACTATGCGGCCTCCAAGGGCGCCATCATTACGTTGACCAAGGTGTTTGCCAAAGAGCTGGCCAGCCGAGGTGTGACGGTAAATGCCATCGCGCCGGGACCGATCGAGTCACCGATGGTCAAAGCGCTGGTGCCTGAAGAGCGTCTGCCAACACTGTTGGGCGCCATTCCGGTTGGGCAGTTGGGTGATGCCGACTTCATCGGCGAGATGGTGGTACAGCTGGCACGGCCGGAAGCCTACTTCACCACCGGCACGACCCTGGACATCAACGGCGGCCTGTTCATGCGCTGAGGCGAGACCTATGACGAGCAATATTGATAACACACTCATTCATGTGACCGTCACGCGGCGCGAAGACCAGACCGACGAGATCGCCGTGTTTGATCTGAGCGCAGCTGATGGCAACGCACTGCCGGCGTTTGAGGCCGGAGCCCATATCGATGTGATATTGGGTCCGGAACTGATTCGGCAGTACTCCCTGAGCAACGCGCCGGGCAGCAGCTGCTACCGGTTGGGGATTCTCAATGACCCCAATTCACGCGGTGGCTCCAGGCAGATTCATGCCGAATTGAAAGCCGGTGCCGAGGTACAGATCAGTGCTCCACGCAACCATTTCCCACTGGAAATGGATGCAGAGCATAGCCTGTTGATCGGTGGCGGTATCGGTATTACACCGATGATCGCCATGGCATACGCTCTGAAGGCGGCAGGCAAGTCCTTCGAGCTGCACTACTGCAGCCGCAGTGAAGCCAAGGCTGCGTTCCTTGAAGAACTCAAGCACGAGTTTAGCGAGCGTCTGGTGCTGCACTTTGACGATGCCGGTGATACCGGTCGAATCAACCCAAAACAGCTGTGCACCGAGGCGCGCCCGGGTACTCATCTGTATGTCTGTGGTCCTGGCGGATTCATGGACTGGGTAATCGAGCAGGCCAAAACCGCCGGCATGCCGGACAAGCAGGTCCACTTCGAGTACTTCAATGCCGAAGTGGATATCAGTGGTGAGGCATTCGAAGTCTATGCCGAAGCCAGTGATGTGACCGTACAGGTTGGCCCCAACGAAAGCATCGCCACTGCCCTCAAGGCAGCCGGGGTCAAGGTTCAGATGTCCTGTGAAGAGGGTGTATGCGGGACCTGCATCTGTGACGTGATCGAGGGAACCCCTGATCATCGTGACCATTTCCTCACTGACGAGGAAAAAGAGGATAACGACCAGATCGCACTCTGCTGCTCACGAGCCAAGAGCGCACGTCTGGTAGTCGATATCTGAAACAGTTCGCTGTAAAGGCCGGCCCTGGCTTCAAGCCCTGGCCGGACACCGGTTCGGACCGGACTCAAACCAGAAACTGGAGAACAACAATGAAGATGATGTTTCGAGTAGCTGCAACTGCAACAATCGCCCTTCTGGCCTCAACCGCACAGGCCGAAACGCGCCTGACCATGTCGTCCTGGCTGCCCTCCGGGCACCCGCTGGTACGTGACGTCATGGTGCCCTGGGCCAAGAACGTGGAAGAGGCGACCGAAGGTCGTGTAAAGGTTGTTATGCTGCCATCCGCACTGGGTCACCCACGGGTGCATTATGATCTGGCTGCTGAAGGTCAGGCGGATATCACCTACAGTGCCCACGGTTACACGCCGGGTCGTTTTAACCTCTACAAGATGGTCGAGTTCCCCTTCGGCGGTGACAGTGCCGAAGCCACGTCTGCGGCCTACTGGCAGGTATACAACAAGTACCTGAGCTCAGCTGACGAGCATAAGGATGTCAAGCTGCTGGGTCTGTTTACGCACGGCCCGGGTCATATCCACAACAGCCGTCGCAGCGTGAACAGTGCAGCCGACATGAAGGGCCTCAAACTGCGTGTCGGGGGCGGTATCATGAACGAGCTGTCCACAGCTCTTGGCGCCGTATCGCTGCAGCAGCCTTCCTCCAGCACCTACGAGATGGTGTCCAGCGGCGTAGCCGATGGCACCCTGTTTCCGCTGGAATCCGTACCGGCCTTCAATATTCAGGACAAAACCACCTACACCACACTGGTGCCAGGTGGGCTGTATAACTTCAGCTTCTTTGTCGTGATGAATGAAGATCGCTTCGAAAGCCTGCCGGAGGAAGATCAGGCGGCTATCGAGAAGGTGTCTGGTGAAACGCTGGCACGCCTGGCTGGTCGCATGTGGGATACCCAGGATGCCAAGGGGCTGGAAGCGATCAAGGCTAATGGCAATGAAGTTCTGACCGCAGACGAAGCGTTCATGAACGAAATTCGCACAGCCAGCGAGCCGATGGTGCAGGAATGGTTGAAGCAGGCTGAAGCAGCCGGCATTGACGGTGCAGCGGCGCTGGCGGAATTCCGCGAACTGAGCCGTGAACTGGCCAAAGACTGACAGGTGAGCCGATGAAAGCTTCTCTCAGAGCTTCAGCCGGCAGCCGAGAGGTGGTGGTACTGTTGTACCGCCACCTGCTCAGCGGTACGGCCGCCATCGTCATGTTCATGATGATGCTGGTGACACTGATCGATGTACTGGGACGCTATCTGTTCTCGTCTCCTTTGAATGGAGCCTATGAACTGACCGAGTTGATGCTGGCGGCGGTGATCTTTTTGGGACTGCCACTGATTACGGCCGAAGGTGGGCACATTGCAGTGGACCTGCTGGACTCCTTCTTCGGCAGCTGGGGACAGCGTATTCAGAACGGTTTGATTGAGGTCATCAACGTATTGGCCTTTGGCACCTTTACCTGGGTGCTGTGGGAGCACGCTCTCAAGGTGCAGCGTTACGCCGATACGACAGCTGTACTGCAAATCCCGCTGTCCTGGCTTGCTTTCATGATGGCAATTACCACAGGTCTTGCCACTCTGGCCCTGATCCTTCGATTGTTGTTTGGCAGCAGTGGTCTCTTTGCACAAGGAGAGCAGTAAATGGAAGCAAGTCTGATCGGCTTTGCGGCCTTAATGGTACTGATTCTGGCCCGAGTGCCGTTGGGAATCGCCATGGCGATTGTCGGCGTGGTTGGTTTTGCACTTGTGCAACAGCTTACCTATGGTAACCCTCGTGGCTGGAGTATCTCGCTTAACATGGTGGCATCGACCGCCTTTGATACCGGTCTGGCATACGGCCTGTCGGTTGTGCCGCTGTTTTTGTTGATGGGCAACCTGATCACCGAGTCGGGCATGTCAAAACAGCTCTACCGTGCGGCCAACGCTTTTCTGGGGCATTTTAAAGGTGGGCTGGCGCTTGCGACCGTTGCCTCCTGTGGCGCCTTTTCTGCCGTCTGCGGCAGCTCTATGGCAACATCAGCCACGATGGCAAAAGTAGCGATGCCTTCCATGCGTGAATATAAATATTCAGATGGACTTGCCACCGGTGCCATTGCCGCCGGCGGAAGTCTTGGCATTCTGATCCCTCCCAGTGTGATTCTGGTGGTATACGGTCTGATGACGGAGACGGATATTGGCAAGCTGTTCATTGCCGGCCTGATTCCGGGCATCATTGGTATTCTGCTCTATATGGCAGCGGTGGTTGTCACCGTCAG
>Ga0209345_10000323_pt1 | contig 61953 bp, 58 predicted proteins | sample Cruoilmetagenom7_FD_187294 | JGI IMG/M metagenome (GOLD analysis project Ga0209345, IMG submission 187294) | Oil polluted marine microbial communities from Coal Oil Point, Santa Barbara, California, USA - Sample 7 (SPAdes) (version 2) | ecosystem: Environmental > Aquatic > Marine > Oil seeps ... | reverse complement strand
CGACAGCCGTGGCCAGCGCTGTGGCAATGAATGTTTTGGTAAATGTCATTTTTGCTCCTCCCATGAAGCGTTCAACTACGGCTTAAAGCGCCGTCTTCCTTTCGCGCTGTAGGATCACAGCGAGAATGATGATAATCCCTTGGATCGCCCCATTTAGATATGGCGACACGAAATCAGTAAGGTTTAGGATATTGCCGATCAGGCTTAAAATCAGCACGCCGATTACCGTGCCCCAAACCCGGCCAAAACCGCCCTTCAAAACCGAGCCGCCGATGATCACCGCGGCGATGGCCTCCAGCTCCCACAATACCCCGGTCGAGGCCGAAGCAGACCCGAGCCGTGGCACATACATGATCGTCGCAACACCGACCAAAATGCCCAAGGCCGCATAAGAGATCAGGCGTGTGCGTTTGACGTTCACATTTGAATAATGCGCGACATTCTCGTTCGATCCGGTGGCCGCACAATGGCGCCCGTAGACAGACCGCGACATGATGATCTCACCGATAATCACGACCAGCGCAAAGACGATAATCGGCCAACTGATCCCGAGGATGCCGTCGAAGTAGACGGGCCGGTAAAAGGTCCGCAAACCAAAGTCGAGCGACAGCGTGCCCCCATCGGCAAGCCATGTCACCAACGACCGATAAATCCCCATCGATCCCAGCGTGACGATAAAGGCTTCGATCCCGAGAGTGGTGATCAAAAAGCCATTCAACAGCCCCGCCAGCAGCCCCGCGACGATGGCGGTCAGCATCCCCAGCAGAATAATAGGCACACCGATGCCCAGACTGGGCAACGCCGCATTCATTACCAAAATCATCAGCCCCGCGATAAAGGCCGCCATTGAGCCGACCGAAAGGTCGAGCCCCCCCGCCGTGATCACAAAGGTCATGCCCACTGCGATGATCCCGATGAAGGCAGACCGCGCAAGCACGTTGGTGATGTTCGCCGCGCTCAGGAAGTTTGAATTCATCAGCGCGCCGATCAGCAGCAAGACGACCAAGGCGATGATCGGCCCGAGGACGGACATCGACGGCATCCGAAGGCTTTTGGTGTGAGGTGTGGTTACATCTGTCATCTTCGGTTTCCTTAGGCCGTCATCGGCATTTGTTCGGCACGCAGCCCCATCGAGAGGCGCACAATCGCGTCTTCCGTGATCTCATGCGGCGCCAGCGTGCCGCTTACTTCGCCAAGGCGCATGACCATCACACGGTCGGCAAGGCCGATAAGTTCGGGCATTTCAGAGGTGATCACGATGATCGCATGGCCCAGATCAGCCAAGTTGCGCAAGAAGGCATAGATTTGCTGTTTGGTGCCAATGTCGATGCCGCGCGTCGGCTCATCCACGATCAAGATGCGCGGTTCAGACAGCATGATCTTGGCCAGCAGTAGCTTTTGCTGGTTGCCGCCTGACATATTGCCGACGCGCACATCGCGGCTGCCCGCCCGGATATCGAATTCGCTAATCGCATGGGTCAGCGCCGCTTCTTCTGCACCCCGGTCGATCATAAAGCCGCCAAATTTATGCAAGTTTTGCAGCGTCAGGTTTTCACGCATCCCGCGGTCCAGCAGCAGCCCCCGCAGCTTTCGGTCTTCGGTGAGGTAGCAAAGCCCGGCCCGCTGCGCGTCACTGGGTTGTTTGAAATGAACCTGCTCGCCAAAGAGAGTCACGCGATCGACGCGCGCCGCCCGCAGGCCCGCCAGCCCCTCCATCAATTCCGTCCGGCCCGAGCCGATCAGCCCACCAATCCCCAGTATCTCGCCTTGCCGAAGCGAAAAGGACACGTTGCTGGCGTAGCCGGGCACGCTGAGGTTTTCGACTGATAGCACCACCGGCGCGTCTGCGGGGACGCCGGGTTTTCGCGGGTAAAGGTCAGACACATCGCGGCCCACCATGGCGGTCGCCATCTCATCTTCGGTGATCTCTGCAGTGGGGCTGGATTGCACCACTTCGCCATCGCGCATGATGGTGACATGGTCCGAGATCTCGGCAACCTCATCAAGCTTATGTGACGTGAACAGAACCGCCGTGCCCGCTGCCCGCAGCGCTGCGACCTGTTTGAACAACACGTCCGTCTCACGTTTGGTCAGCACCGCCGTCGGCTCATCCATGATCAACACGCGCGCATCGCGCGACAGGGCTTTGGCGATCTCAACCATCTGTTTGTCGGAGTTCGACAAAGTGGATACGCGGGCATCGGGGGAAACATCGCAGGCCACGCGATCAAGATACTCTCGCGTGCGGCGGCGCATCTCGGTTTTATCAAGCAATGGCCCACGCTTTAACTCTCGGCCCAGAAAGATATTCTGCTCAACCGTCAACTGTTCAGCCAGATTGAACTCTTGGTGGATCATCACGATCCCGGCCACCTCGCCGTCGTGCAGGCTGTCGAACCGGGCGGACGCGCCGTCCAATTGTACATCCCCATGCGTGGGCAGTTGATAGCCTGCCATGATCTTCATCGTGGTGGACTTACCCGCCCCATTTTCACCGATCAGCGCGTGAACGGTCCCAGGCTCTAGTGCGAGGGTCACACCATGCAGCACCTCGACCGAGCCGAAACTTTTGCTCACGTTGTGCAGGGCAAGAACGGGGTTGGATGTCATAGCTTGGTCCACGCCGCGTCATTGGCCGAAGACGTCACGCAGGCGTTGATGAACCGCATTCCGTCCATCCCCGCCGCGATGCCCGGCAGCACGCCCATGGCGTTTTCGCGGGTCACCTCGCCCTGGACCGCACGGATCGCGTCGGCGGCTTCGTTGTAGATTGTGGCAAACCCTTCGAGGTATCCTTCCGGGTGACCACCGGGAATGCGGCTCACGGATTGCGACGCTTCCGATGCCCCGGCCCCGTTGCGGGTGATCAGGCGTTTGGGTTCGCCGAGCGGCGTGAACCACAGGTAGTTCGGATCCTCCTGCGACCACTTCAGGCCACCCTTTTCCCCATAGACCCGGAGCTTCAACGCGTTTTCATTGCCGGGGGCCACTTGGCTTGACCACAGCATACCACGCGCGCCGCCAGCAAAGCGCAGCATCATATGCGCGTTGTCATCCAGCTTGCGCCCCGCGCCCCAGCTTTGCAGATCGGCGGCAATGCTTTCGACCTGCAAGCCACTGACAAAACAGGCGAGGTTATGTGCATGAGTGCCGATATCGCCCACCGAGCCACCCGCCCCCGACCGCGCAGGATCGGTGCGCCACTCGGCTTGCTTGACGCCTTCGTTTTCCATCGGGGCGGTCAGCCAATCTTGGGGATACTCTGCCTGAACAATGCGAATATCGCCCAGATCGCCCGCTTCTACCATCGCCCGCGCTTGGCGGATCATCGGGTAGCCGGTGTAGTTATGGGTCAGGATGAAGAGCGCGTCGGCCTTGGCCACCGCCGCCTCCAGCGCCTTCGCGTCCTCCAACGTGGAAGTCAGCGGCTTGTCGCAGATCACGTGAATACCCTTGGCCAAGAACGCCTTGGCGGCAGCGGCATGGACGTGGTTGGGCGTTACGATCGAAACTGCCTCGATCCCGTCTTCGCGGGCGGCTTCGGCCTCGGCCATCTTTTCAAAACTGCCGTAGGACCGGGGGATGCCCAAAGCCTCTGCACTGGCGGCGGATTTTTCGGGGGTCGAAGACAGCGCGCCCGCGACCAGATCGAACCGGTCGTCGATACGCGAAGCGATGCGGTGCACCCCGCCGATAAAGGCGTCATTGCCGCCGCCCACCATGCCAAGTCGAATACGCGCCATCAGTCGATCCCCAGCATCTTGCGGTTTGCCGCCTCATCGGTGCCGCCATCGGCGAAGTCGTCAAAGGCCTTATCGGTCACGCGGATGATGTGATCCTTGACGAACTGCGCCCCTTCGCGCGCGCCATCTTCGGGGTGTTTCAGACAGCATTCCCATTCGACCACGGCCCAACCATCGAAATCATTGGCGGCCATTTTGGAAAAGACCGCGCCGAAATCAACCTGACCGTCGCCCAAAGACCGGAACCGCCCGGCACGGTCCGTCCAGCTTTGGTAGCCCGAATAGACCCCCTGCCGCCCGGTCGGATTGAACTCCGCATCCTTGACGTGGAACATCTTGATCCGATCTTTGTAGATGTCGATGTTATCAATGTAATCAAGGCACTGCAGCACATAGTGGCTGGGATCATAAAGCATATTGGCCCGCGCGTGATTGCCCGTGCGCTCCAAGAACATCTCATAGGTGATGCCGTCATGCAGGTCTTCGCCGGGGTGGATCTCATAACAGACATCGACGCCGCATTCCTCGGCGTGGTTCAAGATCGGCAGCCAACGCGCGGCCAACTCGTCAAAGGCGGTCTCAATCAGCCCCGCCGGGCGCTGCGGCCAAGGATAGACATAAGGCCAAGCCAGTGCGCCCGAAAAGGTCGCATGCGCACCAATCCCCATATTCGTGGACGCCGAAAGCGCCATCTTTACCTGCTCAACCGCCCATTCCTGACGCGCCTTCGGAATCCCGCGCACTTCCTCAGCAGCGAAACCATCGAATGCGGCGTCATAGGCCGGGTGGACGGCGACGAGCTGCCCTTGAAGGTGGGTCGACAGTTCAGTGACCTCCACCCCGTTCTCTACCGCCTTGCCCTTGAATTCGTCGCAATAGTCCTTGCTCGACGCGGCTTTGGCCAAGTCGATCAGCCGCGCATCCCAGCTGGGCACCTGCACGCCCTTATAGCCGCAGTCGGCGGCCCACTTGGTGATGCTGTCCCAAGAGTTGAACGGCGCTTCGTCGCCTGCAAACTGCGCCAGAAACAGCGCTGGTCCCTTAATCGTTTTCATGGTGGTCCTCCCTCTCCCCGGTTCAAACGAACCGGTTGACGATGTTCTCCAGAATTTCCTGTCGGCCCGAGCGGGGCTGCGGATTGATGCCGTCCTTGGCAACCTGCGCCGCGATAGTGGCCAGATCCCCGTCCAGCATCGCCTTAGCCGCGGGTGTGTCCCACCCCGCGTAGCGCTCATCGCGCATGGCCTCGAGCGTGCCCTCCTCCAGTATCGCGGCGGCGGCTTTGAAGCCCCGCGCGCAGACATCCATCGCCCCTGCATGGGCCGCGACCAGATCAACCGGGTCAAGCGATTGCCGCCGTAGCTTGGCGTCAAAGTTGGTGCCGCCGGTGGTAAAGCCGCCCGCTTTGAGCACCTCGTAATAGGCCAGCGCAACCTCGGGCACGTTGTTGGGGAATTGATCCGTGTCCCAGCCCGATTGATAATCGTTGCGGTTCATGTCGATCGACCCGAAAATCCCCAGCGAGGATGCCAGCGCCAGCTCATGCTCAAACGAATGGCCCGCAAGTATCGCGTGGCCCTGCTCGATGTTCATCTGAACCTCGCCCTCCAGCCCGAATTCCTTGAGGAAACCGTAAACCGTGGCGACATCGAAATCATATTGATGCTTGGTCGGCTCCTGCGGCTTAGGCTCGACCAGAATAGCGCCCTTAAAGCCGATCTTGTGCTTATACTCTACCGCCATCTGCAAGAAACGCCCCGCCTGCTGGCGCTCGCGTTTCAGGTCGGTGTTCAGCAGGGTTTCATAGCCCTCGCGCCCGCCCCAAAGCACATAGTTTTGCCCGTCCAGCTTGTGGGTCGCATCCATACAGGCTTTGACCGTTGCCGCCGACCACGCAAATACCTCCGGGTCAGGGTTGGTGGCCGCACCTGACATAAAGCGCCGATTGCCGAAAAGGTTCGCCGTGCCCCAAAGCAGTTTGGTTTTTGAGCTTTCCATCTTGGTGCCGAGATAATCAATGACCTCTTCGAAATTGCGCAGGCTCTCGGCAAAGGTGTCGCCCTCGGGGCGAATGTCGGCGTCGTGCCAGCAGTAGTAGGGCGCGTTCAACAGATCGAGCATCTCAAACGCCACATCAGCCTTGAGGCGGGCCAGATCCATCGTCTCACCAAACCACGGGCGGTCGAAGGTTTGCCCGCCAAAGGGATCGCCGCCGGGCCATGCGAAGGAATGCCAATAGGCCACGGCAAAGCGCAGGTGGTCTTCCATCCGCTTGCCCATGAACACTTCGTCAGGGTTGTAGTGGCGAAAGCCCAAATCAGACCCCTCTGGATCAAAGGAAAGCGGTTTAATATCTTTAAAGAAATCACTCATGTGTCTTCGGCCTTCATCTTATCGGTCAATGTGTCAGCGGGCAGATTGTCTCGCACATAAATTGTCGGCACGAGGTCCGGCATTGGCGGCAGATCCTTCTGGTCGATCAGGGCGCGCAGCACGGTAAAGGCGCGGTTGATCTCAACGTCTGGCCGCTGATCGATGACCAAATCTATCTGCCGCTCCATCAGCGCTTGCCGGGAATGGGCGACAAGTTCATGCACCACGCAAAAGGGGCGTTTACCTTGCGCGCCCTGAAGTGCTGCGATCAGGCCGCTGTTGCCCGCGCCGACGTTGTAAAGCGCTGTCAGCCCTTGCCGGGTCAGCGCCTCTTGCGTCTGCGCCCGAAGTACCTGCGCGTCGTCCTTGGTCATGATCGGATCAAGCACCCTAACCTGCGGGAAATCGGCGCTCAGCACTTCGCGAAAGCCAGCAAGGCGCTCTGCGTGGTCGCGCGCGTCAAGCGAGCCTGCAAAGGTCTGCACCTGCCCGCCCTGCCCGCCGTGAGCAAGGCCCACCATCCGCCCGGCAGTGCGTCCGGCGGCGATATTGTCGATGCCGATATAGGCCGCGCGGGCGGTACGCGGCAGATCGGAAACAAGGCCGACCACGGCCACCCCTTTCGCGCGCAATTCGGCCAGAGGTGCCTCAAGCGCAGCACTTTGCAGCCCGACAATTGCGACGCCGTCGAAATCACGCTCGAGCAGGTTTGAGATACTGTCTTGCAGCCCCTCAACCGCAAAGGCCGCGACTTCTATCACCTCGGCGCTGACCCGTTCGGTGGCCTGATGATTGGCAGTGTGCTCAATGTGCTGGCGGATACGGTTGAAGAATGCGTTGGAGCCGCGCGGGATCAGAAACGCGAGCCGATAGACACGACCGCGCGACAGATTGGCCGCCGCAACATTGCGCACATAGCCAAGCGCCGAAACTGCTTCTCGCACCTTGGAAATGGACTTCTCAGCCACATTACCGCGGTTGTTGATCACCCGGTCCGCGGTGGCATAGCTCACCCCAGCAGCACGCGCGACATCGCTCAGTGTCGGACTCGTCATGATCCCTCCCCCATGCGCCAACCCTCCCAAGCGGCGCGTCTGGGGCCTATCTATGGGGATATTTTGATATACGTCAATCATTTTTGATAGACGTATATCATTTTACCGCGGTGGTTGGGCATCACAATGCACAGAGGCCGAGGTTAAGTTCCTGATTTTATATTATTTATCTGTCCCTATCAGTATCGCTCACAACCGGGCCCAAAATATCACGACGTGATTATCTGACGCTCCACAGCGGCCCTCTGATACTCAGCTCCATAGCCCGAGGCTCTTCATGCGGCCCTTGCGAATCTGGCTCAGCACCAGCCCGGCGATCCGCTGGCCAGCGTTCTGGAACATGCGCATGGCCTCCTCTACTTGTCGCCGGGTGGTCTTGTCCCATTGCACGGTAAAGAGGATCGCATCGGCATGTTCCGCGATCACGCGCGCATCCGGCACATGAAGGACCGGCGGCGTGTCGATGATGACCGTATCATACGTGCGACGAGCGTCCTCCGTCAGCACCCTAAAGCGATCTGAGGCGAAAAAATCTGTCGGATGTGTGTCAATTTCTTCGCAGGCTAAGACGTCGGCGTTGCAGCCATGGGGTCGGCTGACGGCATCTGACAAGGGCAACTCCCCGCGCAACACTGAAGTCATCCCCCGATATGGGCCCCGATTTGGCAAGCGCGGGAAATGCTGGCTCAACCCTCTGCGGCGCATGTCGCCCTCCACCAGCAGAACGGACCTCCCAAGGCCACAAATATTCTGCGCCAAGGCCAATGAGGTGGTGGTTTTACCCTCTCCCGCGACGGGGGAGGTGCACAGTATAACCTGCGGCGGATTACCCCCGTTCAGTTGCATCAAGGATGTCAGAGGATCGCGGAGGGCTTCTGCTGTAGCAGACCTGGGCCGCTCCGCGAGGTAGTGTAGAACGTCCGAACCCGTCTCCGGAATCTGCCCCAAAACGCTATAACCGGTTGCCGCCTCCAAATCCCGCGCCGTGCGAAAGCTGCTGTTTCGCACTTCGCGCAGCAGAACGAAGCCCAAACTGCACAACAACCCAAAGACCCCCGACATGGCGAGGATCAAGGTTCTGCGCGGCGCCGACGGATGGTTTGGCACCACGGCGTCTGACAAAATACGACTATCAGCCCGCTGGATCCCCTGCTGCGCCGAAGTTTCATTGAGGCGCGACAAGAAATACTCATAAAACACCCGCGCCGCTTCCGCCTCACGGGTTAGCTGCTTCAGGGTGATCAGGTCTGTGCTTTGGCGCGACACCTGCCCATTCAGCTCGGCCTCTGTCGCACGAAGGGCCGCGAGTTGCTGATCTAACCGGGCCAAGTCTTGTCGGTTTTGCTGCAAAATCAATTGAAGTCGCGCATCAAACGCAGAGACGACTTGCGGGTCGTTTTCCGTAAGAGACAAATAACGTCTAAGTTGAACGTCATTCGAAAGATCGGCTTGTTCCGAACGTGTATCCGCCGCCTCTAGCGCTTCAATCTGGCTCACTTGCATACGTCGGTTCATTTGGGCCGTGGTGATGCGTTCGCGCAAGTCTTTGATTTGACGCTCAAGAGCACGCAGAACGTCGACCGAAACCAGTTCCGTTTCGGCACCAAATCTCGAAGCTTTCGCCTCCGCCTCTTCCAACTTGGACTGAAGTGCACCAACCCTTTCGCGCAACCAAACTGTGGCCTGCTCAGTGAACTCGAACTTCATTTCAATCTGATCGAGGATATAAGCGTCGGCAATCGTATCCGCGATCAGCGCTGACTTGCGGGGGTTCTCACTCTCAACCGAAACGCGAAAACCAAGACTAAGCAGGACATTGCGAACGGTCACGGCCTCAAGCAACTGAGATATAACAGTATCTTGGAGACGCTGCTCTTGCTCTTTCAGCGAAAGCCGCGCCTCCGACCCTGCAAAACCAAACCAAGATTTAAACCAGGTCAACACCGGCCGCTGCTTGAGCGCGGTGTTAAATTCCGGATCAGAAGTAAGCTCGAGCCGTTCCACCACCTGCTGCATCACCCCTCGCGCGCGCAGCACTTCGACTTCGGAATTCACCTCAGCAGCATCGCCGGAATGCCCGACCGCGCCCCCCTGAAACTCAACAATCTGATCTTGATTTATCGCCAGCTTTAGCACGGCCGTTGACCGATAGAGGGGCGTTGCCACTATATACGCATAAAAGCCACCGATCAGCAGAGCGGTCAGAACACCACCCGCAATCAGCCATTTCTCCCGCCAGAGCGTTGGGAATAACGCGGCTGTATGAACAAATTCTTTCTCAGCAGATGGAACGGGGACAGACACCAGATGAACTCTGATCCGATCAATGGCGCGTGACATTTGCATAAAAACAGAACCTTAAACCGAACACTTAGAAAGGCTTTCTTCAGAGATAGCCCTCATTAATTAGCGCGCCGACCTACCTACCTGTAAGCCGCACAACCGTTATCGCTGTCTTGAAAAGAATAAGGAGATCACTGCGCCAAGTGACGTTCTGGGCATAATCTACGTCCAACGCCACACGATCATCGTACGAAATGCAATTGCGCTCTGACACCTGCCACAGCCCCGTGATCCCGGGCCGTAGCCGTCTATAAGTCCCCGCGCTGGCCCCGTATCGCTCCAGCTCTTCCAGCATCACTGGCCGGGGCCCGACAAAACTCACCTCCCCCGCAGTACGTTGATCAACTGCGGCAGTTCATCAACACTGCTCATACGCAGAAAACGACCAAACCTGGTGGTTCGGGGGTCATGTTCAAGCTTGTGTTTCAGCGTCCACTCTTTGGCCGCCGCAGGGTTCTCAGCCAGATGCTGCGCAAGAAGCCCCTGGGCGTCGCGAACCATGGTCCGTATCTTCCAATACCTAAATTCCCGCCTCCCTTTGCCAACACGCTTGTGCCCAAAAAACGGGAGGAGCCGTCAAGCGCCACCAATGCTACCAACAAGCAAATCACCGGAACCACGACAGGCAACAATATCACCACGAGGAGCAGGTCAAAGGCCCGCTTCCCCCATCGGGCATGAAAGGTTTCTGCATGAGGAAAAGAGAATGATGTTGCGCCGAATGCGACCGAACCATGGATCACTTGATGTTTCAAAGCAGCTATACCCCCAGCACGCGCCAAAGCCGTGACAGTTAAAGCAAAAAGCGCCGCAAAGATGTCGGTGTTCGTGAGCAGCCGAATGGCACTTTTCGTGCGAAAATTAGGCTAAAATATTATGGAGGTAGGTTAAGGAAGCCTTAAGCACCGTTCGTATTATGGCGCTTCACCAAATGCATCTGGGATCAGGTCTTCCCAAAAGGCCCGCATCTCGGAGGCGCATAGGGCCGCTTTCCAGCCGAGCCGAGAGAACTCAGATTTAAGAAGGTCATCGCTTAGCCAAGCCAAGAAAAGCTTGCGGTCCGCGTCCCTCTGCGTCGGAGAGCGCGCTTCGACAAGCTCTTGAACTCTCGCCATAATCGCGGCCCGCGCTTTCCGCTCGCCTTCAACAACTTGGGCGCGTTCTTCCTCGGCGGCCACTGATACGGCTGACTGGGCGCTGCGCACAACAGCAGCGGCTTTGGCCTTCGGCGTCGGGGCGACGGGCTTTTCAGCTTTATAATCGTTTTTCAACGCGGCACTCAGGTATCCGACGGGGCTATCAACGCCCCCTCTCCCCTTCAGATAGACGATTTTCTCCGAGACATAGTCCTCACCGTGCTGAGAAATCCACTGCCGCGCTAAACGGTCAGAAACGCCCAACTCCATAAGGGCGGTATATACCGCGCCCTGCCGCAGGCCTTCGCCGTCATCGATATCAAGCATGGCAAGCTGCGGGTTCTCTTTGATAAGAAACCGGATCTCACTCACCTGCCGCCCCATTTTGTGCAACTCAGGCGTAATCAAAATATTCGACGTCTTATTCACCTCTGCCACAGCGGGTTTGATGATCTTGGCATTCAAATGCTTAAAACTCTCGTAATAAGCACTGCCATCAACGCCCATCAGCCGACGAAACAAGTCGATCGGCCACCAGCCTGTCGATCCGGTACGCAAGAAGCGATAGCAGTTTTCATAAAGCGCCAGCGCATGGCCAGACGTAAAGCGGCGCTGAATGTTCAGGTTAATCAACGCGAATACCTTAGGGTCATGCAGCTTTTCCGCCAGCGCGGGTGAATAGGCATACTCACACACACCCGCCGAGAGTTTTGCGTATGACAAAAGCGCCGATACGCCCCATTCCTGCCGTCCATTGGCGTCCAACATATCCCACTCTGCCGTGGTCTCTGCAAGACTGCGCAGAGACTGTTTCAGCGTGTCCATATCGTTGGAGTTATAGCCCACCATCATGCAAAGGGTTCGGGCATCAATCTGGTGTTTGCTTCGCGTCACGAGAGAATCGTAAGCGTTCAGCAGCAAAACATTGCTAAGCTTGCGCTGTAACAGCGTAAGCTTTCCTGAGACGTGGATCGCTGCCACGTTCTTTTTCACGGACTGCCGGCGGAGGGCTCCGGTCAACCTGTCGTGGGGGATACTGCTGCTCATGTCGGTCTCTGCTCTACCGCCACCGCACTCGACGCTTCGCGCTCTTGGATGACACTCATACCATTATTGCGCAAAAGGTGCCTAATCTCAATCAATCAATGGGGACCCGTTTCCGGGAAGCACACGTCCCGGAAACGGGTACTTAACCAAGTTTTGCTGCTGCTGAGGTGTGAGACATATCGCAAAACAGCGCAAACCGGGGTAAAATCCGTCCGAATGTGCATCAGATCGACCCTCCCGCGTTCTGGCACCGCTCTTCCCGCGAATCAGCGCTCGAAATACTGCATACTGGCACCCACAAGCCTGTAAGCAGGTGCCCATCAACCTGTAGACAGGTGCCTAAGTCCATATAACCATTTATTCTATAATGATAATCCTAAGACAAACACTCTATAGTCGATAAACAATAACAAACTATGTGGTGCTTTTTCGACCTAAATTTAGGCTTAATCGGATGAGTTTCGCGTGCGAAACCTACTGCCCACCGCGACAGATGCTCCTGTTCTTACCGATTCCCATTCCATAAAAGATGTGCGATGATTAGGGTGATAACATCGAATAATGATGATCTGGTTGAGGCGTCACAACATGGACAAGAAGTCGGGCCCCCCCCTGCCCCCCTATTTTAATCTAGACCCCAAAGCCGCAGCAGCAAAGCTAAGCGATCCAGTAGACACCGCCCGATTCGCAAAAGCAGCCGCTTTCGCAGGACGCGGCAGGGCAGATCTCGCTAAACGCGGTTATGCCCCAGACGGGCAGAAAAAGCTTCGGAAATTTTCCACTTGGGAGATCTGCCGCTACCTGATCCCTGTGGCACCAGCCCACCTGCGCAGGGTGCTAAACAAGCACCCCGAACTCCCGCAAGGAGAAGGGTCAGGCAGTGCAAAAAGGTTTAGCCTCGAAGAGATTTTATTGCTGCGAAACCACTTCGCCGAAGAGGGCGTCAGCACGAAGGAATATCGCCCCTACCGACCGAAAGGATTGCCCGCAAAGGTTGTCGCGGTGGCCAATTTTAAGGGTGGCGTTGGCAAAACCTCGACGGCCGCTCATTTGGCGATGTCAGCGGCTTTGGACGGCTATAAGGTGTTGGTTGTCGACCTTGATTCCCAAGGATCGATGACTTCGATCATGGGCGGTCAGGTTCAGGACGAATGGCAAACAATTTTCCCCCTGCTTGCGCGCGACTATGCGATGCGGGTTGAGGCGGAAAACCGGGTTCGTGCGGCGGCAGCAGAGCCTGAAATTCCGATGGATGAAACCCTGACCGAAGCTTTGACGATTTCGCTTAAGGATGTCGTGCAAAAGACCCATTGGCCCAACATCGATTTAGTCGGCGCGCAACTGAATTTGTACTGGGCTGAATTCCAGATCCCCGTCTGGCGGATGGCGTTGCGGCATTGGGCTTTGTGGGACGCTTTGTCTTCGGCATTAGACACAGGCGAGGCGCTGAATGAATATGACATTATCTTGCTGGATACGCCACCTGCCCTTGGCTATCTGACGATCAATGCGCTGGCTGCGGCGGACATCATTTTGGTGCCCTTGGGCGCGTCGTTTTTGGAGTTTGATTCCACGGGGCGCTTCTTTGATATGCTCTACTCTACCTTTGCCTCGATCGAGGAAGGGGAGAACGCGGCGCGGCGGCGTGAAGGGCTGCCGGAGATGAAATTTGAGTGGGACGTGGTGCGGGCGATCATCACGCGGTTTGATGCCAGCCAGCAAACGGATCTGGCCAATGTGATCCAAGCTTACTTCGGCGACATGACCAATACCTATCGGCAGGAATTCACGGCGATGGTTGGCCAAGCTGGGGAAAGCGTGAACGGGATTTACGAGGCCGATTATCGGGATTTCAACCGCGAGACTTACACTCGGGGTCGCGAGACGTTTGACCGGACCTATGCCGAGTTCAAAGAAATTCTATTAGGCGCTTGGTGGCGCGATGATCAAGAGCGGAAGGAGGCCGAGAATGGCGAAACGCAGACAGCTTGAAGTCCCCTCGGCCGAGGCGCTTAAGGAAATCGAAGAGGGTTTCGCGCGCGAAACCTCCCGTGTTGGCACCCGCGCACCGATAGCGGATGTGGCAGCAGATGCGGCGCGACATACGGACCCCCTGCCCCAGCATCTGCGTGAAGAAAATGCGCGCGATAAGGCGGATGCCAAGGCGCTTCGTTTGGCGCGGGAGAAGGGGCTGGTGCTGACGGAAGTGCCACTTCACGAGATCACTGCGGATGCCCTCAGCCGTGACCGGTTGAAGATGGATGAAGAGGATTTGGCCGAGCTTCGTCGGTCGATTGCAGACCATGGGCTGCGGCTTCCGATCGAGGTTTTTGAGCCGTCCAATCCAGAGGCTGCGGGCAAATATGCCTTGATCTCGGGTTTCCGACGTTTGGCCGCTGTACGGGAGCTGAACGCGCTTTCGGGTGGCGAACGGCACCAGACAATCACGGCCTTTGTCCGCAAGCCAGACACGTTGGCGGATGCCATCGTCGCCATGATTGAAGAGAACGAAATCCGGACCGGGCTCAGCCAATATGAGCGCGGTCGGGCGGCGGCGATCACGGTGCATGACGGGGTTTTCGCCACTGTGGATGAGGCCGTGGCGACGTTGTTTTCCTCGGCCAGCAAGGCGAAACGGTCCAAGATTCGGTCCTTTGCCTTGGTGCACGAGGAACTGGGCGACATGCTGCGCTTTGGGCCAGAGTTAAGCGAGCGTCAGTGTTTGCGGATTGCGACCGGGTTAAGGGCTGGTCAAAGTGAGGCGATGCGGAATGCCTTGGAATCCCATGCGGTTGGCACGGCGGAGGATGAGTGGGCAGTGCTTGAGCCGCTTATTGAAGCCGTTGAAGGGGTGGGTTCTGACCCCAAACGGGGCGGGCGTCCGCGGAAGGTTGTGGAGCGGTCTAAGCCAGTTCGCTTGGCCAACGATGTCACGATGGAGCGGGTTCAGACTGAGGATGGTTATGCCATTCGGATCCGGGGCGATCATGTGAATGAAGAGATGATCGAATTGGTCATGGACCGGATTAAATTCCTTCTGGAAGAAATCTGAGACGGAGGGAGGTTTCGCGCGCGAAACCTCCCCCTTTTTTGCGAAACACCTAGGTTTCGCACGCGAAACCCCCTGCCCTGATCTGAGCGTACGCTGCCTTAGCCGCTCATTAATCCCCGCCTCCGATGCTGCAATTCTCAGTGTTTCAAGGAGGCCGCGATGCCCATTCTCGATCAATTCCAAGACCACCATAACGGTTTGACCGGCCCCATCTGCGGCGGCTTTGACATCACCCCTGACGATGCGAACGACCTTGCGCAGATGACACGCGGCGTGATGGTTTCAGCGGCGGGCGACGTGGCGGTGGTTCTGAAAGATGGCGATGCGATCACCCTGCCCGGCTTGGCCCCCGGCGTGATTCATCCGGTCCGCGTCGCAAGGGTGCTGGCGACGGGCACGACGGCGACGGGTATCAAGGGGTTGATCTGATGTTGGGGGTCGGATTGGGCGCGTTTGCGCCGTACCGTAACCGGGTACCTATTGCATTTCCGGCCGGTTTTGACTGGGATCGGGCGCGGTTTGATTTCGATATAGAGCAGATCGGCGGGCAGTATCGCACGGGGATTGCGCCGCGCGATCTGGTTGATCCTGGGACCTGGAACGGGGCGGCCTTCCATGTGGACGGCGCGGCTGGCGATGATGGTAATAGCGGCCTGGGCGCAGAGGACGGCGACTTTGCCAATGCAAAGCGCACCATTCACGCGGCCTTTGTTGCAGGCAATGCGATGGGGGCGGCCTATCGGGTTTTGGTTAAGGCAGGTGAATACGCCGAAGGCGCCTTTACCCGCAACGGCAATGATGAGCCTAATCAGCCGGTTGCCGTGATCGGCTGGGGCGGCGCGTTGCGGTATCGGGCGGGGGCGTTTTCGGTGGCGTGGAGCGACGCGGGGGGCACTTTTACGGCGAACGACAGCTCGGTTCGACGGGTGTTTCGCTGCGATATTCCGACCGATGAGGGGCTTTATACCGAGCTGAACGAGGCTGCGCATGTGGCCAGTTGTGCGGCGACGGTGAACACCTGGGTCCATGACGGTGCGTTGTTGCATGTTAATGTCGGCGGCGCGCCGGGGGCGGAAGATATTGCGGTGACCCGGTCCTTTCACGGGGCGCGCTTCATGACGCATGACAAGGATTTCTACCTTGAGAATGTCCATTGTGAGGGTGGGATTAGCGGCGCGCTGCATTTTGATGCGGTGGCGGCGCGCAACATCGTAGGCGTGAACTGTTCATTCCGATATTCCGCGCCGTCCAGCCCGACGGCTTTGCAGGATGCGGCACGCGTGCGCCGGACGGACGGGTTGGTGGCCTTTCTCGATTGCGCCGCCTCGGGCGGAGCCAAAGACGGCTGGTCTTTCCATGAAGACGGCACGGCGGGGGTGCATGTGTTGCTACAGAACTGTTCGGGATGGCGGAATGGGTTCAGCAGGCAACGTCGTGCAATGGATTCACCAGCCATGACGGGGTACGGGCGATCCTGCTGGGCAGTGATTTTGGTCTTTCCCGCAATGGGATCGAGGTGCATGTAATTCAATCGACGCAGACTTGGGCCGCAGGGTGCCGGGCCGTGACGCGGGATGTGGATGACACATTGGTTGCGTTCAGATGCTCGAAAGACGCGCTGATGTGGTTGCAGGATTGCTCGGGCGACGCGGCGGGGCAGGTGGAGAATTAGGCTTTGCTGGCGAATTCCGGCACGGTGTTTGCGGGCGGGTTTGTGACTGTATCGGGCGGGGTGAATGTAACCCCGGGCGGCTCTGTTACGCTGTTTTGAGACAGTCTTTGGGCCAGATCGGCCCAATCGGGCACAAGCTCGGGTGTGGGGGTCCAAGTTTCGCAGCGATCCAGCGCATCGGGGCTGTTGTAGCCAATGATCGAAGGTAGCGTCGGATGGCAGACCGGCCCGAGGGTCGGCAGCCCCTGGTGGCGGTAGAGTAGGATGCGATTGGAGTTGTCGTCTGATACTCGACCCCCGGTTCGTCGAGATATGGGGCAAGTCCGATGTCGGCGTGGGGCGATATGAGCGAGGGTGGTTTTGAAGTCTTGCTCGCCGTGCCAAGTGATCTTGGGCGTGGCAGGCGGTGTTTGGCGTAGGCTGCCGAGGACGTGGATTTGCTAGTTTGGCCGGGCATCTGCCACGCGGGTGAGGGCGGGGATATCTAATAGGGTGGTGCCAGCGCGGACGGCGATGGGGCCGGGTCGGGGTTTTGGGTAAGGGTCAGTAGTGCTGCCCCTTACGGCTGTGTGGGGGATGCCGATTGGGTCGAAGGTAACATCCGGGTGGCCCGTAAAACGCGCGGCGATATGGGGGCTAGCGGTGCTGATGCGGGTGAAGGGGCGGTGATTTTGTTCCGCGCGGAGCAGGATATCCGGGGCGTTAAGCAGGTGGATATCATCAGAGACACGGTAAATGCGGGCGGCCTGCGGGGCTTGTTCGGCCAATAGTGGCCCGAGCAGGACCGGCGGGCCACTTTCGCATATGACGAGATTGGCGCGGGACAGGGGCGTTCGGAGGCGGGGGGCGCCAGTGGCTGGTGAAGAGCCTAAAGCGGGGCTCGAGTAAAAAATTCGCAAGTCTATTGCCGGCGTGGACAGGGTGGATCGGCGGCAGGCTGTAGATCGACGTGAGATTTGGACCGTGGTGGTGAATGCCATAGTGCGGCGGGCTGTCGAGGGCGGTCGGCCGGACATCGGCAAAGATTTTCGACAGCCAGCTACAACCGACCGTCACATGAGTCATGTGCCACCCCGCCGCGCGCAGGTGGTGCGAGACCCAGAGCATGCTCGGGCGGCGTTTCTGGAAGGGGAAATGACCTGTGAGGAGCACCGCTCGTTTCATGCGGCTGCCTTTCGGCGGGGGATCTGGAGGAATGCGGCGTAAAGGGCGCTTCCGGTAGTAAGTTGGACCGGGGCGGGCAGGGGCGGGAGCAGGGCGAAGAGCATGGCAACAGTTGCGGCGGCGCAAAGCGGCGCTGTGAGGGGCGATATGGCCCGAAGGGTGAGGCCAAGGAGCGGCAGGGCACGGGTGAGATGCCACAGGGCCGTCAGGAGGGCTGAGAGGCTCACAGAGGCGGCGAGGGCGGTGGGTGTCGGTGCAAAGGAAGCAAAAGTGCAGGTTAGTGTCACTAGGAGCGCTGCGCGGTGCAACATGAAGCGGGTATGGCCTGCGGCGATGAGGGTTTGGTTTATGGGCATGAGCAGGGCGGACAGGAGGCCGAAGCCTGCAAGGACTGTGAGGATCGGTGTGGCGGCCTCTGCCGGGGTGGGGCCGATGAGGAGGGCGAGGGCTTGAGGGCCGGTGAGGAGGGCAACACCCCAGACCCATAGGGAGAGCGTGGCAGTGAGGCGAAGTTGCGCGGGTAGGGCCGCTGTTCGCTGGAGTGCTGGTAGCTGACGAAGTTGGGGAAGGGCGAGGAAACGCAAGGGCGAGAGAGTGAGGGCTTCGATAAGACTGAGTATCCGTGTGACGATTTGGAATGCGCCTGCGGCGGGGAGGCCGAAGGCGAGGGGGGTGGCGAGCTGCATGAGGGCGGCGCTGAGGAGGTCTCGGGCAGATACTTCGATGACTAACCGGCTTATTAGTCTCTGATATTTTCGATTGGGGAGGCTTTGGGGGCGCCATGTGGCCAGGCGACAGGACAGGCCTACGTTTATGGCGGCGTGGGTGAGGGCGAAGGCGACCAATGCCCAGGGGCCAGAGCCGTTCCTTAGCATCCAGAGGGTTAGGAGCGCGGCGATGGATTGGCTGGCTATGGTGTGTAGGGCAAGGGTGCGGAGGTGGAGGCGTTGGCGGAGGATGCCTTCGGATACGGCACCGATGCCGTTGAGGAGCGGAACCGTGCTGAGGGCGATGAGCAGCGGGGCGGTGAGGGCAATGCCGATGAGAGCGAAGGCTAGCGATAGGGCGATGCCACTGCCAACCGACAGGGCGAACAGCGCGTCTTGGCGGCGCTATCAGGGGCCGAGGATGATCACACTCTCGCCGATCCCGGCTTTGTGGAGGCCTTGGGTCAAACGAATGGGGGCGAAAACGGTGGCGAAAGCGCCGATCTCGGCCAAGGTGAGGAAGCGCGCGGCGATGAGGAAGAGGCCAGCGTTGATGCCGACGCGAGACCATTGCAAGGCGAAAGACCAGAAACGGGGGCTCATGCGGGGGCTGCTTTGGGGGGTGACCCCGCGCCGGAATGGACGCTCGAGCAGCAGATGGGTGAGCATGCCAAGGCAGAGCGCGATGGAGGCAGGTTACGCCGACATAGACCCATGCGCCGAGGTGCGTTGAGGGGAGGAGGGGCAGGAGCAGAACCGTGGCCGCGCGGAGAGCAAAGCGGTGCGATAGGTAGAGCGCATAAGAGGCGTCTCCGAGCAGTTGACCGGGGACCGCGCGCATGGGGCAGAAGAGCGTGCCGGCGGCGACGATCAGCGCGGCCGGGAGGCCAGCAGCGAGGAAGCGGGGGAGGGGCAGCGGGTCAAGAGCGATGAGAAGGGCGGAACCGAGGGTAAAAGCCACGGCGCAGAGGATTGGGTTGGGGCGCGTCCAACCGCTTTGCCACAGGCGGGCGAGGGCGATGCCGAACAGGAACTCGAGGATAAGTGGGTTGGTCCAGAAGACGAGCTGTGGGAGGTGGAAATCGAATGTTAACCCCAGAGCGGTAAGGCTTACAAACAGGCTAGAGACCGCGAGCAAAGGGCGAGGCAGAGCGCTGTGAGCGCGTAGAAGAAGATTTCGTAATTGAGCGTCCAGCCTAGCGACAGCACCGGTGCGATGAGGCCATCGGGGCGGGCGTAGGGGAAAAAGACGTAGGAACTGATGATCTGCGCAGGATCCAGCGGGGTGTCTTTGACGGCGCCGGGGAGGAGGAGCAGGGCCGCGACCATGAGCGTGGTGAAGACGTAGTATAGCGGTGCAACGCGCAGCAAACGCCGCCAGAGGAACGCCCAAGGGCGGCCCATGTAGCGCTGCGCTGAAAGGGTGATGACGAAACCGGAAATGACAATGAAGATATCGACGCCGCGGGTCCGTGGAATGGTGTCGCCGGGGAGGGAGAGGGCGAAGTAGTGCTCGGCCTCGGCCAAGACATGGCCGATCAGCACCATCACGGCGGCAAGGCCGCGTAGGGCTTGGAGGCCGGGGAGCTTAGGCCGGTTCATGGCGGGGAATCTTTATGTGCGGCTGGCGGCTTTGAGCGGTGGCAAGTGTGACTTCGCAGCCCGGACTGTCGGGCAGAGGTAAGGGCCGCGCTTTTGGTTGGCGGCGGGTTCGAAAGAAAGGAAGGTCCGGTGGGATCTGGAGGACATGTTACGGCGTCGCCAGTTTCAGCAGGCCGGCGATAAGAATGAGAGAAAACAAAAGGATCTGATGGGTGAAGTAGAGGGAATGATTGGAAAACATCAGCGCCGCGCCGATCTGCGCATAGGCCACGGTAAAGGCGAGAGAATGCCGCGCATGGATGAAAATGCGCCGGATCACAAATCCAATGCACGCAAGAAATAGCGCCCCAAGCACCGGCCCGAAATCAACATAGGCGGCGGTGAGCAGGGCCAGTAGCAGCCAAGCAATTCCGGACCTGGCGAAGACCGAAAGGCTTAGATGCTCGCGGCGCAAGAAGGTTTGCACGAGGTCGAGCCGGGCAAGATTGGTGAGCGTGACCGCGACGGCGGCCCCCGAAAGGCTCCAGCAGATGAGCAGCAGGGAAAGGGGGGAGAGCGCCCCTCTCATGCGGCGATGCGGTTGGTTTGGACAGCGTGGTAGACGGTGATGTTTGCCGCGCAGAGGGCTTCGATTTGAGGGCGTAGGTTGCTGGGAATTTCTGTGGGTACGGGGGCTGCGTTGCGCCGCCAGAGGGGCAGGGGCGTGCCAATCTGTCGGCGCAATTGTTTTGCGAAAACTTGGGGTTGAGACAGGTCGCCGATGATGTCGAAACGAGCAAGTGCCGCGATGGCGCGGGCGATGAGTATCCGTATTTGTGCGGACTTAGTCTGTTGGCTTGGTATGGGAATGCGATAGGACGGTGGAGAGGTTTTGGGCGGCGGGACGGTTTGTACCTCCACGACCTGCCGGGTGGATTTTCGGAGTGAAATGTCGCCCGGCCACGGCTTCGGCAGCGGTCCCCACCTCACCTTTGCCGAAAAGCACAGCACAGCCTTCGCGACACGTTGACCGCCTTGTTCGGGGGGGGGGGAGCAACCCGGGGAACATAAGAGCATCCAACGATATTCCCCAAGTGTCAGCAAAAGCTCTAGTTCTCGTGGTAGCCCGAATAGTCGATGCTGCTATCGCTATAACCGTAACGTTTCAATTTGCTGCCGTCGATCTGGCTCAACACCAAGCCACTTACGCGTACGTTAACTCGATCAAGCGATTTCAGCCCATCGAGAACCTGTCGGTGCGGAGTGGAATCCCATTTAACGGTGTAGATGACGGCATCTACCAACTGGCCAATCACACGGGCATCAGGCACCGCGAGGACCGGCGGCGTGTCGATGATAATATGGTCATACTGTTCCCGCAGCCCCTTGATAAACTCGGCGAACTTATTGGACGAAAACAAGTCGGCGGCGTTGATTTTAATCGGCTCTCCGTACAGAATGTCTGCTTGCAGCGCGGCGTCGTGCACGATGGCTTTCTCAAGGGGAATGTCGCCTGAAATGACGGACAGGAAGCCCTGTTTCTGATCGTGTCCGAAGTACTCATCCAGCACGCGACGTCTCAAATCCCCTTCGATGAGCAGAACCTTCGCACCAAGGCTCGCGAAGTTTTGAGCAAGTGTAATCGATTGAGTGGTTTTGCCTTCGCTGGGGACCGAGGATGTAGACATGATGACTTTAGGGGGCGTGTCGAGGTTTGCGAGGAGAAGCGATGTACGTAGGTTGCGGACTGATTCAGCGGCGACCGAGTTTGGTTTTTGGGTGATATACTCAAGAACGTTTTTGCGGTGTTTAGCTGGAATTTTCGGGATTTGACCGAGGACTGAGTAGCCAGTTTTATGCTCGAGGTCTTCTGAGGTGCGGAAGGTGTTTTGGGCCATTTCGCGAAGCAGCACGGCGCCGGACCCGGCCATAAAGCCCAAGATCAGAGACAGAGCTAAAATGCGCGACTTGTGCGGCGCAGATGGAACCAACGGCACCACAGCGCGGCTAAGTACACGGCTGTCCGCCTGCTGAATACCTTGCTGGATGCTTGTTTCTTTGAGGCGGCTTAAGAAGGCTTCATATAGTAGGCGGCTTGCTTCAGCTTCCCGTTCCAGCTGTTCAAGTATGACCAATTCTTCCGATTGATTGTCAATGCGGGTGCTTACTTCAGTAATTGACGATTTTATCGCGTTGAGTTGGGAGCTTGCCCGGGTGGCTTCGAGTTCTGCCCTGGCAATAAGCGCATCTGCCCGAGTATCGAACGCCGTTTCTGCACCCACGCTCCCATCTTCGAGACGTCGGAAAGCTTGATTTAGCGCTATATCATTTGCAACTTCTACAAACTCAGCAGGGTTGGCTTGGCGCGCGTCCATCAGTACATCCAAGCGGGCGTTCGTTGCCTCGGTTTGCACAGCAAGCGCGGTCCGACGGTCTCGGAGGTCTTTCAGTTGCCGATTAAGCGCGGCCAAAGCTTCGGCGTTTACAAGTTCGGTATTGGTCGAAAAGTCTTTCAACTCAGCTTGCGCGTTTTCCAGCTCGATCTGGAGACCGCTTACCCGTTCGCTGAGCCAGCTGGTGGCCTGTTCTGTTTTCTCAAATTTTACGGAAATTTGGTCTTGGATGTACAATTCAGCAAGCCGATTCGCCATTTTGGCTGATTTCTCAGGTGTTTCTGTTGTTGCCGTTATCTCAAAGACCAAAGTCTGGCGCAGATTGGAAGCTGAGATCGAATTAAGGACCGCGTTGATCGTAGAATCCAGGATGGCGCGTTCTGAAGTGGGCGCCGGGGCATCGGGTTCGGAGAAAAACCCGCGAATGAGGTCTACTGCTTGACCGAGTGAAAATCGTGGGGCGGGCTTTAAACTCGTGTTGAACTCCGGGTCTTCAAGGAGGTCCATGTCCAATACCAAGTCTTCGATCAGCCCGCGCGAACGCAGGACCTCAACTTCGGTATTGACCGTCGATTGATCGCCACCGAGCCCCGAGACAACACTTTCGATGTCCATCACCTGTTCTTGTCGGCTTTCAAGGGCGATTGCAGCTTTAGCAGTGTATACCGGTACTGCTAGCCCGTAGGCATAGTATCCGCCAACTAACAGGGCGAGCAGGCCACACAAGGCAATCCAAAGTTTTCCGCGCCATAGGGTGCGAAACAGGCTGGAAAGATCAATCTCGTCATCATTATCGTGATCTTGACGAGTGTCTTGGGAGAATGCGTGTGACTGCTTCATGGAAATCCATTCCCAGTTGGGGTTTTAATGTTGGTTTCCTATACGGCTATTCTTTGCAATGCTACGAGGGATCGGCAAAAAGTTGTGAGTAATAGCCTGTGTTGCGGGAAGTGGCCGTTTCGTTTGCACAGTGTAGGTATCCGTGCAACTTTTCTATTGAAGTTCAGACATGGTTGCGCAGTGAAGCCATGGGCATTTGTTTGAGCCGCCTTGGCCATCCCACCACATCCGCCTTATCCAAGTTCTAACTAACGCCGAGGAGTGCGGATAACATCAAACTGCAGCAGCACTGGCCTTTTCGACTTGCATCCTGCCCCAAATGTGGGATCCTTAACCCGGTTTCTAGGGTGGTGAGCTGCGGTTGGTGTTCGAACGTACTCACCGCTATCTGATGCGATTTAATCATCATCTGCTTGGAGGTGTTTTTTGCTAGATAGCTCTAGGGGTATCCTGAACAGCCAATGGAGGTCTCCCAATGAGCACAGTCTATGGTGCGCGTGTTTCGCGTTAAGGCTGTGGCAAAGCGGTTCCTTTGCGGGCGCTAAAGGGGCGTGTTATACTAGCTGCGCACGATCTAAGTTTTTTTGAGGTATCTAGTTTTGTTCGAACCATGGATTTTATTAGTAACGTTTTTTAGCAGCTTAGCTATAGGTCTATTTTTTATAGCACGACCAAGCCTACTTGCAAGTCAAGAGCATATGGAGCGTGACTTGGGCGCGCGGCAAGCCACGCATACGCGCCCGACGCCCCGCGTGGGCGGAATTGGTATCGTCGTGGCGATTGCTCTGGGGTGCTTCTATTATGCCGATCAGCTAAAAACTGATCTGTTGTTTTCGCTGGTCGCGGGTTTGGTTGTGTTTTGCATTGGTTTGCGTGAGGATATTCATCGCAATATTAGCCCGCGCGCGCGGCTTTTGGCTGCATTTATCTCTGCTGGACTGGCGATTGCATTAACCGGTACCGTCGTTCCGGATTTGGGTTTGTATCCAGGCTCACTGGTGCAGTGGATTTTGCCTGCAGTTGCGATCACGCTGCTATGGTCCGCTGGGACGTGCCATGCGCTGAATCTGATTGATGGTTTGAATGGATTGTCATCAATCTACAGCATAAGTGCAGCCTTCGGGTTCTTCGTGATTGCTGGGTATACCGGGGATGTGGACATCCAGATTGTTGCCGGCTTGTTGATCTCTGCAATACTTGGGTTTTTCGTGTTGAATTGGCCCTTTGGGCGTATCTTTTTGGGAGACGCGGGGGCCTATGGCATCGGCCATATTCTGGCATGGCTAGGGATTATTCTGGTCGCCCGAAATCCATCAGTGGCGGGTATGGCGGTTCTGCTTTTACTGTTCTGGCCGGTATGTGACACGCTATTTTCGATCCTTCGCCGCCGCATGGCACGGAAAGCGACCGATCAGCCAGACCGACTGCACTTTCACCATCTTGCTGTCCGCGCTCTACCGCTCCTCAGAAAACGCAACCAACGCGGTCAGTTTGATAACCCCATCGCGACTATCCTCTTATTACCGTTTCTCGGCATGCCAATTTTAACCGGGGTGGTTTTATGGGAACGTCCGTTTGCAGCTACATTTGCGCTTGCGCTATATATAACATTGTTCGCTATCGCTTACGTCGTTGTGATGAGGTACTTTACCTCCCATCGTTTCCGAAAGCCTCGTCGCTTTGTGCCGCTGTCGCTTAGTCGTAAAATCGAAGGACGGCAGAATTCGCCTCTTTCTGGAACATATACGCAAGATGGTAAAAATTATGATGTTCTGATCTTCCGAGACGATCCCGCTGTATATTGGACGCTGCATGCAAAAGCAGCCGGGACAGGCGCTTTGATTCTTTACGGAAAGTTCAGGAACGATGTCACCGCCTATGAGCATTTCTTGCGGGACGCGGAAGGAACTAAAGCGGCGTAGCAGACGGATACGTGGTCCTCTAGGAAACTTTAGTAACTTGAGAGCGGGGCAGGGTGGATCGTACCTCTCTGCCCATCAACTCGATAAGTACACCGACACGCTCCGTGTCGGGCAATGTTTCAATTCTTGTTACGAGCTCAGCAAAGGGGCCGGTAAGGACGCGAATGTGATCTCCGACTTCTAGGTCATTTACTGTTTTGTATATCTCATTGGGGTCGCACCGATCCTGCAGTGTCTGCATGAGTTCAACCGGTAGTGGGAGGGGACGCCGTGGATCGTTTAGAATGAGGCGCGAAACGCCCCTCGTGTTGTTGATAGCACCCCATCCATTATTACGCGGATCAAAGTGAACAAACAGATAGCCGGGGAAAAGCGGTTTGTGCTCAGCTGTTTTCTTTTTCTGACTATGATGAGCGTTTAAGATTACGGGTGAGAAGGTTTCGAAACCCTGCCGCTTCAGATGCACCCGCGCTTGGGCAAGGCCGTGCGGTCGCAATTGCGCCACGAACCATCCAGATCTATCTAAATTGACCATTCAAATGTCTCTAAGCCTTCCCGCCTTGATAGCTGAAATGCGCGCACCGGTTAGTGCGCGCATGCTGCTAGATGGAGGCTCCGATCTGATAACTCTAGCCGCAAATTCAGACTATTTCACAGAGCTGGCAACGGTGGAAATAATCGAGGGGGTAATCTGCGTTAGAACTCTGTTCCAACGGGTTACCGGCTGCTCAGCTACAAAAATAACGTCGTTAGGACGCAGTTCCATACGTGTGGCCAAAATCAAATTGGCGGCGTTGCGCGCATCGAGGTTCCACGCGGTAACCGCTCCAAATTCGCGCGGGTCATCTGAACCCCGTAAAACGTAAACCTGGGATGGGTTGCCCGTCATGGTGTCAAACCCACCTTCCGAATAAAGCGCATCGGCCAAGGTCGATTTTCGTCCAAACGGGAGGGTGAAACGACCGGAATTATTCACTTCCCCGGCGAGATACGCATAATCTCTGTCTACGGCATCGTTTTCAACCTGCGCCTCGAAGTTTGCACGCCTCTCCTGCAAGGAAGCGCGGCGAAGGTCGACAACAGTGTTCAACTCGGACAGTGCCTGAACTCGGGCTTGTTGGCGGAATTGCTGCAAGGTGATTTGTTCAGCAAAATAGGCTTGAGCGCGGTCTAGCTGATATTCGGTGTCAACGAAGACGCTGTCGCCCGCAGCCAAACGCGTTTTCTGAAGATCTGCACGGCGCAGGTATTGTTCAAGTGGGATCTGGTACAAGTCCCCATCGCGGTAGAGCCGAATGGAGGCATAATCCAGATCAGGTGTTTGAATGCCTCCCGCCCCGGCGACGGCCTGGTCTAACGTAAGCGAGGTAAGTGTGATCGGGATGATCGTGGGGTTGCCCACGGCGCCGCCAACGGAGACTCGCTTCGAGTTGAACTCAGCGATCTCCAAGCTGAACGATGGGTCTACCTGGGCCTCTAGCAGACGCTGAAAAAGTGCTGCCTCGGCTTCCTCAAGAGTAAGGCTAGAGACTTTGACCCGGCCCACGTCCGGGATCGCAATCGCGCCATCGTCTTGAACGGTGTAACCTTGGCGCCGGTTTTGTGCTGCTAGCAGACCGCTGAGTTCTTCCACTGTGCTTGCGCCGCTGCGCGTCGCGAGCAAAAGCACGTCCCCAACACCAATATGATAGGTTGTGTTCGGCGTGGGCGGGGGCACGCGAAGGGCGAGATTTCCGGGTTTTGTTTGTAGTTCGGATACGGGTGATGGTGTGGGGCCCGCACCTCGTAACCCACCGGCACCGCCGGCAGTCTGGAAAAATACAGCCGGAAGTTGTTTCGGCTCATATGTAGACTTGTTTGCAGCCAACACTGTTTCAGAGGTGAGCGGCACAATGCGCACCTTGCTACCAGCATCCGAAACCTTGGGAGAGATATAGGCCACCCCGCAACCGCTAAGTAGTATCACAGTAGAAGCGGCGATAAGACGTTTAAACATTAAAGTACCTCTAGATAAAACCGAACGGCTACGAACCAACCCAAAAAAGTTTAGGCGTCGACACTCGTCAGTTTGTATTCTTTTGCAGTAGGGTCATCAAGAATCTTCCAGCCGGATATAGCCGTGATGCGGACCAATCCACTGACGGGAGGCGATGATCTGCCCAGCCGACATCTGGTAGCTGTTCTCAAACGTTTGGTCTTTCCCATGGCAGGTTTCTGTGACGTTGGCATTTCCGCGATAGTCGCAGACGTAACTCTTGATCACAATCTGATCTTCGCCATCGAGATAGCGGTGAATGCGAACCGCACGTCCGCCGCGGCGTAAACTTGTAATGGTGTCGGAGACATCGGCGCTCATAAGATCAAAGCCCAGGCCGCGGGTTGCAATAAGCACCCCGTCTTGCAGGCTGATCGATATGTTGTCGGGTGTGAGATAAGTTTCAACATCCCGGTTCTCCCCCCTCCGGACAATAATAGACGCGCGGTCATTGCTTTCCAACTGGGCAATCATCAGGGAGGTGTGGCGAAAGCGCTGGCGAACTTGGGGCGTTACTTGCCGCCGGATGTCCTCCATCGACGCTGGTGTTGAAGCCGGTTGAGTGAACCCGATCAGGCTTTGAGTAATCGGCCCAAGTACACTTTCTTCGGATTGTCGTGACCCGCAGGAGGACAGCACAGTCAAGATAGCCAAGGCGGTGATCATCTTTCTTTTCATCTCCAGAACCTGCCCCAGCTATCCTTCATTTCCGGTGTATGGTAGCTACGCACGCTATCGTAAAGGCGATCTTGAACCTTCAGGCGTGCGCCCCCGTCGCGCGTGAGCGGTTGAATGACCGCTTTGTATGTTTTGTCTGAAGGCTGTCCCAGGACGTGCGTCAACGGCACAGTAAAGCGCAGTCCTTTGTCAAAAGATCCCTCACCGAAGTCGTCGAAAGAGACATCCGTGAATGTCGCATAGGCTCCGACGCTCCACCCATTGGCAAATACACGATCAAGTGTGAAGGTCGCACCGTAATCTCCGGCCAGATAACGACCCGCGTCGATTTGACCAAGATAGCCGTTCCCGAAATCGTAATATGCTGACAGATGCCCCGTCGCGATCTCGTAATCCTGGAAGCCAAACCGTTGGTCGAAATCACGTTTTACTGCGTAATTGGCCTCAGCGCCCAAAGCGAGACGGCTGGCAACAGGTTTCCAAAGAAGCTCACTGGATACGCCCCCGAATTGCGATTCGAGGTAACCCGCGGTCACGCGCGCATAAAGGTCTTTGCCAGGCCTAAAGTAATGCGCCAGCGTCAGGTGTTCTAACGCGCTTTCTCCTTCGCGCGCATAGCGAACGGACTCACTGCGCACCCGTGGAAGCACCGAATTTGATCCACGGTCGGCGTCTCCGATATTGCCAGTTAACCTTTGTTGAACGCTGCCTGAAACGATCCAGCCCGGTGCCAGGTCATAGCGCCCCTGCAGCCGCAGGCCAGCATCTAGACGTACGGGTTCATCGGGATCGAAGTAGCTTGCTTTGACGTAGGGCCCCACGGACCAGGTTAACTTGGGGTACCGGCCTGCAAAATAGGAGGCGCCTTCGAGACTGTTGGCTGCGTCTGTAATGTCGGCGCGCGCATAGCTTTGCCATGCGCCATCGGCCTCATGCTCAAGATTTTCAATATCTGACCGGGTCACTGTTACGGCAGATAGTGGAATGCCGTTCTCAACAGGAGCGATGGTGAATGTTTCGATTGACGCAGGCATTACCCGAGTGAGCAACCTGGCGGTGCGACCGATAGCCTCTGGCCGTGCGAGATAGCGCTCATTGCGGATATGCACGGTTACGGCATTCGCGTGGAGCTCCATCGCCTCTAGCGCCATACCGTCGCTCGCGAGGAGCACGTTGGTTTGATCGCGTAAGCTGGATTCTACGCCCTCAGCCTGCGTCCATCCCAGATCGGAGCTAGCACCAGGCGCGCGACGTTGGACGGGCAGCGGAGCGGGCCCCTTACCGCCGTTTGCCACCGGATGGCGCGGATTGGTTAGCAGGTTGAGAGTAAAGCCAAATGTTGACCCGTATAGATAGTGTGCTTGAAGATGAATGCTATCGCGGATCTCATAATCCAGCCCGAAGTTGAATGGCGACTTGTGCTCAAATGAGCCATTTCGCGATTCCGTGCCATAAGCATCCGAAGAGTATTCGGCTTTTAGTGTCAGCTTGTCAGTGGCTTGCCAAGCGACGCCCCCAAACAGGGCCGCATCGCCGCGAAACCAGCCTGTCGCTTCAATCTCGCCACCTTTTCCGAAATCGCGGCCGGGCCTAGTATCGAATCTGTCGTTGATGACCCCAAGAGGGTTGGAGAAGCCGTTGTGGCTGCCGAGCCTGCCCCAGCCGATACCGCCGGTGAAGGTCAAACGAGGAGAAAAGCTCTTTGTCGCAACAATATATTCGCCGGAATAGACACCAGTGCCAATGAAATCCTGCAGACCGACAGCGATGGCCGGCCGACCGTCTGTTTCATCAACGAACCGATAGCGCAGGTCAAAGGAACGGTCAAAAAGAGCGCCGCTCGTAGAGTAGTCCTCAATCTTGCTATAGCGGAAGCTACCAGAAAGACGCGGCGTAATCTGAAAGCTCAAGGTGGAGCGCGTTGTGTTCGCGAATTTGCTAAATGTCGCGGCCAGCTCAGCGTCCGCCGCGCTCTGCGCAGTGGGCATGTCGATAAGCCCGACGGTGCCATATGTCGAATAGGAGTAGCCTTGAGATTGTGCTGCTGCGGGCAACAAAAGGAGTCCAGCACCTACGATTGCCCGCGGGGTCTGGCGCCGTGATGCAGGCTTTGAGCGAGGCTGATAGTTCATGTGCGTCTCTCCGTTCTTGGCTAGGAGGGATAGTGGTCAAAGTCGGTCAGGGCAATGCTTGTGGAAGCCTTTGGGTCATTCTCCAGCCTTCAGAAGATTGATGTGGCCAATCGGTCGCAGTCGCGCTAGGCCGGAGCAGCAGAAGCAATCAAAATGCAAAAAAGTTGGAGGGACGGCGATGCGCACGGGGATCACTTCCTTGCTTAGTAGTTGGCGGCGGCGCGATGTAGCGGACGTGGAAAATTCCGCGGAAAGTTTCGCGCCGGAAACTCCGTTCTTTGCAATCGGTGACATTCATGGCTGTGCTGCGCTCCTAGAGAAAATGTTGGCGCAGCTGGATGCGGCGGCGACTGGCGAGGAAACCTTCATCTTTCTTGGCGATTACGTGGATCGCGGTCCTGACACGCGGGACGTCCTGACGCGACTCTTTGAGTTAAGTTCGGCTCATCCAGAGAAGGTTGTTTGTCTATTGGGCAATCACGAACGCATGATGCTCGATTTTATTGACGATCCCGCAGGGGGCGGATTGCATTGGTTGCGTCACGGTGGCGTGGAAGCCCTGCAGAGTTTTGGCGTATCGACGGGGCGGGATGCGTTGGACAGTAGCGCTGGCGTTGATCTGGCCAATCAGCTGGAAGCGGCGCTGCCGCCCGGAATGCAGGATTGGCTGCGCGGCTTACCGTTGCAGTGGGCGAGTGGGAATATGCACTGCGTTCACGCCGCAATGTCTCCGAAACGTCGTCCGGACGCGCAGAAAACCGAAGCTCTTTTGTGGGGGCACCCGAATTTCTTGAATACGACACGCGACGATAATTGCTATGTAGTTCATGGGCATACGATAGTTGAACGAGGCGGCATATCCGGAAGTCGGGTGTCGTTGGATACCGGAGCATATCGAACTGGGCGGTTGACGGCCGCGCGCATCACCGGCGGTGCTTGCCAGTTTATTGAGGTAAGTGAGCGGGCGTAAGTGGGGAAATTTTCAGTTTGAACTGAATTGCATCTTTCTTTAGGTCAAAAACAATTGTACGCGTTCATCCGTGAACGTAGTTCGCTTGTTTTGGAGCTCCCGCCCCGGTGAGCTCTGGTGCGGTAGCTATGTCGTGAGAGGCGATGACGAAACCAGTTAGTGAAGATATCCGGTTCAGAGTGATGCATGCGCTAGAAGCTGATCCCAAGCTATCTCAGAGAGAATTGTCGAGCTCATTGGGGATCAGTCTTGGGGTTGTTAATTATTGTCTCAAAGGGTTGGTTGAAAAAGGCCAAGTGAAAGTTAGCAATTTTCGCGCCTCGGGCAATAAGTTGCGCTATGCCTATGTGCTGACGCCGCGCGGGGCGCTGGCCAAAGCGACGCTGACCAAGAATTTTTTGAAGCGTCGCATGGCGGAACATGAAGCGTTGGTCGCGGAGATCGAGGCGCTCCAGGACGAGCTCGGCGCCGAGCCTGCAGGGCAGGGGGGCGCCGACGACCACCGATAGTTTGCGTTATTGGGGGTTTAGCCCCTCTAGGGCGGGCTATTCTGGCTAGCACTGCCGCTGGGTCCGCAGCGGGCTTACCATTATTGATGCAAAGCATTTAAGAGATTTAGAAGGAAACCGAATGTCCAACTACAGTGTATTTACGTCAGAGTCCGTCTCCGAAGGTCACCCAGATAAACTGGCTGATCAGATCTCTGATGCGATTGTGGATGCAATGCTCAAAGATGATCCAGAATCCCGTATCGCCGTAGAAACCATGGTCAAAACGGGCATGGCCATCGTGGCAGGGGAGGTTCGAACGTCTACCTATATCGATTTAGAAGACCTCATTCGGAAAGTGATCTTAGATATCGGCTACAATAGTAGCGATGTAGGGTTTGATGGTGCATCTTGTGCCGTTATCAATGCTATCGGTAAGCAGTCTTCGGATATTGCTGTGGGTGTTGATGAGGCAGACGGTAAGGCACTAGGTGCTGGCGACCAAGGCTTGATGTTTGGGTATGCCAGCAACGAAACAGAAGTGCTCATGCCTGCACCCATCTATTATGCCCATAGATTGGTAGAACAGCAATCCAAAGTCAGAAAAAATGGCCAGTTGGCTTGGTTGCGTCCCGATGCGAAAAGCCAGCTGACATTGCGGTACCTAGGTGACAAACCGGTGGGCATCGATGCGGTAGTGTTGTCGACACAGCATGACCCATCCATCAGCTTAAGCAACTTGCGTGAAGCTGTAATGGAAGAAATCATCAAGCCGGTACTTCCAAATGAATGGTTAACCGAAAATACGCAGTTCCATATCAATCCCACAGGCAACTTTGTTATTGGTGGCCCGGTCGGGGACTGCGGCCTTACAGGTCGTAAGATTATCGTGGACACCTATGGCGGTATGGCACGCCATGGTGGTGGTGCGTTCTCTGGCAAAGACCCTTCGAAAGTAGACCGTTCAGCTGCATATGCCGGCCGCTATGTCGCTAAGAATATCGTGGCGGCGGGATTAGCAGATCGTTGTGAAATTCAGGTCTCTTATGCAATTGGCGTAAGTGAGCCCACTTCAATTTCGATCAACACGTTTGGAACAGGTAAGATCACAGATCTCGAAATATCTTCGCTCGTGCGAGAGCATTTTGACCTTACCCCCGGTGGGTTGATTGAAATGTTAGACCTTAAGAGGCCCATCTATCAACAAACGGCCGCGTACGGGCATTTTGGTCGTGAGCTTCCTGATTTCACGTGGGAAAAGTTTGACAAAGCAGATGTGCTTCGGAATGCCGTATAGGATCACTTCAGGCCGCCCCTGGCGTTCTTTCGACATCACATTCTAAGGCTTTAGGTTAGCTGCCAATTGACGAACTTTCCCGGACACAAAACCTAGGCACGTTTGGCTGGTAGCCAAAGCAACTTTTCTATTCAACAATAGGTAACCACTTTGAACAAAGACTATATCATTAAAGACATCAACCTCGCGGCATACGGGCGCAAGGAACTCGACATCGCCGAAACCGAAATGCCGGGCCTGATGGCACTGCGTGAGGAATATGGCGAGAGCAAACCGTTGAAAGGGTCGCGGATTGTCGGCTCGCTGCATATGACCATCCAAACTGCCGTCCTGATTGAGACGCTGGTTGCGCTCGGCGCGGATGTGCGTTGGGCGTCTTGCAACATCTTCTCGACCCAAGACCACGCTGCTGCTGCGATTGCCGAGGCAGGCGTTCCGGTCTTTGCGATCAAAGGCCAGTCGCTGGTTGAGCATTGGGATTACCTCGACAAATCCTTCATGTTCTCCGAAGGCCCGAACCTGATCCTCGACGATGGCGGCGACGCGACGCTCTACATCTTGCTGGGTGCGCGGGTTGAGAACGGCGAAGACGAGTTGATCGCCGTGCCGAAATCGGAAGAAGAAGAAGCGATCTTTGCCCAAATCAAAAAGCGGATGGCCGAAAGCCCCGGTTGGTTCACCAAGATGCGGGACCAGATCAAAGGTGTCTCTGAGGAGACCACCACCGGCGTGCACCGTCTTTATGATCTGGTGAAACAGGGCCAGCTGCCCTTCCCGGCGATCAATGTGAACGACTCTGTCACCAAGTCGAAGTTCGACAATAAATACGGCTGCAAAGAGAGCCTTGTCGACGGCATCCGCCGCGCCACAGACACGATGATGGCCGGTAAGGTCGCTGTCGTGATGGGCTACGGCGATGTGGGCAAAGGCTCCGCCGCAAGCTTGCGCGGTGCAGGTGCCCGTGTGAAGGTGACCGAAGTCGACCCGATCTGTGCGTTGCAGGCCGCGATGGATGGTTTTGAGGTCGTGCTGCTGGAAGACGTTGTGTCTTCGGCGGACATCTTCATCACCACCACAGGCAACAAAGACGTGATCCGCATCGAGCATATGCGCGAGATGAAAGACATGGCGATTGTTGGCAACATCGGCCACTTCGACAATGAAATTCAGGTCGCCAGCTTGAAGAACCACAAATGGACCAACATCAAAGAACAGGTCGACATGATCGAGTTGCCCTCGGGCAACCGCTTGATCCTGCTTTCCGAAGGCCGTCTGCTGAACCTCGGCAATGCCACCGGCCACCCGTCCTTCGTGATGTCTGCTTCCTTTACCAATCAAGTGCTGGCGCAGATCGAGCTTTGGGAAAACACCGATAAATACGGCAATGACGTTTACATCCTGCCGAAACACCTAGACGAGAAGGTCGCCCGGCTGCACCTTGATCGCATTGGTGTGAAGCTTTCCAAACTGGACCCCGAGCAAGCCGCCTATATCGGGGTTTCGCCAGAGGGTCCGTTCAAGCCGGAGCACTACCGCTACTGATTGCCTGAAAAGCTAATGTGATATCCCGTAAGACATTTATTTTCACTTTAGCAACGGTCTGCGACGGTCACCGGGATTAAGTGTGGGACATCTGGCCCGATTCTTGATGCGCTATTAGTCGAAGATCCGCTGATACGCGCTACCTGTGAGACGTTCGCCACAACAGACCGAGTTGTCATAGACGGCGCGATTTGCCTGACCGATAGGGCGGAGATCGCCGAGTATAAGGGCGAAGCCCCCAACATCGCTTGTGAATATATAAGCGACATCGGCTTTTGTACGAGATAAAAAGACATGCCGATTGTCGGGAAAATCGACTACTTCCACGGCATGAGACTGACGAGACCGACCACTGAACGGTTCGTCTATAGCGGCCCCTGCCCTGCGCGGTCGTCGACTATTACCATTATCAGTAGCATAGGCGAACATGGTCCGATCGGCTTTTGAGGACTGACGTTGGAGAGATACTTAGATCAATGTTCTTTAAATATTCTCACAAGCATATCTCTCGGCTCGTACAACAATCTCTGGTTCGCCGGATTTCAGTTCTCGCTGGAGGGACCGTCTCCGCTCAAGTAATTACACTATTGGCGACGCCTCTGATAACCCGTCTGTATACTCCGGAAGATTACGGGATCCTCGGTATCTTCACGTCGACTCTTGCCATCATATCAGTGGTCGCTGCGTTGAGTTATCCGATGGCCATTGCGTTGCCTCGGGAAAAGCAAGAGGCAGGTCTGTTGTTCTCCATTTCAATATGTTTAAGTTTGGTAGTATCTACTTCGCTCGGATTACTCCTTTACTTCAAAGGCAGCAATATCCTCGCTTACTTTTCAATCGAAGAACTAAGTTCCTTGCAGTATCTATTGCCACCCGCTGTCTTCTTCGCAACCCTTAACACCTCCGTAACCAATTGGTTAGCCCGGGACGGCGCGTTCTCGCATATTGCGAAGCTCAGTATCGCCACGGCCACCATGACAGTTAGCTCTAGGCTGCTCTTTGGTTTTCTCAACCCTTCAGCAATAGCTTTAGCGTCTTCAGCCATTGGGGCTGCAGCGATTTCCTCAGTCCTAGCGATGCTTACCTGGGCCCCTCACCAAAAGAGGCCATCGGCTTTCATTCTGACTCGAGTTAGCGCTCAAGCAGTCGCAGCTAAGTATCGTGATTTTGCGTTCCTTCGTACTCCCCAAGTATTCATCAACACGGCGTCTCACGGTCTTCCTGTTGTGTTGATAGCAGTGTACGCTGGAGCACAGGAAGCTGGTCTCTTTGCCCTCGCGTCAAGCATTCTAGCGGCGCCGACGAGATTACTCGCTGGATCGGTATATACGGTTTTTTATCCGTCGATTTCTGCCGATATTGCAGAAGGTAAAGCATGCTTGCGGCAGATCCAGACCACCACAAAAGGAATAGCTGTCGCGGGTGCCTTGCCTACTATAGTAGTTCTGTTTTTGGGCCCGGAATTGTTCATTACTGCATTTGGCGCCAACTGGGAGGGCGCTGGTGTCTACGGTCAGCTACTAGGGGTTTGGGTATTTCTCCAGGTAGTCAACAAGCCGGCGGTTGCAGCGGTACCTGCCCTTAAGGGACAAAAGGAACTTCTCGCTTATGAAGTACTCAGCACCTTGAGCAAGATATTCGCCCTCTGGATCGGATTTGAGGTATTCAATAGTTCCTATGTTGCAGTTGCCTTTTTTTCTGCATCAGGATGCCTCGCGTATATCTTTTTAATTGCGTGGGTTTTTAAGAGGGCCGCCAATCACGACCACCTTATAGGAGATAGAATGAATGAATAAGGCAGTTCAGGTCGATCATAGCCACTATGATTTCTCATCCTACATGCTAAAAGGCCGTTGGAGCAGCACTTGGCACCAGATTGACGAAGTTATGAAATTCAAACCTCAATCGGTTCTTGAGGTCGGACCAGGCCTCGGGATTTTTAAGGCCATAGCATCTAAACTTAAAATTGCCATCACTAGTGTCGACTTTGACCCATCATTAGAACCAGATATCACCGCGAGCATAACTGATCTACCAGTTTCAGACGATCAATTTGATGTCGCTTGCGCATTTCAAGTTTTGGAACACTTGCCCTACGATCAAGCACTAGAAGGATTTAGAGAATTAGCTAGGGTTGCAACACGAGGCATCGTTATTAGCCTGCCAGATTCCCAAATTGCGTGGAGATACCGATTTCAAATACCTAAACTAGGTGCTTATGACTTTTTGGTACCGCGTCCGGTCCTCCGCCGTCGACCAGCAGTATTCGATGGGCAGCACTATTGGGAAATTAATAAGCGCGGCTATGAATTGAAAAAGGTTGTAAGGGACCTGGAAGAGGTGGCGACCTTAGTTCGTACGTTTAGAGTTCCCGAGTTACCATACCACAGGTTCCTTGCATTTGAAGCGAGGCAGTAAAAGAGGCCTCGAAAGAAAATCTCGAAGAGGCCTACCGATTCATTCCGCTTAATATGGCAAAAGGACTCACGACCGTATGTCGCCCAGTGTAAGTGTCATTATACCCGTCCGGAATGGCGAAGAGTATATTGAGAAAGCGTTAGAATCCGTTATCTCGCAATCAATGCTGAGCGAAGTCATTGTGGTAGACAACGGATCCACTGACAGCACGTTAGAAATTCTTTCGGATTACAAGGGCTTGATTGTCCTGCACGAGCCTCGCCCTGGCGCTAACAGTGCGAGGAATAGAGGCCTTCAAGCGTGCCGGACCGAACTCGTAAAGTTCTTGGACGCAGACGACTATTTATTGCCAAGTGCCCTCGAGCATCAAGGTTTGCAAGCTCTCGATGCGAAGCCAAGTGAAATTCCGTTTGGAAATGTAATCCGAGAAAAAAATGGCGGGCGTGAAACGCAAAAGTTCACGAAAATCCGTGCCGCGAGGAACCCTGAAGAGCAGCTAATAAGTTTGATTCACCATAATCTTCCGACGTCATCGCCCATGCATCGGCTAGTCTTGCTAAACAAAGTGGGCGGGCTGGATACAAGCCTCCAAAGTCGACAGGAATGGAATCTGCACCTCCGCCTCGTTCAGGCGGGTTTCTCCTTCTTATACTTCCCAGTGGATATCTACGTCCAATGTCTTCATGATGATCAGAATCGGATTTCCAATCGGAAGTTGGTCGCTGACGATGAAATGCGGAACCTTGAACGGGCAATACATTCCCTGATAAACACAAGTGACCCAAAGTTAGGGGATGCATTGGCCGTTTATATCTGGTCAGTCGGTAGACAGTTTTCACTGAGAGGAAATGCTCGAGCTGCGGGTGACTTCTTTAATTTCGCTTCGCAGGTAGGGTCAGCAAACTTTAGGTCTTCGCTGCCTTATAAGTACCGCCTGCTAACATACGCGCTCGGTCCCGCTTGGCCGGATGTACTCTTCGGCCTATTCCAACGTCTGCGAAATAGGCCATAGTCTGCTAGCAGTGGTCGTGACGTTTGTCCAATGGCGGGCTGCGGGTTATAACGAGTTCAACGTTGGCAGAGAGCTCGACGGCGCGAATTCAGTTTAATCTTGAATGACAGGCTTAACTAGCTATGCGAAACTCCTGCCAACTATGTGGAATGAATTTTTTGGTCTAGCCGTTGTCTCAATAGCTTCGAATCTGGGGTCTAGATCTCATTCTATATTTGGGCTGTACTTGAACACGTCTGTCACGCTGTTCGCGTACCGCTCATCTCGTGGTTAGTTTTGCACTCTACTTCGAATAATGATCGCCAACGTTGCATCATATCCGAAAGAACAGGAAGAAGACACATGAATCATAATCTGGATATCTGCATAATTACGCACAATCGCAAAACTCAGTTAATCGCCACGCTGGAAAATATTTGGCAACAAGCGGGGACGTCAGCTAACATATACGTTCTTGATAATGGATCAACGGATGGCACCGATGAAGCCATCCGAAACCTAAAGTTTTTCGACAACCTAAATTATATCAGGAGTTTAGAGAATAGAGGAGTTTGCAGAGGTAGGAATATACTATGGCGACTGTCAAACTCTGAACTTTTGATCTCGATGGATGACGACATAATTCTTACTGTGGAATCGATTCAGAAAATGGTTGACCTCATAGAGCGTAGTTCAGAGGTCGGAATTATATCACCCTTGATCGTAAACGCTGAAACTGGATCGATACACAACCCGATCAGAAGGGAAAGAAGTTTCAATACCCGTCTATACGAGGCTTGCTTTTTGGTTCGCCGGACAGTCGTCAATAGAGTTGGCTATTTAGATCGTAGGCTAATTTATGCTGGCGAAGGTCTAGATTACGCCCAAAGGGTCATACGAGCAGGCTATACAATTGAACGCGCGGCCGATATTGAAGTTCTACATTATGACCGGTACAGAGGGGAAGTGGAAGAGGCTAACAGGCGCTTGGCTTGGATGTGGTCGTTTGCGTATGTATACGCAAAGAATTTCCCTCCTGTTATGTCGATTTTCTTAGTGCTAAGAAATTGCGCTGCGCATGTGCGGAGCGGATTTCCTAAATTTGGTCTACGTTTTGTTAAGTCGCTTCCATCTTACGCATTTAATGGAATGCGTTCTGGGCTTGCACAGCGAAAGTTGATACTGGGGGCTCCACGACCCAAGGTTAGATAGGCTGCGGTCTTGGGGGTGTGGAGGCTATGTTTCGCTTCGAGGGTCGGTTGGCCGGGGAAACATGTTTAATATAATTGGTGCCATGTTCCCAAGTGTGTTGGTTGCCAGAACGATTGAATAATTTTGAGAAACTTGAATAGAGAAGTTCTAAGCATACAGCTGCTTGGTGATAAGGCTACCTATATTGCCGTGCTGGTGATCGCACTTGCGATGGCTTCACGAGGGGGAGCTTTCGCGAGCTATTTTATCCTTGGCCTTTTTGCCCTTTCAGGTAATTCTGCAGCAATCTATTCACTCGCGCTTACTTGGTTACTGGGCGCCATGAGCATTGGGATTGGATACGGAGGCGAGGCTAGCGCACTGGGGCGTCCGCTCGTTTATTTTGCGGCAGCGGTTTCTGTTCACATGCGAGCCGCCTATCGACCCGGATATTTGCTATCGAAGCCTGCCGTTGCCGTGCTACTTTTAGGAGCAATCCTAATTATGCATTCGCTCCTGTTCAGCAACATGCCAGACGTTTCGGCTATGAAAGCAGCCATTTGGTTACTCGTTGCATCTACTTTAATGGTTGCGTTCTCTCGATTCTCTGATGAGCAAATGCGCGCATTTACGAATTGGATTTTCGGTGGCTCACTTATAATTTTGTTTGCGAGTTGGCCACTGTTTTTTTCTAGTATCGGTTTCCTACGTAATGGAAGGGGGTTTCAAGGAGTGCTGAACCATCCACAAACCTTCGGGGTGTTCCTTGCGTTTCTGACTACGTATATTTCTGCTAAGATTTTGACTTCGCAAAAGCCCGGTCTCATGCTGATAGGCGCTTGGATCTTGGCAATCGCAGCGCTCGCCGCTTCTCAAGCACGGACTGGTAGTGTTGGGTTTGTTGGGGGGATAAGTATTGCATGTGCAATTTTGATGTTTACTCGTCGAAAATGGATGTTGCTTGGTCTTAGAAGCGCTCGAGTTACCACCTTGTTGTTCGTAGCTATAGCGGTTTTGCTTTTGACGTCCCAGTATTGGATCCCATCGGTCAGAAGTTACCTTTTCAAAGGATATGACATACAGAGTCTTCTGGATATCTATTCAGCGTCGCGAGGAACATTGACGCAACAGGCAGTCGACAACTTCCTTGAGCGCCCCTTTACAGGAATAGGATTTGGGATCGACATTGAGAGAGCCATGATCATAACGCGAGATCCTTTTTTTGGGCTTCCGATTAGCGCTCCTATTGAAAAAGGGAATGCATTTGCAGCGGCCTTAGAAGAGGTCGGAATGGTTGTGTCCGCCGCTATTTTCGCTTGGTTGCTCTATTTACTGTTGAGGGTCAGTCGAGGCGGTCTGGTCGCGCTAGCAGTATTCTTCTGTGCATTATTAATAAATATCGGAGAAGCCCTATTCTTTTCTCCTGGGGGCAATGGACTGCTGGTTCTTCTATTGGTGGGTTGGTCGGTTTACCAATCTTCCCAGTCAAAGCGTGGTGACCTCAATGGCTAATATTGTATTCTGGCAGCGGATTGTCAGTCCACACATGGCTGGCCTTGCAACTGAAATGGCTCAGCTCGGACACAATGTCACATATATAGCCGAAACGCTTATGTCTGAACAGAGAGCCGACATGGGCTGGACCGCGCCGGAGGTTTCCCCTGCGAACTTGATTCTTCGTAAGGATCGAGATTCTTTGGTATCTTTAGCGCGAGCCATGCCTTCCGATACGCTTCATATTTGCCAAGGATTACGGGCAAACGGACACGTCGGAAAGGTTCAGCGTGAATTGTCACTCCTCAGGCACCGTCAGTGGGCAATTATGGAGACAGTTGACGACTGTGGCTACTCTGGAATTCTTAAACGTTTAGTCTATGCGCACCTATGTCAACGATTCATGACCTACGGTGAGGGAATCCTGGCGATCGGCCGAAGTACACCTACATGGCTCGTGGAGCGAGGGTTGGTCCGATCGAAAGTATTTCCGTTTGCTTACTTTCTCCCCAACCGGAGCTCCGTGATAACGGCAAAAGAGCCGAGTAGAAAATCGTTCCAGATCATCTTTGTCGGTTCTCTGATTGGTCGGAAACGCGTCCGTGATTTAATAGCAGCCCTTGCGCTGCTAGGCCCCGACATGCCTCCCTGGGAACTCGTTATACTAGGTGATGGTCCGGAGCGAGGAGAGCTGGAACGTATCTCAGATCTACGAATACCGGGTCATGTTCGCTGGCTCGGTTCACGCCCTCTTCATGGCGTGGCAGACGTGCTGAGCCGGGCTGATCTGCTAGTCTTGCCAAGTGAGCATGATGGCTGGGGCGCAGTGGTGTCCGAGGCTCTCATAGCGGGTACTCCAGCCGTATGTTCGGACCGATGTGGTGCAGCGTCAGTCGTCTCTGAAAGTGGTGTCGGAGGTGTTTACTCGATGGGCTGTATACCAGACCTTACTTTGCATATCCGTGATGCGTTGGCTTTGGGCAAAATCACGCTTGCTAAACGCGAGGAGATTGCGGAGTGGGCGAAATCTCTTACCGCTAAGCAGGGGGCAGTTTACCTAGAACGAATACTGGGCCTTAATTCAGGCGGAGTGAACTCGGCCCCACCGTGGGTAAAAGAGCGGTAACACTTGGAGGCTATATGAAGATAATACATACTGTTTCGTCTATCGAGAACCCATCAGCTGGTCCGTCGTATAGCGTGCCAAGTTTGGCTCAAGCTCAGGCTCTGTGCGCAAACGACGTGGCAGTCTACTCTATCGGTGGTAAAGCACTGCCGAACGATCAAAGCTTTCAAGATGTGCGTTTCCCATCGAATTATTCTGGCTTACCATTATTAGGCAGACTTAGCTTTTCCCTAAAAATGCGTGAAGCGATAAAGAGGCCTGAGGTGCAAATTGTGCATTCTCATGGTCTCTGGATGATGCCCAATATCTATAGATCAAAAAACTCTCCTTATATTGTAACTCCGAGAGGTATGCTCTCGCCTGTCGCTCTCCAATTTTCTCGTCATCGTAAGCGCATTTTCCGTCTGTTGCTTCAAGATCGCGCGTTAGCTGCGGCTTCAATGTTTCACGCAACGGGCGAAAGTGAATATCTCGATATAAGGCGGATAGGTCTTAGGCAGCCTGTTGCAATTATTCCTAATGGGATAGATATTCCGAATCTTCCACGTTTGAAGTCCGAAGTACGGGGATCAGAGGTCCTTTCTTTAGGTCGAATTCATCCGAAAAAGGGGCTAGACAACCTAATTTTAGCTTGGGCTAAAGTTCACAAGAAGTACCCCGGCTGGAGGCTGCGAATCGTTGGCGGCGATGAGAGATTGCATGTATCCGAATTGATGGCACTGGTACATCGACTTGAGCTTAATTCGGTAACAATAGAGCCGCCGGTGTATGGTTCTGCAAAGCTTGATTTAATGAAAGGCGCTTCGCTGTTTGTTCTCCCGTCTCATAGTGAGAATTTTGCTATGACCGTAGCGGAAAGTCTTTCTGCCGAAGTCCCCGTGATTTCAACCAAGGGTGCGCCTTGGAAGGATCTGGAAACTTTTCGTTGTGGATGGTGGATCGATCATGGTCCGGAGGCTCTCGCTGCTGCACTCGATACTGCACTTAGTCTACCCGAAGCCGAGCGTCGTCGGATGGGGGCTCGTGGGCGGGATTGGATGTCCGCTGAATTTTCTTGGAAGCGCATAGCGAACATGTCGCTCGAAGCCTACGGGTGGTTACTGGGACATAATTCGCGACCAACTTTCATTATGGTGGATTAACTTGTGATTGAGGTCGCTGCAAATCGCGCTGCGCAAAAATGGAGCCGGCGAGAGCTGTTTGGAAGAATGCTGTGGGCAGCGGTGTATCCCCTGTTCAGGCTGAGCCCTCGTCCTTTCTGGGCCTGGCGGGCGATGATGCTCCGGATGTTCGGCGCAAATGTGGGTTCAAATGTTCATGTTTATCCTACTGTTCGAATTATGATTCCTTGGAATCTGACTTTGGGTGATTTTAGTGCGGTAGGCGACCGAGCGATTCTATATGCGCTCGGTCCAGTAAGTATTGGGGAGCGCGCTACCGTTTCATCCTATGCCTACCTATGCGCCGGAAGCCATAATTGGCGAGACCCGAGTATGCCATTAACTAAGCCAGAAATTACTATCGGAAGTGATTCTTGGATTTGTACCGGTGCCTTTATTGGTCCAGCGGTCCGTGTTGGCGATAATTCAATTATCGGCGCTTGTGCAGTAGTTGTACGGAATGTGGAACCCGGCACCTTAGTAGCTGGAAACCCTGCTCGCGAGGTTGGAAGACGAGAAGTGTGAGTGTCGCTTTTTGAAAACAACAGTACGCGCAGTGATTATTTAGTATATAATCCGTCAGTACCTCCCCATGCATTGAGCATCGCTCGGCGTATAGGTAGCCGTCAATAGTAGGCGCTCTAAGCGCCTTCGGCCCGTTTGATGGAAGTTAACTCCAAATCTGGGGTTAGCGTGTTGTCGATCATGTTGCGAGCTGGCTGTGGTTGTACAATACTTTTAGGCCACACCGAGCTTTGAGTTGCCGCCCGTACGCGTCATAAAAATAGTCCCGATAGAAAGAAGGCTGGCCAATGCATTGGACAACCTGACGTGGGATCACCAAGGCTTTTTCGGGATGCACTTAGGAGTCATCATGAAACTTACCGTAATTATTCTTGCTAAGAACGAAGAGTGCCATGTCGAGCGTGCTCTGGCGTCTGTCGCGTCCATTGCCGATCAATGTATTGTAGTTGATAGTGGTTCTAGTGACCGGACAATGTCATTAGCGAGATCGGCTGGCGCAGTGGTGATTGAAAACCCTTGGGTCAACCACGCAGTTCAGTTTAACTGGGCGCTTTCTCAGCTCCCCGAGGAAACCGAATGGGTCCTCCGGCTAGATGCCGATGAGATTGTTACTGAGCAACTGGCCAACGAAATCAGATCGAAGTTAGCATTGCTACCCGATGAAGCGAAGGGAGTTTTTGTTTCCAGGCGCATGCACTTTTTGAGGCGACGGATTAACTGGGGTGGGGTATTTCCGATTAGGGTATTAAGGCTTTTCCGTCATGGACACGGCCGCTGTGAAAGCCGATGGATGGATGAGCACATAATTGTTGATGGCAATACAACTGAATTTTCGGGCGAGATTGTCGACGATAATTTGAGGTCGCTAACCTGGTGGACAGAGAAGCATAATTCCTATGCCAGCAGGGAGGTGGTCGATATCCTTAACCAGCAATACAAATTTATGCCGCAAGATAGTGTTGCTCGGTTGCGTGGTGGAAAGCAGGTAGGGAACAAGCGCTGGATCAAGGAGAATGTGTATGCGCGACTTCCCAGTGGGCTGAGGGCTTTTGGGTATTTCTTTTATAGGTACATTCTCCGGCTGGGGTTCTTAGACGGAATTGAGGGCACTGCCTTCCATGTCCTGCAAGGATTCTGGTATCGCTATCTTGTAGACATGAAGCTATACGAAGTAGAATCTTACATGAAGAACGGAAATGTGGATGTCGTGGTAGCCATTAACGATGTCCTTCGTGTTAACGTACGCTCTCAGGCTAAGATCGGGTGATAGTATTGTGATATTCTTAGTAGCGAGACGCTCGATAACCGACCTTATCGAGGCTTTGAATCCGCAACGCACTTGAGCTTTTGGTGAAAAGTTATCATCAAGACGATCGTGCAGATCCAATCTCAACCTCTTTTAACGAGTAACCTCATTTCCCGAAACGGCTCTTAATCAATGCAAATTTCAATCGTGACGGCCGTTTATAATCGTGTCGACACAATCGCTGATGCACTGCGCAGCGTTGGGGCTCAAAGCTACCGGAACGTCGAGCATATTATTCAGGATGGCGGCTCAAGTGACGGCACACTGGATATAATCCGACAATTTGGCGCGTCCTCGTCCCAGCTGGTTTCTGAGCCGGACGGTGGGATCTATGATGCGATCAACAAAGGCATTTCGCGGGCCAATGGTGACATCATTGGTCTTATGCATTCAGACGATTTTTTTGCTTATGATGAGGTTTTAGAACGGGTAGCTGAATTATTCCAGGATCCGGCGGTTGATGGTGTCTATGGGGACCTAGATTACGTATCCGCCAGCAATACTGATAAGATTTTACGGCGTTGGCGGTCGGGACCCTATCGCGCGGACCTCTTAAGGCGCGGATGGATGCCCCCACACCCAACCCTTTACCTGCGCCGGGAGGTGTTTGATCGCTGGGGGCTTTACGATACGTCGATGCGTATCGCCGCGGACTACGAGGCGATGCTTCGGTATCTTGTGAAGGGCGACATCCGCCTCGCTTATATCCCCAAAGTGCTGGTGAAAATGCGGGTCGGGGGTGAAAGCAACCGCTCGCTGTCCCGCATCTTGCAAAAAAGCCGTGAAGATTATACCGCGTTGCGGCGCCATGGGGTCGGTGGCATCGACACGCTTTTAGCAAAGAATTTTTCGAAGCTTGAACAATTTCTCCCTAGAAAAGGAACCCCGAAATGACCAAACGTGCACTTATTACTGGCGTTACCGGCCAAGATGGTTCCTATTTGGCGGAGTTCTTGCTCGACAAGGGCTATGAAGTGCATGGCATCAAGCGCCGAGCCTCTTCCTTCAACACACAGCGTGTCGACCACATCTATGAAGATCCACATATGGATCATGCCCGCTTCAAGCTGCATTACGGCGACTTGACCGACACGTCTAACCTCACCCGGATTCTTTCCGAGGTTCGCCCGGACGAAGTCTATAACCTCGGCGCACAATCCCATGTGGCTGTAAGTTTCGAAGCGCCGGAATACACTGCGGACGTCGATGCCATCGGTACCCTACGTATGCTCGAAGCGATCCGCTTTCTTGGGATGGAGAAGACAACCCGTTTCTATCAAGCTTCCACCTCCGAGCTTTACGGCCTCGTTCAAGAAACACCACAGACCGAAACCACGCCCTTCCACCCACGTAGCCCCTATGCCGTGGCAAAGATGTACGCCTATTGGATCGCAGTAAATTACCGCGAAGCCTATGGCATGTATGCCTGTAACGGCATCCTGTTTAACCACGAGTCCCCCCGCCGCGGCGAGACTTTCGTGACCCGCAAGGTTACCCGTGGTCTGGCCAATATCGCTCAAGGGTTAGAGCCTTGTCTTTATATGGGTAACATCGACTCCCTACGCGATTGGGGCCATGCGAAAGACTATGTTCGAATGCAGTGGATGATGCTGCAACAAGACATGCCCGAAGACTTCGTGATCGCTACCGGCGTGCAATATTCGGTGCGCGAGTTCATCATTTGGACCGGTAAGGAGCTAGGCCTGACGTTGGAGTTCACCGGCGAAGGCATTGATGAAATCGCGACGGTCACGGCAATCGAAGGTGCCATGGCGCCGGGCTTGAAGGTCGGTGATGTGGTGATGCGCATTGACCCGCGCTATTTCCGCCCGGCAGAGGTTGAGACGCTGCTGGGTGACCCGGCCAAGGCCAAAAAAGTACTGGGCTGGGTGCCTGAGATCACCGCGCAGGAGATGTGTGCCGAGATGGTGGTCGAAGACCTGCGCACAGCGCGGCGACATGCACTGCTGAAAGAGCATGGCTATGCACTGCCGATCAGCGTGGAGCAGAGCTAACATGCAAAAAATTTATATCGCAGGGCATCGCGGCATGGTCGGCGGCGCGATCCTGCGCCGACTTGAAGCGCGCAAAGTAGCAGGCGAAGACCTTCAGTTGATTACCCGTACCCATGCGGAACTAGATTTGACGGATCAGGCTGCCGTGCGCGATTTCATGAAGGATGAAAAGCCCGATGTGGTGATCCTTGCCGCGGCCAAGGTTGGGGGCATTTACGCCAATAACACCTACCCGGCGGACTTCATCTACGAAAACCTGATGATTGAATGTAACGTCATCCATCAGGCCTTTGCCGCAGGTGTTACCCGGCTGTTGCAGCTCGGTTCAAGCTGCATCTACCCTCGTGCCGTGGGGCAACCGATGAAGGAAGAAGCGCTGCTGACCGGCGTGCTGGAGCCGACCAATGAACCCTATGCTGTCGCCAAAATCGCCGGGATCAAGCTCTGCGAAAGCTACAATCGTCAGCATGACACGGATTACCGCTCCGTTATGCCGACAAACCTTTACGGGCCCGGCGACAATTTCCACCCCGAGAATTCCCACGTGTTACCCGCCCTTATCCGACGCTTTCACGAGGCGGCTCAGGCTGGCGACGAGAAGGTGCAAATCTGGGGATCGGGCAAGCCGCGCCGCGAGTTTCTGCACGTAAATGATATGGCAGAGGCAAGCCTTTTCGTGCTCGATCTCGACCGCGAGACGTATGACGCCAACACCCAGCCTATGCTCAGCCATATCAACGTCGGCACCGGGGTTGATGTCTCGATCATGGAACTGGCGCAAATGGTTGCTAGGGTCACCGGTTTTAGGGGGCGTATTACCAATGACCTCAGCAAACCTGACGGTACCCTACGCAAGTTGATGGATGTGAGCCGTTTGGCTGATATGGGATGGCGCGCCTCAGTTGATCTCGAAGAGGGACTGCAGGACACCTATAACTGGTTTATGGAAAACTGACATAGCGTTCGCCCCTGATCCGTATTCTCTAAGGATATTTCATGACCCATATTGTTCATCCTATTCTTCTTGCAGGCGGTTCCGGCACGCGGCTTTGGCCGTTGTCGCGCAAAAGCTACCCAAAGCAATTCGCTAAATTGATGGGGGATGAGAGCTTGTTTCAGGCATCGGCCCTGCGGCTGTCGGGCGAAGACTTCGCCGCGCCGGTGATCCTGACGGGGTCGGATTTCCGTTTCATCGTGACCGAACAATTGGCTGCCGTTGAAATCGCGCCGGCGAGTATTTTGATCGAACCGGAAGGGCGCAATACGGCGCCTCCGATCCTTGCTGCTGCGCTCAGTCTTGCCGCCCGCGCGCCCGAAGCGCTGATGCTCGTCGCGCCTTCGGACCATGTGATCCCGGATGCGGCAGGCTTCCGTGCCGCCGTACAGGGTGCGTCTGAGGCCGCGCAGGCAGGCCAGTTGGTGACTTTTGGCATCCGTCCCGACCGAGCAGAAACGGGCTATGGCTGGCTGGAAATGAGCGAGGCGCCAAGCGCAGATTTTGCCCCTGTGCCACAGCCCTTGAAGCGCTTTGTTGAAAAGCCCGACAGTGCTTCTGCCCAAGCGATGCTTGAAGACGGCCAGCATCTTTGGAACGCAGGTATTTTCCTCTTTTCAGTGCAGACCATTATCGCCGCTTTCGAGGTCCACGCCCCTGAGATGCTGGCACAGGTGCGCACGTCCGTTGATCAGGCAGAACAGGATCTCGGCTTTACCCGTCTGGCGCCCGAGGCTTGGGCGCAGGTCGAAGACATTTCCATCGACTACGCGGTGATGGAAAAGGCCGACAACCTGAGCGTTGTGCCCTACGGCGGCGCATGGTCAGACTTAGGCGGATGGGATGCCGTTTGGCGCGAAACGGGCCCGGATGAGGCTGGGGTTGTTGTCACGGAGGCCGCCACCGCAATTGATTGTGAAAACACCCTACTGCGCGCCGAAGAGCCTCAGCAGCAATTGGTGGGCATAGGGCTAACCGACATTATCGCCGTGGCCATGCCGGACGCGGTTTTGGTGGCGCATAAAGACCGCGCGCAGGACGTGAAAAAAGCCGTGGCCGCTCTGAAGGCCAAGGGCGCAGCCCAAGCCGAAACCTTGCCGCGTGATTATCGGCCTTGGGGCTGGTTTGAGAGCCTCGTGGTAGGATCGCGTTTTCAGGTAAAACGTATCGTCGTTCATCCCGGTGCCGCCCTTAGTTTGCAAAGCCATCACCACCGTGCGGAGCACTGGATTGTGGTCGAAGGCACGGCGCAGGTAACGGTGGGCGAAGAGGTAAAACTCGTGACCGAAAACCAATCGGTCTATATTCCGCTCGGCGCGACCCACCGAATGGAGAATCCCGGCAAAGTGCCAATTGTCCTGATCGAAGTGCAGACCGGCAGCTATCTGGGGGAAGATGACATCATTCGCTATGAGGATGTTTATGCGCGCGGGCAGGGGGCGAAGGGGTAGACATCCTTTTGCCTCCTTGCGGAACGACTTTTAAAATAAACTAAGGCCAGCCGAAGTGTCTCCGGCTCCGGGTAGGGAATACGAATGTCAGATATTAAGATCGCTGTCGCGGGGATAGGATATGTAGGGCTGTCGAATGCAGTCTTGCTGGCGCAGAACAACCAAGTTACGGCGGTAGATGTAGACCCTGAACGGGTCGCGCAGGTAAATGCGGGACAATGTCCCATCGTAGATGCCGAACTCGAAGGTTACCTGCGCGATAAACCGCTTCAACTTACTGCAACCACCGATGCGGCGAAGGCCTATGCGGGGGCAGATTTCGTGGTGGTGGCCACGCCCACCAATTATGACCCAGTCGAGAATTATTTTGACACGTCTAGCGTCGAGGCGGTGCTCCGCGCAGTTGTTGCCGTTAACGAACACGCGACGATTGTAATTAAGTCCACGGTGCCGGTTGGCTACACCGCTCAGATTTCAGCGCAGATCGGCGGCAATCGGATCATCTTCAGCCCGGAATTTTTGCGTGAGGGCAAAGCACTGCACGACAACCTGCACCCTTCGCGGATCATCGTCGGGGAACGCTCAACCCGGGCCGAAGCCTTTGCCCGGCTTTTGGCAGAGGGCGCGCTGCGCAAAGACATACCGGTTCTCTACACGAATGCCTCTGAGGCTGAGGCAATCAAGCTGTTCGCGAATACATATCTCGCCATGCGCGTGGCCTATTTCAACGAACTCGACAGCTATGCGATGAGCTACGGCATGGACAGCCGCCAGATCATCGAAGGGGTCAGCCTCGATCCGCGGATCGGCGCGCATTACAACAACCCCTCCTTTGGCTACGGCGGCTATTGCCTGCCGAAAGACAGCAAGCAACTCTTGGCGAATTACTCCGAAGTTCCGCAGAACATGATCCGCGCCATCGTCGATGCCAACCGGACCCGTAAGGATTTCATCGCCGAGCAGATCCTCGCCCGACGCCCCAGCCGCGTTGGCGTCTACCGCCTGGTGATGAAGGCCGGGTCGGACAATTTTCGGCAAAGCGCGATCCAAGGCGTGATGAAGCGGATCAAGGCCAAGGGGATCGAAGTGGTGGTCTATGAGCCTGAGATGGTTGACGAGGAATTTTTTGGCTCAAAGGTGACACGCGATCTCGTCAGTTTTAAGAAAGATTGCGATGTCATCTTAGCGAACCGTCGAACGCGCGACCTTGATGACGTCATAGAGAAAGTCTTTACCCGCGATCTATTTGAGGCCGATTGATGTAAGCTCTTCATGACGTAAGTCAGAATCGGGGGCGAAGCTTGGATCAATTTAAACACCCGCCCCCCCAATAGAGCCGGCGCTCCCTGACATAAGTTAAGGCTTGATGACATATCGGTGATTGCCTGACCATTATCGTTACAAAGGGGCAGATTTTCGCCAAGCGTGAAAATCTTAGTAGCCTGACTGGCGGGCTTACCACATGTAGTGAGCTACCCCCCGAACATCGGACACTGACGTAAGCTGCGATTTGTAGTTTGCTGATCTTCAACACGAAGGAGATCAGGAATGTCGAAACGGAAGCAACATCACCCAGAATTCAAAGCCAAGGTGGCGTTGGAAGCGCTGAGAGGCGAAGAGACTGTCAGCGAGCTGGCCAGTCGGTTTGGGGTTCACCCGACGATGATCCATCAATGGAAACGTGCATTGCTTGAGGGCGCATCTGGTGTGTTCGAGCGAGGTAGCCGGAAGGCACCGGAAGTCGATGAAGAGCAGGTCAAAGACCTGCATGCCAAGATTGGGGAGCTGGCCGTCGCCAACGATTTTTTGGCCAGAAAGCTCAAACCCTGGACCGGCAAGTGAGGTGCAAGATGATTGAGCCGAACATTCCGGGTCTGTCCGTTGGCAAGCAATGTTCCCTGCTGTCGATCTCGCGGTCGTCATTTTATTATGAACCCAAGGGTGAGAGCGAGATGAACCTCGATCTGATGCGCGTCATCGATAAGCAGTTCTTTACCGAAACATTAACCCTCTATTGGAATACGAAGCCCCCTCCACGCCAGAGCTCGCATGAGCTGCACCATGGGAGTGTCTATGGTGAAAGCTGAATTTCCGGTGATACCGCACGGGCTGAGGTCGTTTTTCTCCCCCCCCCCGCACGACAGTCGCGGCTCCCCCTGAATATTGAGAGCGGCGTGGGGCTGATGATATGGCGACATCCAAGGGACCCGATGCCATTGCCTTACACACTACTTGTGTGTATATTTAATGTGACGCAGGAGAATGGCATGCAGACCACGACCGAAAAGCAGCGCACAAACATCACCCTGACGGTGGAAAATCTCACCGCCGCGCGGGAGTTGGGCCTAAACGTGTCCGCGATCAGCGATGCTGCCGTCGCAGAAGCGGTGCGGGACGCGCGGGCCGCGGCTTGGGCCGCGGACAACGCGACGGCGATCTCAGAGCGCCGCGCTTGGATTGAGGCCCATGGGATGCCGCTGTCGGACCTGCAGGTGTTGCGCCTCGACTGATGGCACAGTTTCAAGTCTATGAGGTATCCAGCAGACGGCTGGTGCTCGACCTCCAGACGGATCTAATCGACACCGGTTCCCGCGTTGTCGCACCTCTGATTCCGATTTCAGCCGGGCTAAGGGTCATCGGACGCCTCGAGCCAGTGTTCGATATTGAGGGCGATGCCCATGCGCTGCACACAGCAGAGATGGCGGCGATCCCCTCTGCGCTGCTCAAAGGGCCCCCCATCGCAGATCTCTCCGGATCCGATTATGAGATCCGCGGCGCCCTCGACATGATCTTCTCAGGGTTCTGAGTCTTTGTGGCAGCGATTTCCCGAAACGGAGTGAAATTCATCTTTGGGTGGTATCAAGACGCGCCACGGAGTTTTGCACTAGAGTCAGAAGGGAGTCCGCAAGCCGCCTCGGCTTTATTTGCTCTCTTCACTTCGGGATAGGGCGCATTTCAAGAAAGAGAACGCTCTGCCGGAAAATTTGCCGCTTCCTTTGTTTCTCTTGATTAAGGGCCTGCCGTAGGAGCGTCAGTCGTTCGAGGGCGCGATCACGGCGTTCATGAAGCCGCCTTACCCGAGACCCAGTATCTCCCATGAGCATGGCTTTCTGAGGAGGTCGTTCAGAGATCCAAACCAGCGCCGCTGATTGAGCCTTCTGCAAGGATCGATCAGCCGCAAGAAAGCGATGATAGGCCTGTAGAACCGACCGTCGGTGAATTCCAACATATCCGTGCATCGCTCACATCCTTTGATGCTCTCATGTGGTAGATGTTGATGACTGTATCAGATTCTTCCTCGCAATTCACCGATAATTCTAGAATAGAATCTCCCTCCCAGCATATGCGTGACCGGCGCCCTTCAGCGGCGCAATCATCGATTTGAGGCGTATCTCGCGACGTCCCAGCAAAGTAGATCCAAGCCCAGTTTTAGCTACTCGTATAAAGATCCAGCGGAGACCGCGGGAGCCGAACCAACCCGCCAGGCGCCGAGTCATGCCACGCAAAGCCGTGCCGGTTGTAAAAGGCTTCCAACTCCTCCGTTCGCAGACCCTCCTCGCCAAACGGCTCGTGGTACAGCTCAATGCCGAGATCAGCTTCGTCTGTGGCCTCGACCAAAACCCGCAGAATTTTGTGGGCACATCCTTTGCCACGGTAATCGGGCGCGACCCAGATACCGCCTAGAATAAATCTTTTATTCTTAAGGGCCTGCTCGATATAGGCCACGTTGTCTTGGACATTGCGGTAATAGGTTCGCTCCGCGGTATCGCCGGGGCAACCGCAAAGCCCCGGAACATCTGTGATCCGCGCAAGAACGCTGTCATATTTTTGTTTCGCGTGGCGTTGCGAGTGCGCATCGGTTTGGTCGAGTTCGGCCGTCAGTATTGGATGTCGCGTCTCGCAATAATCCCGCAGCCCGTGTCGCAGAGCCACAGCAACAAAGGCACGAAGTTCACGGTTCAGACGGTCAATTTCGCGCTGAAGGGTTGCCGGGTTCGGGTCAATATTAGAGCGCTCATCATTCTCTTTCTCCCGCATGCAGTTTCTCCCGACCAGAATCTCCTGAATTTACCATAGTCTGTCACAAAGCTCGTCGCGACAACGGACTCGCCCCCAACGAAGCGGCTCTTCACCGGCCAGACAGGCTGCAAAGACGCATTGCGAAAATACCTCGCCAGGCAGTACCAGTTTGAAACAATGGGCACGCAGGGTATCTAAACGCTATGATCAGAAATCTTCTTCCCTTAACCGCCCTGCTGTTGGGGTCATCCTTTCTCTTGTTCGCCGGAGGCGTAAACAGCCTGATTTTGCCGATCCGAGGTGAAGCCGAAGGCTTTACGGCGGCGTCTTTGGGCTTGCTGGGGACGGGCTGGGCGGTCGGCTACGTTGCGGGATGTTTGCGCACACCGGCATTGGTGGCCCGTGTCGGACATATACGCGCTTTTGGGGCCATGTGTGCGATTGCCGCTATTGCAGTGCTGCTCTCACTCGTTCTGATTACGCCTTGGGTGTGGGTCCCAGTGCGCGCGCTTTCCGGATTCTGCTTTGCCGGTGCCGCGATGATCGTTGAGAGCTGGTTGAACGAGCGCGCGGACGCGAAGTCTCGCGGGCGGGTTTTTGGCATCTACACGATGGTCAACCTTGCGGCGACGACCGCCGGGCAAATGGTGCTGACTTTGGGGGATAGCAACGGATATATCTTTTTCGTCCTCGCAGCCATGGTCTATTGTCTCGCATTGCTGCCGACCGCCATGAGTGCGACGACAACACCTCGACCGCTGACACAGGCTAAGCTCGACTTGGGAAGTCTATGGAAGAACTCGCCCATCGCTGTCTTTGCCGTATTAATGGTAGGCGTCTCCAATGCCTCTTTCGGTACATTGGCGGCAGTTTACGGCGCGCGCATTGGACTGTCATTAAATGAGATCGCCCTGTTCGCAAGCATCCCTATCCTTGCAGGTGCGGCATCTCAGATCCCAGTAGGTATCGCATCGGACCGATTTGATCGTCGCAAGGTCCTGATCGCAGTCACCATATTCGCCATTCTCGCCGACGTTCTTTTTCTCTTGATTGCCCTACCTTCGCCGGCACTTGCGCTAGCCATGTCAGCGCTATTTGGTGCGACGGTCTTTGCAATGTACCCCATCATAGTGGCGCACGCGAACGACCATGCTGAACCGGGTTCGTTCATTCAGGTCAGCGGCGGGCTGCTCCTGGTATTCGGCATTGGCTCGATCATCGGGCCCACAGTGGCCGGGTTCGCGATGACCAGGTTTGGCGCATCTACCCTTTTTGCAGTAACGGGTACCGTGCATTTATCATTGATCCTCTTTGCGCTTTTGCGGCTCCGGGTTGCGCCTGCTGTTGCCTCGAAGGACAAAGTTGCCTTTCAGGCAAAGCCGCTCGTGCGCGCATCCACACCTGAGACGGTGGCACTCGGTGCAGATCAAGCAGAGCTTATTGCTGACCAGGCAACGGAGTTTAGGGACGACCATTTCTCGCGATTGAAGGATTAAGGCTGCCGGCAACCGACAGGCTTCTCTCTCCTTAGAACGTCGGTCCAATAAATTAGGCTGCTCCAATTTCCCGAAACGGAGGGGCTTTCACCTTTGGGTAGAGGTGAGCCGGTCCTCATGAGTGCTGCATCAGCCAACCGCAGCTAGGCGCTGCGCGACCTGGCACCGTTTAAATCCTGTGCCTTCGAGTTCATCCGTAAGCTTTCGGCAACGCCAATCTCGTGATCGTCTCTATGCAGAACACCGTAAGCATCCGGCGACGCTTGCAGTTACCTATAAATCTCTGGTGGCTGTGTCTCTGCGATACGAGCGCCTTCGGCAAGATCAGCGAGGCGGGATAGGCCGCGCCATATGACCGTCGTCCCTGGCGGCGCATCCGATGTGCGATCGAGGTAGCCTCCGAGCCTCGCGACGGCCCTGACATAGAAGTCCAAATCGCGTAATTTATTACGTCTGCGTTCTGGCTTTGCGCGTTCAAGAAGGCTGCGCTCGGTGTTGGTGAAGACGACATCAGGCGATGCTTTCGGTGCCTCCCGGCTGAGCATTGTCAGCCATGATACGCGCCAGGCGACAACGCAGCACAGCGCGATGCAGTTTGCCAGTCGATCAGCCGTGGCTAAGCGAAGTTCCTCGACCCGGCACCCAGTCTTCAGGGTCCGGAAGAAGGTCTCGATCTTCCAGCGCAACGCGTACCAATCGAGCTTGTGGACGGCGTCGGCATGGGTCTTGACCGGCAGGTTCGTGATCAGCTTCCAGAAGACAGGCGCTCTGCCTTCTGGCGGATCGAGTTCCTCGGCATGGATTATCTGGAGGTTCTGATGCCGGTATTTCTTCTGCTTTCCGATCGGGGGCCTAACAGTCATGGTCTCGTGTTTGACAGACAGCACGGCGCAATGATCCTTGCCCTGCGCATCGCGGAACCGGACCTCATGCGTGCCACTAGATTGTACCTCAGCCATCACTTTGGCAATGGTCGTTCCGCCATCCTCCGCCAAACGGTCGACGCAGCTACGCACCAGGAACCCCGTCCCGAGCTCTTCAGCCAGGCAGTAAAGTTCATAGATGTCGCTTTCCCGATCACCGATATGCACACAGCGCTCAGGTGCCCCAGTTAATTCGGTGGACAGGCGCAAATTGTCGAGCCAACGCATGCTTTCCTTCTCTTCAATAGGCACACGGGTCGGGTTGATCTTGCGTTTAAGAGCGGCGGTCCCCTTGAACTTGCTCCGCGACCAGAATTTCGCTGCTGTCAGCCCAAGCGGCAGTCCATCCGGCGTAATGGCCATGCTGGCATGCATCAGGAGGCCACAGACGGCATGTTTTTGAAATCGGCCCTCTTTCGTTTTGCGCCCAGTGGATATCTTCGTGAACCCGACCTTCTCCGGAGCGGACCGTTTGAAGGTGAATTCCGTGGTGTCCTGCAAGATCAGGATGGGACCGTTGGTGGCCTTGAAGCGCAAGCCAGTGGCGGCGAAATGACCCTCAAGAATCTTGTCCTCGCTGACATTCTCATTTGAAAAGAAACGGTAAGCCGCCTTGGTGTTCGACCAGTCTTGGAACGCCGTGGGCAGCGATTTTCCCGGACGATCTCCAAGGGCCGCGAGCATTGCTTCGAGCCGCCGGTTCAACCGAACATCTCCCAGATCACATCTGGCAGTTTCCGTCCCCACCCAATTCTGTCCCATATCTGCACCTCATTCATTCGGTGCCACATGACGAATCATGATCGGGGCTGCGCGGGCAAGAGCAAGACTGATGGGTGAATCAATTCGCCGCACCAAACTTATGGGTAACTGCAAGTCTCTCAGGGGGCCGTGATGGGGCGTAGCCGAACGGTATTTATTTAAATGATCTGAACCCTATGAGATGCGGCGTGCCGCGCCATAGGTCTTGGTTAAGAGGGCATTCCTGATCTCCTTGGTCGATAGTGAGAACAGGGCAGATTTCCGCCAAGCGTGAAAATCATAGTAGCCTGACTGACGGGCATGCCGCATGTAGCCCTAATCAAAGCTTTTGTGGGAAAGCGCGCTAGTATCTCATCCTAGGTGTCGTTAGAATAGTGCAGGTAATTAAGATGGTCAGTATTCATACCGCTTCGCTCGAACCTCAGCACCGTCGGTTTGTCGCGGTTTCGCTGACAGTTAGCTTGTCGGTCTGCATCGCCGTCTTAACCCTGATCCCTTCAAATACCGCGCCGGACATCGTCGGAAGCGACAAAGTACATCATATCTTAGCCTTTATGTCTTTGACTTTGCCTTCTGCGGCTTTCTATCCGAAAGCGCTTGTTAGGGTTGTGCTCGCTGCGGTGCTCTATGCGGGTCTTATTGAAGTCATCCAGCCGTTCGTTGGCCGCACGGGGGATGTAGCAGACTTCTTGGCAGATCTGCTTGGAATTGTGATCGGTGCTAGTATTGGGCTTCTGCTTTATTGGGGAACTGGACGTTGGTCCATGATGCTTCGCCAGCGAAGCTGATGCACAACTAGGCGCAGATGGACCCTCTGGATCGAAGATTTGGCTGGCCCATATCATGGGCTGGCCCGGGGCGTTGTAGAGTAGGATCGAGGCTTCGCCGGCAGTCCGACGCCATAAAGGCGCAGGTGGCGGGTAGGCTTAGGGTCGGTGCGAGGGTGAACGCTGTCCGCCGAGCGATAGGGCCTCCTTCCGAACAAGTTACCGGCGTGGCATCGACAAGCTACGCAAAAGGAGCCGTTGCTACGCCTTCAGGACTGACAGACAGAGCACGCTGACCTAACATTCAGAGCCTGTGGTCTCCGGAAAAATTCGAACCGGAATCTATGACAAAGGGGGTGACTTCACGCAGCCCCGGACTAGCTTCAAACCCAGAATGGGAGTTACGTCTATGGCCGATGATCTGGATCAAACTGAAACGAATGATAGCGAAAAGAACGGCGCAAATCACACTGCTCTTATCGCTTTAGCCGTGATCGCAGCGCTCGGATGGGGTTGGGGTATCTACGGCGCGACGAACAACTCATCGCTCGAGGATGAAATGACACGCCAAGTCGAGGCCGCAACCCTTCAGCGCGATGAGGTAGCAGCTTCCCTTGCCGCATTGAAAACTGCGTCGGGAGAACTGACCGATATTCAGTCGCGCATTGAGACTTCAAGCGGCGACCTCGCTGGGATTGATGGGCGGCGAGAGACGGCGATTGTGGAATTTGATGCAGAATTGGCAGCGCTCGCAAAGCGACGTACAGACGCCGAGACGGCTCTGTCTACGGAGCTAACCGAGATGACGGCGCAGATCGAAACGGCGCGTCAGGACTTTGAAAGCGAACTTGCAGTGTTGGCCGAACGGCGGGATGTCGCATTGAGCGAAGCCAAAAATGCCGAAGCGTCCCTAAACGAGGCGAACAGTGAGCTAGAGCGGTCAACGGCCCAACTTGAAAGCCAGCGTGCCGCCCTCAACGGGATCGATCAAGACATCACAGAACGTGAGGCCAGACGTGAAGAGACGCAGGTGGCCTTGACTGAGGTCATGAAAGACGTGGAGGTGGTCGGCGCTCGTTTGAAGGAGGCACGAGAGCAAGAAAGTGCCCTGCGTGACACATTGAGTGCCTTGCAGGCGGAAGCCGCGACTGAGTCGAAAGAGCTCGCTGAGGCTGAATCGCGGATTCAACAGGCCCGCAGCGCAGAAGCGCAGTCTCAAGAAAAGTCGGCAGAAATCTCTCGTGAGGTCGCGGAACTTGAAGATCGCAAGCAGAAGTTGGAGAAAGAACTCTCGGACTTAGATACGCGCAGTTCCGATCTGCAATCTGATGTCACTGCTGCCGAAGAGCAGCGTTCGAATGTGCAAACTGAACTGAAGGATATGACCGCCCTTCTTCAGGCACGCTCGGATGAACTGCTAAAGGTAGAGCAGCGCATTGTCGAACAACAGGACGCAGCTGACAGCGCGACGGCTGAGACGGCGGAAACTCCAAACGACGATCCCGAAGCTCCTAATACCCTTGAGGAGCAGGGTGCTGCTCCGCAGGTAGAAGAGAGTGACGCATCTGCAAACGCATCCGATGAGGAGGCCGCGGAGCCGACAATCTCAGACGAGGATCATCAGACAACCGACCAAGCCGCGCAACAATCGGACAGCGCTGATGAACAAAGCGCGGAAGGCGTCATCGTACCCGGCACCTACCGTACCGGTGATATTTTGGCCCGCTTTGAAGGCGACGGCACATTCAACATGCAAAATGAGCAAAGTGGCGATAATGTAGCTGGCGAATATTCCCTCGAAGCTGAGATTGTGACGCTGTCAAACCCGGTGGGTACCCTACGCCAGGGTGTCAACTTTCCGCTGCGCTGCGTTGTAGAGCCGGATGGGGAGGCATTCATCCTCCGTAAATCTGGCCCCGAAGGGCTGGCCTGCGGCCCCTTAACCGATGCAGCCTATGAGAAGGTTCAGCAATAAAGAACGCTTTGAGTGAAGATTGGCACTCTCCTGATCTTTCCTTAGGACTGGAAGTGGATCGTTATGACGATCAAGACTTTCGGGAAAGTGCATAACGGGTCTGCGGCAGTTGTTAAAAACGAACTGCGCAGGCCCTTTTGTGTCTTCCGGCCACAGCGGGCCGGTCGACTGAAAGGGGATCGTCAAGTTGCGGGTTGTGGTGAAACCGGTTTTCGGGATCGACTTTGTTGCCGGACTGAGGACACCCGGGCGGTTGCCCTCTGCGGAGTTTGGGATGAGCGTATGACGGAAAATCAGGACGAGAATAGCCAAGTAACGGGTCCGGCACCGGAAGTCGTTGATGAGATCCACAGGCTGAACCGTGAACTTCGGGCTTTTGTTGCCGTAGCATTGCAGCACGGCTTACGCGATTATTGCGAAGCCCGGCATCCTGAGTTAACTGCAGAGATTGAGAAATACTACGCCAACTCGGAACGCCGAGCGAAACACAAATACGATCAAGTTCTCACGAGGATCGGAAATGTACCTGAACTGCAGGGCACCACCGGTGAGACGGGAGAACGAACATATTACCGTAATACGCAAGACAATGTGGCCTATATTGAGCATGCGCTCAAAAACAAACGGTTCGTCCTTGGTGGGATTTGGGTCGCGCCACCCTACCGAGGTAAAGGGGGCGCCCACAATATCCTGCGGGTCTTAGTAGAATCCGCCGACAACGCGGATTTAAGCATCGAGCTCTATCATGAGCCATTCGGCGCGGAAGGCTTAGTCGTGAACGAACTGGAGGCCTTTTATAATCGACATGGTTTTACCAGGCACCAGACAGCACCTGAGGGCATGGTCCGATTTCCGCGGTCTCCATTGGATCTCTATCGTGGTGATTAAAGCTTAAAGGGTCGAGGTTTTATTCCGGCGCCATGTAAGTTTGAGGTAAGATCACCAGAAGTGAGCCCAATGCATTTATGCGGCATCGGCTGCGATTTTCGCGTTCGGCGTGCCGGCGTGCCGGCGTGCCGGTTGAGGCTGCAGGCTTAGCTACTCTACCGTTGCGCCTGTGCTGGATCAAATCCTTCTTTGGAACCAATTCGTTTGTTATTTCTTGGCTGCGCCTAAGCCATTGGCTGTTTCCCGGACGGCATGCGAAGCGGTCAAGGCACGCCTTTGACCAACATCATTCCGGCAGCTCTCCGTCGGCAAACAGGTTGGGAAAAAGCCGTTCTCGATAGTCCAATGGAAATGCCAGTCTTACAGGGGTCTTCGGGGTAGGGGAGGTTAGATACCCGGCGGCGGTAAGTTTTCTAAGCGTGTTGCGCGCAGTGCGCTCGGAAGTCTTGAGGACAATTTGCGCCTCGCCACGCTCAAGCGCGCCATGTCGGAGTACGGCCGAAATCAGATCAGGTGCGCGCTTGTCATCGATGGTGTCTTCGGCAAGGCGCCGGTAGCGTTTTTCCAGCCCGGAAAGGTCAAACAGTTTTGCGGAAAACTTAATCTGATCAAGAGAGACCTTCAAAAACCATTCGCAGAATGTCTTCAATGCGGCTTCGGATAGGTTGCCGCGCCCGTCGCGGTCTCCGCGTCGCGGGCTGTCGGCAAGATCCATCATGCGCTTGTATTCACTGCGATCCGCTAACCCGCGCGCAAGCCCCCGGGAGACTGACCAAAGGCCCTGGCCTCCAACCCCGGCCGTCAGAGCCATAGCATGCGACATTAAGCGGCTTACGCGTCCGTTACCGTCCGGGAACGGGTGAATATAATTCAGCCGGTGATGCGCTGAAGCGATCCCGATAATCCGTCCGCTCGAGGAGCGCGCGGCGATCTGAAACCGCTTGTCGAAGTGTCTCGTGAAAGCCGCAACGCGCGACGATGAAGGGGGCAGGTGGCGTCCGACGGCCACCTCCTTGTCGCCCTCTTGGCGCATATGCCCGGGAATGATATCCTCCCATGTTCCATCGGGATGTTCGATCACGCGAAATTCGTCAGGCATTTCTTCGTAGAAGGCCTTATGCACCCACGTAAGAAATTCAACGGATGTGGGGCGCAGTAGAGTGCCGGCGCGATGCCTCTCGTCAATTGCCCTTTGTACGATGACATGCGCGCGCGCCTCTAGGGCAAGGGGAAGGGTCTCCTCTTCGAGTTCGGCCCCGGCGAGCGCGCGCTCAATGTCTCGTGGGCGGGTATTATGACCTTCGATCAAGTTCGAGTAGTAGCAATTCATGACGCGCACGAGGTCTGCGAGTTCAGCCGCGCTGTCCGGGTGCAATCCTTGTCCTAGCCGGGCCGCTTCTTTCTGGATGTCGACCGAAAGGTCCGCCAGATCGGCTGGAATGTGCTCTTCGAAGAAACACGGTTCTATTCTGCCAGGAGTTTCCAATATTCTTGCCGATCTTAACTAATTAAAAACCCTGATAATGTATGGCTCATCGTAGAAAAAATGCAAGGTCTTGCCGATATACATTGCCGATCAGAGTGCCAATGTTTTGACGGGGCGGCACGCAAATACATTGCGATTGAAAGGTGTCGGGCGAGTCGCGGCAGAGGGGAAGCCGGTTCCGAAACCGAAACTTTAGCTTCTCTGGCTGACGAAATGTTCTTCACAAGCTTCGCGGTTTGAAAGCCGACAGTGACGGATAGACGGAAGTGCTAGAAGTGCTAGTTGGAGCAGCAGCAAGACTTACGCCAACCAGTCGGCATCGTCTCTTTTTGCGGTGATCAGAGTGACCCGGGCCAAGCTGGAAGGAGTTATTGCTCTAGATCCTGATCTGCTCGCGCGTTGCTGTGCCATACTGCTCAGCCAATCTGCTCCGACAATTTCGCAAGGCGGCCGGATCTGAATAATCGGGCGAGACCGTAAATACGTCGTGATTGCCAATCAGCTCAACTTTAATGCCGAGATCTCGCAGCAACAACACCGCCTCCGCTCTGACAGACCTGCGCTCTGCGGTGTCATCGCATCCGTAGACATCGACAAAGGCGACACCGTCGAGCCTAATATGATGGACCTGCGCGCTGAGTTCGATTGATCTGTTAGGGTGCCTGGCGGCAATCGTCTCCTGCACGACCGCCAATGCAATCGCTTGAGTCATATAGCTTCTCAGTATCGTTGAATTTGGTAGGAATGGAGAGACTCGAACTCTCGCTATGACAGTCATCTACTGCTCAAACGGGT
>Ga0209345_10000322_pt1 | contig 62206 bp, 52 predicted proteins | sample Cruoilmetagenom7_FD_187294 | JGI IMG/M metagenome (GOLD analysis project Ga0209345, IMG submission 187294) | Oil polluted marine microbial communities from Coal Oil Point, Santa Barbara, California, USA - Sample 7 (SPAdes) (version 2) | ecosystem: Environmental > Aquatic > Marine > Oil seeps ... | reverse complement strand
GCCTATGCCCAACATCCCCAAAAGCAGCATTTCAAGATGCTTCGTCTCGCCTGTCGATGGCAAGGTTTCCAGCAAATCAATGCCCTTTTGGAACCGGTCTATTGCCTCGACTGCAGCACTGATGCGCAGCGCGTTGCGGCCCGCGCCCAAAAGGCACTTCGCAGCCGACATGAAATGACCCGCCGCTTCGTGGTGATAGGCCAGCGTTTCGAGCGAGGCAGACTGCCGTTCCATATGTTCGGCCACTCTGGCATGTATCCTCCGGCGCTGGGACTTCAACAGGCTCTCGTAGGCAGCATCACAAACCAGCGCATGGCAAAAGCTGTAGATTGAAGAGCCTGCTTCGGGCGTCGCTACCAGCTCTGCCTCGATCAACTCATTTAATGAATGTTTCATTTCCGCAGGGCTCTGTAATGTGAGGTCCGACAGAATATCAAAATCAAACGTGCGTCCGATACATGCGGCAATCTGCGCCGTCTTCTTCGCGTGTTCCAGACGGTCAAGTCTCGCCATCAGTGAATCATGCAGACTGGACGGGATCGCAAGGCTGCTGATCGGCCCGGTCAGCCGGTATTCAGTGTCGGTCTCTTCAATCTTGTCCGATTCAATGATCATCTTTGTAAGTTCCTGAACAAAGAGAGGTACGCCATCGGTCTTGCGGAATATCTCGTCAAACAACCGATCTGGAAGCCCCTTCCCTTTCGTTAACTCCATGACGATGGCGTGTGCCGATACTTTGTCGAGACGCGTCAGATTTATCTGGTCATCTATTACAGCGCTTAAGGCCGCAGGGGTTCCATCGGACCGGCCCACCATCAGGAAAAAGGTCTTGCGGGCGTCGGGCAAAGACAGGCAGGCGAGCAGCACTTCGATTGTCGTCTGATCTATCCAATGAATGTCTTCAACAATAATGAGGCTCGGGGCCCCGTTCGGTCGCATCAATAGGTAGCTTGTCAAAAGTTCGATTGTTCGCGCGCGCATTTGTTTCGGGGCCATTTCGAGAGCCCCCAGATGCGCATCGAACTTACGCCCAAGCAGGTTGGCAAAGAGCCTGCCGTTGGCCGGGTCTTTCTCCAGTAATTCTGGCAACAGGCTTCTGAGTTTCTCAAAGGCAATCTCGTCAGCGTCTTCCGAAAGAATGCCTGCATCTTTTTCAAGCTGGAAAATGATCGGATACAGCGCCGTTTGTGTATGATGAGGCGAGCAGAACAGCACCGTCCGCGCGTGGTCACCATCGCCGACACGGTCGTAAAACGCATGTACCAGCCTTGATTTACCGATGCCCGGTTCTCCGGTTAGGATGACCGCTACGGCCTTCCCGCCTGCGACCTGTGTCCACCCGTGATACAGCCTGTCCATCTCTGCTTTCCTGCCGACAATCGGTGCCTTTTCGGCACCGGTCGTGGCGGCAAAGCGGTCTTCCGCCGTCAGGGGGTCATCAACCAGAAAGGCGCGCAGATCACCAGAAATCCCCTTGAGGTCCGGCAGCGCGATTTCTGTGGTGCGGAAGACCTGATGCACAAGCTGCTGGGTCGTCTGTGCGATCACAATCTGACCGGGTTCAGCAATTGATTGCAGCCGCGCCGCGATGTTGGGCGTTTCTCCGACAACGTCGCGTTCGCGCGCTTCCGCCTCTCCGACAATCTCTCCCACGACGACGATACCCGATGCGATCCCAGTCCGGACCCCTGCAAAATTGCCGCTGGTCGTACTGATAAGAGCTGTCGCCTTGATGATGGCCCTCGCCGCCATGATCGCGCGCTCCGGGTCGTCTTCGTTGGCGGCAGGAAAACCAAAGTAGCAAAGCACACCGTCGCCCATGAATTTAGCGACGTAACCGCCAAAGCGCAGCACCTCACCGGCGACGGCATTCTGGTAGGCGCGGATCAGGTCGCGCATCTCTTCGGGGTCGATTTCGCTGGCTATCTGGGTAGAGCCCACCAAGTCAACGAACATCACCGTAAGGTGCCGCCGCTCGGCCTCTGACGCAAAATCCGGCGACGCCTGATGTGTCGTCGATGGGACGGGCTCGCCTTTAAACGCACGGATACCGCGCATGATCCGCTTGCGGTCACCCAGAGGAATGCCAAGATCAGTCAGATCGCTTTCGTTCAGGTCCGGAAGGATATCCAGTCCGATTTCATTGCTCCGGAAGGTCTCGGCATATCGGTTCAAATTCAGTTCGCTGAGCCAAGTAATTATATCCACGATCACAACCCCACCCGTTTCACATACCATAATCACGCCTCGGCAGTGAGGGCAATTCCGCCAAACAAGCAAACACCGGACCTAAAGGCCGCCGCGCAAATTTCGCAATTCGGGGAACAGTGCGACGTCCAGCATCCAGCGCTGATAGAGAACGCTTGGCGTGCCGCCGCTGCCGCGTTCGAACTCGATAATTCGCTTGACCGCGGTAACATGGTTGAACCGGCAGCAGTGGAACTCATCCTCCGGTTCAACCCGCTCATAGAGCTGTCAATAGGTCTCAGGCGCCCGCTGGATTCGAGACTCCATAATTTCCGGATCAGCCTTATGTCGTTCGGACATGCGAAAGGGCGCAGCCAGGACTGTTGCATCAATTTGCCTACCCCCCTCGGCCGTGAATGCGCAGCATTGGTGCAGGCAGCTTCGAACAGCTTGCCTATGAAGCGAAGTTCGCCGCTAACACCGGTCATTTATTATGAGTTTGGTCGCACTTGATGGTGATGTTGCGCCATTTTCTGTCGAAGTCCGCGTCATACCGATGATTGAGCCCGCCGATGATCAGCCGATAGGTGGTCGCTTTATCGGTGCAGTTTGCAACTGGCCTATGTAGCCAGACACGATAAATATCCTAGTTGATAAAGGCCTTTGCCGCTTTTGCGTCTCGCCACAAGGTCAGGCGGTCAGGCGCCTATCTGGCAGTTGCCGTCAACCGCACGCCACAGTTTGCGTCACTTGCCACTGAAGCCGATGTACGTTTCGTCAATGTGCCATTCGAAACTGTCACGCCACAGATGTTTTTCGATCCGCTTGGTCAGCTCCGGCCCCAACTTTTGCACCCAGCGATAAAAAGTCGAGCGATCAACCGGAATGCATCGCTCGGCCAAAATACCTATAACGTTTTGATAAGGTAAAGGGTAACGCAGGCACCAACGTGCGGCACAGAGTATGATGCCATGTGGCAAAAGTTGGTGCATTACCGGAGACTTGGGCCGCTTCACTGATCCCAAATCCCAAAAATCTGGTCAGATCACACAACTCATGCAGCTGTCCCTCCCCATCACACATTTTGCTCTGACATTGCAGTTGATCCAAAGCCCCCTGTCCTTGATGCGACAAGACAATGAAAGCAGAAGGGGCGGCTCTGGCTTAACGACGGATCGTTTATCTGTCTGCGCCCGGAGCATCGCAACCATGTCTGGTCGTAGGACTCCGTGCATTACAATACAGAGAGCGGCTATGCCCTTCGGACACTGAATATCCTGGATAAACACAGCCGGGAATGTCCGGCGATCCGAGTTAAACGCAAGCTGAACTCGACTGAGGCCATCGCACCGATGGACCAAAAGCCGAACACACACCAACTTTTAATTCCGACCACGCGCGTGGCACTGCTCAAGCGCTCAGTCGCTACTCCGTAGGGTTTTCCGTTTCGTTCTCCACACTGCAACAATCCTGCCACCAAGTCGCAATCAGATCCGCGCGCGCGCTGCGGTTTTCCGTCCAGATACCATCGCGATCATCCATGAAGCCGAAGTGATGCACGCCAACAATCTCACCCTCTGCATTGAAAACAGGCGACCCCGATGAGCCCCCTGCCGTATCACAGGTGTGGGTAAAATCGCTGCCCGGCGCGCGGCCGTCCACGTTGTGCTGCCGCGCGGCGCAATTGATAAAGGAAACCTGCTTGGGCTGCGATCCCGGATGCTGAATAATAAACAATGGACCCTCGGAAGACGGGCTTGCAGCAGCGATGTCAACCGGCGGAAATTCCGGGCCTAGCGGACGTGTGAGCCGGATCACCGAGATGTCGAAATCAAAGCTCGTTCTTTGCGCATCGTAATTGGCGCACCGCAGTTGCGGTCCCATGACAAGGCGGTTCTCAAGATCGAATTCGTAGCCGAAAACAGCGGTCATGCTGCGGCAGGTCTGGTCGCTATTGATGCAATGCTCGTTTGTGGCCAGAAGATCGGGTGCGATCAGAAATCCTGTACAGGTGCGCGCGAACCCACCGTCGATGAAAGACAGGAACGCGATCGGAGCAGAGCGCGCGCGCACCGCCTCTGGCACCTCCTGCGCGTTGATCGGCATGATTTCGTTCTCGCCCCAAGGGGAATAAAGTGTGCCCTTGGTGCGCTGGATAGCCATCTCTTCGATCAGCAGCGCGCCCGCTTCCGGTTTTGTCTTCGATACCAGCGCAATCCGCACCCGCCCGAGCGGCAGCAAGTCCGTCCAGTATCCTTTCTCACCTATCTCAGACAACGGAATATCGAAACTCTGATTAAGCGCCGAGGTCAACCTGACAAAGGCATCATCCGCAAACCCCTGCCCCTCGATCCGGAGATGCAGGCGGATATAGTCGCTTCCCTGTCGGCTGATTTCATCTGTCCACAAGACCGGCGGCGTCGCGGACATTTCGGTCGGGCCGATCCGGATGCTGCTGTTCTGCACTTCACCGTCAACAAATGCTTCCAGCACCGGAGCTTCCTGCGCAAAAAGCGGTGACGCGGCTATCAATGCCGCCAGAATCCAACCCCGTCTCATTCGTCGAACAGCGGTGAAGTGTAATCCTTGATGTCGGCGAAAGTGAATTCGCTGACGACGAAATCCGTGCCGTGCCGACTGCGTACTTTTACTGGCGAAGACAGCGTATTCACCAGACAGGACGGATAGCGTTCAAGCGTTGAGCTACGATCACCAAGGCTGCCACCGGTCTGGCGGAACACGATATGACGCTCGCGCGCCTCATTAAATACGAGGCGGCGCACGTTCCACCACTTCTGGAACTTCTGGCTGTTGTCGGTCGTGAGACAGGTGAATTCTACGGGGGCCTCAATGACCTGCCCCGCGATCTTTCGGCCATCAAAAAGGACGAACTGCGCATCGCGCAGGTCGATGGCACGCCCTACATTCAGCCGCCCTGCACGGACGTCGCCGCTAAGCCCCGCAAAGAAATCTGCAGTATAGATCAAGCGGTCCTTGACCACTTTCGGAGACAGTTGCGCCCCGGGAAGGCCATCGCCATAGATGAACTCGCCTGCGGCAAAGATTAGCGAAGCCGCGGCAGACACTTGCGGCGCCGCGATGGAGGTTCCTTTACGACGCGCAAAACGGTTGCCCGACACGGTGGACAGCACGTTCTCGGCAATGGCTCCCAGTTCAAAATCCGGGTTGGTATTGGTGCCCTGCGTCGCGGTTCGCCACGGCATCGGATCTTGCAGATCAGCATTCAGGCCGACGACGGTGATGACATTGTCGAGCTGGTTAAGACAGGCAGGTAAAATCCGGCAGCTTTCGGGATCAAGCGCGCGGCCTTCGTTACCCGCCGCAGCGACAAACAGCATCCGGCCGGCCTGTGCAGCCAGCGCTGCCTCGACCTCATCAAAATTACCGAACAGCGGTATGATGCCAAAGCTCATGTTTGCCACCCGCGTATCATCAGGCATATCGCGCTGGACCTGATCAACCAGCCTTTCGATCTGCGTGTCCGCCACGGCGTTCTTGTCGAATTCCATGAAACTAAGGCGCGCAGACGGGTTTAGCCCGACGATGCCTTTACCGTTGCGCTGCGACACGATGAGCCCGCCGCTTGCTGCCGCGTGATCACCGTCACTCAGCGCCAGATCATCTATCGTTGCGCAATCGGTTGGTGGCGGGGTCGCGGGTTCGCCACCGCTTGACGCTTCGAGAACTTCCGGCACATCAAGCACTGTGCCATCCGTGCTGGCAACCTCGGGCCAGTCACAGTGACCCGCTGAAAGTTTGCTGTCGATCACCACCACACCGACTGACCGCTGGTATTCCGCGGGCATATCTTCTTCAGTGCCGTAGGGATGATTGATCAGCTTGAACAAATCCACTTGTTGCGCGTAATAGGTCTCGTCCCCGACACCATATTTTGACACCGAGCCCACGGGCCGCAGGTTCTTGCCCAGCGTGCGCACGGCCCCGTCGTTCGGCGAGAATTTCGCATTGAAATTCTGCCAGTCGGTGGACAGGACGCCCATGTTCACGAAATCAGGGGCGGCTGTGCTGGACTGGGTCTTGCCAAGATTGCTGAGCGCACGTCCAATATCAGAGCTGTCGTCGGCCTTGAGGGCTATCGTGGTGGACAGACGCTTTTGCGGAACCGTGACGCGGATACTGCCACCGGTCGTGCGAATAGTCGGCGGGTTGTAGCGCGTAACAACCGCCTCGCAGCTACCGCCCCACTGGCTGCAATCAAGCCCCTCGGGAGCCTGAAAATCCTTCGGCGTCCAGTCGCCTGACACCACGATGCGCGCCAGCACTGTCACGTTATCAAAGCGGTAGTCCGGTATTTTCACCCGATCGCCGATCTGCGTTGTCCAGCGCCCCTGCGTTGCAGCGAAGCCACCGACATGAGCAGCGAGATTGCTCAGCGTCTCTTTGGCCACGGGTCTGCGTGTGCGCGAACAGGCATCTTCGTTGATGTCACACATGAGCGCATCCATTACCTGCGGAAAATGTGATCCCATAAATACGCCCTCATTGCGGAGCAGCGGCTCCACATAAGGTGTCTGGGACAGGGTCACTTCGCGCACGGAAAGGTTCCCTGAGTTATAGAGCGTTGCGTAAAGCGCGCTTAACTCTATAGCCAACTCGGCGTCGGTTTCGCTGGTGGAACGCCATTCCAGTTCGGCCAGCGGTTGTGTGCCCTGCGCGCTGGCGCTTCCAGCTACAGTCAACAAGGTCAGGGCGGTGATACAGGCAAGATGTGTCATGAGCTTTCCTCCTTGGTGGTGTTTCATGGCGCTGTATGGGTGACAGTTATGGAAAACCGGCTTGCGTCGTAGCCGTGCACGGCGACAACAGCGGTGCCGCGCCCTTCAGGCACGTCAAAGGCACAAGTTTCCTCCGCACCGGTCGAGAACGGACGGCAATCGAAGTTGGACACCAAGGCCGGACCGTCCAATGTGACGTAGAGGTCAGGATCCCCCGGATTGGGACCTGCGCCAGTCATCACGGCGCTAAACGGGCTGCCGGACTGGACCGGAAAGGACCCGATCATAATGAACGCGTCCTGACCCACATCCATAGGTCCGAAGGTTTCCGTCACCGCGACCCTACCGCCGTGCAGCGGTGTACAGATCGACGGGTCAATCGCGAAACCAACAGCCGCCCCGTAGATACAGGCGACACCGTTCTTGTCAGTTTCCGTCAGGCGCAATGTCCAGTCGCCCTGCCCGTTACACTGCGGATAATGCATCACCGAGAAAGCGTCATAATCGGTTACCGGCCGCCAGTCGTCATCCTCGAAGCAGGCACCGGCGTCGGGCCGCACATGTTCGTGACGGGCACCTATTACATGTCCCAGTTCGTGGCGAAGAACACCGCGCAGGGTCAAGTTGCCGTTCGGATCAAGATCGAAAGAGGACGGGTCGATCACCACGCTTCGATCTGGCCGTGGATCATTGGGAAAGAATGCCGCAGCCAGGAATTGTCCGCCCGCATCGACCGGACGTACGTCGAAAAGAACGCGGGAATTGGCGGTACTGCAATCCGCGTTCTCGCCGGGAAGGTAAATGAAATCAAGATCGGCGACAGCTTCCCAGGCAGCGGCAGCTGCCTCCATCTCTGCCACGACAGACGTGTGACGCCCGCCGAACGCGTCGCTGACGCAATAGCTCAGCTGGTTCTTGATGTTGTCACCCCAAAGCTGATCGAGACCACCGTTGGTGATTATCGTAAACTCCGGCACATCACCTTCGGGCACGGGCGGCGAACTGACTATGTTGCGCTCGTAAAATTCCCGCAGCAGCTTTTCGTTGCGGATCGGAGTGTCACCGTTAACGTAATATTTACCTGTTTCAGGAACGAAAGGCGTCCGGTCGCGGAATTCCTCAAAAGTCAGTTGCTTGACCTCTTCGCGCGCTTTTTCAGCGGCGGATTTCAGCGCCTCACGCGCCTCTTCCTCAGTGGCCTCCTGCGCCAGCGTGGCGAACGGTAAAGCCACAAGAGCCGTTGCAAAGAATACATGCTTCATCATTGAAAATTGCCTCCATGAAATATCGATCCGGTAAAATTCCGGTCTTTAGCTGTTAAAAATCTCCTCGTAGACAGGATGGCCGGAAAAAAACGCCGCCAGCCTGTCGCGTTGCTGCCCGCCGGAAGCCAGCCCCAGATAGCGCGCCGCGTTGCCCCCCATCACCCGTTCGCTCTGCGCCTCATCAAGCGTGAGGTCGCCTAGCGCTGTCTGCACGCCGGCAAGGTACTGCGGATGGCTGGGTACCCGCCCGATCATCGACCAATCCGAGCCGTACATCATCCGGTCAATCATCAACGGCGTACGCCCGATGAGTGCGGACACCCTTTGCATCACGCGCGGTCGCGCTGGCGACTGCGGGTCAACGGCGTCTGTCCAGTAACTGAGATCGAAGTAAAGATTGGGATATACTTCCAGCATCTCTACCAGCGATTCCTCCCAATCCGTTCCGGTCGTTAAAGCCCCGGCGGGCGCGCTTTCGTCGAAACCGCCAAAATGCGCGAGGTTAAGGCGTAAATCCTTCAGCCCCGGGCGGTCCAGCACCGCGCGCCACCCGTCGGGGGCAGCGAAAACACCTGTATTGGGTCCGGCAGCGATGGAATTATTCGCATGCGCCTTGATCGGCACCTCGTTCTCCGCGCACCAGTCATAAAGCTTGAAGAGTTCGGCATCGAGCGCGGCGCCCCCCGCCAGCGGGGTACGCGGCGCCCAGGTGATCTCTACTCGGTCGTTCCCGGCTGGCAGGAAACCCATGGGTGGATAAAGCTTAACACCGGCAAAGCCCTCCTCCAGCACTGCGCGTTTGACGTGCCGCAGCGTGTCGATGGCAGGATCGTCCTCGGCCTCGAGCGCTGCGCGCAAGGGGCAGAAGGGCGCAAAATTCAGGACGAGCGCATCTGGATAATCCTTTGCAATGGCCGAGAACAGCGTGATCAGGTTTTCCAGCGGGGTAACGTCTTCGTTGGTGCTGAACCACGCGCTGAAATCCACCAAAGAGGGTGAGAACATCCTTATGCCCGTGGGCCCGCCATAGAGCCGTCCGAGTTCTGCTAGAATATCCACTCTAGGCCGTGTTAGCAGCCCGGCCCAACGTATCGTCTGAATGAACGGCGAGCGATGACGGTAGCTCCTGACCTCGCCTTGGGTCAGCGCACCGGCATTGTCGGGCCTAAATATCTGGGCCGCCAGAATGCGGGCCTGATTTTCCGGCGTTTGCAGCGAATTACGCAGCCCCGCCTGCCCGACCTCTGCGGCGATCTGATCAAGCACCTGTTCTTCTTCGGTGCGGGTCGTGCGTAGGCCTGCGGTCTGCTGTCCCATGTCGGCGCTGAACGCGGCCAGTCCGGCGGCCACGTTCTGTTCATCGCGCCGCAGCACGTCGGGTTCCGACAGGGGGGCGAAGCCACGCGTGTTCAGCGTTTCCAGCTCCTGCGCGGCCCCCGGCGTGCCAGAGAGCATGATCTTGGTCAGCAGCTTGAGAAAGCCTTCGCTGATCGGCATGTCGTCAACCGGTGCATGCGGGTCGCGCAGAATGACTTGTTGCAGGAACCCGACAATCGGCACGTCGCGCCCGTTGAAGATATGGGCGTGAATGTCGATCGCCGTGCGGGAGACTTCCGGCTGGAAATACTCCCGAATTGATCCGCATCCGGGCAATAGCGAAAGCCCGCCAAGCCCGACCCCCTGTTGCATGAGGCGTCTGCGCGTAATCATAGGTTCCTCCTTCTGACGCGATACGCAGGCCGCACTATTCCATCACCAGCGCGAATTGCATCCACTTGGCGATGCTATCGATCGGGCCGCCGTCCGGGGCCCGAAGCGGGCTGTCCTGCGGTGTGAAATCGAGGCTAAGCGCGGAATCCGGATCGGCCAGCAGCGTCCCGATGAAAGTGCTCGCGACGATCCAGCTTCCAAGCTCACCCAAATGGTTGCCACCTGTCGCCTCGGCTTCGGCCAAGCAGTAGAACCACAGCGGCGTACGCTCGAACATTCGCGATTGCGACCCTTCGAGAAACGCCTTCAGGTCTGGCTTGTTGTCCAGCAGGTCCGCGACATTGACGATTGGGTCACTGTTCAAAGCGCCGACAGATTTCAGGTGTGCATGAAGCGCCTGACCGGTCGGCAACCGCAAGCTTAACCCGCGCCTTAGATTGCGCTTTGCCAGATGGCGGAACAGGGCCTTGATGTTGGGATTCGCCTCATCAACAGCTTCATTGTGCAGATCGCCCAAGGGCGGCGCCAGCAAGGTATCGATATTGCGCGCCACACGTGCCGGAAGACCGTCTGAGTCGTCGCCGTCCGCAACCACGAACCGGTTCCAGTCGATGATCCAGTTTTCCGGCAAACGCTGGCCGCCGCGGAATCCGCCCCCGCCTGTAAACCGGAACAGCTCGTCGAACGGCGCCTTTGGTAAAATCGGCGTGCCGCTGGAGCGCCCGAAGTTCTTGTTGTAGTCATAGGCGTCGCGCACCATCGTATGACCGAAGCGGAAGGCGGCAACGGAAAACTCCAACGCCATCGCATTGCCAAGTGTTTCGGCCCCCACCCGCGTCGCGTGGGCGGCGCGAAAATCGAAGAAATGCTGCGCTTTGGCCGCCAGCACCGCATCAACGACGGCCGGATCGCAGATCCCCTTTAGGTAGCCATCCACGATCAACCACTGGTAATGCAGTCGGGTCAGCGCCTGCGCCGCGTGGAAATCGGGTAGCCAGCCAGTCTCATGGGATTCAAGGTAATCGACGACCTTGTTATGGAACCGCAGGAAGCTCAGATGGAACTGCGCAATCACGAGGTTTTCGTCGTTGCGCATATCACCGATGATCGCCCGCTGCGGCAGACCCGCTTCAAACTTGGCGAAATCGTCGGGCGTAAGCTTGTCACGCAGGATATTGAGATAGGCGTCTTTCACCTCTTGCTGGACCTGCTGGAACCGAGGCAGATCGCGATGCGGATCAAGAGCATCCGGCATTGGCCCGATGTTTTCAGCCGTACCGACGCGCATCTTCTCAGGGTGGGTCGGATGCCGCATACCTGAGATGACCGTAACCACATCGGGGGTGATATCCGCACCAACAGGCAAACCGCCGTAGACACTATCAAGATCGAAACGCGGTGTTCGCGCGTTCTTGAGCTTGGTCTCGATCTCGGCAGCGGACATCGTCGGCACTGCTGTGTCAATCTTGGAGATATCAGTCTCCCGGTCCGTCCGTGCGGTCAGCTCATGGTCGAGAAACTGGCCCCAGTATGTCATCACTGGCGGCAGTGCTGAGTCGGGTGTGACTTGTGTGTTGGAATTATCTTCTGCGGGCACCATGAGATCGCCCAGCTCGTCGAGCTCGGCTAGCGCATCATCGGAAATATAATCCCCCGGATTTCCGGAGGGCGGGAAAAGATATCCGAAATCTGCCGACTCGTCGACGGCGACATCGCCCGTCGCAGGAACGAGCGCATTTGGCGCTGCCGTGGCTCTAGTTTCGGGTTTAGAAGTACGGTTGGATCCCCCATGGGATTGGACAAAAAGTGTCATGTTAAGGCCTCAAAATAATTTCAAATAAGGCCCCCATGTTAACCCTACGTTAACATTCCACCTATGGTGGTATTCCATACCCCAATATACCCCTGAAATCGCTAAATTAATCGGCCAAACCGAGCCCGATCCATCTGATTTTCATGACGTCCGAGGCCTCGAATCACTGATTCGATCCCAGTCTAATGCAGGCTTTTGGAAGGATGCGCACTGAACAGAAAAACCCGACACTCAGCCCGACTTAAGTGGCTTCATTTTAGAACAGGTTTGCGGCTCAGCCGGGATTTAGTCGGGTTGCATTTCATGCCGCATTTTGTTTTTGTTCTACGGCGAGGAATGCAGAGAAGTGGTAAAATCATCTTCTCAAACGTTTCTCGCTAATCGTACATAATCGTGTCTACTTCCTTTGGCTGTTTCCATAATGCGTCGGCATATGGAGGAGCGATTGCAAAAGTGGGCCACCCACTTTGCCAAACCCAGACCCGTTGTAGAATTTGTAGAATCTTTTCTAATTGATACGACGATTTGATTTCTCAATGACGTCTGTTTCTTGGGATGGCTTCGGTTTGTTGTTAAGCTGATACAACAGTTCAACCTGGCTGGTGGCACCCGTCTTTGAAAACGTCGAACTTAAGTGTGAACGCACTGTCGCTGGGCTAATTGATAAAACCTTAGCGATCACATGCACGGTCATTCCTTCAGAGAGCAGCGAGCAAATGCGGTATTCGGACCTACTAAGTTGGGCAGGATTTTCCGGATCAAGAACTGAAAAATGGTTTTCCTTCCTCTCCAAAACTCTCGAAAGCTTGCGTTTTTGGTTGATCGCCTTTGAAACAGAAGCAGGCGCCCGCCGGCTCCATTCACGTGTCAATGTGCCAATGAGCATAACCAGAAGATTCAGATCATGTTCAGCAGGTTGGTGGTCAAAATGCAGTTCAATGAAATCGATATAAGTGCGTGTCGTTTCCAGAGGGCTGATAATGCCTTCAAAGATGTTGCCAGCCACTCCGGTGCCTTTATCTGCAAGTTGCTCGAAATCGGACGCTTTTGCTTCCGACAACTTCCAAATACTGCCCACTTTGGCGGTTGAAATGAATTCGCCAACGATTTCGTCCGCGTAAGAGCGAAATTGCGTCGGCCAAATCTTGCCTTTTTGCATGTCACTGCGTGCCACAGAATGCGTACTAAAATCTGCCTTTGACATGCGGACAATTGCGACAACTTCGGCTTTTAAAAGCCGCATCAGCCGATCCAGGACATCCGACAGTTCGCCATTACCATTTAATGCGTATGTCCAATCCGACACCAGCCCGAGGCAATCAGTTGCCACCGGATAGCCTGAAAATTTCATCTTAAAAACTCGCTCCCCCACTCGAACAAACTTATTAAAAAACTCGTATCTAAAAAAACCGGCAACAATTCCGTTAGAAAAATAAACGGACAACGGCCCCCACCGTGACGGTAAGGGTGGGAAGAAAAGCGGCTTAGGGCAACAAAATTCCCTTAGGACTGCGGTAAAATTTGGGCAGAACCCAGTGCGCCTTGTAGAAAGCGACACCCGTCATGAGAACCTACACAATTGTAATATAGTATAAAACTTCACAAATTTCGGCAAATCACCTTTATAAGCACCCAGAGTACCTATTTTTTCATGATGTCTTAATATTTCCTCATTTCAGTCAAATTGTTCGACCTCCGAATACAATTACCGATTCGCAGATCCCCAAATAATTCCCTCTCAATTCGCAAATACTTCTATCCTTAGTTGGATTTTCGAAATTTTGGACAATTTTAAGATGCATTCCTTGAACGTTTGACGGATGCGCAGAACGTCCCTTCCGCCGTAACATTAACCAAGCGCTGAAACACCGTCGTCTCAGGCTTAAGCTGCGGAACCAATCCAACGCGATTTTATAAATAGACCTTTAAGGAAAAAACATGACCAAATTTTTGAAAAACTTCGCCAAAGACCAAAGCGGTGCAGCGATCGTTGAATATGGCCTCGCGCTGTTGGTTGTTGCCTCAATTGCTGTGGGTGCGTTCACCTATCTGGGCACGACCACCAACACCAACGTGACTGGTGCTTGCACGGCTTTGGGCAGCGCGACCTGCTAATTTGCGGGCATGCTAGGCATGACCCATACAAAAATACCCTGCGCCGCTTGATGGCGCAGGGACGACGCCAACGGCCGTATTTGACCTGACCCATTTGGGGTGGCGAAATTTGAATTATTGAACATTGGAGACAAAGATGCGGATCAAGCCGATCATTACGACGGTTTTCGGAATTGCGATCGCAGCCGGTTCTGTCTTCGTGACCAAAGAACACCTTCTCGTGCAACCCGAAACCGTCAAAGATGCGACAGGGTCAGAGCTTGTCGATATATACATTGCGCGATCGGAAATCGCCTTTGGTCAGACTATCGAAACACACCATGTCACAATTCATCCATGGCCGCGTGCTGCGCTACCACCAGGTGCATTCACTGAAATCGCGCACCTTGTGCCCGCAGATCGTGAACAGCTACGTCGGGCAAAAGGCCGCTTTTATCCCGGCGAAGTCATGATCGCGACCAAAGTCTCGCTTTTCGGTGAGAAGGTCACATTGGTCCAAAAGCTCGGGGAAAACTCCCGCGCCATGTCCATTAAGGTTGATGCTGTCACCGCTGTTGGCGGTTTTGTCACGCCCGGTGATTTTGTCGATATTGTTATGACCGAAGGGTCCGGACAGGACATGCGCGCGGTGACGATCTTGCAGGAAATTCGTGTCATCGGTGTCGATCAACAATCCGAAGAACTGAAAGACCAGCCTGAAATCGCGCGCACAATCACTGTTGAGGTGACACCCGAACAAGGCCAACGGTTGGCTTTGGCACAAAAGGCCGGCTCCTTAAGCCTCACGTTGAGATCGCTTGACGGCGTCGAGGACAAGCCGATGGAAATGGTGCGCCTGCGCGACCTGATGCAAGAGGAAGGACCGGCTGAAAAAGCCTTGATCCAACCAACCGTTAATGTGCGGCGTGGCACTGCTTTTGAGGTTGTGACCATCCGGCGACAAATCGATGAGCCTGATCCTTTGGCGTTGCCTGAGACAGTCACCCAAACCGAAGTCGCGACTGATACCGAACTTGCCGCCGAACCGGAGAGTAATGGACAAATCAATTCGGCGCCCAGGTCTGTCAACGAACAGGAAATCAAACTAGTTCCTCTTGATCCCCCTCTGATCACTCCGCGGATCCGCCCGATCAACGTCACCCAGACGATCGAGCAGTAAGAGGTTGAAATGTATTTTTGGCCCATCATATCGCGGTTTCTCAAGGATGATGCGGGTACAATCGCCATCCTCTGGGGGTCGTCGCTGGTCGTGTTCCTTGGGTTCCTTGCCATCACGCTTGACGTTGGTCGAATGAACACGACGCACGCCGAACTTCAGTCTTTTGCAGATAACGTGGCCTTGGCCGCTGCAGGAGAACTGGATGGTCGTAACGATGCAATTACCAGAGCAACCAGCGCAGCCGCCAATTTGATCGACGATAGCCATACGTTTGCGAATGGATCAAAAACCCTCTCGGGTTCTGCCGACTACACTTTGACCTTTCACAAAGCACTGCCTGCATCTGATCTGACTGCGCTTGGTGCGGACATCACCACGAATGCCAACCAAGCGAAGTTCGTTCAGGTCGCACTGACGCCGAAGTCTCTGTCGATGAATCTGGCCTCGGGGCTGGACAAAATGTTGGGCGGGACAGGTTTTGATGCTGCTTCTGTAAAAGCAGAGGCCGTCGCAGGCTACTCACAGGCTGCCTGCGATGTTTCACCTTTGATGTTTTGTCTCCCGACGAATTGGGAAAGCACATTGGGTCTGGGTGATCAGGTACTGCTGCGTAGTGGCGGGAAAGATGCGGCTTGGGGCGCAGGTAATTTCGGCTTCATTGACCTAGATGCATTTCAGGATGCGTCTGGCGTTTGTGCTGACGAAGGCGGCAACAAATTAGCATGCCTGATTGCGGCACAAAGCTCTGTCACACAGTGCATCTTGACGAATGGCATTACGACCGAACCCGGTCAGAAAGTGGGTATCACAGATGCTGCATTTAACGTGCGGTTCGACATTTTCCGCTCCGTGCTTAACGGTGAAAAGAACAACGCCGATTTTGCCCCCGCCCCCAATGTGATCAAGGGGATTAAATCGAAAGGCGGCAGTGCGTGCATTCAGGGCAACGAAGAAGCCACTGGTACTACGATTGCGCTAGGCCGCGACGCTTGCTTGATCTCTGGAAGCTGTGGGGGCAGCAATCGCTTTGGCGACGGCAGCTGGGACCGCGCGGGTTATCTGAACACAAACCACGATCTGGGAGATGGCGTTGCTGATGGGATCGGTTCCGATACGCATCTACCTGCCCTGACGGGCACGGATGTCCAATTTTCGGGCACAAGGTTTGGCATGTATTTACGAGAAATTGCCTACGGCAACAGCAACGCGAACGCGCCAGCCATTCTTGATCCTTCGCTGCCTGAAACAGGGCGCCCCATGTGCTCCAGCCATATGTCTTCCGATCCCGCGCGGCGTGTGGTCACTGCTGCTGGCATTGACTGCGGCGCCACGGTGATCAGCGGGCGCACAGAGAATGTTCCAGTCACCCGCTTTGTTTCGTTTTTCCTAACAGAGCCAGTGGGGACGAATGCCGACACGCCACCGAGTTTTGATATCTACGGCGAAGTCGTCGGATTTCCGGATGTCGCTGGTGGTGGGGCTGCCGGCTTTGGCGGCATTTACCGTGATGTTGTGCAGTTGTACCGATGAAACAGCTTAAGCACATTCAGCGGTTCCAGTCGCGTTTCGTCAAAAGGTTTGGCGGCGAGGATGATGGTGCCATCATCGTTGAGTTTGGTATCGTCATGCCAATCATGCTCTTGCTGCTGGCTCTTACTGTCGAAGCCTCGCGGCTGATGTGGTCCTATCAGTCTGTGATTGCGGGGGTGCGCGATGCCGGACGCTATATGGCGCGTGTCACCCCGTCTGACATCTGCGCAGGTGGCGGCAGCGTAGCAAGCCTGAGTTCGACGCTCAAAGACATTGTTCAAAAAGATATCAACGGGAACGCATTATTCCCGATAGGCATAACAGTGAACTCGGTCACACCGAGCTATTCCTGCGTGGCAGGCACCTATCGTGTCAGCCCTGCCCCGGTGGCCCAAGTGACCGCCAATGTGACAGTCCAGTTTCCTTTGGGGGGTGTTTTGGCCCTGTTTGGTGAAGGCATTTCTTCGGTCACGACGAATGTCACGGATAAATCACGGATATTCGGCCAATGATGATCAAGCCAAATATTCTTCGCCCCGCAACGCAGGCCTGCCGCAAATTTCTGCGTGATCAGACCGGGGGCGTGTTGGTTGAATTTGCAATTGTCATATCGCTTTTCATGTTCTTGTTCGCGGCGCTGCTGGATTTTGGTCGGCTATCCTATAGCGGCGTAACCGCTCAAAGCGCCGCTCATATTGCAGCACGCGTCGCTGCCGTCAGGCCAGCAGCATGTGCCGGCGTGCCACAGACCCACCAGCGGGGTGACAATGCCGCAGCCCCTAGATTTGGAACATCGTGCGGAGCTGCGGATGGTGTCTGCGCCAGCGTGGCCACTGTGTCCTGTGCAGGTGTCGCAACCAATGCGACAGCATCGGAAATCTGGGGGCGCATCAATCCGCTTTTGCCTTACGGTGCATCAATCGACGTGCTGCAATTTTCGTATAGGTTCGACCCAAAGCTCGGATTTCTCGGCGGCCCTTACACACCAATGGTTACTGTCGAGCTTGATTTAGATGACTTCCAGTTCGTTTCGCCTTTGGCTGCGCTGGCAAATGCAGCCGGGGCATCTGGCAGCACACTGCCGTCGTCCACAAGCTATTCCAGTTTCAGCGTTTCACTACCAGCAGAAGATCTTGCAGCAGGGGAGTCCGGATAATGGGCCACCACCAACCACGTTCGATTATAATCGTTTCGGAACGCGTCTCATTTTCGCAAGAGATAAGTGGCGTCTTTTCGATGGAGGATAACAACACGATCACCACGGCGAATGAGTCTTTCAAGATGATGAACGGACGAGCCGGCAGTCTGGTGTTTGATCAAGACGTCGTAATATTTGAAGCCGACCCTGACGATGCAGACGAAATTCAGGCGGTCAAGGAGTTGCTGAAGAAGCGTACCAACGGCACCATCTTTCTGGCACTGACCGGAAACGAAGTCTCCATCACGAAGGCGCGCGAACTCAAGAAGATCGGAATTGATGAAGTTTTACCGCTGTCAATTGATAGCGACGGGATCAAAGCGGCTGTTGATGAAAAACTTAGCGCGATGCGCGCGCCTGAGCAAAACTTGTTCAACGGTTCTTCCGCGCTTGGCCAAGTTATTCCCGTCACGCAATCCCGTGGGGGCATCGGGTCCACGACCATTGCCGTGAACCTCGCCAGCACTTTGGTTGGGCGGGACAAAACAATGTTCAAAAAGGCCACTAGAAAATCCGTGGTCCTACTTGATTTGGACCTTCAGTTTGGAAACTCGAATGTGTTTTTAGACTTGGAAGACAAGGGCGGCTTCCTGAATATCATCGACTCTGCCGAAAAGGTGGATGAACGCTTTGTCGGCTCGACACTACAGCGCCACGCACTTGGCTTTGACGTACTTTGCGCTCCGGCTCAGGTAGTCCCGCTCCATTCGATGCGCCCTGATCTGGTTCAGGACATCATCGACATCCTGAAAATGAAATATGACTATATCATCATCGACCTTCCGCGCGCCGTCGTGGATTGGGTTGAACCGGTCCTCAAGAGCGCTTCAAAACTGGTCATCGTGACTGACACCAGCGTCCCTTGTGTACGGCAGGCACGTCGTCTCATGGACCTTTACCGCGAAGATAGTGTGGCGTTGCCAGTTGAAGTGGTCGTCAATCGTGAACGCCGGCCCATGCTGAAATCTGAACATGTCAGGGAAGCTGAGAAGGTTCTTGAAACCAAGTTAATCCACTGGCTGCCGGACAACCCAAAGGTGGCCCGCAGCGCCGTGGATCTAGGCCGACCTATCGTCGATATGAAACCAAAATCGGACTTGGGCAAGGCGCTGACGCTTTTGGCCTCTGCACTATCAGATTCAGAACAGACCGTTAATCGCAAAAAAATAAGGAGGTAGATCAGTGTTCAATGAATATAGGTCGCGCAGGGCTACTGAGCCATCAAACGTTCTCAAGCTTGAGACGCCGATAAAGATGCCGATGCCGCTGCCCGCAGAAGTGCTGGACGAACCTTCGAATGAAGGGCTGCAGGCTCATCTGGAACTTAAAAGCCGCCTTCATAGCGAGTTGCTGGATCGCCTGAATCTGTCGGTGATTGATAAAGTAGAACGCTCCGAGCTCAAACGGCAGATCGCATCGCTTGCGACCAGCCTGCTGGAAGAAGAAGGCGTTCATATGCGCGCGGACGCTTTCTCGACTCTGGTAGAGGAACTGATGAACGAGGTGATGGGCTATGGCCCGCTTGAACCTCTTTTGGCCGACCCAACTATCAACGACATTCTCGTCAACTCCTTCGATCAGGTTTATGTAGAACGATACGGTTTGTTGGAACGCACGAAAACGCGGTTTCGCGACGAACGTCATTTGCTCCGCATCATCGACAAAATCGTTACCAAGGTAGGTCGACGCATAGACGAGTCCCAGCCATGGGTTGACGCGCGTCTCGAAGACGGCAGCCGTGTGAATGCGATTATCCGGCCTTGCTCGGTTGATGGTCCAGCCCTGTCGATCCGTAAATTTTCGCGCAATCCGCTGACAACGGAGAAGTTGGTTGAACGCGGTGCGTTGGACAAGTCGGCGGTGAAGCTTCTGCAGGCCTTGGTGGAAGCGCGCCTGAACATTCTGATCTCTGGCGGCACTGGGTCCGGCAAAACAACGATGTTGAACGCGGTTTCATCGTATATCGACACGAACCAGCGCATCGTGACGATTGAGGACGCGGCAGAGCTTCAGCTTCAGCAGGAACACGTTGTGCGCCTTGAGACCCGCCCGCCCAATGCTGAGGGTCAGGGGGTTATCTCTCAGCGGGATTTGCTGCGCAACGCGCTACGGATGCGGCCCGATCGCATTATCGTCGGTGAGGTTCGTGGCGCGGAGTGTTTCGACATGCTTCAGGCAATGAATACCGGCCATGACGGGTCGATGACGACGGTACACGCCAACTCTGCGCGTGACGCATTGGGGCGCGTTGAACAGATGGTAACGATGCTGGGCGTCGACTTACCTATCAAAACGATCCGGTCTCAAATCGCGGGTGCTATTCATATCGTTCTCCAACTCAGCCGCCTCAGCGACGGTAGCCGGAGGGTCATGAGCATATCCGAAATCACGGGCATGGAAGACGATACCATCACGATGCAGGACATCTTCGTTTACAAACGTAGCGGGAAATCATCGGACGGGAAAATCCTGGGTGAGTTCATGCCGACGGGTATCAGGCCGAAGTGCTTTGACCTTTTGATCGCTTCCGGGATCGAAATCGACAACGGAATGTTTATGCGCAAGGAAAGCAGGACATGATCGACCTTCAAACTTTTGATGTGAACCTGCTGATCTACGCGTTCATCTTTCTGGGTGTTTTGCTTGCCTGCGATGGAATTTCCCAAATTCTGTTTCGTCAGGAATCGCAAGGCGATGCCCGCAACAGACGCATGAAGATGATTCAGCGCGGAGCCTCTTCAGAGCAGATCCTGCAATTGCTTCGCGATCCGGCCATGTCGGGTACCGAGAAAAAAGGTGGCCCAATTCTGCAGTTTCGCCGGCTACTGATCCAAGCAGGTGTCACTGTTTCTCCCCTATTGGCCGTCATCGCAATCATCTGTTTTGGTGTGATGGTCTTTGTCGTCGCTTCGCAATACTTGGTGTTGGAGCTGGCATTGGCGGCCAGCGCGGCAGCGGCTTTGATCTTGCCGGCATTTGTTTTGATCGCAATGAAAGAAGCGCGACTCGCGAAGTTGACCAATCAGCTTCCGGACGCATTGGATCTCATGTCCCGCGGTCTCAAGGTCGGTCATCCGGTCGCCGTAACGGTCGCCAATGTCGCCAAAGACATGCGCGATCCTATCGGAACGGAGTTTGGGATCATTCAAGACCAGATCAATTACGGAGATGACGTCGCCACAGCATTTCATGATTTTGCGCAGCGTGTCGCGACCGAAGATGCCAATTATCTTGCCGTCAGCATTGGCATCCAACATGGAACAGGCGGCAATTTGTCCAAAATCCTGAACGTGCTGTCACAAGTGATCAGGGACCGCCACACGATGCGTAAGAAAATCAAAGCGATTTCAGCAGAAGGCCGCCTGAGCGGCATGATCCTGACCGCTTTGCCGATCTTCATTTACACGACGATCGAGCTATCCTCGCCGTCCTTTTATGGCGATGTAAGAGGCGATCCAATTTTCCCGCTCTTTGCAGCCGCAATTGGCGGTTTGGTCCTCCTACAGGGTTTGATCCTGTACCGGTTGGTCAAGTTCAAGTTTTAGACGAAAGGTATCGAAATGGAATTTATCCGAACCAGTCTGAGCACTCTGCTTGCCCAACCCGATTATCTAATCATGGCAGGTGTCGCGATCAGTGTATTTGTGATCGTTCAAGGCCTGTCAGGAATGATAGCAGAAGAACCGGCAACGACCCGGCGCATGCGTGTCGGCCCCATCAAACAGGCCCATGGAGCAGACTTTGACCTCATTCGGGGGGATGATAGTGATCCGCATGGCCTACTGAAGGCTTTCGTACCAACATCCCGTAAAGAACGGTCGCGAATGGGGAAACAGCTGCGCCGCGCTGGCATACAAGGCAAAAATGCCGTGCGCCTCTTCTATGGTTTCCGCATGATCATGGGCATTTTCCTACCGGCGCTCTTCTTGATTGCATTGGCGCTTCCCGCCAACGTCCAAGTACAGCTCAACATTGCCAGCCTGTTGAAAAATGTGACTTGGATCAATGCTTTGCAAATCGTGACGTTGCTGATGGTTGTCGGATTTTACGCGCCGTCTATCTGGTTGCACGGCCGGATCAAAGAACGCCGCCAGGCGATTGAAAACAGCCTGCCAAACGCCCTTGATCTTCTGCAGATTGCAATGGAAGCCGGTCTTGGCTTTGACGCGGCGATGACGCGGGTTTCGCATGAACTGGCGCATGCCGCTCCCGAGATCTCGCAGGAATTTATCATACTCCAGTTAGAGCTTCAGGCCGGTAAAGAACGCGATGCCGCTTTGCTGGACATGGCGGAACGTGTTGGGGTCCAGGAACTGACAGCCTTTTCCAGCGTCATTTTACAGTCCAATCAATTCGGGACCAGTGTCTCTACCGCGTTGACCCGCTATTCGGCGGACATGCGTCTTGACCGTGAGTTGCGCGCACAAGAAAAGGCAAACCGTCTACCGGTACAAATGTCAGCGGTCATGGCCCTATGCATGATGCCGGTACTTTTGCTAATCTGCTTATCGCCAATGATGATCCGCTGGATGCACATGTTCTGATGTGAGAACGGGCAGGAAACTGGGCGCTGTTTCAAAAATCCAATTCGGTTGATCCGACATGGTGCAGTCATTATGCACAGGCGTCTACATAAGCGATAGCTGTCTATAAGGCCTATGACCTTAAACATATCGGGCATGGTACGACTTATCAAAATGACCGTGTCTCCCACTTGAGTGGTGCAAATCAAACGCAAATGCAGGATACGCGTTTGGTCCGCTCTTACGATGGTTTGATCCTCGCAAAGCGTTGTTTCATAGAACTTGGCATTGGATACGAAATGGTCTAACTGGCCTCACTCCGGTCGCAGCCTACCCGGATATCAAAACAAGGGTTATAAAAATGAAGACAATTGTCATCTGCTCTGGCGGACTAGATTCCGTTTCACTAGCGTACATGGTCGCGCAACAACAACAGCTCACCCGCCTTGTGTCATTCGACTACGGCCAACGCCACCGCAAGGAGTTGGATTTTGCGGCGCGCTGTGCGCAGCAGTTGGATGTCCCCCACGATATTATCGATCTGCGCGGGATCGGCGCTGCCCTCACGGGATCGGCGCTAACCAGCGATATTGATGTGCCCGACGGGCATTACGCCGAAGAAAGCATGCGCATCACAGTCGTGCCTAACCGCAATGCCATTATGCTGACAGTAGCCTTTGGCGTGGCGGCGGCAAATGGCGACGATGCCGTTGCTACCGCCGTGCATGGCGGGGATCATTTCATCTACCCGGACTGTCGCCCCAAGTTTACGGAGGCATTCGAGACCATGCAAAAAGCCGCGTTGGATGGCTATGCGGATGTGTCGCTCTACACGCCGTTTGTGCATCGCTCAAAGGCTGACATCGTTACGGAAGGCGCGCGGCACAATACCCCCTTTGCCGACACCTGGTCCTGCTACAAGGGCGGCGAGACCCATTGCGGCCGCTGCGGCACCTGCGTCGAGCGGCGCGAGGCGTTTCATTTGGCCCAAGTTGCCGACCCCACGATCTACGCGGACCCGGATTTCTGGGTCGCCGCAATCGCAAAAAAGGACGGTGTCTGATGTACCGGATCACGAAAGAGTTCCACTTTTCCGCCTCGCACCAATTGGTGCATTTGCCCGATGACCACCAATGCGCGCGGCTACATGGCCACAACTATGTGGTCGTTGTGGAGCTGGCGTCTGAAACATTAAATCGCGACGGGTTTGTTCGTGATTACGGAGAATTGAAGCCACTCAAGACCTACATCGACGACAGGTTTGATCACCGCCACCTAAATGACGTTATGGAAGAGGCATCAACCGGCGAGAATATGGCCAAGCATTTCTACGACTGGTGTAGCGCACGTTGGCCTGAAACCAGCGCCGTGAAGGTAAGCGAAACGCCAAAGACATGGGCGGAATATAGACCATGAGCCAGCTGCGGATCGCTGAAATCTTCGGGCCCACGATACAGGGCGAAGGGGCGCTGATCGGTGAGCCAACGGTTTTTGTGCGCACGGGGGGATGTGATTACCGCTGTACCTGGTGCGACAGTTTGCATGCCGTCGACTCCGCCTATCGCCACACTTGGGCTGCAATGGACACCGATACCGTCTGGACCGAGGTCCAACGGCTGTCCAAAGGCGTACCGCTCACAGTGTCCCTGTCCGGCGGCAATCCGGCCATTCAGGACTTTACGCAGCTGATCGCTCTTGGTCATGCGCAAGGCTACCGCTTTGCCTGTGAAACCCAAGGGTCGATCCCGAAGGCGTGGTTCGCGCATCTTGATACGCTTGTGCTCAGCCCCAAACCACCTTCAAGCAAAGAAGTCGTGGATTGGGCCGCCTTTGATGCTTGCCTTGAAGCAGCAGAGGGCGCGGGTACGGTCGTGATGAAGATCGTGATCTTTGACGATACGGATTATGCGTGGGCGCGCAAAGCAGCAGAGAAATATCCAGCCCTGCCGCTTTATCTGCAACCCGGCAATCTGGAGGTCGATCCAGACGTTCCAGTTGATCCACAGCGGTTGGCAGACAAGCTTTTGTGGCTTGTCGACAAGACGATTCACGATAGCTGGTTTGCACCGCGGGTCCTGCCGCAATTGCACGTCCTGCTTTGGGGAAACAAACGCGGGGTCTGACCCGTAGAAGGAGACGTTCATGGAAACGATCTACAGTGATTTGAAACAGCTGGGCGAACAGACCGATCTGCCGTCCTCCCCCGAGGAGGCGACGTTAGAACGGGTTTCAAACCCGCAATCGGATGTCGCCTATTGCGTGCGCTTCACCGCCCCCGAATTCACATCGCTTTGCCCGATGACGGGCCAGCCAGATTTCGCACATCTGGTGATTGACTACGTGCCGGGTGAGTTTTTGGTGGAATCCAAATCGCTCAAACTCTTTCTTGGATCGTTTCGCAACCATGGCGCATTTCACGAAGATTGTACCGTCTCGATTGCACGTCGGCTGGTTGATTTTCTGAACCCACAATGGCTGCGGATCGGCGGCTATTGGTATCCCCGTGGCGGCATTCCGATTGATGTTTTCTGGCAAACGGGTGCCATGCCAGAGGGCGTGTGGATTCCTGACCAAGGCGTACCGCCATATCGCGGACGGGGTTAATTCACAGAAGGCGGCGATACCGGAAATCTGTTGCAAAATGTTGCGAAACAAGATCGTGGATCAATCTTTATGGTGACCTGCTCTTCTGCAGCGTCCGACGGTTTATGTTCGCCGGTTCTCCGCCAGAGGAAACTAGCGTTAATGAGAAGCCGATTCAGAGGAAAACCAAAGGGGTAATATCCGGCAACGCGCTAACTTCGAGTGCGACACTGAAGTGACAAGTGCTCATCGCTCCACTCCGGGCTAGCAGCGCCGCCATGTCCGACAGACTACGTTCAATTCATGCCTCGGACATAACGCAGGTAAATTTGTCCCCGCTCTAAGCCTGCTTCCTTGGCCTATTTGTCCGCCGCAGCGTCATAGGTTTCGCGCGCCGCATCAATGACAGGCAGATTTTTAAGCGCCCAGACACCCAAGGCTGCAACTGGCTCTCGAAATGATTGCCCCAAAGGCGTCAGGTTGTATTCCACCTTGGGCGGGATTGTCCGATGGTAAGTCCGATTTACCAACCCGTCCCGCTCCAGCTCTTTTAACGTCAGGCTTAGCATCCGCTGTGAGATACCCAAGTTCCGCTTTAGCTCATTAAAGCGAAGAGTGCCGTATTGCGCCAACGAGATCACAATAAGAACGCTCCACCGATCGCCGACGCGCGACAGGACGTCATTTATTCTTTTGCAATCAGGACATTGTTCAGAATCCAACATGTCGGTTCCCTCCGTGTGACCGAGGTTAAAAAATGTGCCTACTTGCGGCCCCTCTAAGTGCTGATTAGATCGTCAGTATCGAAAATATACCGCATTCATCGAATGCCGACAAGAGGACGACAAAATGACTGACAAGACATTGCTCGAGCAATTGGACTGGCGCTATGCCACAAAAAAAATGGACCCCGCCCAGCCAGTGCCACAGGATAAAGTCGATGCAATCATCGAAGCGATCCGTATGGCGCCGACTTCTAGCGGCACGCAACCATTCGAGCTGATTGTGGTGACAAATCCCGAAGTCCGCAGCGAAATCCGCAAAGCCGCAGGGGATCAAGCCCAGATCACTGACGGCTCACATCTCTTGGTATTCGCTGCATGGGATGATTACACAGAAGCCCGTATTGATAACGTTGTCGACCTGAACGTCGAGGCCCGTGGCGATCTGCCAATGTTGCACGCCTATTATGACAACCTCAAAAAAAGCTATGTGCCCCGTGACCCCGAAGTGAACTACGCCCACGCCGCGCGGCAGGCCTATATCGCCTTGGGCATTGCGATGGTCGCAGCCGCCGAGCAGGAAGTAGACAGCACCCCGATGGAAGGATTTGATCCAGCCGCCGTCGATAAGATCCTTGGCCTCAAAGAACGCGGTCTGCGTTCTGTTGTTTTGCTGCCTTTGGGCTATCGCGATCCAGAGAATGACTGGCTCCTGCCGATGAAAAAGGTCCGCAAATCGCTCGACACGATTGTGTCTACCGTCGCCTGAACCAAAGGCTTTATTGAGCCAAAATTCTAGTGATCCGTGGCCGCCCCCGACTGAGAACCGTGATAATGCATTCCCGGTTTGACATATGGGGGCGGCCACAATTTTTCTGGCCATCACACAGTTAAGCAAGCTGGCGACACTGGCATTTCACTACAGCTCCTCTCGCTAACACTCTCAAAATGATATAATTTTCAAAAATGTAATACCCGACTAAATTTGTCGGATTGACATATCCTACCAAAATACTCAGGTTACGCGAATTGGCCACGCTGATACATTCGTGGCGGCAACTGAAACACGCCAACCACCTGAGGAACGCAACATGCACCGATCGATGCCGTCACCAATGATCGTGACACGCAGCTTCACAACCAACCGCAGCACGAGCGCGTCATGAGCATTCAATCGGCCCCCCCCAAACAGGCGCCTACCCCAATCGGCCCGACCTACGCCGCGCGCGACCTCACCGAAGGCAGCAATCAGGCCCAGATCGTTCTGGACGATCAGACCTATACCCTGCGCATCACCCGCGCCGGCAAGTTGATCCTGACAAAATGAGCATCCCACAGGAAAAGCGCGGCGGCGCTGCCGTCGGCCTCATCGCCGAGCTTAGCGGGCTTGAGGCCGCATCAGTCATTTACCTGCGGCTTTGGTCCGATGGCGCGGATGCGCGATTGCAGGTGCGAAACGATTTCACCACCTGTCTGGGCACGGCTCAGGGGCACAAGGCCGTGAGATCGCTTGAAGAGCTATGCTCCGTCTGCGCCAAACATGGTCGCAGGCCGCTTATGCGCCATTCGATCCACTGCAAATGCCTTGGGTCCGATGAATCCTGTTTTGCGAATTTCATCGCGACAGCAACCGAAGGGGAACGCGAAGACGCGATGCTGATCGCCACCCTTCTGGTGCGCCCTGACTTCGCGCCACTTATCGCAGCACTTGCCGCCGATTTTGGTCTCGCGCTCAAGCGGATGCACCTCAGCGCGCCCCGCGAACTCTCGCCTCATTCCCCGACCCTTCACTGATACGGATAAAACATGACCCGACATCTTCTTCTTTCGACCGCAGCACTCCTGGCTTTAGCGGTACCCGCGCTGGCCGTTGAAAAAGCTGACGTTCTTGACACCTATGCTGACATTGCCGCCGCAGCATATGGCGATAGCCTGATCACGGCCCAGCGCCTACAGGCAGCAGTAGAGGCGCTGGTGGCCGATCCGTCCGCAGAAAACCTTGCGGCTGCGCGGCAGGCATGGATCGCAGCGCGCGTCCCCTATCAACAGACTGAAGTGTTCCGGTTCGGCAATGCGATTGTGGATGACTGGGAAGGCAAAGTGAACGCATGGCCTTTGGACGAAGGTCTCATCGACTATGTGGATGCCTCTTATGGCGGGCCATCGGATGAAAACGAACTGGCCGCGCTCAATGTGGTGGCTAACCCAAGATTCTCTCTCTCCGGCAGCCAAATTGATGCAAGCGACATAACACCAAAGCTGCTCGCAGAAGCCCTGCACGAGGCAGACGGTATCGAGGCAAACGTCGCCACAGGCTATCACGCGATAGAATTTCTGCTTTGGGGTCAGGACCTGAATGGCCATAACGATGGTGCGGGCAACCGGCCCTGGACAGACTACGCGACAGGCGATGACTGCTCGAATGGCAACTGTGACCGACGCGGCGACTACCTGATCGCGGCAACAGAGTTGCTTGTTTCCGACCTTGATTACATGGCGGCGCAATGGACTGACAAAGGTGCTGCCCGTGCCGAAGTCATGTCGAATGAAGCAGCTGGCATTTCAGCCATGCTGACCGGCATGGGGTCTCTTTCCTATGGGGAGCAAGCCGGCGAACGGATGCGCCTGGGCTTAATGCTGAACGACCCCGAAGAAGAGCATGACTGTTTTTCTGACAACACGCATAACAGCCACTACTTTGACGGTCTGGGCGTGCAAAACGTCTATCTTGGTGAATATATCCGTGTCGATGGCACACTGGTTACCGGTGCGTCGCTCTCTGACATGGTCGCCGCTTCGGATGCCGCATTGGACGCCGAAATGCGCAGCAAGCTGGGCACGACAATGATGGCACTGGCGCGCATCAAAACAGCGGCAGAGGCCGGTTTCGCCTATGACCAGATGCTGGAGCGCGGCAATGCGGCTGGCGAAGCTTTGATTATGGGCGGCGTGAACGGCTTGATCGACCAGACACGGTCAATTGAGCGTGTGGTGACCACGCTTGGCTTGGATCACGTTGCCATTGAAGGATCAGACAGCCTTGACGCACCCGACTCTGTCTTCAAATAGCACCTGCCCCTCCTCCCAAAAGCATTAAATTTCACGAAAGAAACGACATGAAAAAGACAATCATTTTCGCGGCGGCATCGGCCATTGCCACCGCTCAAGCAAGCTATGCCCAAGAGGCAGGTTTCACATGGGAAGGCGAAGTTGAACTCGGTGTTGATGCCACGGTCAGCTCTGATGATCCGACGGCTCAATTTTCCGATACCTACATCTCTGCATCCCTCGCTTTTGAAGCGGCAATCGCGCAGCGTCTGAGCCTTTTTGGTGAACTGACACTGGAATGTCATTGATGCCGAAGACAACCGCGCCTTTGACGACATCGGGCTGTATGTCGCTGAGCTGGGGCTGCGCTATAATTTCGGGGACACATTTGTGTCTGTTGGTAAAATTAGCCCGGTCTTCGCAGTTGCATGGGACGAAGCGCCCGGTTTCTATGGCGACGCGCTCGCCGGAGATTACGAGCTGAGCGAAATGATCGGTGCATCGGTCGAGACATCCGTTGGCCCGGGCGCCCTTTCCTTTGCGGTTTTCTATGCCGATGACACCGGCCTTAGCGATAGTATCGCAACAAAGCGCGGCCGCGTATCTGTTGTTGATGGCGGACCGGGCAACACTGGCAAACTTGATAACGTCGCCCTTCAGTACACTCAGGAATTTGGCGATACGACGGCTTGGATCGGCGCGCGCCACCTGTCGGCGGGTGACGGAGACATATCGGATGAGACTGGTGTCGTCGCTGGCCTGACTCATGGGTTCGCAAACGGGTTTAATTTGATCACGGAAGTCGCCTATTTCAACGGTGTCGGCGGCACGGATGACGATGCAACCTACCTCACCACCGGATTGACCTACACACAAAACGTCTGGACGTTTTCAGCGTCTACGACCGTCATTGACCATTCTGCTGCGCCAACGGACAGCATGATCGCGCTTGGCGTTGATCGCAATCTTGCAGAGAATATTGACGCAAGCTTTGGCGTTGCCCGCTTCGATGTCGAAGGTGAGAAATCCACGGCGGTAGGTCTCTCGGCGGTGATTGCATTTTAACCCACAGTCATCCGAAACGTGTTTTCCAAGATACCGACAAGATCAGAAAGCCTCAGCCGGTGAAGAAACAAAAGACAAACATTAAGCGTCAAAAAAGGTTCAAGCCCCACGACCACCTGCTGCTTTTGGCCGTGACGGCAGGCTCGATCGCGTTGGCTAATGACGCTGCCGGGGCCCCTAATTGGGGCCTCGGCGATCCGCATTTGACTGTGGTGCCGCGCACAGACGCGGAAAGCGCGCGGATCAACGACGTCACGGCGCCGACAACCGATTTTACATCCCCTCAACGTTTCGAGGAACGCCCCGGAGGCGCAGCAACCGTGCGTGTCTTTCCGGACGCAAATGCGTTTTCCCAGCCCTCCGGCAATATGTCGTTCGAGGACGAGCTGACGTTCAAGCTGGGCAATGGCCTATTTCGCAAGCTGTGGGTATCCTCACCCTCATCGACACTGGCATCCGACGGGTTAGGTCCGCTTTATAATGCGCGGTCCTGTCAGCGCTGTCATATCAAGGACGGGCGCGGACACCCGCCAGAGAACGCAGATGACAGTTCGGTGTCCATGTTTCTGCGGATATCCATCCCTGCGCCGCAGGGTGCCGGAATTCATGAAATCGAAGACTACATCGCAACCCTTCCCGACCCGAACTACGGCTCGCAGTTGCAGGATTTTGCCGTGCAGGGCCATGCGTCTGAATACCGCTTGGACATCACATACACCGAAGACATTGTCACCTTGGCGGATGGTACCGAAGTATCGCTGCGTCACCCCACATATAAGGCGACCAATCCTGGCTATGGCCCCTTACACCCGCAGGCGATGCTGTCGCCCCGCGTGGCGCCACAGATGATAGGGCTTGGCCTGCTGGAGGCGGTGCCCGCAGCAGATATTCTTGCCAATGCGGACCCCGAAGATCTGGATGGCGACGGGATTTCCGGACGCCCCAATGTTGTCTGGTCCCAAGAGTTTGACCGCCCCATGCTAGGCCGCTTCGGGCTGAAAGCCGGCAACCCCACAATTATGGAGCAGTCAGCAAGCGCGTTTGCCGGTGATATCGGCATCTCCAATCCGCTGTTTCCCGCTGGCGCCGGCGAATGCACAGCGGCGCAAACCTTGTGTCAAACCGCAGTTCACGGAGATGGCGATGCGCGCGCAACAGAAATTGACGCCGAGGGGATGGAGCTTGTCTCCTTCTACAGCCGCAATCTGGCTGTTCCGGCGCGCCGCCACGTGGATGACCCTCAGGTTCTTCGCGGCAAGGAAGTCTTCTACGAAACCGGTTGCACGTCGTGCCACACGCCTAGCTTCGTCACTCACCGCTTAAAGGATCAACCCGAGCAAAGCTTTCAACTGATCTGGCCCTTCACTGACATGCTGTTGCACGACATGGGGCCGGATTTGGCCGATAACCGCCCCGAAGCGCGCGCGACAGGCACCGAATGGCGCACGCCGCCTCTTTGGGGGATTGGTTTGACGAAACAAGTAAGCGGACACACCTATTTTCTGCACGATGGACGCGCACGGTCAATTTTGGAAGCAGTGTTATGGCACGGCGGCGAGGCGCAGGCGCAGCGCGATGCAGTTGTGAACCTGCCGACTGCCGACCGTGATGCCCTCATCACCTATTTGGAGAGTCTATGAAACAGATCGCCCTAGCGACCGCTGTTGTTTTGGCGCCTGTCGCTTCGATAGCCGAAACCGCAAGCACAGCGGCGCAAGACGTCATTCAGGCGCATATTATGCCGCGATTTGAAACACTGCGCACGGCATCCCGCCAATTGGCCGATGTCGCGGCCAAGGATTGCAGGCCAACATCAGCCACTTTGCGCGCGTCTTATGGCGATGCTTTCGATGCTTGGGTCTTGGCAAGCCACCTGCGCTTTGGTCCCACAGAGACGGATGACCGCGCCTATGCGCTTGCCTTCTGGCCAGACAGTCGCGGGGCAACGCCGCGCGCCCTTGGCGGTCTGATCTCAGGACAGGACCCTATCGGCGCCTCGGTCGCCGACTATACGGCAGTCTCAATCGCCGCACGGGGTTTTTATGCGCTTGAGTACTTGCTCTATGATGATGCGCTGATGGTGGCTGGGGAGCCGAGCTATCACTGCCAATTGGTGCAAACGATCAGCGCTGATATCGCAGTCATATCGGATGCGATCCTTTCCGACTGGCAGCAATCCTTCGCCGCACAAATGCTCAGCCCGTCCGACGACGGACCTTACAGGACCAACGAAGAGGTGCTTCAAGAACTGTTCAAGGCTTTGACGACCGGATTGCAATTTACGTCCGATACACGGCTTGGTCGTCCGCTTGGCACGTTTGACCGCCCGCGCCCAACCCGCGCCGAGGCGCGCAGATCGGGACGTTCTGCCCGACACGTGGGCCTAAGTCTGCAATCCTTGCAAGATTTGACGGCGCGACTGGCATCAGACGATGCCGCACTTGCGAATACACTGAATGACGCCTTCGAGGATGCACAAAAGAACCTGCTGGCGCTGAATGACCCGACATTCGACGGTGCTGGCGATCCGCAAAGCCGTCTCAGGATTGAGGTGTTGCAGCAATCTATCGACGCGATCCGCGATAAGGTCGGTCAGGACCTTGGGCCCACTTTGGGGGTCGCTGCCGGTTTCAACTCGTTGGACGGAGACTGACATGAGCAAGACGGTTTCCGGCAGACGGCAATTCATCGGCGGGATGTTGGCTGCAGGATTTATCCCAAAGCCAACTTGGGCGGACGCCGGGTCACCTGCGTTTCTTTCCGCTGCGGCGCGGCCGGACGGCGCGTATATTCTATGCGGTATCGGACAGGACCTTTCTATCAAGTTCCAGCTTCCCCTGCCCGCGCGCGGCCATGCGGCAGCGGCGCACCCCAAACGGCCAGAGGCAGTCGCCTTTGCCCGCCGTCCCGGAACATTCGCGGTCGTCATTGATTGCGTAACAGGCCAGCAAAAGGCGGTGCTTTCCTCACCAGAAGGCCGCCATTTTTACGGCCATGGCGCCTTTTCTGCCAATGGAGAGCTGCTGTTCACGACCGAGAATGATTTCGAAGTCGGTCGCGGGTGCATCGGGGTTTGGGACGTCAAAAATAGGTATACCCGCGTCGACGAATGGGACAGCGGCGGGGTTGGCCCTCATGATATCAAACGGTTACTAGGCACCGACATTCTGGTGGTAGCGAACGGTGGCATTGATACCCACCCTGACACGGGCCGAACAAAGCTCAATATCCCGACCATGCAGCCGAACCTTACCTATATCGAAAACGGCAGGGTACTTGATACGGTTTCGTTGCCCGATGGGATGCACAAGAATTCGATCAGGCACTTGGCGCTTAGCCGTGACGGAACGGTAGCATTCGGGATGCAGTGGCAAGGCGAAGGCGATGCGCCTGCGTTGGTGGGCACACACAGGCGCGGATCGCCCATCACCTTGATGCAATCTTTGCCCGATCAACTGCGGGACATGGATGGCTACGTGGGAAGCATTGCGTGCTCGCGAGATGGTCAGAGCATCGCAGTCACTTCACCACGAGGTGGTATTGTGCAAATTTATGACGCGCGTTCTTTGAAGCTGTCAAAGGCCATTCCGTTAGAGGACGTTTGCGGTGTGACCATGATCGGTCCCTCCTTTACCTTGACTTCTGGTACTGGCGAAATGCGCCACATCGGCCCGCGACAGGCGCAGGCGATACATCAATCGGACCTGATGTGGGACAACCATCTGGTGCCAGTCATGCCATCGTTTGGCTGAACCTGAACCGCCCGCCAAGATACAAAAAGGCCCCTGCCCCGATTGTGGGACAGAGGCCTTTCTTTTTAAATAGACGGCAGCTTAGATGACGAGGTCATCTTCTTCTGCGGCTTCGTCCAACACATTGATTTCAGCCTTGAGCTGATCTTCTGGAACTGGCTGAAGCACGGGAATGCCGGCGATGTATTCCACATCGTACTGACCGGCTTTTCCATCATCAGGCGCGACTTCGCTCGCGGCCTTCTGCGTGATCTCAAAGTTGTCCAGACGTACAACTTCGTCCGAGGCAGAGATGTCAGAGACAAAGCGGAACTGCAGATCGCCCTGAACATCGTCCAGCGCACCGCCGGAATAGGTCAGCGTCGATGCATCTTTGCCGATCTCGTTGCCTGTCTCGGATCCGACCAGCGCTGTGCCCTGATCGTTGACCACGAAATTGTCCAGTGTCTGCCAAGTGTTATCTTCGGTACGAACCTGAAGCGTCATCGAGTCAGCGTAGTAACCTGTTGCTTCGAACACAGCCGCACAATCAGTTGAGGCATCAAAGCTGAAGCTTGTATCGCCTTCTGCCTGAACCGTTGCGGTTTTGAGGATGCCGTCGTTGCAGCCATCTGTGCGCAGAGCGCCATGCTGAACATCCCAGCCTGCATCGCTTTCGATCGCCGCTGAATGGGCAGGGTCATACACACCGTCAAAGTTCTCGGAGAGCAGGACTTTTTCTTCACCCGCAGCATCGCTCACCACTTCTTCGCTCGACGTGATGTTGACGTTATCGATTTTGATATACTCGTCCGGCGCCGTAAGATCGGAAACCACACGGAATTGAGCAGACTCTTCGGCTGTATCAAGGATACCGCCAGAGTAGTTCACTGTGGAGAGAGAGTTACCGAAAGACTGGCCGGTTTCGGAGCCAACAATGGCCGTACCGTAGTCATTCACCTGATAGTTATCCAGCAATACCCAGTCCCCACCATCGATGCTGACTTCAACGCGGAAGCTGTCTGCCGCTGCACCGGAGTTCTCGAATACTGCTGTGTTGTGGGTCATCAGATCCATGGTCAAAGAAACCGGACCGTCAGTTGCCACTTCGGTAAAGCGCATTTCACCTTCGTAGTTGCTGTTTGTCACCAGCTTGTCCCAAGCAGCGACCCAGTTGGTGTGGCCGTCAACGACATTGGATTGCTCGGCATAGGCGATGTCATTGAAATCATCAGAGATTTGGTTCTCGACCAGCGTTGTTGTCACATTGCCATCAACTTCTTCAGAAACAGACACGGAAACATTGTCGAGTTTAATGAATTCGTCCGCCGCAGTCAGGTCAGAGACAAAGCGGAACTGCACTGTGTCTTCGGCTGTATCCAGAACACCGCCTTCATACATGATGTTGCTGGCAGAGTTGCCAAATGTCTGGCCAGTTTCAGAACCGACAATCGCTGTGCCGTGATCATTCACACGGAATTCGTCCAGAAGGACCCAGTCACCACCGTCGATGCTGACTTCGACACGCAGGCTGTCTGCCATGGCGCCAGAGTTTTCGAACAGCATCGTGTTGTGGACATTTGCGTCAAAGCTTAGTGTGGCTGGGCCATCTGTGCTGACTGTCTTGAGGGCAAGAACACCCTCGTAATCGCTGTTTGTCACCAGTTTATCCCAGGCAGCCACCCAATTGGTCTGGCCTTCTACGACTGATGACTGGTCTGCTGTATGGATGTCGTTGAAGTTGTCAAACAGCACTTCTTTGCTGACCAACACCGGATCTGCGCCCACGGCATCGCCTGACGTCAACACCTGACCGTTGCCGCCATCGCTATCGACGACGGTTGCAAAGCTGTTGATGTCGAGATCGGAAAGGCTCATCGGGCCATTGTCGGAGAACAGGGTGAAGTTTGCCTGATTGACAACACCACCTGTGGAGCTTGCCACTGTGCCGAACTGAATACCCACATCATAGCTGTCTGCAACCTGCGCACCATTTGCCAGCGTATTAACGCCGTTCACAGCCGCTTGAACACTGGTCACGGGGGAGTAGATCGACCCTGTGTTGGCATCGGGGAAGAAGTTCAGGCTGTCGAGCGTGCTGTCATCGGAGAGGTTAAAGAACACACCATCCAGATCAACCGGCATTGTCGGATCAGCGGAGGCTACGATGATAAACAGCGTACCTGTGTCGGTTTCAGAGATCGTGACAATGGTTTGCGGATCGCAACCCAGTGTGACGGAAATGGAATTAGTGGCGCTCATCGCAGGCTCTTCCCAATCATTAACAATTTACGAAGAGACATTAATCATGGTGCCTCAGGAAATTGGAGGGGAAATACCAATTAGAACACTCATCAGACACAATTGCCCTATTTTAGCCATATTGCTTCCCAAATTCTCCCGCGACAGTAGCAAATAGCGAAACAATCAGTGGCAAAGCGGGCTTTTGTGTAATCCGGCCACCCCCTTCAGGACATAAGAAAGGCGAATCAGGATCTTGTTCAGCGAACAAGCACAACGCTCCGTGCAAACGTCGCGCGATCATGGCACAGGTCATCCAAATCGGTTTATTCGCGCATTACGATCCGGTTTCCTTTCGTCGCTGGCAGCGATCTGATCCGCCTCGGTCGCAGCGGCAAAGTTTCCCGACGGTATTAGTGGCCCTGCTAACAATCGTTGAACGGGTGTATCCGCATTGATGCGCATGTTCGGACCATAGCCAACACTGGCAGGTTCAACGTTGGCGGATCGTCCTTCAGCCGCCTTTCTAGCAGGTGCCATAGCGATTTCAGCAAAAGCAAAATCGAACACGGACCCCTCTCAACCTTGGTGAGGTTAAATGCATTCTTTCAAAAGTCGACATGCCCCCTATACTGACGCGCAAAAGCGCATCGCGAAAACGCGGGACAATCGAGGACAGAGCATGGCACCCAACACAGCCACGAACCAACCATTCAATGTGGTCATTGTCGGCCAGCAAGGGCGGCTTGGCTATGAGGCGTTGATCTTTGTCGCCTCCCTGCGCGCTATGAGCCCCGATTTCAAAGGCCGCGTCATTGTCGCTGAACCACAGAATGGGCCGCTCTGGCACAAGGACCCGACTCTGCGCAATCAGCCCGTCCGCGATGCCCTGACCGAAATGGGCGCCGAGATCATTCCCTTCGAGAACAAGCACTTTGGTGAAGTCTATCCCTTTGGCAACAAGATCGAATTGCTCCAGTCGCTGCCCAAAGGTGAGCCGTTTGTCTTTTTCGATACCGATACTCTTATCACTGGTGATCTAACCTTGGTGCCATTTGATTTCGAGCGTCCCAGCGCGTCTTTGCGGCGCGAGGGTACTTGGCCACACCCGCAGCTTTACGGCCCCGGGTACACGGGCCTTTGGAAGTCTCTCTATGACAAGTTCGGGTTGGACTTCGAAAGCTCGCTGGATATGGACCAGCCGGATGAGTACTGGCGCCGCTATCTCTATTTCAACGCCGGGTTCTTCTATTACAAATGCCCGCATCTGTTTGGCGAACGCTTTCTGGAATATGCGCTGGCGATCCGTGACACCCCGCCGGTAGAGCTTTGTGCGCAAAGTTTTGACCCTTGGCTGGATCAGGTGGCCCTGCCGCTGGTCATCCACTCCCTTGGTGGCGGTCGTGACACTTTGCCTGAAGGTCTGCTCGATGGAACCATCAGCTGCCATTACAGACTTTTGCCGCTGCTTTATGCCCGCGAAAGCGATCACGTCGTCGCGGTATTAGAAGCGGTTACTGCCCCCAACAAGCTGAAAAAAGTGTTAAAGACATATGACCCGATCAAGCGGATGATCTATCAGGGACGCGGCACCAAAGCCCGTGCGCTATTTGACCGCGCCAACCTCCCCCGCAAAGAACAAGCGATCCGCAACCAGCTCAAATCCAACGGTTACTGGATGCGCTAACGTCCAACTTGCGTCTGACTAAACAGGAAAAAGGCCGACATGCGTCGGCCTTTTTTGATAGAGAGATATTGGAGGGTTTCAGTTAGGCTTCTGCGGTTGCCGCTGGTTTCTCCAGCAATGTGTAGGTCGCCACAAAAGTGTTGCTCGCCTGACCACGGGCAATCTGGCCCTGCTCGTTCCGCTTGGAGCGTGCGCCAACAGACTTTTTGATCATGCGACCAATCTGTTGGTTCAGTGAGACGCGGGCACGTTTGACTTTCGCCTCGCCTTCGCTGGCCTCAACACCCAGAGCAAGCTCGTATTGTGTTTTGAAATCAGCGTCTTTGCCGGCTTCGCTGACAACTGTCAGGATGAAGTTTTCGTCAAATTTTCCGGCTGCGTCCAATTTGGTCGCCAATGCGACGACCTGATCAAGCACTTTGCGCTTGGCTGCAAGACGCACCGCCAGCGGTTCATCCGCAGCACCCGCTTCAATCACATGTGTCTCTACCAGTTTTTGCATGTAGTGGGTCATGTTCATACCGGCGGCTTTTGCCTGCGCATCCATGAACTTGCGAACTGGTAGTTCCAGCGTGAAGGTTACAGTCGACGCTTTCTCGATCTTTTCAAGACGGCGCGCACGGCCTGTTGCCTTTGCTTCGGCTTTCGCTGCTTTAGCGACTTTCGTCGTCTTATCAGCTTTCACGGCCTTGGTGGTTTTTTCAGTTTTAATTTTTTCAATCTTTGCCATTGTTCGGGGTCTCCTGCCTCGGTACATACTTGTTGTGTATGGTAAGATCGCCGCCCTGTCAACATACATGTTATGTATGAATCGCAAACTATGTGTTTCGCTTCGGTAAACGCATGTTCCGCCCTTGCCTGTTTTACTGAAACCGTTTCCCTTCAATCGCAGCCCGGCAATCAGGGTTTCCCTTAAAAAGGGGCTCTCTCTTGTCCGGGCATCGCCAATCCCGTAACGCTATGCACGAAACCCTTAAGGAGACACCGATGACACACGGTTTTGATACACTGCAAATTCATGCAGGCGCACGCCCAGATCCGGCCACCGGCGCCCGCCAGACGCCTATTTACCAAACCACGGCTTACGTCTTTCGCGACGCGGATCACGCTGCAGCGCTGTTCAACCTGCAAGAAGTCGGTTTCATCTACTCACGCCTGACCAATCCTACCGTGGCTGTTCTTCAGGAAAGGATTGCCACGCTTGAGGGCGGCGTCGGCGCTGTCTGCTGCTCTTCCGGCCATGCGGCCCAGATCATGGCCCTGTTCCCGTTGATGAGCCCTGGAAAGAACATCGTGGCGTCTACCCGCCTCTACGGCGGTACGGTCACCCAGTTCAGCCACACCATCAAACGCTTTGGCTGGGAATGCAAATTCGTCGATTTTGATGATCTTGACGCTGTAAAAGACGCGATTGACGAAAACACCCGCGCAGTATTCGGCGAAGCCATCGCCAACCCCGGCGGCTACATCATGGACGTGCGTGCGATTGCCGATATCACCGATGCTGCACAAGTTCCGCTGATCATCGACAACACTACCGCCACGCCATACCTGTGCCGCCCGATTGAATTGGGTGCGACGCTGGTTGTGCACTCCACCACCAAATACCTGACCGGGAACGGCACGGTCACCGGCGGCTGCGTTGTGGACAGCGGCAAATTCGACTGGTCCGCGACAGACAAGTTCCCCTCGCTCAGCGCACCGGAGCCTGCCTACCACGGCCTGAAGTTCCATGAGACCTTCGGCAATCTAGCTTATACCTTCCATGGCATCGCCATCGGTCTGCGCGATCTGGGTATGACGATGAACCCGCAAGCGGCGCATTACACGCTTATGGGGACAGAGACATTGAGCCTGCGCATGGACCGCCACGTGGCGAACGCGCAAATGATCGCGGCATGGCTCGAAGCGGATGACCGGATTGATTATGTCACATACGCTGGGCTCGAATCGTCACCCTACTACGAGCGCAGCAAGAAGGTCTGCCCCAAGGGGGCCGGTGGCTTGTTCACCTTCGCCGTCAAAGGCGGCTATGACGCCTGCGTCAAGCTGGTGAATGCGCTCGAAGTGTTCAGCCATGTGGCAAACTTGGGCGATACACGCTCGTTGATCATCCACTCCGCCTCCACAACGCACCGCCAACTGACGCCAGAGCAGCAAGAGGCTGCGGGCGCGGGTGCCAGCGTTGTTCGCGTGTCCATCGGTACCGAAGACGCCAACGACCTGATCGCCGATCTGGATCAGGCCCTGACAAAAGCGACTGCATAACTCAAACACCCCCCGCGCCGAATATCGTCGGCGCGGGGGATACCCGCCTGCCCTGCTGAAATCCGCTTGCGGACCTTTTCTTGCGTCGCTGCCTGCGGTAACCTTCAGTTATCGGAAGTTGTTGGTTAATCAGACCCATGGTAAAGGCAGCGCATGAAGCCAAATTTTGCTCTTTCCCTATCCTTCGAAGGCATAAAGCTGCTGCACCGCGCTGCGGGCGGCTGGCGTGAGGTCGGCGAAGTACCTGTCGCCGCAGACGATCTCGCCGGTGAGCTGGCTATGCTGCGCAAAACAGCAGCCGGTCTTGAACCTGGTGGCGTGAGATCAAAGCTGATCATTCCGTCCAGCCAGATCAAATACCTAACCATTGAAACCATCGGCCTTTCCGATGACGCGCGCCGCCAAGAGGCCGAGGCGGCGTTGGAAAACGCGACTCCGTACGATGTTGCGGATTTGGTCTACGACATCAGTCTGGATGGTGCGAAAACCCATGTAGCTGCCGTGGCACGCGAGACGCTGGCCGAGGCAGAAGCCTTTGCCACCGAGCATCGCTTTCACCCCGTCAGCTTTGTCGCCGTGCCTGAGGATGCCCCCTATTTGGGTGAGCCGTTTTTCGGTGTCACGGATGGTGTCGACGCGCTGTTAGAACCCGGTGAGGAAGTCGAACCGGACGGGATTGCCGTAGTCGTCGTAGGCGCTATCGCCACAGAGCCTGAACCTGAGGCAGAGCCGGATACGCAAACAGCGCCGCAAAAACCCGAAGCAGAACACGTCCCCGAACCGGCACCCACCATAACGCCGGCACCAGAGAAGAATCCCGACCCTAAGCCGGAGACGGCTCCGCCGGTTGCGCCAACACCTGCCAAAGCGGCTGAACCAGAAAAAGTTGCGGAACCGGAAGCGGCTACACTCAAACCGGAAACCACCCCCAAAGGCGAAGCGGTTGACAGCGCGGTTGCAAAGCCGGTCCCGACGGATGACCCCAAGCAAGATTCAAAACCCGTTGCAAAGGCAGCATCCGTACCCGCACAGGATCCATCCACTGAGCAGAAGCAACCGGAGCTTAAAAAACCAGAGCCCGCTGCTACCGTACCCGCCACAGACCAGCGCGCTGCGCCGAAGGTAAGCGTAGCAAAGAAACCGCATGAAGCAGAAACGAGTGCACCGGCAATCGCTGCGACGACAACACAGCCGAAAAAGACATCGTTCGATATTTCGCCAAAGGCGGCTCCCTCCTCGGATCAAGCGTCCGGATTTTCCAGCCGTCGCACGGGGGTAGCAAAACCTCTTGGTGGTGCGCAGCGAATTGTTGTTCCTACGCCAAAACCCGACAGCAGTTCCTTGACGAAACCTGCAGCGGCTGTTGACAGTCCTGAACCCAAACCGGCCAAGACTGGTTTTCTGAGCCGCCGCAAACCGCGCAAGGGTGCAGCAGCAGCCACACCTGCGCCCGTCGCTTCGGTCCCGCAGACCGGCACCGAAGCCGAACGGATGACAATTTTCGGTGCGCGCAGTGATCAGGTCGGAGGAAAGCCACGCTTTCTGGGTCTGATCATGACCGTGATCCTGTTGGTGTTTCTCGCAGGTGTCGCGGCTTGGGCTGCGGTATTCCTTGATAACGGGTTGGCCGGATTGATCAAAAGCGACGAACAACGCACCATTGCTTCTGCGCCAGAGAACCAGATCGACCCCGAGATCATCCGCACGCCTGACGGGCTGGAAAATGGCTCCTCTCCTTCCGGTGAGAACGTGCAGGTCGCTGCTCTTGATCCTGTCCTGTCTGCTGAAGACACCGCTATTCTTGACGCGATGCAGGATGCACAGACAGAACCACAGCGACCTGTCATTACCGAACAGGAAGCCGCCGCGCGTTATGCCGTATCGGGCATTTGGCCGCTGGCGCCAACAACGCCGCTAAGCCTGCCGGAAGCAGCCGTCGAATCCGTTTATTACAGCAGTGTTGATCCGGTCAGCACAGCCAGTGATGCGCTCGCCCTGCCTGCCCCGGACATTTTTGATACCGATGTCCAGATGGCAGCACTTGTCTCGCCGCCGCCATTCGGCCAGCGCACAAGTTTGAATGCAGCCGGATTGATCACCCCGACGCCCGAGGGCGTTGTCGCGCCGGGCGGCTACACGTTGATCGCAGCCAGCCCGCCACGCAAACCTCCGGCGGCTATCGTCAGATCAGAAGCACAACCTGCTGTCGCTGTGGCCGCCGCTGCCCCATCTCCTCTTTTGAAATTTCGCCCCAAGAACCGCCCGCTTGGCCTTGCAGAGCGAACCGAACGTGCGCAACTTGGCGGTGTGACCCGCATAGAGCTTGCCGGTTTCCGCCCGTCTTTGCGCCCACGGTCAATTCAGGACCGCGCGCGGCAAGCTGAAGAAGCAGCAAAAGCCGCGGAAGAAGCCCGTCTTGAAGCCTCAGCCGCGGCTGCGACCGCAGCAGCGGCAGCAGCTCTTGCACTACCACCGCAGACAACCGCCGCAGCAGCCTCTCCGATCCAGAATGCGACCCGTTTCGCGACCAGCCAATCAAAGCGTCCCGACACAAGACCGCGCAACTTTGACCGCATCGTCAAGCGTGCGCAACGGGCAGCACCCGCTGCGACAGAAACACGTGTTGCCGCCGCCGCTTCGGTTGCACCGCGCACCGTGGCGCCCTCCATCCCGTCCAAAACATCCGTTGCCCGCAGCGCAACCGTGAAAAACGCAATCAACCTGCGCAAAGTCAATCTGATCGGCGTTTACGGCAAACCGTCCAGCCGCCGCGCATTGGTGCGCCTGTCAAATGGACGCTACCAAAAGGTAAAAGTCGGTGACCGCATTGACGGTGGACGCGTCGCGGCAATCAGCACGTCGGAGCTGCGATACACCAAAGGTGGACGCAACGTGGTTTTGAAGATGCCGTGAGGCTTTAAGCCCAGCCTACTCCTGCGAAATAACAGCCAGTTACGCGATACAGAATAAATGAAATGCGCGGGACAAGGTCCCGCGCACAATCAGTTCACGTAGCTTCAGTTCACGTAGCTTGACCGTGGCTTATTCCGCCGCCAGCTCCCCGCTGTCGATCTGCTCTTGCTCTATGCTTTCGAACAGCGCCTTGAAGTTCCCCTCCCCAAAGCCGTCATCCCCTTTGCGTTCGATGAACTCGAAAAAGATCGGCCCGATCACCGTCTTGGAGAATATCTGCAACAGGATGCGCGTCTCGCCTCCATCCACGACGCCCTCGCCGTCGATCAGGATGCCATGTTTGCGCATCCGGTCCAGCGGTTCCTCATGCCCAACAACACGTGTTTTGCACAGCTCGTAATATGTGTCAGGCGGGCCCGGCATGAACTTCAACCCGTTTTCGGCAATGGCATCAGTGGCATCGTAGACGTTGCGTGCACCCACAGCGATATGCTGGATACCTTCGCCGTTGTATTTCTTGAGGTACGCCACGATCTGACCCGTTTCGCCCCGGTCTTCATTCAGCGGGATGCGGATGCGCCCGCAAGGCGAGGTCAATGCACGGCTGAACAATCCCGTAAACTTGCCCTCGATGTCAAAGAACCTGATTTCACGGAAATTGAACAAATCGCCGTAAAACTTGAACCACTTGTCCATGTTCCCTTTGAACACATTATGCGTCAGGTGATCGAGGTAGTAGAACCCCACCCCTTCCGGTTTTGATTGGGCGATCCAGTCATACTCCCAGTTATAGGGCGACGTGTCATAATATTGGTCCACGAAGTACAGAAGCGACCCACCAATCCCCATAATCGCAGGCACATCCAGCACCTTGCCGTCGCCTTTGTACTCTTCGGCACCGTTAGCGACCGCATGGGCCAGCGCCTTTTGCGCGTCCACAACCCGCCACCCCATTGAGGGCGCACACGGGCCATGGTCGTCGACAAAGCGCGCGGCAAAGCTGTCAGCGTCGTGGGTCAATACGTAGGTGATATCCCCCTGCTGCCACAGCTCGATGCCCTTGGTTTTGTGATTTGCCACATGGGTATATCCCATTTTCCGAAACACTTCGCGCAGCTCCTCGGGATTGGGCGATGCGAATTCCACGAATTCGAAGCCATCCGTGCCTGCGGGGTTTTCAGGCGTAATGGCGGATTTCGGTGCATCGTGCGGGAACGGACCCATGGCATATCTCCAAGTCATATGAATTTTCACCAATATACCTGCATCAGATTACGGCTTCCCCGCATTCTTTGGCATACATCTGGTCTTTTTTGCCCAATTACCGCACAATCGTACAATTACATGCGAAAGAACCGCACCATGACTGATAAAACCGACAAACGCCTACTCGCTGCATTGCAAGAAAATGCACACCTGACGGCGCATGAACTTGGTGAGATACTCAACCTTTCTGCGTCACAGGCTGGGCGACGTCGGCAAAAGCTTGAGGCCGAAGGGGTGATCCGTGGCTATACCGCACGGCTTGATCCTCGGCTGCTGGGCCTTGCTGTCCAAGGCTTTGTTCAGGTGCATCTTGGCATCCACGGCCCAGAACATTCCGCCAGTTTTGCGCGGTTGATTGCCAATCGTGCCGAGATTGTGAGCGCCTGGACCATGACGGGGGATGCAGATTACCTGCTACGCGTCTATTGTGAAGATCTACCCGCCCTGAACCGGCTGATTCACGAAGTCCTTCTGCCCCACAAGGCCGTTGCCCGTGTCCACAGCCAGATTGTCATGGACCAACTCAAACGCGATGGTCCGCTCCCCGTGTGACCCATAAGCCCCCGAAGGAACCCCATGGAAGGTTTTCTGTTTCAAGCAACTATCTATCTTGCTGCTGCTGTTATCGCGGTGCCGATTGCCGCTCGCCTCGGACTTGGCTCTGTTCTTGGATACCTCGCGGCGGGGATTTTGATTGGTCCCGTTCTGGGCCTTGTCGGGGCTGAGACCAAGGATCTTCAGCACTTCGCAGAATTCGGCGTGGTGATGATGCTATTCCTCATCGGGCTGGAGCTTGAGCCGAAGGCGCTTTGGGACATGCGTCACAAGCTTTTGGGGCTGGGTGGCTTGCAGGTAGGGCTTAGCACACTGGCCCTTATGGGGATCGCCATGGCCTATGATCAGCCATGGGGTGTCGCGTTGGCGATTGGCCTGACCCTTTCGCTGAGTTCCACAGCGATCGTTCTACAAACGTTGACCGAAAAGGGTCTTATGCAGACCAAAGGCGGGCGTTCGGTCTTTTCTGTTCTTTTGGCGCAGGATATCGCAGTGATCCCGATGCTGGCGTTTTTGCCACTGATCGCAGTCACGCTGCCGGTGACCCAGATGGCGCCGGACGGGTCGATCGTCCTGGAAAGCGAAGCAGATGCCGCCCATGGCGCAGGCCACGCAAGCCCCGCAGACGCCGCAATCTCGTTTATCGAGAGCCTGCCAGCTTGGGGCATCACCTTGGTCACCGTCGGCGCGATTGCCGGCATCATCATAACGGGGGTTTTCTTCACCCGACCTGTCTTCCGCTACATCCATGCAGCCAAGTTGCGCGAAATGTACACCGCCCTTGCACTGCTCATCGTTGTAGGCATTTCGTTCACCATGATGCTCGTTGGTCTATCGCCCGCTCTGGGTGCCTTTCTTGCTGGCGTGGTACTGGCCAGCTCCGAATTCCGCCATGAGCTTGAGACCGACCTTGAGCCCTTCAAGGGGCTGCTGTTGGGCCTGTTCTTCATCACCGTCGGCGCGGGTATCAACTTTGAGCTTTTGGCCTCGGATTTTGTGATCATTTTAGGCATCGCCCTGCTGGTGATCCTTGTAAAAGGGCTCATCCTTTTTGTGTTGGGCCGCCTGTTCAAACTTCATGGTCGCGATCAATGGCTTTTTGCGCTGGGTCTGGCGCAGGCCGGCGAATTCGGTTTTGTGCTTGTCAGCTTCTCGGTTGCGACCGGCGTGATGCCTGACGGGGTCGCCGAAGTGCTGCTGCTTGTTATTGCGCTAACCATGCTGATTACCCCGCTGCTGTTCATCTTGCATGACGTCATATCCAAACGGAGCGCTGATACGACGGGCCGTCCACCCGATGACGAGATCGACGAAGAAGGTCCCGTGATCATTGCAGGCGTGGGACGCTTTGGTCAGATCGTGAACCGTCTGGTACAAGCGTCCGGCTTTGAAACGGTCGTGTTGGACCATAGCCCCCAAACCATATCGGTAATGCGCCGGTTCGGCTTCAAGGCATTCCTAGGCGATCCGACCCGCCCGGACATCCTGCGCAAGGCAGGGCTGGCGGATGCGCGTGTTCTGGTAGTCGCGCTTGATGACACAAAATCAGCCCGTGCGCTGGTCAAGTATGCCCGTGCCCAGCGGCCTGATCTGCACATTGTTGCCCGTGCCCATGACCGGACGGATGTTTATCATCTGTATCAGGCTGGCGCGAATGACATTGTGCGCGAAATGTTCGACAGCTCGCTTCGTGCGGGCCGCTATGTCCTCGAAAACCTCGGGCTTTCCGAATACGAGGCCGCCGAGGCGCAGCGGATATTCTATCACCACGACCGTATGTCCATCCGTGAGCTTGCACAGCTGTGGAAGCCTGAAGTCTCACCAGCGGACAATAAGGCATATGTGGCTCGCGCCAAAGAGCTTGAAAAAGACCTGGAAACAGCCTTCCTTAACCGCGCAGACGAAGAAGAAGCGAAGAAAGCATCCTGAGGTAAGGTGCTTAGGCGCCGCTCACGCCTGCTTCGGCAAAGGTCGCCATCCCGCTGTGACACTCTACAGCTGCCTTGACGATATTGATCGCCAGCGCGGCACCAGAAGCTTCGCCCAACCGCAACCCGAGTGTTAACAGCGGCTCCTTGTCCAGCGCCTCCAGCAGACGTGGGTGCGCGCCTTCGGCACTCATGTGGCCCGCGATGCAATGATCCAGCGCGCCATCGCGGGTATAGGCCAAACAGGCCGCCGCCGATGTACAGATGAAACCATCAAGGATCACCGGAATGCGCAGCGCACGTGCCCGTGCAATCGCGCCGACCATCGCTGCCAGCTCACGCCCACCCAGACGGCGCAGGGTCTCTATCCCGTCGCCCTGCCCTTTGTGCAACGCAAGGCCTTCGGCCACCACACGGGTCTTGTTCAAAAGGCCCGCGTCATCCACGCCTGTGCCGCGTCCTGTCCAGTCTTCCGCTTCTCCCCCCAACAGCGCGGCTGAAAGCGCTGCGGCAGGCGTTGTGTTCCCGATCCCCATTTCTCCGACCACCAGCAGATCCGTATCTGCGCGAACGGCATCCCAGCCCGCTGTCAGGGCTGCAACCATATCAGTCTCGGACATCGCCGGACCCTTGGTGAAATCGTCGGTTGGACGATCAAGTTCTAGCGCATGCACGTCCAGATGCGCACCGGCGACGCGCGCCAGTTGATTGATCGCCGCACCGCCATGTTGAAAATTCATGACCATCTGCTCAGTCACTTCGGGCGGAAAAGCAGACACACCTTGTGCGGCCACGCCGTGATTGCCGGCAAAAACGATAATCTGGGGGGCTGTAATGCGGGGTGCCGGATTGCCGCGCCACGCAGCGTACCATTGGGCGACATCCTCAAGCCGACCCAATGCACCCGGGGGCTTGGTCAACTGCCCATTTCGTTCGGCAGCACCTGAAAGCGCTGTGCTATCTTGCTGAGGCAGTGACGCAAGCGCGGCGCGAAACCCGTCTAGATCAGAAAACTCAGCCATCTTTAAAACCCTCATTGCCAGACCGTTCCCGCCTGTTTACCCAATGGGGCGCTGCTCACAAGCGTTGAAAGGGGCAACCCTATGAATAAAAACGACCACATCAGTCAGGTTTGGCTGGCTGCTGTGTTACTTACACGCCTGCCGCTGCCGCATCTGCCGCAGGATGCTTTCGCGCAGGGCGCGCGGGCGGTCTGGGCCTATCCGTTGATTGGGCTGCTGGTTGGGGTTGCAGGAGCGCTGGTGGGCCAGCTTGCGCTTGGGCTGGGCGTGCCTGTCTTTGGGGCTGCTGCGCTTGTGCTGGCAGCAATGGCGGTCCTGACAGGGGCAATGCACGAAGACGGGCTTGCAGATGTTTTTGACGGATTCTGGGGCGGCTTCAGCCCTGAGCGGCGCCTTGAAATCATGCGAGACAGCCAGATCGGCACCTACGGCGTCTTGGCCTTGGTTGTGGCTTTCACCCTGCGCCTAAGCGCGGTTGCTGCGCTGCTAGAGCATAATCTATCCGCGGTGCTGGCCGCTGCTGCTGTGTCGCGCGCGATGATGCCCGTGTTGATGCGCGCCCTCCCCCATGCCCGCAATGATGGCCTGTCCCGTAGCGTCGGCAAGGCCCCCGCACGCCAGACGAACGTCGCTTGCGGCATTGGAGCGCTCATCGCCTTCTTGTGTCTGGGCTGGGCCTTTGTGGTGCCTATGCTTTTGGCTCTTGTCGTCTGCGCAGCCATGGGCGTTCTGGCCAAACGCAAAATAAGCGGACAGACCGGCGATGTGTTGGGGGCAACACAGCAATTGAGCGAGACAGCAGTTCTTTTGACCTGCGCGAGCCTACTTTAGCTCAACAAAAAAGCCGCGCCAGACAAAGCTGACGCGGCCTTTTTGCCATTATCACGCGGATTATGCGGCGATACGGCTTTCCAGCACATCACCAACCTGCTTGGCCGCCGCAATTTCGTCACCGCCAGACACAGCAGCAACTTCGCGGGTCAGACGCTCAAGCGCGGCTTCATAAAGCTGACGCTCTGAATAGGACTGCTCGCGCTGGTCATCGGTGCGGTGCAAATCGCGGACCACCTCGGCAATCGCGATCAGATCGCCCGAGTTAATCTTTTGTTCGTACTCTTGCGCACGACGGGACCACATGGCGCGCTTGACCTTGGCCTTGCCCTTGAGGGTTTTCATCGCGTGGGTGATCACATCAGGTGAGCTGAGCGCGCGCATACCAATCTCTGTGGCTTTATGCGTCGGTACACGTAGGGTCATCTTGTCCTTCTCGAAAGAGATCACGAAGAGCTCCAGCGTGATGCCGGCAACTTCCTGTTCTTCAACCGATACGATCTGCCCAACGCCGTGCGCAGGGTAGACAACAAACTCGTTAGGGCGGAAATCAAGCTTTTTCGATTTGGTCATTTTTGGGCTCCTAGGTCGGCCCCCTTGCCAAGGAAGGCACAAAACGCACAGCAACCAGCGGGCGATAGCCCGCGAATGCTGTGCTGAAATTCGGGTGTCAGATGCGCCGTGGCAGGGTGGCGTCTATATGTGTAAAACAAGGTGTCATTGGGGAGACCATAACATAAAAAAGGCCCCTAAGAAAGGGCCCCCTAAAGCAATGCAGCAACACTAAAGACCCAGAAAGCCCCATATGCACCGAATCGCCTGTCTTGATTCTAACCGCCCTCGCCGGGTGCCTCGGAAAAGAGATCCATCTTACCTTCTTTGCCATCCATTTCTTCGGCAGCAGGCAGCGGATCTTTCTTGGTGATGATCACCGGCCAAAGCTCGGAGTACTTCCGGTTGAACTCCACCCACTTCTCCATGTCCGGCTCGGTATCAGGGCGGATTGCGTCTGCCGGACACTCGGGTTCGCATACGCCGCAGTCGATGCATTCGTCAGGATGAATCACGAGCATGTTCTCGCCCTCATAAAAACAATCCACCGGGCAAACTTCTACACAGTCGGTGTATTTGCAGGCGATGCAGGCGTCGTTCACGATATAGGTCATGGAGGAATGTCTCAATCAGGTTGGCTTGCGCCGTAGCTAATTCAGCAGGCGCAATCATTCAAGGTGGCGCGCCTTAGAAAGATCAAGCTGTCGCCGGTCACGTTTAGTCGGACGACCTTTTCCTTCAAATGCGGGGTTATGAGGGACTTTTTCCTCGGTTTTGCGTTCAGGGGGCGCCATATCGGTATAAAGAGCCTGCGCTTCGGGCGCAGGACCGCGCCGCGTCCCGCAAGCTTCGACCCGGATCACGCGAATATGATCGTCTTTTGAAAAAGTCAGCACATCACCTGCGGTGATGGTTGTGCTGCGTTTAGAAGCAGGCGTGCCATTGATCCGAACAGCGCCCCCGGCGACAATGCTTGCCGCCAGAGACCGTGTTTTATAAAAACGCGCGTACCACAACCACTTGTCGAGGCGTAGTTTGTCGGCCGACGCTTCGCTCACTTGTCGTTTTTGAGGCCCATCAGAGCCGCGGCAAACGGGTTATCGGGATCGATCTTCTTTTCAGCCTTCGGAGGACGGGCAGAGAAGTTCTGGCTTTTGTTGCCACCTTTGCCTCCATCGCGCTGGCCCTTTTTGCCCCGCGGATTAGGCTTGCCCTTACCCTTGGGACGATCACCGCCGGCAGGCTGACGCCGCGGCGCACGAGCCCATGTGAAGGTGTAGAAGGTTTCCATCTCCGCACCCGCGATTTGAGCGTCAGCGGCTGTGCCCTGCGGCGTTTCACCTTCGGACATCTCGGAGATAGCTGCTTCTACCTCACCCTGATCCTCGGGCTCCGCTGCTATGGGGGCTGTTCCCTCGTCCATGATTGTCCCTGTGCCTTCGGGCACATCGGCAGCAGACGGCGGTACAGGCTGTTCTGTGATCCCACCGGCAGGTGCCGCGTCAGAGACATCCATGATCGGTGTATCAGCAGGCAAATCCTTGGCAGCCTCGGGCATAACTTGCGTGACCGACTTGACCTTGGGCCGTTGACCGGCTTCAGCGTTGTAGCCAAGGCCCTTCATCAGGTCTGCAAATTGCTCAAGCGTTGTGCCAGAGATGGAGAGCATGTCAGCCTTCGCCTCAAACCCGCCGCGCGAATCTTCGCCGCGCAGCATATCTGCCAGACGCTCAAGCATATCGATCCGGATCGCACGGCTGCCTGCATTGCGGTAGCCTGCCATCGTGTCGGCACCAGCTGGCGCGCCTGCTTCTACCGGAATTGTCACCAATCCAGGAGGGGGCGATTCGGGGAACTCGGAAAGACCCTTCGTCAAGGACCACAGCACCAGCCGCAGACGCGTTGGCGCGGGCTTCAACAGAAGCGGCAGGAAGATCGTGAACTGACCAAACCGGATGCCGTGTTTGCGCAATGCGCCGCGCGCATCCTGATCCAACGCTTTAACTTCTTCAGCAATGTCGGTCCGCGAAATCACGCCGAAGTTCTCAACCATACGGAACGCAAAACCACGTGCGAGACCTGTCAGAGCCTCATCCTTCTGCAGAGCGATAAGTGGCTCGAACAGGCTGGCGACCTTGCGGTCAATAAAGTGCTGCAAACGGCGCTGCACCTTTTGGGCAACCTCCGGACCGGCGACATCGTCCACAAATACTTCTACTTGCGGCTTAAGACCGTCAGAGCCCGCAACCAGCTTGCCCACTGCGGAGCTGCCCCACATAAGGCCGCCCTGCTCGGTGAAATCGATTTCCGTATCCGGCGCATTATAGAAACGATCCGCGCGCAAATGGAACTGCGGCGCCAGCGCCTGCAGGGCGGCTGTTTTGATCGTCTTCGTTTCGGCCGTCCCTGCGCCTTTGTCTGCGCGGAAACGGAAACCGTCCAGCTTGCCTACAAATTCGCCTTCGACGGTCACTTCACCGGTATCATTAACTTCGGCCACCATGGCTTCCTTCTGTCCTAGCCGGCGCAAAAGCACGGATGTGCGCCGGTCTACAAATCTTTGCGTCAGACGTTCGTGCAAGGCGTCCGACAGTCTGTCTTCTACGACACGTGCTTGCCCGCGCCAATGACTTTCGTCACTTGTCCAGCCTTTGCGCTGGGTGACGTACGTCCAAGTGCGAATAAAAGCCAGTCGTTTAGACAACGCATCAATGTCGCCATCGGTTCGATCTATGCGCTTAATTTGTCGCGCAAGCCAGTCATCAGGCAGACTGCCACGCTGGTGCAGATAGTTGTAAATCATCTCCAGCAGATTGGCATGCTCTGCATGGCTGATGCCGCGAAAGTCTGGAATGCGGCAAACATCCCACAACAGCTTTACCGACGGACCATCCGTACAACGCGCCGCAACCTCGGCGTCTTGACCCAACGCCTTGAGCGCACGCAGATCGTCTGCTTCACGCGCCCTGACCAGACGCTCGTTATCCGGCGCCTCTTCAAGCGACATTATCAGACGATCGATTGACCCGAACTGCAAACGGTGATTGCGCCAGTTGATTTTATTCTGCGGCGTGAACTGGTGATCCATGATCGCCCGCGCAACACCTTCATCCAAGGGCGGCGCATCACCGGTAACCCCGAAGGACCCGTTCTTCATTCCGCGCCCTGCCCGCCCTGCGATCTGGGCAAGCTCATTTGGCGCAAGCGGACGCATCCGGCGTCCGTCAAATTTGCTTAGACTGGAAAACGCTACGTGATCCACGTCCAGATTAAGGCCCATTCCAATGGCGTCGGTTGCGACAAGGTAGTCGACCTCGCCGTTCTGATACATCTCAACCTGCGCGTTCCGCGTACGGGGTGAAAGCGCACCCATAACAACGGCCGCACCGCCCTTTTGACGACGGATCAGCTCCGCAATAGCATACACATTCTCAACCGAAAAACCGACAATTGCGCTGCGCGGACGCATCCGACTTATCTTTTTCTGACCTGCATAGGTCAATTCAGACATTCGCTCGCGCCGCACAAACTGTGCCTCTGGTATAAGCGCTGCAATGGTTCCGCGCATGGTATCAGAGCCCATGAAAAGCGTCTCGTGTAGCCCCCGCATCCGCAATAATCGGTCGGTAAAAACATGCCCACGCTCAGGGTCGGCACACAGCTGTATTTCATCTACAGCCGCAAAATCCGCGCCCATCCCTTCGGGCATCGCCTCAACAGTGCAAACCCAATATTGCGTGCGGGGCGGCACAATCCGTTCTTCGCCGGTGACCAATGCCACTACGGAGGGTCCGCGCACCGCAACAATGCGATCATACACCTCGCGTGCCAGCAATCGCAAAGGCAGGCCGATTACCCCTGTCCTGTGCGCCAGCATCCGCTCGATGGCATAGGTTGTCTTGCCGGTATTCGTCGGGCCCAAAACGGCCACGACCCTGCCTTGCGTATTCACCGCAATTTCCTCACTTGGATCAGAGGGTCCGCCCAATACCTTCGGTTTTGAGCTGTTCAAGCGCCTTTTCGGCATTCTCGTGATGCGGGTTTATCGCCAGAACGCGGCGGTAAAGTTGTGCGGCACGACGGCTGTCTCCGAGCTCTTCAAAGAGCACGGCAAGGCCGAAGATCGCGTTGTAATTATCCGGATTAAGCGCCAGAGCCTTTTCCAGATCATCCAGCGCCGGTCCGTATAGTTCGGCGCGGTAATAGGCTGTTGCGCGGGCATGAAACCCTTCGGCGAAATCTGGCGCATGATCGGTCAAAGCGGTCAAATGATCTATTGCCACGCCGAATTCGCCCACAGAGAGCGCTTCACGCCCGCGTTTGAGCAATAAATCCATCGCAGCAGACCCTGACCGCGCCCATTCGCGTTCAACGTCCCGCTGGGCAGCTTGCGCCTGTTCCGCAGGGGCCGTGCGCAGCGTTTCCAACAGCGTATCGATCCGCTCCTGCGCGATCACAGGGTTGCAGAGCAACACAACAGCACCAATTGCCGCAACGGTATGTTTGAGGTTGACGATGTTCATACGCATAACAAAAGTGAATGTAACAGGTGGCGGAGCGATTTCCAGAGACCTCCGCCCCATTTGCCAAAAAAGGGCTAAAAATGAGTGAAGTTATTAACGAAGCTGTGAAAGTACTGGGCGAAAAGATGTCTGGTGTGGATATCGGCGGCACCGTCAAGTTCGATATCGAAGGCGAAGGCTGTGTGATGGTAGACGACAGCGGCGCGCGCGCAGGCGATGAAGAAGCAGACGTAACGCTCAGCGCTGACCCCGAGACATTCCAAGGCATGATGGATGGCGAGACGAACCCGACATCCGCCTTCATGACAGGCAAGCTCAAAGTTGATGGCGACATGGGTATGGCGATGAAGCTGGCCTCTGCCCTCGCATGACCTAACCTGACATGCCGCTCGCGCCCGCCCCGATTTACACAGACATCCACCCCGGACCGGATCCGGCAGCGGCCTATTGGGTCGAAACCTCTGACGGGGTGAAGATCCGTCTTGGTGTCTGGGAAAAAGCGGGCGCGCGCGGCACTGTTCTTATCTTCCCCGGTCGCACCGAATATATCGAAAAATACGGGGACGCTGCTGCAGAGTTTGCGAAGCGCGGCCTTGCCTCTATTGCGATTGACTGGCGCGGCCAGGGGCTGGCCGACCGGCTGCTTGAAGACCCGCTTACCGGTCACATCGACCACTTCCCCGATTATCAAAAAGACGTCGCAGCAGCGATGCGCGCCGCACGAGCGCTTAACCTGCCCCGCCCCTATTTTATGGTTGCCCACTCTATGGGGGGCTGCATCGGCTTGCGTGCCGTAATGGAGGGGCTGGCCGTGCAGGCAGCCGCGTTCACCGGCCCGATGTGGGGGATCTACATGTCGCCACACATGCGCATGCCCGCAAAGCTTCTCAGCACCTTCATGCCGAAATTCAACCAAGGTCACCGCCTGCCGGTTGGCACCACGCGCGAACCTTACGTTCTGACCGCTCCGTTTGACGATAATCTGCTCACCTCAGACGAGGAGATGTTCGACATGATGCGCGACCAAATCACGGCCCACCCCGCGCTCAAGCTTGGCGGGCCAAGCTATATCTGGCTGCGGGAAGCGCTGATTGAGACCAAACATCTGTCCCAGCGCGCCGCCCCGAACCTGCCCTGTATCGCCTATGTCGGCACCAATGAAAGGATCGTCGACATCCCGCGCATCGAGACGCGCATGCAGAACTGGAAGGGTGGCCAATTGCGCAAGGTTGAGGGCGGCGAGCATGAAGTGCTTATGGAAGTTCCCGCCATAAGGCAGCCCATCTTTGACGAGATGACATCCCTGTTTCTCAACACAACCACCGGCTAGGGCTGGCCCTGCGCGCCAAGGCGCCTAGATAGTGGGGCATGACCCATGAGCCCGTACTTACATTTACGCCAGAAGGCATCTACTGCCCTGCCGGAGATTTCTATATTGATCCTTGGCGGCAAGTAGATCGCGCGCTGATCACGCACGGCCACTCTGATCACGCACGCTGGGGGATGGGCCGCTATCTGGCCACCCACGATGCCCTGCCCGTTATTCGCCACCGTCTGGGAGAGATTGAAGCCGACGGCATCGCCTATGGTGAGCAGCGGCGCATTGGCGGGGCAACAGTGTCGTTTCACCCCGCAGGCCATGTCCCCGGATCGGCGCAAATCCGTGTTGAGGTTGGTGGTGAGGTTTGGGTCGCATCCGGTGACTACAAAACCATTGACGATGGCCTTAGCACGCCGTTTGAACCCCTTCGCTGCCATCACTTTATCACCGAAAGCACCTTTGGCCTTCCGGTGTTCCGGTGGCAGCCCCAAGACATTGTCGCGGCACAGTTAAATGATTGGTGGCGCGGCTGCGCACAGGCGGGGAAGACGGCCGTTCTGGGGGCGTACTCCTTGGGCAAGGCGCAAAGATTGATGTCTATGCTGGATCCCGAAATTGGTCCCATACTGTGCCATACCGCCGTCGAAAAAACCAATGCTGTCATGCGCGCACAAGGCATCACGCTGCCCGACACGGTCTTGGCCGACAAGGATGTCACCGCCAAAACCCACCCCGGTGCAATGGTCATCGCACCACCCTCCGCGCTAGGGTCCGCTTGGTCGAAAAAGTTCGGTCCGCAAGAAAGCGGTTTCGCCTCTGGTTGGATGGCGATGCGCGGCGTACGCCGCCGCCGTGCCGGTGACCGCGGCTTTGTGATCTCGGACCATGCAGACTGGTCCGGCCTGCTTTGGGCAATCAAACAAACCGGAGCGGAAAACATATATGTTACACACGGTTACACGGATATATTCACCCAATACCTGAACGAAAATGGCTGGAATGCCCGCGTTGTGCCCACCCATTTTGAAGGCGAAAGCCTAGACACCTCCGAAGACAGTGGGGAAGGCTCATGAAGGACTTCGCCCTTCTCTTTAATTCAATTGATCAAAGCACAAAGACAACCATTAAAGTCAACGCCTTAGCAGAGTACTTTAATTCAGGTGAAGACTTGGACAAACTCTGGACCATTGCGCTGTTTTCAGGGCGCCGTCCGAAACGCGCAGTAACCACGACGCGCCTGCGTGAATGGGGTGCAGAGATGGCCGGCATTCCGCTGTGGCTTTTTGAGGAATGCTATCCGGTGGTCGGCGATCTGGCAGAAACCATCGCTCTTGTTCTGCCCCCGAACAAGACGACAGACAACCGCTCCCTTTCCGCGTGGATCAGCGATTTGCGGGAAATCTACAAAGCCGATGAAGAGGAAAAGAAGGCCTTCGTGCTGGATGCGTGGGCGCGCCTTGGCGGGACCGAGCGGTTTGTTTTTAACAAGCTGATCACGGGCGGCATGCGCGTGGGCGTCAGCCAGAAACTGATGACCCGCGCCCTAGCCCGCGCCACAGATCGCGACGAAGCGGAACTGGCTCACCGCCTCATGGGTACCTGGCACCCCGATGACACCACATGGCACGCGCTGATCGAGGCGCAGGATGCGACAGCAGACGCCTCACGTCCCTACCCGTTCTATCTGGCCTATGCGCTGGAGGGGGGGCCGGAGAGCCTTGAAGATCTGAGCAACTGGCGGGCAGAATGGAAGTGGGACGGTATTCGCGGTCAACTGATCCTGCGCGGCGGTAACCACTTTGTCTGGTCGCGCGGCGAAGAGCTAATGACCGACCGTTTTCCGGAGCTTGCCCGCGCAGTAGATTATTTCCCGGATGGCACTGTTCTGGATGGCGAACTGCTGGTCTGGCCCAAGGGTGACGTGCATCCTGCCAGTTTCAATTCCCTGCAACCACGCATCGGTCGCAAGACTGTGCCGAAGAAGATGCTGATCGAAGCGCCGGTCGTTCTGCACGCATACGATTTGCTTGAATGGGAGGGCGAAGACGTCAGGTCCCACACCTTTGCTCGCCGCCGGGAACTGCTTGAAGCCGCCTGCGCAGATCTGCCAGCCGATGCGCCGGTCAAACTATCACCGCAGCTACAGTTCGAGGATGTTGCCGGTTTACAAACCTTCCGCGACGGCTCGCGCGACGCTCATGCCGAAGGGCTGATGCTCAAACGCGCGGACAGCCCGTATCTGGCGGGAAGAAAAAAAGGGGATTGGTGGAAATGGAAGCTTGCCCCACTGACCATAGACGCCGTTATGATCTATGCGCAGTCCGGCTCTGGCCGCCGTGCAAATCTTTTCACTGATTTTACCTTTGCCGTGCGCGATGGCGAGGCACTTGTCCCCTTTACCAAAGCCTATTCCGGCCTAACGGATAAGGAGTTCCGTGAAATTACCGCTTGGGTCCGAAAGAACACCCTGCAGCGCTTTGGGCCCGTACGCCAGGTTACGCCGCATCATGTGTTCGAAATCGCTTTTGAAGGTATTCAGGCCTCCAGCCGCCACAAATCAGGTGTCGCCTTACGGTTCCCCCGGATGTTGCGTTGGCGCAAAGACAAACCCCTTGCAGAGGCCAACACGCTGGACGATCTCAACGAAATGCTGCGGGTTTACGGATAGCGCGCGCTTTGCACCCCATCACGGCTTGCCCCTTAGCCGCCGCATGCCTACCTATGCTGCAAACGATCAAAGGATACATACATGTTTCACCTGCCTACGCCTGTCTATGACGCCAATCCTTCCGGCGCAAAATCCCCCTTTGGCGATCTGCCAGAGTGGAACCTTGACGATCTTTATACGGGTGAGGACGCAACAGAGCTTAAGCGCGATCTGGATTGGCTTGAACAGGCATGCGCCAGCTTCGCCACTGATTACGAGGGCAAGCTTGCTACGTTAGATGCTGCCGGCTTGCTGGATTGCGTACTGCGCAATGAAAAGATCACGCAGATTGCCGGGCGGATCATGTCCTATGCCGGTCTGCGCTACTATCAACTGACAACTGATTCCGGACGTGCAAAATTCATGTCCGATGTGCAGGAAAAGATCACCAATTTCACCACGCCGCTGGTCTTTTTCACGCTCGAGCTGAACAGGCTTGAGGATGCGCACCTTGATGCGCTGCTGGCAGAGAATGCTGATCTTGCCCGCTACAAGCCCGTGTTCGACCGCATTCGCGCAATGAAACCATATCAGCTTAGCGACGAGATGGAAAAATTCCTGCACGATCTGGGCGTTGTCGGCGACGCATGGGAACGCCTGTTTGACGAAACGATCGCGGGCCTCAAGTTCGACGTGAACGGCGAGACCCTCGGCATTGAGGGCACCCTGAACCTGCTGACCGATTCCAATCGCGACACCCGAGAGGCAGGCGCACGCGAACTGGCGGATGTCTTTGGTGAAAATGTGAAAACCTTCGCCCGTGTTCACAACACACAGGCCAAAGAAAAAGAGATCATGGATCGCTGGCGCGGGATGGAGACAGCGCAAACCGGCCGCCACCTTTCCAATCAGGTGGAGCCTGAAGTCGTAGAAGCCCTGCGCAACGCGGTGGTAAAGGCCTATCCCAAGCTCTCGCACCGCTATTATGCGTTGAAGAAAAAATGGCTGGGTCTGGACAAGATGCAGGTCTGGGACCGCAACGCGCCCCTGCCGATGGAAGACCCCAAAATTGTCGATTGGCCAACCGCTGAAAAAATGGTCATGGATGCCTATACCGCCTTTGATCCGCGCATGGGTGAGCTGGCAAAGCCCTTTTTCAACAAGGGCTGGATCGATGCCGGTGTGAAACCAGGCAAGGCGCCCGGCGCATTCGCGCACCCGACTGTCACGGATGTACACCCCTATGTCATGCTCAACTATCTGGGCAAGCCACGCGATGTCATGACCTTGGCACATGAACTGGGCCATGGTGTTCATCAGGTGCTGGCCGCCGATCAGGGCGAAATGCTTTCCTCTACACCGCTCACACTGGCCGAAACTGCCTCTGTTTTTGGTGAGATGTTGACATTCCGTAGGATGCTGGAGAACGCCAAATCAAAAGCAGAGCGCAAGGTGCTGCTGGCAGGTAAGGTCGAAGACATGATCAACACGGTCGTGCGCCAGATCGCCTTCTACGACTTTGAATGTAAATTACATGCGGCGCGCCGTGGCGGAGAGCTGACGCCAGATGACATAAACGCCTTGTGGATGAGTGTCCAAGCCGAGAGCCTTGGGCCTGAATTTGAGTTCATGGACGGCTACGAAACGTTTTGGGCATATATTCCGCACTTCATCCACTCGCCCTTTTACGTCTATGCTTATGCCTTCGGTGATGGCCTCGTGAACGCGCTTTATGCTGTCTATGCAGAAGGCGCTGAAGGCTTCGAAGACAAATACTTCGATATGCTCAAAGCGGGTGGGTCGAAGCACCACAAAGAGCTGTTGGCCCCCTTCGGTCTTGATGCCTCTGATCCCGCCTTTTGGGACAAGGGTCTGTCGATGATCTCGGGCTTCATCGACGAACTTGAAGCGATGGAAGACTAAACGCGAGAAGACTACTGCCGGGCGTGTTGATCAGATTTGCTATATCGAAATCAACACGCTCGGCTAGCCAAAGATGGGTGCATTGCTTAACTGAGAATTTGCAGAAGTATCCAGAAAATAGCCCGCACCGTTGCGGTATAGGGCGCTAAAATAGTACGATCATTTCCGAGGCGGCACTACAATTTGTTGCTGTCTGAAATTGGTGCTAAGGCAACTGCCCGATTGCCGTGTTCCCACGCTGGTGCTGACCGTTCGTCAGGACAATCCTACCCTATTGCCGACAATGTAAAATGTGAGCAGTCACTTCTCGTTACCAAAACTCGACACATCCCTAACTCATACTGGCCGCTAATCATTGAAATACGGCAAGCAGGGACAGGCTAATAACGACAGTAGTGTCCCTATCTAAGATCTATCGCGGCCGTATGATATTATCGGACACAGAGAGCTTGAAGAGCTATTTCAACTGACTGTCTTTACTGCCGCGGCGATTGATCCCGCCACGTGACTGAAAAGCTTTGTCTCGTTCGCGCACGCATTCAATACAAAGCTTCACACCGGGCAATGCCTCCCGTCTTGCTTCCGGGATCGGCTCCTCACATTCCGCACAGTGGGTCAGGCTTTCCCCAACCGGCGCCCGCCGCGCCTTGAGGCGTGAAAGCTCGTCATTGATCGATGCTTCGATCTGCTCTGATACAGCGCCATCCCGCGCCCAACCGCCAGCCATATCTATTTCCTTTCAATATCCTTTGCCGAAAAAGTTTCCGGGATGATACTTCAACCCCAATGACACCAACCATTTCTTTTGGCCAAAAATATCCGGGGGGAGCAGCCAAAGGCTGCGGGGGCAGCGCCCCCGCACACAACTAAATAGAACTTACAACTCTACTCAGCCGAAGCCATACCCTTCTCTTGCGCCAACTCACGCATCCGTTTTTGTAACTTCTCGAAGGCCCGCACCTCAATCTGGCGAATCCGTTCGCGGCTGACGTCATACTGACCGCTCAAATCCTCAAGCGTGATTGTCTCATCCGACAGACGCCGCTGCATCAGGATATCTTTCTCGCGATCATTCAATACATCCATCGCTTCGGCCAGCATCTCGCGGCGTGTTTCAAGCTCGTCTCGCGCTTCATAGTCGCTGGCCTGATCCGCGTTGTCATCCTCAAGCCAATCCTGCCACTCCATGGTGCCTTCACCCTCGGAGCCGACAGTCGCATTCAAAGAAGCGTCGCCGCCGGACATCCGTCGGTTCATCGAAATGACCTCGGCCTCTGTCACACCCAACTGGGTCGCGATGGTTTTTACATTCTCAGGACGCAGATCGCCCTCTTCAAGCGCGCCAATCTTGTTCTTGGCCTTACGCAGGTTGAAAAACAACTTCTTCTGACCCGATGTCGTGCCAAGCTTCACAAGACTCCATGAGCGCAGGATATATTCCTGAATGCTGGCCCTGATCCACCACATTGCATAGGTCGCAAGGCGAAACCCTTTTTCGGGATCAAACCGTTTGACCGCCTGCATAAGGCCGACATTCGCTTCCGAAATAACCTCGGCCTGCGGCAACCCATAGCCGCGGTAGCCCATAGCGATTTTCGCCGCCAGACGCAGATGCGACGTCACCATGCGGTGCGCAGCTTCAGTGTCTTCCTGCTCAACCCAACGCTTGGCAAGCATGTATTCTTCTTCCGGCTCCAGCAGAGGAAACTTGCGAATTTCCTGCATGTAGCGGTTTAGCCCGCCTTCCGGTGTCGGCGCTGGCAGATTTGCGTAGTTGGCCATGGCTCAAGTCCTTTCCCTGGCGCCCATGTAACAGGGCTTAACATCCATATGGGGTCATTGTCCGAACGATACAAGATCGCCGGATGCTGTTTCGTTTACTGTTACACAACAACGGTGAACAGAAAATGATCCCGTCAATCTATCACGGTTTTGTGCGGTCAGTTTGCGCTATCAGGCCCGAGCGGGCTCAAGCAACGCCAAGAGATCAGCCATATCTTGCGGCAAAGGCGCTTCAAACCGGATCGCTTCGCCGCTGACGGGATGCGTAAAACCCAAAACTGCGGCATGCAATGCCTGACGCGGGAAGTCCTTGACCGCCTGCGCCAGCGTTTCTGGCAATGCAGCGCGGGCAATCTTGCGTTTGCCGCCATACGTCGGATCACCGACTAGGCCATGCCCTGCATGCGCCAAATGTACACGAATCTGGTGCGTGCGTCCTGTCTCCAGCCAACATTCCATAAGGGCCAGCACAGGCGGTGTGCCAAAACGGGCGACTGTGCGCGCCCTTGTGACAGCGTGTCGCCCCCCGTTAAACAGCACCGCTTGGCGTTGTCTGTCAGTCTTGTGGCGGGCCAGTTGTGTTGTGATCTTTAGGATATTACCAGCTTCGAAATTCGTGCCTTTCACACCGCGCAAACGCGGGTCATTGGCGTCCGGCACACCGTAGACCAACGTCCGGTAATAGCGCTCAACCGTGTGCGCCTCAAACTGTTTGGCCAGCCCGTGATGCGCGGCATCCGACTTTGCCACGACCAACAAGCCCGATGTTTCTTTGTCGATCCGGTGCACAATACCGGGCCGCTTCATCCCGCCGACACCTGACAGGTCATCGCCGCAGTGGGCCAACAGCGCGTTGACCAGCGTCCCCGAAGGCGATCCGGGCGCAGGATGAACAACCATACCCGCAGGCTTGTTAACCACAATCAGGTCAGCGTCCTCATACACAATATCAAGAGGGATCTCTTCGGGCAGGATGTGGCTTTCCTGTGCCTCTTCGACATCGATATCGATCTTTGCACCTTCGCCGACCACAGCACGCGGATCGCGCTGGATTTCGTTGTTGACCAATACGGCTCCCTGCTCGATCAACTTGCTTAGCCTAGTGCGCGAAAGCGCGGCCTCCTCTGGCACATCGCGCGCAAGCGCCTTATCAAGGCGGGGCGGCGGGGTTTCGCCCAGAATGAATGTAATGCGGCGGTGTGACATGGATGATCTTCCCGAACCGGCCAACCTGCGCTTTTTGCGGCGCATGGTCACGGTGCTGACAACAGTGATGATTTTTGGCGTGGTAATCGTTATCGGGCTGCTTGTCACGCGTCTGGGCCGCGATACACCAGTTTT
>Ga0209345_10000321_pt1 | contig 62285 bp, 60 predicted proteins | sample Cruoilmetagenom7_FD_187294 | JGI IMG/M metagenome (GOLD analysis project Ga0209345, IMG submission 187294) | Oil polluted marine microbial communities from Coal Oil Point, Santa Barbara, California, USA - Sample 7 (SPAdes) (version 2) | ecosystem: Environmental > Aquatic > Marine > Oil seeps ... | reverse complement strand
CGTTGTTGTCGGCACGGTTGGGGAGCTTTCGTAAAGGACGCAGCGAACATGTGAACCCCCCATGGCAGGGTTTTATCGTTAACGATATATTGATTGGTTAGCGCCGAAAGCAGGCATCATGTGGGGACACCGTATCTTTCTGTCGGCTTTGCTCGTCGCTGGGGCTTCATTTACGGCGCCGTCTGGGGCCGTTGCGCAGGGCGCGTGCCGTCTTTGCGACGATACCGGACCGCTCGTCCCGCAGGCGAGGCCTGCCCGACCGCTACAAATAGATATTGATACGGGCATCGATTTCGATCGCATGGCGCTGATCGACTATCAGGGCGGCCAGGCGGAAATCGATCCGCAAACCGGCCAACGCAGGCTTACCCGCTTGCTCGATCTTGGCGGCCTCGCCATGCGTGGAGCCGTAGTCATCCGTGGCGAACCGGGCCGGGCTGTGCGGGTCGACCTGCCTGACGAAGTTGTCATGCGGGCGCCGGGTGGAAGGCGTGTCGAACTGCGCGATGTACGTAGCGATTTACCTGCCCAGCCGCGCATCGGTAGCGATGGCGAGCTGCGCTTTTCCTTTGGCGGACGTATCATTGTCGATGGCGACGATGTTGGAAATTTCCGCGGAAGAATGCGGGTTAGCGCCGAATACGAATGAAGCGCGCGGCAAAGTCTTAAGCCCGCTTTAACCATAGTTGTTCGCCATATCTGAAACATAACCCGTCACAAGAGACGCTGAATGGTGCGGGGGACACGTTCCGTTCAATTTTAATTTCGGAAAGTGGAAAAGGGACTATCAATGACAAATCTTAAAACTGTTTTCGCCGCTGGTGCGGCAATGGCCGCTCTCGGCCTGGGTGCAACCGGCGCGCATGCTGCTACGGCAACTGCTGATGCGACGGCTGAAATCCTCCAGCAGGTTCAGATCGCTCAGGTTAGCGACCTCAATTTCGGCACGATCGTGCCTGATTCCGTCGCTTCTGGCGTTGTTTCGGTTTCTGCAAACGCAGCCGGCACACGTAGCTGTGCTGCCAACCTGACATGCGCCGGCGCTGCCAGCGTTACGTCGGCTTCGTTCGACGTTACGGGTGCAAATGGCCTCAATGTCGACATTACTGGCCTTGGCGGCCTGACGCAGCTCAGCGATGGCACCAACAACATGGCGATCGCTCTTAACGGTTCGGCTGCCACTCTGGCGATGACCGGTTCGGCTGTTTCGCTCTATGTTGGCGGCGACCTGACGGTTGGAGCTAACCAGCCGGCTGGCGTTTACAGCGGCTCCTTCACGGTAACTGCAGACTATCAATAAATCCCGATGCTGGCTTAGCGCTAGCACGGTATTCTGACTTAGCCCGGCTGCGCGCAAGCGTGGCCGGGTTTTTCTTTGCTCAAAACCCCAATTCTTGACGGAAAAGTAACCAGTTTTTGCAAGGTTATGTGCGTGTTTCCGGGGGGTGATGCGTCGCGTTGATGCGTTGTGTCCCGGCTGTTCAGACGGAGACCTTCGCATGATCCTCAAATATTTGCCCAAAAGTGCCCGATCGGGCTGCGCTGCCCTGGCATTGGCTGCCGCCGCCATCGCTGCACCCGCCCCGGTGCACGCCAATGACCTGCTCGTGGCGCCGACCCGCGTCGTGCTGAACGGTTCGCGCGGCACCGAGGTGATCCTCAACAATATCGGCACTGAGGAAGCGACCTATCGGATTTCGCTCGAATTGCGGCGGATGACGCCTGATGGCGGGCTCGAAGAAGTTGAAATTCCCAATGAAACCGAAGAATCGGCACTGGGGATGATCCGCTATGCGCCGCGCCGGGTCGTCCTGCCGCCCAACCAGCCACAGGCGATCCGCATCGGTGTGCGTGCGCCGCAGGGCCTTTCAGACGGCGAATATCGCGTACACATGCTTTTCCGCGCAATTCCGCGGCCACGGCCAGTCACAGCGGAAGCTGAAGACACTGGCGAGGGTTTTCAGATCCGTCTGATCCCGATTTATGGCGTCACAATCCCGATTATCATCCGCCATGGCAATCTGACTGCGACGGCGGCGATTGCAAACCCCCGAATTGTCGAGGAAAACGGCGTTCAAGGCATTGGTTTCGATCTCAGTCGTCACGGCGATCGTTCGGTTTATGGCGAAGTCATTGTTACGCGGCCTGGCATCGATGTGCCGTTGGCCCGCGCCCGTGGAATCGCGATCTACTCTGAAATTGGCAGCCGTACGGTGAATCTACCCGTTTCCGAGGAGTTTCAGGGCAATCTTGCCGGCCCGATTCGCATTCAGTATCGCGAACCGGACAGTGCCGGCGGCGGATTGATCGCCGAAACCGAAGGCGTGCTGCGGTAGAGCAGCACCCGGGGGGAGCGGGGCATTATGCGCCGCTGGGCAAATCGCACAAAACTCTTTCTTGCAGGGCTCGCTGCGCTTTTTGGCGCGGCGAGCGCTTCTGCACAGGCAGAGTGGGAGCCGCACCCCGACGATTCCCTGCTGTTTGACGTCAGGCTTGGCGAATATCGGTTGGGAGACGGCGTGCGCGGCTATCAGACGCCGGGCAGCATCTGCATTGATCTTGCCGACACCATTGCGGCGCTTGATGTGCCGATCACCGTTGATGAAGAGGGTAATCGCGCCGAGGGTTGGGCATTTAACGAAGAAAATCAGATTGTTATAGATCGCAATCGAAACCGCGTTCGTTTCGGGGAATCATCTGAAAATCTGCCTGACGGGATCATATTCGATACACCGGACGGCTGGTGCGTCGCCACTCAAGCTCTGGCCGCCTGGTTTGGCGTCACAATGGAAGCGGATCTCCGTAATGCCGTGCTTGTACTCAGTTCCGAGCAGCCTCTGCCTGTGGAGCGGGCTTTGGAGCGACGCGGACGAGCCGCCGGGCTGCGTCCGCGCCTTGATTTCGATCTTTCTTCGCTGCCTCAGGCCAATACGCCCTATCGCATGTGGCGGACGCCCTCGGTCGATGTTGTTGTTTCGCTTGGCGGATTGCGCGATCGCCAGCGTCGCACCAGCGGTATTGAGCGGCGCTACGAGATTTATGCTTCGGGCGAGCTGCTGACGGCTTCGGTTGATGCGCGGCTTGCCTCTGACGATCGCGGCGTCCCGCAATCGCTGCGTTTGCGCGCGTTTCGGAGCTCGAACACGGGCAATCTGCTCGGACCATTGCAAGCGACCCATTTTGCCATTGGCGACGTGGCTAGCCAATCTTCGCCGATTGCAGTTCAGCCAACTCCCGGGCGCGGCGCGATTATTACAAACCGGCCGCTTGATCGGCCTGATAGCTTTGACCGCCGCACGTTTCGCGGTGAATTGCCCGATGGCTGGGAAGCGGAACTTTACAGAAACGGGCAATTACTGGCCTTTTCGCTTGATCGCGGCGATGGCCGGTACGAATTTGTCGATGTTGAGCTTCGCTACGGCATCAACCGGTTTGAGGTCGTGCTGTATGGCCCACAGGGGCAAACCCGCCGCGAAACGGAGGTCATCAATGTCGGAGCGGCGAGCATTCCGCCCCGCCAGACATGGTATTGGGCCGGCGCAAGTCAGGACAATCGCGATCTCGTCACAATCAACAACCGCGATTTTGCGCGCGGATCCAACTGGCGAGCAGGCTTTGGCCTCGAACGCGGGCTTAACGCGCGGACATCCTTGGCGTTTCAGCTGAATAATCTCGTTATTGCCGATGAACGGGTAACAGTTGTGGAAGGATCGGTGCGACGGGCGATCGGGCCTGCGCTTGTCGAAGTGACCGCCGCATGGGCGGATAACGGCGGATATGCGGCGCGCGCGCAGTTTTTGGGGCGGTTCGGACGCGCCTATATCAGCGCAGAATCAGTATTTGCACGCGATTTTCGCACCGAACGCTATGGAACAGACACAACCGGGCACCACAGCCTTGCGGTAGACCATAGTCTCAACATTGGCCGTGTCGTTATGCCGGTCCGGGTGCAGGCAACCTATCAAACACGCGAAAATGGGGCGGATCAACTTGACGTTGCGGCCCGGATTTCCGCCAATATGCGTCGTTTCGCGCTGACCGGGGAAATCGGATATCGCCGCCAAACGCTGAACGATACTGTTGGCCCGCCCGCGCAGACCAATGCCGCGATCCTTGCCAACGGCCGGATTGGGCGCGTCCGCCTTCGGGGTGAAGCGCGCTGGCGGCTTTCTCCGGGCAGCCGGTTTGAAAGCGCTTCGCTTACGGCTGATTGGGCCGCGGGCGAAAACAGCGCCTGGCGCGCAGAACTTGGCTATCAGGCGACATTGAACCGTGCGCGGGCGAGTATTGGCTATGTCCGGCGCTTCAATCGCTTTGCGCTGACCGCTTCGGCTGAAGCAGCAACCGACGGATCGGTCGCCGCTGGCCTCAATCTCGCTTTCAGCATCGGTCCGAACCCGCGCGGCGGGGTACATGTTACGGCTGACAAGCTTGCGAGCAGCGGGCAAACCGTCGCGCGCGTCTACCGGGACCTTAACAATGACGGCGTCCGCCAGCCGGGCGAACCTTATGAAGAAGGCGTACAAATAACGACCGGCCGCGCGCCCGCCAATGAGCCAACTGACGAAAATGGCATGGCGGTTGTCACCGGATTGACCCCGTATCGGCCGATTCTCGTCGGAATCGACACATCTTCGCTTGCCGATCCGTTCGTTCAGCCTCGCGGTCCGGGTGTTGTGGTCACACCGCGGCCTGGAATAGCGGCCATGGTTGAACTGCCATTGGTCAGCGCCGGCGAAGTGGATGGCGTGCTCGTCCGCGCAGGCGGCGGCGCACTTGAAGGCGTGGATCTGGAGCTTGTCGATATCGAAGGCCGGGTCGTGAAGACCATGCGTACCGATTTTGACGGCTTCTTCGTCTTTGAGGGCGTGCCTTATGGCGAGTATAGCGTCCGGATTGCGGCCCTTTCGGCCCAGGCCATCGGCGTCAATGCCGCTCTCGGACGCCGCGCTTTCGTCTCAGATGAGAATGACAGTGTCCGGTTGGGCACTGTCGCCATCGGCGGGCCTGTCGCTTCGAGCGAATAGAGTATTTTTTCAGAATTTCCTTTGCAGGAAATCGCCGCACCAGCCCACTCCCCGCGTCTTGGGTCAGGAAGGATTCCGGCGGAATGCTTCCCCCGGACGGCGATCTCCCATAGAATACACTGAGTGGGAGGCCGGGTGGCGGAGCGGGCCGGTGCGACGCTCGAGCGAATGCGAGAGTCTGACAAAGGACTCTGACCAACAAAAGTCGCGCCGCACGACTTCTCTTCACTCTAAATCATTGAAATATTGGAAAATGGTGCTCTCGAGAAGACTCGAACTAAATGACAAAATGACCGCAGTTTTTGTCATTCCATTATCCGAGCGGATAACAAATGGACAAAGGTGGCTCCTGATGCCCTCTTGGAGCGATCATAGTTCGGCAACCCTAACTTCAGGAGGGCCAATTCCAAAGCCACCCCAAAAGAAATATATTGTTTCTTTTGAATGACTTAGGACTGTGTGGTGCGGTCGAGAAGACTCGAACTTCCACGGGCGTTAGCCCACATCGACCTCAACGATGCGCGTCTACCAGTTCCGCCACGACCGCACACTTTCACAATGCCGGCATGGGTTCCGGCTTCTGGCAGGCGCGAGCCTCTAGCAAAGGGTGCGAGCGGGCGCAATGGCTCAACAGAGTCGATTGCACTTCCGATCGAGAATAATCGCGTAGATCGCTGCATTAACGCTCTTTTTTGAGCAGATTAACCATTTCTTTACCTTTTCGGACCGGATTCCGTCGCTTAGCCATAGGTTCATGGCCATCACAACCGCCCTTCTATTGCTCGCTGCTCTGCCCGAATCCGGTGCGGTGATGCACGCCCGTGCCACGGCTCATATCGTCGCGGCAGAAGAGATCGATTTTGCGCGTCCGGAAATGCAATCTGACGGGCGGGCGTCTTTGTTCCGGCTGGTGCGCCATCGCGGCGTGGATGGGGCTGTGAGCCCGGGTGAAACGAACGCGCTTCAGCTCATCGAATTTCAGTAGAAAAATCTTTTAATATAAGAACATTGGCATGCCTTCGATACGCAACAGCTTTGCGCGATAGGCCTGGCTGTCATAGAGATTGGCGATATCGACGGACTTCTGCTGCTCAAGCAGCGTTCCGATGGCGACGTGGCAGTAATTGCCATCCATCAGCGCAACCATCCGCCCAGCCTTGCCGTCTCGCAGCATTTGAATCGCTAGGCCGCCAAAGGCGAAACCGACCATCCGATCCATGGCATCAGGTTCGCCGGCGCGCATCAGATAGGCGAGTTCCTGTACCACGGTTCCAATGCCGGTTTGCGCTTCAATAGTCTGTGCCAGCCGTTGCCCAACACCGCCCTCAACGCGTTGGGTCGCCGATTTGCCAATTTCACCGCTCTCTTCCGCACCAAGAATGCTCGCGCCTTCGGAAATCACACACATCGCGTAATTTTCCCCGCTTTTTTCCCGGTCTTCGGCAAGCAGCGGGACGAGAATTTCGGGATCCACCGGTACTTCGGCGATCACAGTGCGGGCGACCTGGGCAAGATAGCCGGAAAGCAGTGCTGTTTCGCCCGAGCGGCGGCCAAACAGTTCGATCACGCCGATCCGTTCATGGCTTGCCGTTGTCGTGCGCAGCGCGTTGATCGCCGCGACCGAGCGTGTGATTGCTGTCGAAAAGCCGATACAATAATCGGTGCCATGGACATCATTGTCCATCGTTTTGGGGATAGAGATGACCTTGAAGCCCTGATCGGCAAGATGGGCTGAGAAGCGCAGCGTTCCGTCGCCGCCGAGCGTGATCATTGCGTCAATGCCGAGCCGGTCTAGCACATGAAGCACATGGCTGGTCCGGTCTCCATCGCTCTGGGTTCGCGGGTCTGTTCGCGATGTATGGAGGATGGTGCCCCCGCTGCGATCGATGCCGCGCACGCGGCCGCGATCAAGGGCCCAGCTTTGTGCGGCAACGGTTGCCGGATCATCGGGATCGATGCGCAAAAACCCCTCCCAGCCGCGCCGGAAACCCGTGACTTGCCATCCCTCGTCAAGCGCGCCGAGCGTTATCGCACGGATACAGGCATTCAATCCCGGAACATCGCCGCCGCCTGTGAGAATCCCGATATGGATGATGGCCTCCTACCAATGCGTCATGAGGAGCATAAGCCAGTTTGCGCTGGTTGGAAGATGTTTGTCAGAACGTTGCTCGTGCAACGTCGCCGCACCGGCCCACTCCCCCACCCGGCCTCCCATAGAATACACTGAGTGGGAGGCCGGGTGGGGGAGTGGGCCGGTGCGGCGCTCAACCAATAGGTTGAGTCTGACAGATTAAGCCCCTTCGAACGGCACGAATTTAAGGTTCAGTTCTTCGGCATTGCGCGGGATATCGATCTCTGCCGAGTTAAATTCCACCATTTCGCGCGGGGGCAATGAGCGCTGCGGGGCCTGAATCGTCCAGTCATAGACAACGGCGCCCTGCGCATTGCGTAGCTCCGCCCGGATATCGGGAACCCGCTGTTCTTCGTCGGTCATGTTCACGATCCGGCCAGAAATCGAGAGCAATTCATGCCCGCTTGCCAATGTGCGCCGTTCGGGACTGCGGACAAGCTGAACATCGAGCGCGCTGTTTGCGGCGTCACCGCCAATGCCCGCAACAAAACTCGGCGGACCGAACCAGGCGACTGCGCCAATGCCGGCGGCAAGGAGGAGAAAAAGCCCAACGGCTATCGCAGTCCACATTTTTGCCGGGTTTCGCCGGGGTTTGAATGGCACCTCATGGGCAAAAGGATCGGTACCGTCGATCGGGGGCGGCCGGGACGCGGGTTTTTCGACGCGCGGCTCTTCCTTGAGAGGTTCGTTAGCCGGTACATCCGGAAACTCCTGCTGCACGGGTGTTGGCGGAGGGGGAGGCGGCGCGGGCGCTGCCGGAACTGTCTCCGGGCCTTCGGCAAACCAGCTATTCTTGCAATTGGCGCAGCGCACCTGCCGTCCCTCAACGCCGATGGCTGTATCGGGCACCAGATACCGTGTTGAACAGGCAGGACAAACGAGGATCATGCGAAAGGAACGCCAACTGATTGCAAACAGTGTTGTGATCTACGCGGGCAGGGACCTTGCTGGCAAGTTGGTTCCGATGTGCGTTGTGTGCTTTACGCCGGATGGCGGCTTGTGCCATGGCTGCGCGGATGGCCACGACAATTGTCCAGTTCGAAAATGTCGGGCTGCGCTACGGTACGGGCGCAGAGACGCTGTCTGACGTCAGCTTCTCATTGGATGGCGGCGGCTTCTATTTTCTGACCGGTCCGTCGGGTGCCGGCAAAACATCCCTGCTCAAACTTCTTTATCTGGCACTGCGTCCGAGCCGCGGCTTGATCCGGCTTTTCGATGAGGATGTGGTGACATTGCCACGGGACCGGCTTCCCGGTTTTCGTCGGCGCATTGGCGTTGTGTTCCAGGATTTCCGGCTTGTCCCGCATCTCTCTGCCTTCGACAATATCGCCCTTCCGCTCCGCGTAGCCGGAGTCGAGGAGGAGGAACTGGCCACACCGGTCAACGAAATGCTGGCCTGGGTTGGTTTGTCTGATCGCGCGAGCGCCCGTCCGGCGACGCTTTCAGGCGGAGAGCAACAGCGTGTTGCGATTGCCCGCGCGGTGATAGGCCGCCCTGAAATCCTGATCGCGGATGAGCCGACCGGCAATGTCGATCCGGAAATGGCTGCCCGGCTGCTGCATCTATTTGATGCGCTGAACAAGTTGGGAACGACCCTGGTTGTCGCGACCCATGACATCCACCTGCTGAGCCGGGTTTCCTCGGCACAAATGATGCGGCTTGAGGCGGGGCGGCTTTCCGACCCTACGGGCGCGTTGAAAAACCCACCGCGCGAATCGCGCGGCGGAAAGCGCCGGAAACCCCGCGCATGACCTTGCCCTTCACCGCCAGTCCGGCTGAACGCAGATTGTTGACCGAGGGGCGCCTTTCGGGGCCGATGCCCTGGGTAATTGCGATCATGATGTTCCTCACGGTACTCGCTGCGGCTGGCGGGCTTGCTCTCAACCATGCCGCGCAGAATGTGACGGGTAGTATCGCCCAGCGGATTACCGTCCAGATTGTCGAAGCGAACCCCGATTTGCGTGAGCAGCAGACGCGCGCGGCCATGACGGCACTTTCAGCTATGGAGGGCGTGACCGAAGTGACCCGCGTTCCCGATGCCGAAATCGCGGCGCTGATCGAGCCGTGGATCGGCGCCGCCGGGGAAGAAGAGGGGATCCCGGTTCCCACGATGATAGATGCGGATCTTAGTGAGGAAGCGCATGACCGACTCGATCTGGTTGAGGAGGCGATTGTCGCTGTTGCCCCGGCTGCGCGGGTTGACGACCACGCCCAGTTTCTCGCCCCGCTTGCTGGATTGATCGGTTCCCTGACTTGGCTTGCGCTGGCGCTCGTGCTGCTGACTGCGAGCGCGCTGGCGGCATCTGTAATCCTTGCAGTTCGTGCAGCGCTTAACACGCATCGCGGCACGATCGAGGTGTTGCACCTGATGGGTGCAACCGACATCCAGATTGCACGATTGTTCCAAAGGCGAATCGCGCTGGACGCCTTGCTCGGCGGGGCTGTCGGCTTCTTATGCGCGGTTATCGTGCTGCTGCTGCTCGGACAGCGGATCGGCGCGGTGGGATCGGAATTGCTCGGTTCGGCCACTTTGCCGCTTGGCGCATGGCTGATCCTTCTTCTTCTGCCGATAATCGGAGCAATCGTGTCGACTTTGGTCGCACGGTTCACCGTGATCGGCGTGCTCAAGAAAATGCTGTAGGGTTGTCTGATGGTACGGCGTATTCTGTCCTTGATCCTGCTGCTCTGGGCGCTTGGCTTTGCCGTGTTCGTCGTCGGGCTGCCGGGTCCGGCCACATTTTCGGAGACGGATGCAATTATCGTGCTGACCGGCGGCAAAAACCGGATCGAGCGGGGCATAACCGTTCTCGAGGCGGGGCAGGCACAGCGCATGCTGGTTTCCGGCGTCAATCGGACCGTGCGGCCGATCGAACTGGCGGAAGAAACCGGTGCGCCGGAAGCCCTGTTCGATTGCTGCATCGATTTGGGCCAGGAGGCCGTTGATACCCGCAGCAATGGTGAGGAAGGCGCGCGCTGGGTCCGTGAAAACCAGTTCACCAGCGTTCGGCTTGTTACGACCGATTGGCATATGCCCCGCGCGCGCTTTGAGCTTTTGCGTGAGCTTGATGATGGTGTGGCACTGCTTTCCGATGCCGTGCCGAGCGATCCCAGCTTCATGCAACTCTTTCTGGAATATAATAAATATCTGCTGCGGCGGCTCAGCGCGATTGTTGGTCTGTAGGGCGTCATGGCGGCAATAAGGACACTCCTTTTCATTCTCATTTTCTATGGGCTGACCGTCCCGTGGGTCATGGCGGCCTTGATTGGTGCAGCGTTGGGCGATGTGCCGATGCATAAAGTTATCTTCGGCTGGGTTCGGTTTCACCGTTGGTGCGCGCGCTGGATTCTGGGAATTACGGTGCGGATCGAGGGCGAAATCCCCAAGGGGCAGCATCTGTTTTCTGCGAAACATCAGGCGATGTTCGAGACGCTCGATCTGCTCAACCTGCTGGATGCGCCCGCGCCGGTCCTGAAAAAGGAACTCACCACAATTCCAGGCTGGGGTTGGCTGGCGACGCGCTATGGCGGCATCGCAGTCGATCGCAGCGGCGGAGCGGCCACAATGCGGGCAATGCTGAAGCGGACCCGCGCCGTGCTTGCCGATGGCCGGTCGGTTGTTATCTTTCCTGAAGGCACACGGGTGCTGCCTGGTGAAACGCCGCAGCTCCAGGCAGGCTTTGCCGGGCTTTACAAGGTGTTCAACCTACCGGTTGTGCCTATCGCGATCCGAAGCGGCCATGTTTGGCCGCGAAAGGGCTGGATCAAATATCCCGGCGTTGTGACTTACCGCTTCTTCGATCCCATCCCGACCGGCCTGCCGCGCGAAGAGATCAAGGCGCGGGTGCATGCGCTGATCAACAGTTTAGAGACTGAGGGCGACTAGTTCTTCAAGCGCCGCCGCAACGCCGCGCGTTTCTTCTTCCGTGCCAATCGTGATCCGCAAACCATGGGCGAGCCCCTGTCCGGGCAGCCAGCGAGTGATATAACCGCGCTCCATCAGGCCCTCATAGGCGGCCTCTGCGTTAAGCTTGCCTTCGAACAGGATCAGCAGGAAATTCGCTTCGGACGGTATGGCGCGGAGCCCGGCATTGCCCATCGCCGCCAGACGGTCTGTGAACCATGCGCGCCACTTCGCATTATGCATGCGGCTCTTTTCGACGAACCCCTGATCGCTCAACGCCGCTATCGCAGCTTGTTGTCCAGCGGTCGTGACGTTGAACGGCGCGCGAATACGGTTCAGAGCCTCGATGACAGGCGGCGGGCCATAGCCCCAACCGATTCGCTCGGCCGCCAGCCCATAAATCTTCGAAAAAGTTCTTGTTATCAATATATTAGTGGCATCACGGGCTAGCATCATTGAGAGCGCTGCCTCGGCGGGATCGAGATATTCGGCATAGGCCTGATCGATCACGAGCAGGCAATCGGACGGCATGGCGCCATGCAGACGCTTGACCTCGGCCAGCCCTGTATAGGTGCCTGTGGGATTGTTCGGGTTGGCGAGGAAGATCACCCGCGTTCTGGGCGTAATCGCTGCAATCAGCGCGTCGATATCGGTCGCATAGTCTTTGTCATCCGCCTCGACGGGGGTTGCTCCCACGCGCTGCGCTGCCAGCGGATATACGGTGAAGCCGTACCGTACATAGAGGATTTCATCGCCCTGCCCGGCATAAGCGCCTGCGGCCAGATGCAGGATCTCATCCGATCCCGTACCGCAGATTATTCGCTCTGCATCAATCCCGTTTTTCGCTGCAAGCGCCTCTCGCAGGGCGGTTGAGGCCGGATCGGGATAGCGCGCAAGACTCCCGCCCGCCTCGGCAAGCGCGCTCTCAGCGGCCTCGCTCGTCCCCAGCGGATTCTCGTTGGACGAGAGTTTTACAACGGGTCCATCCGAGCCGGTCTTCGAGCGGCCGGGCTTGTAGGGCGTCATCGCCGCGATCCACGGCTTGGGGGTTGGGCCAGTCATCTTGCCGCCTTGCGATACCAAGCCCTCGTTGACAAGCCTGCCCTGCGCGCCCTAGCGCCGCTTGATCATGGCGGACGACAGCCCACCCTTTGGCGCCGCGCGCGCGATCACCTTGCCCGGGCCGCTTGCGCTCGATGGCGGCGCATCGCTCGCGCCTGTTGATTTCGCGTATGAAACTTATGGCACGCTGAACGCAGATAAATCGAACGCCGTCCTGATCTGCCACGCGCTTACGCTCGATCAGCATGTTGCCTCTGCCCATCCGGTGACCGGTAAGCCCGGCTGGTGGACGCGGATGGTGGGTGAGGGGCAGCCAGTTGACCCCAGTCGGCATTTCATCATCTGCATCAATGTGCTTGGTAGCTGTATGGGGAGCGCAGGCCCGGCCAGCCTTGCCGAGGATGGCAAGCCTTACGGTATGCGTTTTCCGGTTATCACGATCCGGGACATGGTTCGCGCTCAGGCGATGCTGCTGGATCATCTCGGAATTGAGGCGCTTCACGCTGTCATTGGCGGCTCAATGGGCGGGATGCAGGTCCTCCAATGGGCGGCATGCTATCCGCAGCGTGTTTGCTCCGCCATTGCCATTGCAACGGCGGCGGAACATTCGGCGCAGAATATCGCGTTCCACGAGGTTGGGCGTCAGGCGATCATGGCTGATCCCGATTGGCGCGCTGGTGATTATTATGCAGATGGCGAACCGCCAACCAAAGGCCTGTCGGTCGCCCGCATGGCCGCGCATATCACCTACCTTTCCGAGGAAGGGCTAACCGAAAAGTTCGGCCGCCGCCTGCAAGCGAAGCCCGGGAAAGATACGGGCGCGAAAAGCTTCGGCTTCGATGCCGATTTCCAGATCGAAAGTTATTTGCGGCATCAGGGGATCAGCTTTGTCGATCGCTTCGATGCGAACAGCTATCTCTATATCACCCGCGCAATGGATTATTTCGACCTTGCGGAGGAACATGGCGGCCTGCTCGCCAACGCCTTTGCTGGATCACCGACGCGCTTTTGCGTGATCAGTTTTGACAGCGACTGGCTCTATCCGACCAGCGAGGCGAAAGTGATTGTGCGCGCCCTGAACGCCGGCGGCGCAGAGGTTAGCTTCGTCGAACTGCCTAGCCCCTTCGGCCATGATGCCTTCCTGCTCGATACGCCGGGCCTGAACGCGACCGTGGACGGGTTTTTGAAAGCGGGGGAGGGGGCGTGACCGTACCGGCCGGATACGAACTGACCGAAGACCAGGCGCAGATCGATGTGGTCGCCGCCCATGCCTATCTGACGCGCGCCTATTGGTCGCCGGGCATTTCCGCCGACACCGTCGCCCGCGCGCTCGCCAACAGCCATTGCGTCGCGGTTCTTCATGCCGGCGAACAGGTCGCGATGGCGCGGGTGATCACCGATTGGGCGACGTTTGCCTATCTCGCCGATGTCTATGTGCTGGAGGAGCATCGCGGGCAGGGCCTCTCCAAGGCGATGCTCGAACACCTTCATGGCGATGCGCGCCTGCGGGATCTGCGCCGCTGGGCACTCTTCACCCGCGACGCGCACAGCCTGTACGAACAATTTGGCTGGTTCGTCGGCAAGCATCCCGAACGGCTGATGCTGTTCGACAATCCGAAGGCCTTCACGGCATGAGCACGCTGCGCCCCGATCTCGCGATCATCGCTGGCCATGTGCCGGACCGCGCCCGCGTGCTCGATATCGGCTGCGGCGATGGTGGCCTCATGGCGGCATTGCGGGAGACGAAAAGCGCCGATGCCCGGGGGCTTGAGCTGGATGCCGCAGACGTCGCAACCGCGATGGCAAAAGGTCTGTCCGTGGTGCAAGGCGATGCCGATACCGATCTGGCCGATTATCCTGACAGCGCGTTTGACTATGCGATCCTCAGCCAGACGCTCCAAACCACGCGCGCTCCCGATGTGATCCTGGGTGAGCTGCTGCGCATCGCGCCGCGCGCTTTCGTCTCCTTCCCGAATTTCGCCTATTGGCGGGTGCGGGCCAGTCTGATGTTTGGAGGGCGTATGCCGGTAACGGGCGGCCTACCGCTAAGCTGGTATGCGACCGAGAACATCCACCATGTCACCATCGATGATTTCCGTGCGCTGGTGAGCAAGCAGGGGATCGCGGTGGAGCAGGCCTGGTTTCTGAGTGGGAACCGGCAAAGGAGCGCGGCGGCGGCGAACCTGTTGGCCGAGCAGGCGGTTTTCCTACTGGGGCGGTGAATTCATCGCCCCAGTAGGTTTTGTACAAATTATCTTTTTGTTACAATGTGATAGTGCCAAAAAGCTGATTTTTGGGCATTTCTCGTGTCAAGTGATTCACCGCACCAGAGAATCGGTTCATCGCAAAAACCGAACAACTCGCCGTGACACGACTCGGAAAATAATGGTAGCTTTAGCGAGACAACGGAGGGAGCCACCGCAATGTCAGCAATCCCCAAAGGTGAAACGGAACGGAATTACGCTGCTTTCATGAGTCAGTTACCTGACCTTCTTGAAAAGTTCTGTGGACAGTTTGCTCTAATGCATGGGCAAGAAATCGACGGTTTTTTCCAATCGGCGCTGGACGCAATTGCAGTTGGGCATGAGAAGTTTGGCGAAGGTGGCTATTCCGTGCAAGAAGTCACCGACGAAATAGAAAACTTGGGATTCTATTCTTATGCTGGTGGCGCGGGGCAAGCTTGAACGACTACAAGCAATCCTAGAGGTTGGGGTTCAGAAATTCATTCCTCAGCCAACTGCTCTTGATAACCAAGATCCATCAATTGCAATGCCGGTGAACACCTATAGAGCTCTGCTAGACACGGGCGCTCAGCGAACCTGCTTGACGAACAATACCATCGCTAGCGAAGGATTGGTTCGCCACGGCCATAAGTTCATTCGAAATGTCCATGATGAAGCAACGCATAGCCTGTTCATGTCGAACATTGGTATCTGGAGTGATGGCTTGGACATGGGCCAAAATGGAGAGCCCACACGATCACATTTTTTGATCGATCGGCCTGTGGAAGTGATAAATATAGAAAATAACAGTAATTTCGATGCAATTTTGGGAATGGATGTTTTGTGTGCATTCTCGTTCAAGTTTGAGAAGGGCGGAGAGTTTGAGGTTGAACTAAATTAGCCCTAACCCCGCAATTCACCGCCAACTTTTTCAGCCGCTTTCACCACCTTGTCCGAAATCGCTTTCAGTTCGTCTTCGGTAAAGCTATTTTCGCCGGGCTGTAGCGTCACTTCGATGGCGATGGATATCTTGCCGTCTTCGACGCCCTTTCCGGCGAACACATCGAAGATGCGTGCATCGACCAGCAGTTTCTTGTCGGCGTTTTTCACCGCGCGCAGCAGAACATCGGCACAGGAGTCCGCATTGACCAGAAAGGCGAAGTCGCGCGTCACCGCCTGCAGCGCGGGCGGTGAATAGGCGCTGCGCATATGGCCAGAAGACCGCCCCATCGGCACGGCGTCGAGATAAAGTTCCGCGGCCATTGCGGGGCCGTCGAGATCGAGGGCCTTCAGCGTCGCGGGGTGCAGCTCGCCAAACTCGGCCAGCATGTTTTTGGGACCAAGGCAGAGGCGACCGGAACGGCCGGGGTGATAGAGGGGGCTCGCATCGCCGAACAGCTGGAGATTGGCGGTTGGGGCGCCTGCTGCATCGAGCAAGGCAATGATTTCGGCTTTGGCGTCATAGACGTCAAATGGCGCGCCGCCGCCTTGCCAGTGCCGCGCATCCTTTTCGCCTACCAAGATCAGGCCGAGAGTCGGGCGTTCGTCTTCTTCCAGATAACGCCTGCCGATTTCAAAGAGCCTGATGCTGGACGCGCCGCGATCCGCGTTGCGCTTCGCTGCGGCGGCGAGGCCAGGGATCATCGAGGTCCGCATCACCTTCATATCTTCGCTGATCGGATTGGCGAGGATCCACGGAGAATCGGAAGCGCCCGCATCGCCGGAAAGCGCGGCTTCGGCCTCGGTAATAAAGCTCCAGGTGATCGCCTCGTTCAGTCCCCGCGCGGCCGCGGCACGGCGAACCTTGCGTTCGCGTTTCTGCTCGGGTGAGGCTGTGGGCGTGGCGACGCCATCGGCGCGGGGCAGTGCGACCGACGGAATGGCGTCAAGACCTTCAAGGCGCAGCACTTCCTCAACCAGATCGGGCGCGCCGACAATATCGCGGCGCCAGCTCGGCACGGAAACGGTGAACGGGCCGTTGCCTTCCATGGTAAAGCCAAGGGCCTCCAGCGATGCGCGTTGCTTGTCCGCCGGGACGGATAGGCCGCCTAAGGTTGCACAAAGTTGCGGGTCATAGGTGAGCGTTTTGGTTTCGAGGGGCGGAGTGCCGACTTCCACTTTTGCCGATGCTTCGCCGCCGCAAATATCGAGAACAAGCTGCGTTGCGATGGCGAGGCCGTCATCAAGGAACGCCGGATCGACACCGCGCTCGAAGCGCGCCCGGGCATCCGACATCAGGCCGAGTTTCTGCCCGGTGAGCGCAATTCGCTCGGGCGTGAAATAGGCGCATTCAATCACGATATCCGTGGTTTCCGGCTGCACACCGCTATGTTCGCCACCCATGATGCCGCCAATATCGTGGACGCTATTTTCGTCTGCGATCACCGTCATTGAGGGGTCGAGCCGGTATTCTTTGCCGTTGAGCGCCGCGACCGTTTCGCCTTCTTCAGCGCGCCGTGCGAAGATCGCCTTCCCTAGTTTTGCACGGTCATAAACGTGCAGCGGCCGGCCATGATCGATCATGATATAGTTGGTGATGTCGACCAATGCGGAGATCGGTTTCTGCCCGATCGAGCGCAGCCGTTTCTGCATCCAGCCCGGCGAAGAACCGTTCGTAACACCGGAAACAGACCGTCCGAAAAAGGCCGGACAACCTTCGGGATCATCTGTTCGAATCTCGATAGAACAGAGATTATTCGAATTAATATCAGATACTTGTAAAGTTTTCAGCGTTCCGATTCCAGCTGCGGCCAGATCTCGCGCTACCCCATAAACACCCATGCAATCCTGCCGGTTGGGCGTAATGGCTATATCGATCACCGGGTCATCCAGCCCGGCCCAGGCTACGTAACTTTCGCCAACATTCGCCGCCGCCTCGTCACCAAGATCAATGACGCCGTCATGCTCTTCCGACAGTTCCAGCTCGCGCTCGGAACACATCATGCCAAAGCTTTCGACATCGCGGATCTTCGCCGCGCCAAGCGTTACATTGATGCCGGGCACATACATTCCGGGCGCAGCGAATACGCCAACCATGCCAACGCGCGCATTGGGCGCGCCGCACACGACCTGCACCGGATCGCCCGAGCCAGTGTCGACCCTGAGCAGCTGCAACTTGTCAGCATTGGGGTGTTTCTCCGCCGAGATAACCTTGGCGATACGGAACTCGCTCAGCCGTTCGCCAGGATTTTCCACACCCTCAACCTCAAGCCCGATGGCTGTCAGCGTGTCGAGAATGGTATTAAGATCAGCGTCGGTTTCGAGATGCTCTTTGAGCCAGCCTAATGTGAATTTCATGCGCCCACTCCCGCGCTCAGCGTCGGCACATCGAGTACCGAGAAGCCATAATGCTTGATCCAGCGGAGATCGCCGTCAAAGAAAGCCCGCAGATCGTCCATGCCATATTTGAGCATGGCGAGCCGATCGATTCCGCAGCCAAAGGCAAAGCCCTGCCATTCGTCGGGATCAAGACCGCAAGATTCGATGACACGGCGGTTGACCATGCCGGAGCCGAGGATCTCCATCCAGCCACCATCTTCCTTCGTTGGGTCGCCGCCAATGATTCGCTTACCGTCTTTTAGCGAATAACCGACATCGACTTCGGCGGAGGGTTCAGTGAAGGGGAAATAGCTGGGGCGTAAGCGAAGTACGATGTCATCGCGTTCGAAAAACGCTTTTACGAAAGTTTCTAGCGTCCATTTGAGGTGGCCCATATGGATGCCCCGATCAATTACCAGACCTTCGACCTGATGAAACATCGGCGTATGGGTTGCATCGGAGTCGGAGCGATAAGTGCGGCCCGGCGCAATAATGCGGATCGGCGGTTTCTCAGATGTCATCGTGCGGATCTGAACGGGTGATGTGTGCGTCCGCAGCATCATCGGTTGACCGTCGCGCTGCTGATCTTCGCCGAAATAGAAGGTATCATGCATCGCGCGCGCAGGATGCGTTTCGGGAATGTTGAGCGCGGTGAAATTGTGCCAATCATCCTCAATCTCAGGCCCGGTTGCGACCGCGAACCCGAGGTCGGCGAAGATCTCCGCAAGCTCGTCCATCACCTGACTGACCGGATGGATGGAGCCTTTGGGCATTTCCTTGGGCGGCAGGGAAAGGTCGAGCGTTTCGGATGACAGCCGCGCGGTGAGGAGATCAGCCTCCAGCGCGGCCTTCTTTCTTTCGATGGCTGTGGCGATTTCTGTGCGCAGGCCGTTGAACTTTGGCCCTTCGGTCTGGCGTTCTTCCGGAGACATCTTACCCAGCGTTTTCAACAAGCCGGTGACAACACCGCTCTTGCCGAGCGCATGGACGCGGACAGCGTCGAGCGCATCTAGGTCGGCCGCGCCGTCGATCGCTGCGCGTAGATCCGCGTTGAGCTGTGCCAGGTCTGGCTTTTGCTGGTCCATCATCAAGTCCGTTTCGATTGCGTTGAATGCAAAAAGGGCGCGTGGAGCAATTTTGCTCCCCGCGCCCTCTTTAATAGGAATCGCCGATGTTGCTACCGGCTATTGTTGTCGTTGCCTCAGGCCTTTGAGAGCGCGTCTTTGCTCTGAGCAACGACGGCGCTAAATGTCTCAGGTTCATTCATGGCCAGATCGGCAAGGACTTTACGGTCCAGCTCGACGCCTGCCAGCTTGAGGCCGTGCATGAAGCGTGCATAGGTCAAATCCTCGGCGCGCACCGCAGCGTTGATCCGCTGGATCCACAGGCCGCGGAATTTCCGCTTCCTGACTTTGCGGTCACGATAGGCGTACTGGCCAGCTTTTTCGACTGCCTGACGCGCCACACGAATCGTGTTTTTCCGGCGTCCCCAATAACCTTTTGCATCGCTGAGAAGTCTTTTGTGACGAGCCTTAGTCGTCGTTCCGCGTTTTACTCTTGCCATGGTCTATTTCCTCAACCCGTAAGGCGCCCATTTCTTGACGACTTTCGCATCGGCTGCCGAGAGTTCCTCGGTGCCGCGATTTTGGCGGATATACTTGGAGTTATGGCTCATCAGACGGTGGCGCTTACCAGCGACGCCGTGCAGAACTTTGCCAGTTGCGGTGATTTTGAAGCGTTTCTTCACACCACTTTTGGTCTTCAGCTTGGGCATTTTCGTCTCCTTAAGTCTGACGATTATCGAACGGACTCGGCAGCCCACACTGGCCGGACAGTTCCTTGGAATCGTTGGAAGAGGGGGGCTATAGGGAGATGACGGGCGAAAGGCAATGGTTTTTGGCGGTGTAGAAACCCCGCTTTAGTGGTCGTGTGCGCCATGCAATGCTTCCAAAACATCATCGAGCCGAGCCGAATCGCCCAGCGCAATGACCTTGCCATCGCTTTCCGCGCTGAGCGGGTTGCCCTCCCAGTCGCACATCTGTCCACCGGCGCCCTCTACGATCGGTGCCAAAGCCGCATAATCGTGGAGTTTCAGACCGGCCTCGACGATCACATCAATATGGCCTGAGGCGAGCAGCGCGTAATTATAGCAATCGCCGCCATAAACGATCAGCTGGCGATTGACCTTGCTTGCTAGCATCAGAAATTGCTGGGCTTCTTCCTCAGAAAAATAATGCGGGCCGGAAGTTGCGAGCGATGCTTTGGCAAGGTCGGCGCAGCGGCGGGTTTTTGCTGGATCATTGTTCAGGGTCGAGCTCTGGCCGATGGCCCCAACCCATCGTTCTCGGGCGATTGGTTGATCGATCAGCCCGAGCAGCGGCCAGCCATCCTGCACCAGAGCTATGAGTGTACCGAAGATTGGACGGCCAGCCATGAAGCTGATTGTGCCATCAATGGGGTCGAGCACCCATTGGCGCGACGCCCCTTCGCGGGCTGTTCCAAACTCTTCGCCAATGATTCCGTCTTCCGGGCGTTCGCGTTCGAGAATTTCGCGAATGGCCGTTTCGGCCGCCCGGTCCGCTTCGGTGACTGGCGAACTGTCTGCTTTTTTCTCATGCTGGAACGCGGCGCGAAAAAACGGTCGGATCGCTTCCCCGGCAGCATCAGCGAGGCGATTGGCAAGTTCGAGATCGGATTTGAGTGTCATGCTGTGCGCGCTAACTCAGCGCGCGGGAATTCGCTAGTCGAAACAGTCTAACGCAGAGCCGCCCATTCAAACCCAACGAGTTTTTCGCTCTCTTCCCAGAGCCATTTTGCCATATCTTCATCGAGCGCGCGCCGGGCGACAAAACTGTCGCCTACCGGGCCGCGGGTGTCGCCAAATCCTGTCGGGCCATAATAGGCACCGGCGACGGCTTCGGTTCCAGCCGCCGCAAGCACCGTTGGAATTGCACCTTTCTCGGATGGTTGGGCCATCAGTGGATTGAGAAACTTATAGGCGAAGTTCAACAGGCCGGATGGTCCGGTATCCTGAAGCGCGGTATTCGAATAGCCGGGGTGGCAGGCAATCGCCTTCACCGAACTGCCTTTGGCTTTAAGGCGGCGGTCTAGTTCAAAGGCAAACATGATGTTGGCGAGCTTGCTCTGACCGTATGCATTGGTCGGCGAGTAAGATTTTTCGAGCATCAGGTCATCGCGGTAGATCGTGCCAAATTTGTGCGCGATGCTCGATACGACGGCAATGCGCCCTTCGGCTTTCTCAATGAGATCGAAGAGCAGCCCGGCAAGCAGGAAATGCCCGAGATGGTTGGTTGCCAGTTGCAGCTCAAAGCCATCGACCGTCCGCGTTTCTGGCGTTTGCATGATGCCAGCATTGTTGATCAGCGCGTCGAGCTTGTCATAGCGGGCGTGAATCTCGTCTGAAGCTTTGCGAACCGAAGAGAGATCGGAGAGGTCAAGTGCGACTGTTTCGACCTTGCCTTTGGCGGTTTTGTCGAGTTCGGCGACTGCGGCTTCCGCCTTGGCCGGATTACGGCAGGCGATGACAATATCGCCGCCAGCTTCGCTGAGCATTTGGGCAGCATCAAAGCCGATCCCCGAATTGCCGCCGGTGATCAGATACGATTTGCCTGCCAGATCAGGCAGGCGATCCGGTTTCCAGTCGCTAACTTCGCTATTCGCAATCTTTGGCATGTTAGCCTCCTGATCGCTTTATGGCACTGGTCTTTCGCTTAGTCGAACAGGCTGGATACCGAGCTTTCATCGGCGATCCGGCGGATCGCTTCGGCGAAGATCGGTGCGATTGGAAGGTGGCGGATCTTGCCCGTTTTCGCGATAACCTCATGATTGCCGATTGAATCGGTGATCACCAATTCCTTCATCGCGGATCCGTCGACGCGGGCAACTGCGCCTCCTGAAAGTACGCCGTGCGTGCAATAGGCCATTACATCCTCAGCGCCAGCTTCCTTCATCGCAGCGGCGGCGTTGCACAATGTGCCAGCCGAATCGACGATATCATCGACGATAATGCAAAATCGGCCCTCAACATTGCCAATGATATTCATGACCTCGGATTCGCCAGGTTTCTCGCGGCGTTTGTCGATGATTGCCAGCGGGGCATTGTCCAGCCGCTTGGCCAGTGAGCGCGCGCGAACCACACCGCCAACATCGGGCGAAACGACGGTGATATCTTTGTTGGCGAAACGCGCGGAAATATCCGCCGCGATCACCGGTGCGCCGTAGAGATTGTCGGTCGGGATATCGAAAAAGCCCTGAATCTGGCCGGCATGGAGATCCATGGTCAGCACCCGATTGGCCCCGGCGATGGTGATCAGGTTGGCCACAAGTTTGGAAGAGATCGGTGTACGCGGGCCTGGTTTCCGGTCCTGACGGGCATAGCCGAAATAGGGCATGACGGCTGTGATCCGCTTGGCCGACGCGCGTTTCAACGCATCGATCATGATCAGTAATTCCATCAGATTGTCGTTTGCGGGATAGCTTGTCGATTGGAGGACAAATACATCCTCGCCGCGGACATTTTCAAGGATTTCCACGAAGATTTCTTCATCCGCGAACCGCCGAACATTCGCCTCGGTCAGCGGAATTTCCAGATATTGGGAGATGGCGCTCGCGAGAGGCAGATTGGAGTTACCCGACAGCAATTTCATGGAAGCTCTTCCCCTTTGCGCGGCATTCTTACGCTGTGTCCTCGAAAAAGAAACTGGCTTGCAGCGCTTTTCTGGGGAGAGCTCGGTGGTCTAGCCGAGCCACGTCCCTCGTCAGAGCCAGCCACCGCGCTTCAGCGCGTCCTGACGGTTGCGAGAAACTGGGGCGAGGAGGCCGTTGGCGAGCTCCAGTTTGATCGCACGGCCTTCCCGACGAATAGCGCGAACCTGATCGCGCGCAACCCACCAGCTGCGATGCACCTGCATACCCTCAACGTCGCCCAGCTCGGCAATGGCGTCGCGCAATCGCATAAGGATCATCTCGCTCCCTGACAGTGTGTGCGCGCATACATAATGATCCTGCATTTCGAGGCATACGAGGTTGCTACCCAACTGGGGCGGGAGTCGGTCAAAAAAAGGTGCGGACGGTTGTTCGGGTAACGGGATGGCATTGATGTTGAGCGGTGTAGGGGCGGTGAGGGGTTCCGCCGCCGTGCTCGGTTGACCAGAGTCTCGCTCGCCGAACAACAGCCACATGGCGATTTGAATGCCAATGCCGAGACCCAGAACCTGGAGATAGAGCATGGCAAAGCCCGATTCGAAAAAGCTGTTGTCGAAACGCATGCCGCCAAGCGCGAAGCCGATCACTGCCGTCAGGGGCAGCGAGGCTAAACCAGCCGAAAGGAGCAGCGCCCCCCAGATCGGGATGGCCGTCTCTCGGGCCAACCAGATCCCGACGGTTTGAACTGGCCGATAGACGGCATATCCGACGAGTATAAAGCCCAGCCAATAGACGAAACGTAGCGCGGTCGGCATGGCATAGGTTCCGAACGGCCCGAGCAGGCCGAGCATGGCCCCAATTACGGCGATGATAAAAATTTCAATGGCCAGTCGCCTTAAGAGCATAGTTCCTCATCGCCCGTTCACGCTTCGTGAATGGGCAAGTAGCCCAAATCTAATGGTTTGGCGAAGAAAATACGCGAGCCACGTAGATCCGCTTGCCCGCCAACGGCCATGTGTCAGCATGGCGGCTCAAATTGGAAAGAGGAGCCGAGCCATGTCGAGATTATTCTATTGCCGGACAATACATCTCATCTTCGCTGCCTGTCTCGCTGTGTCATTGCTGACATTGGTTGATGGCTATGCCGAACGGGTTGGAACGCCGGGGATGTCGATCCCTGAGAGACTGGCATGACCGTTATCGCGAAGTCGCCGGGGAGCGGTATCGGGCCAATCGGAGCCCTAGCCGTGCTGCTCGGGACCGTGGTTGTGACCCTTACGCTGATGGCGCTCAGCTATGGCGAGGGCCAGCCCTCCGACAACGACTTGTCTCTTGCCGTCGTGATCCATCTCGCAACCGTTGTGCCCGCCGTTCCATTGGGTGGATATGTGCTGTTTCGGCGCAAGGGAGATGCGCTGCATCGGATTCTTGGACGAATCTGGGTTGTGCTGATGCTTGTCACAGCAATATCCAGCTTCTGGCTTTCCATCTCATTCATCCACATTTTTTCGGTGCTTGTTCTGTTCTCGGTCCCGCTCTCCCTCTGGCGGATCAGCAAAGGCGATGTCGTCGGTCATCGCCGATCAATGGAAGGCATGTATATTGGGCTTGTTGTGGCCGGCGCCTTCGCGTTCATACCGGGGAGGTTTCTGGGCACATTGCTGTTCGGGTGAACCTTATGGTGCGGCGGTGATGCGCACTCAAAGCATTGCCGCCTGCAGCGCTCCCGCTTAAGAGCGGCACATGACCGACCGGCTGGCCATAGCGTTTGCGCAACTCAACCAAGTGATGGGCGATCTGGCTGGCAATGCCAACGCCATGCTCGGCGCGCGTGCCGATTGCCCAGATGCCGATCTGATCGTTTTTCCAGAACTGCAGCTGATCGGCTATCCGCCAGAAGACCTGGTGCTAAAGCCTGCGCTGATCGCACGCGCCGCTGCTGAACTGGAACGCATGGCGAAAGCAACAACCGAGAGCGGGCCAGCCATGCTGGTCGGTACTGCGATTGTTGAAGAGGGCAATCTCTTCAATGCGATGGCGCTGCTTGATGGTGGTAAAATTGCGTCGATCACACGCAAGCACCGGCTCCCCAATTACGGCACGTTTGACGAGCTGCGCCTGTTCAAACCGGGACCTTTGCCGGAGCCGATTGACTTTCGCGGCGTAAAGATCGGCGTGCCGATCTGTGAAGATATTTGGGTCGATGGCGTTTGCGCGCATCTCGCCGAACGCGGCGCGGAGCTTTTCATTGTACCGAACGGCAGCCCCTATGAAGTCGAGAAGGACGACATCCGTCTCGCTCTGGCGCGCGGCCGCGTAAAAACGACCGGTTTGCCGCTGGCCTATCTCAACCGAGTTGGCGGGCAGGACGAGATCGTGTTCGATGGCTCCTCCTTCATCCTCAACCGGGATGGCGACATTGCTTGGCAGTTTGCCGATTGGGATGAAGAGATCGCAATCACGATCTGGGAGCGTCAGGACGCCTCAGAAGGTGGGGGCTGGGCCTGCACCGAAGGGCCGCAACATGCGCTCGATGACCATCCAGCCGATATCTATCATGCGATGCTTGTCGGCCTGCGGGACTATGTGAACCGCAACCGCTTTCCCGGCGTCGTGCTTGGATTGTCCGGAGGGATCGATAGCGCGCTATCTGCTGCAGTTGCCGTCGATGCGCTGGGAGCGGATCGGGTCTGGTGCGTCATGATGCCGTCGCGCTTCACCAGCCAGGAAAGCCTCGACGATGCCGCTGAATGCGCGCGTCTTCTTGGCTGCAAGCTCGATACGATCCCGATCATGCCTGCCGTTGAGGGTTTTGATGCTATGCTGACGGACAGTTTCGCGGATGCCAAAGTCGATACGACAGAAGAGAATATCCAGTCGCGCATTCGCGGCGTCACCTTGATGGCTCTCTCCAACAAATTTGGTCACATGCTGCTCACCACCGGCAACAAGTCCGAAATGGCGGTCGGTTATGCGACCATTTATGGTGATATGGCGGGCGGCTATTCGGTCCTGAAGGACGCGTACAAGACAACCGTTTTTGATTTGTCGCGCTTCCGCAATGGGACGCGGCCCAGTTTAGCGATGGGTCCCGATGGGCCCGTGATGCCTGATATTGTCATCTCGAAACCTCCGTCAGCGGAACTGCGCCCGGACCAGAAAGACAGTGATTCCCTGCCGCCCTATGATGTGCTTGATCCGCTCCTAAAAGGGCTGATCGAGGAAGAGGTCGATATTGATACGCTGGTTGAACGCGGCTTTGATCGCGATACCGTCGCCCGTATAGAGCGGCTGCTGTATATCGCCGAGTATAAGCGCCGTCAGTCACCGCCCGGCGTGAAGATCGGTGTCCGCAATTTCGGGCGCGACCGCCGTTATCCGATCACCAATGCATTCCGGACCGTTTGAACCATGACCGTCATTACCCGTTTCGCGCCTTCGCCAACCGGCCGGCTTCACGTCGGCAATATCCGCACTGCGCTCCATAACTGGCTTTGGGCGCGCAAACAGGGCGGGCGCTTCCTGTTGCGGCTCGATGATACCGATAGCGAGCGATCCCGCGAAGAGCATGTCGACGCGATCCGTGCCGACCTTGCTTGGTTGGGCATGGATATCGATGGCGAGGAACGCCAGTCCGCGCGCTTCGATCATTATGACGCGGCGTTCGAAAAACTGCGCGCTGCGGGCCGCGTCTATGCCTGTTACGAAACGCCGCAGGAGCTTGATCTCAAGCGTAAGATCCAGCTGGGGCGCGGTAAGCCGCCCGTCTATGATCGTGCCGCGCTCGATTTGACCGATCAGCAGATCGCAGATTTTGAGGCTGAAGGCCGAGCGCCGCATTGGCGGTTCAAGCTCGACCATGGAACGCCGATTGAATGGGATGATTTGATCCGTGGACCGCAGCATTTCGATCCTGCGCTTCTGTCCGATCCGGTGATCAGGCGTGAGAATGGCAGTTGGCTCTATATGCTGCCTAGCGCGGTTGATGACGCTGAAATGGGCGTCACCCATGTCGTGCGCGGCGAGGATCATGTGACGAACACGGGCCTGCAACTGCAGATGTTTGATGCGATGGGCGCATCGCCGCCAGCCTTTGCACATGAAGCGTTGCTGGTTGGCAGCGAGGGCAAACTTTCAAAACGCTTGGGTTCGCTCGGCGTTGAGGCGTTTCGCGAAGATGGTATCGAGCCGATGGCAGTCGTCGCTTTGCTCGCGCGGATCGGGACGAGCGATCCGGTTGAGCCGTATGACGATGCGGCGCCGCTGATCGAGAGTTTTGATTTTGCCCGCTTTGGCCGCGCGCCGGCCCGTTTCGATAGTGAGGAACTTCAAACGCTCAACGCCAAAATTCTCCATCAGCTTGATTATGACACTGTCGCGGACCGGTTGCCAGAAGGCATGGGCGTGGATGGCTGGGAGGCGATTCGCCCCAATCTCACAACTGTCAACGAAGCAGGAGACTGGTGGCATGTGGTCGAGGGGCCGGTCGAGTCGATTGGGTTCGATGACGAGACGCAAGCCTTTCTGGATCAGGCTGCCGAGATCGCTGCGCCGCTGGATTGGTCGGACGCGGCCTGGAAAAACCTGACGAGCGGACTGAAAGAACGGAGCGGCCGTAAGGGAAAGGCGCTGTTCCTGCCGCTCCGCCAGGCCTTGACTGGGCGTGACCATGGGCCGGAAATGGCGGCGCTGTTGCCGCTGATCGGCAAAGACCGCGCCATCGCCCGATTGTCTCGCCTCCAATAAATTCTTCCGCCGACCATGCTTGCCAAATTCGCATGATCCGTCAAAGCTGGTTTCAAAGCAAAACCAGTTTGGGGAATCGATATGGGTGCATTACGCGTTGATAGGCGGCGTTTTCTGGCCGGGGCCGGAGCAGGGATTGCACTTGCAACCATACCCGGCGCTCGCGCATTCGCGCTGCAGTCGGCCGCTTCCCCCTGGCCCACTGTTGAAGCTTTCGTTCCACGTTTCGTCGGCGAGCATCCGATACCGGGGGCCTTGATCGCTCTCGGCCGTGGTCAGGAAGCGCCGGTTTATTATGCCGATGGCGTGGCTGCGCTGGGCAGCGAACATCTGGTCGACGCCAATACGCTGTGGCGTATTTATTCGATGACCAAGCCGGTTACCGGCATGGCGACGATGATGCTGATCGAAGATGGTGCAATGGGCCTCGATCAGAATATCGCCGATTTTCTGCCCGGCTTTGCTGCTCCGCAGGTCCTGATCGATCCCGACAATAGCTTGGAAACACGCGCTGCGAGCGGGCCGATTACGATCCGCCATCTGCTTACCCATACGGCTGGGTTGGGCTATACGATCATCACGACGGGACCATTGCTGGCCGAATATCAGCGGCTCGGGCTGGAGCCGGCCGTTATCATGCATGAGGCCCCTGAAGTAGTAGCGCGTCGCCCCCAGAGCCTAGAAGAATTTGCCGACCGGTTGGCAACGCTGCCGATTATCGCCGATCCGGGAACAAAATGGAGCTACTCGGTTTCAATAGATCTGCTTGGCCGGATTATCGAAATCGCATCCGGCATGCCTTTCGATGCGTTTCTTCAGCAGCGCATCTTCACGCCGCTCGATATGCGCGACACCTTCTTCCAGGTGCCTGCCGAGAAGACTGGCCAGATGACGGCGAGCTATACGATCCGGGACGGCGTGCCCATTCAGGTCGATCCGGCTGTAGGATCGGTTTACGCGCAGCCGCCGCGCTACCCCTATGGCGGGGCCGGCCTGGTATCGAGCGCGCGTGATTATGATCGTTTTCTGACGATGCTGCTGGGTGAGGGTGCTTTGGGCGATGTTCGCATCATGGGGACGGAAACGGCGCGGCTCGCCATGTCTGATCTGCTGGCGCCAGGTGTCGATAAAACCGGCATGTATTATCAATCCGGTTTTGGTGCTGGCGGCCGGGTTACGACTGAGCCGGGCGCAGCGGGCGAAGGTATAGGCACATATGGCTGGGGCGGCGCAGCCGGAACCGTGGCCTGGGTTGACCGCGCCAACAATTTGCGCGCCTCGGGCTATGTCCAGAACTTGCCAAGCGAGGTTACGCCGTTCCGAGCTGGCGTACTCGGCTCGGTCTATGCCGATCTCCACGTCTCGAGAGTTTTCGCGGCCGGGCTTGAATTGCGCGGTTCACTGAATGAAGATGGGCGCGACGCCGATTGAGCCGACGGGCCAGCAGGAATTGAAGGACGCATTTTGGAAAAAGACGAAGACGCACTGGCCGCGGGACTGAAAACGCCTGAAGAGCTGGTTGGGAAATTGTGCGATCTGCTGACGGTTGAGGAGCTGGATACCGATCTCTATCGCGGCCCTCGCTTACCGGGCGGCGTTGGCCGTGTCTTTGGCGGTCAGGTGATTGCACAGGCGCTGGTTGCAGCGAATCAATCAGTTGATGATGAGCTGATCGCGCACTCGCTCCACGCCTATTTCATGCGGCCCGGCAATGAGAATTATCCGATCATCTACCGGATTGAGCGTGACCGCGATGGCCGCAGCTTCTCGACCCGCCGGATCATCGCATTGCAACGCGGCAAGCCCATACTCAATATGGCGGCAAATTATCAGCGCCCTGAGGAAGGGCTCGCGCACCAGTTCGATATGCCCGACGTGCCGGCCCCGGATGCCCTGCAAAGCGAGGCTGACTATTGGCGCGAAAATATCGAGCAGATCCCCGAGCCGTTTCGCAAGCGCATGCTTCGGCAGCGCTCGATCGAGTTGCGGCCGGTCGAGCGCCGCAATCCGGCGAAACCCGAACCTTCCGAACCGCGCAGCTGCACTTGGTTTCGCGCCGTAGCCCCGATTGGCGATGACAGGCGTATGCATCAGGCGATCCTTGCTTATGCGTCGGATATGAGCTTGCTTGGTACCAGCACCCTGAAACACGGGATCAGCTGGATGCGCCACCCACTGCAAATGGCGAGTCTCGATCACTCGTTATGGATGCATGAGGACTTTAGGGCCGACGAATGGCTGCTTTACGCGACCGATTCGCCGTGGTCAGGCCATGCGCGCGGCTTCAATCGCGGCCAGATTTTTACCCAGGACGGCCAACTTGTCGCCAGTGCCGCGCAAGAGGGATTGATGCGTTTGCGCAGCAAATAGCGCGGCCCGTCAGACTTCCCGTTTAGATCGCAACCCCGTCAATGAAAGTGCCGGTGGGTGCGCATCTGGATTTCTTGAATGATATGGTGTAACATAACGTTACTTGAAACCAATCAGGAGAGAGGAAATGACAGGACAGACAGGAGATCAATCCAGCTTTCTGGGCCAGTCGCGGCATAGCAATTCGGGGCTAGCAATCGTCATCGGCCTTCACGGTGCGGCGTTAGCCGTCGCGCTCTTGATGAAGTCCGGGGTGATCACGACAGATACGTTCGATGGCGTCATCGATACCTATGAAGTCCCGATAGAGCATCCTCCAGAGGAGATCATCCAACTCCCTGAAGCGCTGCAGGAGTTTCCGCCGCCACCGGTTACGCAATCGGTTATCCCGCTTCCGCCCGATCGCGTGACGTTCATCGAGCCGCCGACCCAACCCGCAAACCCTTCACTTCCGCCGCTGCAGCCTACTGTGGAAACAGTGCCGGAACCCGTCATGGTTGCCGCTCGCATACACCCGTCGCATCGTGGTGCCCTGCAGCCGCGCTACCCAAGCACTCCGCTGCGGCAGGAGCTTGAGGGCAGTTGCACGATACGGGTGCATATTGCCGCCAATGGCAGGGTTATAGCGGTCGAGCCGGTCCGGGCGACGCACCCGGCCTTTTGTGAGGCTACACAGCGTCAGGCACTGCGTCGCTGGCGTTTCCAGCCCGCCACACGGGATGGCGTCGCGGTTGACAGTTGGCAGCAGCATATCGTCGAGTTCCGGATCACCTGAGCAGTGATTCTGCCCGGCCTCTGGCGCTGGGCGGGAAGCTGGACTATTTGGGGGGCATGGTGATGATACCCCCCAAGCCCAGCGTGATCGTGCGAGACACTGTGTCTTTCTTCACGCGCCGCGAACGGCATAGCTGGGTCGCCCTGATCATGGCCATCACGATCCCCGCTGTTGTGATTGGGGTGTTTGCGATGGATACCGAGACCGGGATTGAGCCGACTATGCCCATGGTAATCTATGTCGAAAGCTGGCCGGCTGACCGTACGGACGAGGAAATTATTGAGCGGCAGCGCGTTCTTGCCCTGGCAGAAAATGAGCGCCGGGCCTTATCGCGCCAGCGGTTCCAGGAACTCGCTGAGGCTTCCGGCGTCGATTATGATCGCGAGGCAGCGGCCGAACAAGACCGGATAACGGAAGAAAATCGTAGAACGCTAGCGCGGCCACAGGATGCTGATGTGACGGAGCAGGCAACTGACGGCCGCTGACGCGCGGTTCATGGCTACGGCGCTGGCGCTTTCCTGGCGCGGCCGTGGCCGAACGGCGCCCAATCCCAATGTTGGGTGTATCATTGTCCGCGATGGCCGGACTGTTTCGCGCGGCTGGACCCAGCCCGGCGGCAGGCCGCATGCGGAGGCCATGGCGCTTGATGGCGTCGACGCGAAGGGCGCGGATATTTATACGACGCTCGAACCCTGCGCCCACAAGAGCGCGCGTGGCCCGGCCTGCACGGACCTGCTGGTGGAAGCAATGCCCCGCCGTATCGTCATCGCTGCAACCGATCCCGATCCCCGGACCAATGGCGCGGGGACGGCGCGATTGCGAGCCGCAGGCATAGACGTGGTCGAAGGCGTGTTGGTCGATGAGGCGAAGCGCGCCATGGCCGGTTTCTTCACGCGGCAGGAAAAAGGCCGGCCTCATGTCACGCTGAAACTCGCGACTTCGCTGGACGGGCAAGTCGCACTTCCAGATGGCTCCAGCCAGTGGATCACAGGGTCTGAAGCGCGCGCGCATGCCCATGTCGATCGCGCACTTGCCGATATGGTGGTGGTTGGCCGGGGAACAGCGGAAAGCGATTCGCCGGTGCTGGATGTCCGGCTGGACGGTTTGGCCGAACGCACGCCGGGCCGCGCTGTGCTGACCAGCGACTATAGCAATTTCGCCAAACTCCAACTCCATGCCGACAATCCGGTCTGGCAGCATCTCGCAAGCCCTGAGGCAATCGCCGCTCTCGATCATGTCGATCATGTGCTGGTGGAAGGCGGTGCTGGCGCGGCGGCGGCCTTTGTGAAGGCGGATCTTGTCGACAGGCTGGTGCTGTACCGCGCTCCGATTCTGATCGGCTCCGGCCTCAGCGCGCTTGGCGATATTGGCCTTGCCCGGCTGGACGATGCTCATGACCATTGGCAGCTTCTCGAAACACGGATGCTTGGCAAGGACCGGATGGAGGTCTACGAGCGCGCCTGATGTTTACGGGAATCATCACCGATATCGGCACCATTGCCGCAGCCGAGCAACGCGGAGACCTGCGTCTGCGGATCAGTTGCGGTTATGACATGGCGACCGTGGACCTCGGGGCATCGATTGCCTGTTCGGGCGTTTGCCTGACTGTTGTCGACAAGGGCGACGACTGGTTTACCGCTGATCTCTCGGCGGAAACGGTTTCCTGCACAGCGCAGGGCCAGTGGAATGTTGGCGCCCGCCTGAATCTGGAGCGGTCGCTCAAACTGGGTGATGAAATGGGCGGCCATATCGTGACCGGCCATGTCGACGGAATCGGCGAGATCGTCTCGGCGAACGCTGTTGGCGACTCGATCGAATTGGTCATTAGCGCGCCTGATGATTTGGCGGGTTATATTGCCGCCAAGGGCTCGATTACGCTTAACGGCGTTTCGTTGACCGTGAACAGCGTCAGCGACACAGATGACGGTTGCCGCTTTACCATCAATCTTATCCCGCATACGGCTGAGGTCACGACATTCGATTGCATCGAGGCAGGACAGCCGATCAACATCGAAATCGATATATTGGCGCGATACCTTGCGAGAATGACCAAAAAATAACATTCAGATGTGAATTTTGGACTCGACATCACACCTTGATGTGATAAATGACAGGCATGTCTACACCTTTGATCGAAAATGTTCGCAGCCTTGTTGCTTCCGGCGAAGCCAGCAAAGCCGGTCTTGCCAAAGCGGCAGGCCTTCATCCCAACTCTTTGCGCAAGCTGGACGATGAGGACTGGAATCCGACAGCCGAAACGCTGCTTAAGCTCGAACGCTATCTGGTGACGGGCGGCGGAGAGGCTTTGGCCAGCCCCGAAGAGATTATCGAAGCAGCGCGCAATGGGCGGATGTTTATCCTTGTTGATGATGAGGATCGCGAGAATGAAGGCGATCTCGTTATTCCCGCCCAGATGGCGACGCCCGATGCAATCAATTTCATGGCCAAATATGGCCGCGGCCTCATTTGTCTGGCGCTGTCGAAAGATCGCACCGAGGAGCTAGGGTTGGACTTGATGAGCCGCCACAATGGCACCCGGCATGAAACCGCCTTCACCGTGTCGATAGAGGCGCGCGACGGCGTGACGACAGGGATATCTGCGGCGGATCGCGCACGGACGGTATCTGTCGCCATCGATGCTTCCAAAGGCAGGGATGAGATCGTCACGCCGGGCCATGTGTTTCCGCTCGTTGCGCGCCCCGGCGGTGTTTTGGTGCGTGCTGGCCATACCGAAGCCGCAGTCGACATTTCGCGGCTGGCTGGCCTCAACCCATCAGGCGTGATCTGCGAGATCATGAATGAGGACGGCACGATGGCGCGGATGGGCGATTTGCTTGCATTTGCGCAGCTCCACAATCTCAAGATCGGCACGATCCGGGATCTTATCGCCTATCGCCGCCGCCATGATCATCTGGTGGAAAAAAAGGCGGAAGCGCCGTTTACCAGTCGCTGGGGCGGGGACTGGACGGCGATGACCTTTTTCAACAAGGCGACGGGCACCGAACAGGTCGCGCTCGTCAAAGGCCGGATCGATCCCGATAAGCCAACATTGGTCCGCATGCATGCGCTATCCGCCTTTACCGATGTGTTCGGTGAAGAGGGCGCGCGCGGCCAGATGCTTTCCCGTTCGATGGAGATTATCGGCGAAGAAGGCGCGGGTATCGTGGTTGTGATCAACCGGACGATGCAAGGCGCCTTTACCAAGGCGCTGCAGGTCAAAACCGGGCAGGAACGGCCTGATATGGAAGAGCTTCGCGACTATGGCGTGGGCGCGCAAATCCTGACCGAGCTTGGTGTGCAAACCATGACTCTGCTTACCAACACCCACCACAGTCTGGTCGGCCTGGATGCCTATGGGCTGTCCATCGCTGGCGAGCGCGCGATTGATATTGAGGAGCAGGACTGATGGCCAATTTTCTGATCGTCGAAGCTCGTTTCTATGACCAGTATAATGACTGGTTGATTGAAGGCGCGAAGGCGGCGCTCGAAGCGACTGGGCATAGTCATGAGCTGCTGACGGTTCCGGGTGCGCTCGAGATACCTGGCGCTGTTGCGATGGCAGCGGAAAGTGGCCGCTATGATGGCTTTGTCGCCATCGGTGTCGTTATTCGCGGCGAAACCTATCATTTTGAAATCGTCGCCGGTGAAAGCGCGCGCGGCTTGATGGCACTAACCATGGACGGCGTCGCTATTGGCAACGGTATCCTTACTGTCGAAAATAACGCGCAGGCCGAAGTCCGCGCCCGTCCGGATCAAAAGGACAAGGGCGGCGAGGCCGCAAAAGCGGCCATCGCCATGTTCGACCTTGGGCAGCGCTTCGCGGGCGAATAGGCCCGCGTGTTACTTCGCCTTGCCGAAGCCCGGAATTACCGCGCCAACCCGTTTGCGGTATTCGACATATTGTTCACCGAGATGGGCGATTAAGTCTCGCTCTTCATAGCGTACACCGATCAGAATATAGATCGTCATACCGACCGCAAACAGCAGGTGGCCCTGGCTCATATCCGGGATTGCCCAGATTGCGAGCAAGATGCCAGTATAGATCGGGTGGCGGACGAGCTTGTAGAAAAGCGGCGTTCGGAACTTCATTTCAGGAACGGTTTTCCCCCGAAAATCAGCCCATGCCTGACGCAATCCGAAAAGCTCGAAATGGTTGAGCAGGCAGGTGGCGATGAACAATATGCCCCAGCCCGCGAAGAACAGGACCCATAGCAGCATCCGCAACCAATCAGCCTGTGCGGACCAGACCAGCGGCGTAATCGGCCGCCAGAAATGGTAGATCAGCGCCAGCGCGACGACCGTCGCCAGCACATAAAGGCTGCGTTCGATGGATTGCGGCCAAAAACCGGTCAGCCAGGTTTTGAACCTTGGCCGCGCCATGACGCTGTGCTGGATTCCAAACAGGGCAATCAACGCGACATTGATGACAATTGCCATCCCGGTCGTTGCTGATGGCCCTGCATCGATACTGGGTAGCCCTGCAAGGCAGGCCATCCCGGTCAGGCTTGCGGCCTCACCAAACAGATTGCCGGTAAAGCCGACCAAATACAAAAATGACCCAAAAAATAGCAGATAGCTTGCCACGGCAAAGCCGAGGCGAAGAAGCGCGCCCATAATATTTCCTCCCGCTAAGAGGAGGCTATCCTATCACGGGCGCACCTATTCCGACAAAAAACCCGAATATGCGGGCCATCGGAGAGGCAAGAACTACTCCGCCGCCACTGTCTCCCGATCAGCAACCGGATAATCAATATAGCCCTCCGGCACCGGCTGATACCATGTCGGTGCAAAATCCCATGGCCCCTTGCCTTCCGCAATGCCACTGAGCGGAAGATCATCACGGAAACGTTCCGGTAAATCGGGGTTGCAGATGAACGGCCGCCCATAGGCTATGGCATCGCATTTTCCCTCGGCGAGAGCTGCCTCGCCTTTCGCCTTGTCATAATCGCTGTTCAGAACCAGCGGCGCGGAAAAGACTTTGCGGATATGCGGACTGACCGGCGGAATATCCGTATTGCCATAGGTGCCATCGACCGGTGGTTCACGCAGTTCGAGAAAGGCGATGCCAATATCGTTGAGCATCTTTGCCGCTGCAGTGAAGGTCTCAACCGGTGTATCGTCATTCGCACCCTGGCTATCGCCATTGGGGGACATGCGTACGGAAACCCGGTCATTACCCCAGACATCGACAAGTCGTTCGACAACTTCGCCGACAATACGGATGCGGTTTTCGATTGGACCGCCATAGTCATCATCGCGGAAATTAGAATTGGACCGGATAAACTGGTCCATCAGATAGCCATTGGCCGAGTGAAGCTGAACCCCGTCAAACCCGGCGCGCTTCGCATTCTCCGCCGCTTTTTCATAATCACCGAGCAGCCGCGAAATTTCGCTGAGCTCCAGCGGCCGTGCCTCTTCATAGGATTTCTTGCCCTGATAGGTCCGAACCTCGCCGGGCGCGGTCGTCGCTGATGCTGACACTGGCTTCTCGCCGTTCAGAAAATCCGGGTGGACGATCCGGCCCATGTGCCAAAGCTGACAGATGATTCTCCCGCCTGCCTGAAGCGCTCGTTCAACGATGGGCTTCCAAGATTCTGTTTGCTCGTCGGTCCAGATTCCGGGGGCGAAGGGCGTGCCCAGCCCCTCGCGGCTGATCCCGGTTGCTTCGGAAATGATCAGTCCGGCGCTAGCGCGCTGCGCATAATAGTCTCCCATGATCGGCGTCGGGACATGCTCGGCTGTCGAACGTGTCCGCGTTAATGGAGCCATGAGGATACGATTGGGCGCTTCGATAGCGCCGAGCGTTACAGAATCGAAAAGCGTCGGCATGAGTAGAATGTCCCTGAAATTATCGTCAGATCGGAACATAAGGGACGCGGTGGATTCGGCCAGTGGCAATGCAGGCAATTCGCCCAAGCATTTCTAAGCCAACATAAAGATCAGGCGAAAGGTCAGTCCGTTTGCAGATACAAAAAGGGCGGCGATGTGAACCGCCGCCCCGAATTGCTACTTCGACCTGAAGTTAGCCGCCAAGCAGGCCCTGCGTCACCATGCAGTAGAGCATGGGGATTGAAAGCAAGGTGTTAGTACGCGAGGCTATCAATGCTGTTGCCCCGGCTTTCGCTTTGGCATCCGCATCGGCCTCTACAATGCCGAGCACCTTTTTCTGGTTTGGCCAGATGATGAACCAGACGTTGAACGCCATGATCAAGGCCATCCACATGCCGATGCCGATCAGTTGCACGCCGGTCTGCAGCGTCAGGGCTTCGACCATATAGCCGGATAGATGCGCGACGGTGAGGCCGGTCAGCACGGTAATAGCGGCGGCCCAGCGGAACCAGAACAAGACTCTCGGCGCAATATGGCCGGATATGGCCGGCTTCTGCTCAGCTGGAATGCCCGGCATGGCCGGAACCTGGACGAAGTTCAGATAGTAAAGAAGCCCGATCCACATGATCCCGCACAGCACATGTAGATAACGCATGAAGCTGTTCGCATAGGCCTCGCCCATCATATCACCATGCATGCCAAACATGATCGCGACGAGAATCACCACTCCGGCGAGCAGCACCATATTCAGATTTCCAAAAAACTTTGCCATTTTGCTTCCCCTGTTGAATTCAAAGCCCCAGCCATTGGGCACTTGAGGGAGAGCGATACCAAAGGTTCCGGAATCTGTCACTAAGGTCTGCCACTAAGAGTGTGCACGGGCCTTGGCCTCGTTTGCCGATAGCGTATATACGAGCGCATGGCCCAACCTCTTCCTGCCGACCCTACGCTTGACGAGATTCGCGCGCATCTCGCACCGATGATTGCCGGGCATGCTGCCTTTGACGGCTGGCACGAAGAGGCCGTGATTCGGGCCGCAAACGAAGCGGGTATCGATCCCAGGGTAGCGAACCTGGCCTTCCCCAAGGGCGCGGCGGATATGATCGACGCCTGGTTCGCGCATATCGATGCGGAAATGGCGGCAGCATTTTCGGCCGAAGAGCTTTCCGCGATGCCTGTTCACAAGCGGATTCGGGGAGCCATTCTCAAACGAATTGAAATTACGCGCCCGAACAAAGAGGCGCTGCGCCGCGCGGTTGCGATATTGGTTATGCCGAAAAACATCCCGTTGGCAGGCAAGCTCGGTTGGCGGTCTGCTGATGCGATATGGCGACTGGCCGGCGATACAGCGACCGACTTCAACCATTATAGCAAGCGGACCATTTTATCGGGCGTTTATGGCTCCACGATCATGGCTTGGATGGATGATGAGAGTGAAGGCGAGGCAGAGACGATCGCCTTTCTTGATCGCCGACTCGGTAATGTTGCGCAGTTCGAAACGTTTAAGAAAAAGCTGCGCGGCGACTCTGATCGCCGGTTCAGCGTTTCCCGCTTTCTCGGGCGATTGCGCTATCCTGGCCGCTGACTATCTAGCGCGGCCACAGAGCGCTGGCTTTTCCTTTCCGATATTGATAATCACTCGCAGATAACCATATGAGATGGATGATGCACGTGAATCTCGATGACCTGCCCCTTCGCAAATCTGCCCTTGTCGCGGCGATTAACTGGTCGGCGTTGTCGCCCGCCGATGGCAAGAGGCTGCGTGAATTGGGCTTTAGCGAGGGTGTATCGGTGCAGCCGCTGCACCGGGCTCCGTTCGGCCGCGATCCCATTGCCTGTAAAGTTGGCCGGATGATGATAGCTGTGCGCCGGGCTCATGCCTGCGCCATTGAGGTAGAAGTTCCAGCGACATGACAGGCATTCCGCTGGTTGCGTTGGTCGGCAATCCTAATGCCGGCAAAAGCGCTCTGTTCAACGCGTTGACCGGCGCGCGGCAAAAAATCGGTAACTATCCTGGCGTTACGGTAGAACGGCATACAGGCCGTTTTGCGCTTGCCGATGGACGTCCGATCCAACTGATCGATTTACCCGGGGCCTATAGTCTTGATCCATCAAGTCCAGACGAAGAAGTTACGCGTGATGTGGTGACTGGGGTGCAGGATGGCGAACGCCTGCCCAATGCGCTGATTATCGTAGTCGATGCTGCGAATCTTGATAATCATCTGCGTTTCACGCTTCAATTGATCGCGCTTGGCCTTCCAGTCGTTGTGGCGCTCAATATGGTGGATCTTGCTAGGCGTGACGGGCTTGAAATCGATCCCGAGATTCTTGCGCGTGAACTGGGTGTTCCCGTGATCCCGACCGTCGCGGTCAGGCGGCGGGGCATCGAAGAGCTTAAAGCTGCGATTGATGGCAAGGTAACGGGCGCCAATATCCGCTCGATTGAAGCGGGTCGCGGCGAGGGCGATGAATATGATGCGATGCTCAACACAAAGCGCGCGCGGGATGTTGCGCAGCGCGCTGTTGTCAGCGAGACGCCAACGCGGCGCTTGAACCAAAGCATCGACGCTGTCGCCTTGCACCCACTGTTAGGGCCGCTGCTGCTCGCGGCTCTGCTCTTTGTCATGTTTCAGGCGGTTTTTGCATGGTCGGAAGCCCCCGTTGGCTGGATTGAAGCAGGGCAGGGATGGCTTACTGCTTCTGCTGATGGCCTATTGGCCGAGGGCTATTTCAAATCTTTCGTCATTGACGGTGTGATAAACGGGGTCGGTTCCGTGATCGTGTTCTTGCCGCAGATTTTGATCCTCTTTTTCTTCATTCTGCTGCTTGAAGCTACGGGCTATATGACTAGGGCGGCTTTTCTCATGGATCGACTGATGGCGCGGTTTGGCTTGTCCGGGGCATCCTTCATTCCGCTGTTATCCTCTTTTGCTTGCGCGATCCCCGGCATCATGGCGACGCGCACGATAGCCGATCCGAAGGACCGGCTGACCACAATTCTGATCGCGCCCTTAATGACCTGTTCGGCCCGCTTGCCGGTCTATGCGATTATCATCGCAGCTTTCATTCCCAACAGCAGCATAGGGCCAGGCATCGGTCTTCAGGGTCTCGTCCTATTTTGCCTATATATATCCGGCATCGTTGGCGCGATGGTTGCGGCACTGGTGCTGCGCCGCACAGTGGCCAAGGGCGCGGCAGCCAGCTTCATCATGGAGATGCCCAAATATCAACTGCCTCTGCTGCGCGATCTGGCGCTTGGACTTTGGCAGCGGGCATGGATATTCCTGAAGCGCGCAGGGACGATCATCTTCGTCACCACAATTGCGCTGTGGGCATTGCTCTCTTTTCCGCAGGCACCGGAAGATAGCCCGCTTAGCCAAACCGAATACTCGATCGCCGGGCGCGTTGCCGATGGACTTCATGTCGTTGTCGCCCCCATCGGCTTTAACGAGGAGATTGCGCTGGCCCTCATTCCGGCCATGGCGGCCCGCGAAGTGGCTGTGTCTGCTCTCGCCACCACCTATTCGATTGATGAGAGCGACGAGGAGCAGGCCGAGCAGTCTCTGACTCAGCAGCTGCAAGGCCAATGGAGCCTGCCAACAGCGCTCGCTTTCCTCGCCTGGTTTGTTTTTGCTCCCCAATGTCTGTCTACAATTGCGGTCACGCGGCGCGAGACCAACAGCTGGCGCTGGCCTATTTTCATGCTCACCTATCTGTTTGTGCTTGCCTATGTGGCGGCCGGGATCACTTATTGGACGGCTGTTGGCTTGGGGCTTTGAGTTTGTCAGACGCTTTTTCTGTCAGACACAACCTGACGGTTGAGTGCCGCACCAGCCCGCTCCCCCACCCGGCATTCCCAACATAACCCCATGTTGCGCCCCCGCAGTGCTTGTCGAATCCTCACCCTTTTTCTAAGCCAATATAAAGCATGCGCCGGGGACTCGGCGACTGGAATTCTGGGAGACAAAACATGGCTGGTTCGGTCAACAAGGTAATCCTTATCGGCAATTTGGGGCGTGATCCTGAATCGCGTTCGTTCAACAATGGCGGCAAGGTCTGTAATCTCAGGATTGCGACATCGGAAAACTGGAAAGACAAGCAGACTGGCGAGCGCAAAGAGCGGACCGAATGGCATAGTGTTGCGATCTTTTCCGAAGGGCTGGCCAATGTTGCTGAACGCTATCTGCGCAAGGGCAGTAAGGTCTATATTGAAGGCCAGCTGCGCACTCGCAAATGGCAGGATCAATCAGGCAATGATCGCTATTCCACCGAAGTCGTGATCGACGGCTTCAACGGCAGCATGACAATGCTTGACGGCCGCGATGGCGGAAGTGGCGGAGGCGCTGGAGGCGGCGCAGCTGCGGCTGGTGGTTCGGGTGACAGCTGGGGCGGATCCGGCGGCAATGACGGCGGCGGTCAGTCATCAGGATCGAAGCCTGCAGGCGGCGCATTCGATGATGATCTTGACGATGATGTGCCCTTTTAGGAGCTAGCTTTTGTCCTTGCCAGCAAGGGCGTCACGCAATCCTTTAAGTGCACCGAACGGGCCAGCTTCTTCTTCGCTGATAACTCCAGCTTCCTGCAAAGCCTGACCCGCATTTTCGCTGCGTGGGAACGGGTCGAGCGCTAGCGCCACGGTTTGCGCAGCCGCTTCGCCAAGGTCTATTGCGCCATCCGCATAAGGCATAGTTTCGCACTCATCGGCGCTCAGTTCGATTTCCTCTTCGCGCGGCTGTGCGCTTTCGGGCAGGAAGCGCAGATCAAATTCGGCCTCAACTTTGTTTGCAACCAGATTGCCCGTGACTACGCAGTTTTGCATCACTTTGGCCCGGGCGAATCCTTTGGCATAGATGGTCGGCCCATCGCGCCGGATTTCGGCTTCTGCCGATAGCCCTTCAATGGATTCCAGCTCGAAACGGGCGGCCAGCGCGGTGCATTCTTCGGTATCCGCCTCAACCCTGTGCGATGCCGCGCCAGCTCCGATCGTATCAATCGGAATCAGCCGCGAAAATTCGGGAGTATGGCTCATGCGAGTGCGGGAAGCGTGCCGGCAATGATCGCGTCCGCCGGTTCCTTTTCCAGTGCCTTGGCAAATGCCTCCAGGCGCGAAGTGGTAAAGCCGGCTTCATCTTGCTCGGGCGCTTCGCCGCGATAGAGATTGCGCAGCAAAGCCTCTTCCGCATTCCCGTCCTCGGCAAATCCTTCCCGATACGCCTCCAGCCTTCCGCCGAGCGCGCTCAGCATCTTTCCGATATGTTTGCCCACGACAATGTCGCCAATGCCGAGCTGGCGCAGCTGACCATCCATATCGTCGATGAAGACCTCGGCGAGTAATGCGCTTTGGCTGGCGTAGGTTCGGCCTTCGCCTTCAATGCGGAGTAGGGTGAGTGCCAAAATGGCAGCGATCATGTCGAATCGGCCGTCCTGGGTGTCCGGAACTCCGCCCTGAGCATACCATTGTGCGTCACGCCCGCGCTCAACGATGCCGCGATAGAGCGGTATCAGTGCCTCTCTCGGACGGTTGCGATGAAAAAGCCGGTCTATCAGGGACATTTTGTGCGTATCGCTCCATCGATGCGGCCTTGCTATCCGGGTCGCCTTCCGCATATTGAGCGCCGAGTATCAAGTTGCAATGCTGGCTGTATAGGTATTGCGCGTAAGGAGACTGAAATGCCCCGGAAAATGCGGCACTTGCCGTTGATTGCAAGCGCAACTGCACTTCTCGCAATGAACCTCGTGACAAGTGGTTGCACGCAGATTCGTACACATCAGGGCTATTTTGGTGAGCCGATCCTGGTCGCGTCTGTCCAGCCGGGTGTCGATAACCGCGCGTCAGTGCAGGCAATGTTGGGCCGACCGACCTTCACCAGCCAGTTCACGACCGCCAACGAAACACCGACTTGGTATTATGTTTCGCGGGAGGCTCGCCAGCTTGCCTTTGCCCGTCCGCGTCCCGTCGATCAGACGATATTGGCGGTAAGATTTGCCAGTGATGGTAATGTTGCCGCTGTCGATAGTATCGGTATGGATCAGGTCGCGTCAATCTCTCCCTCTGGCGATGAGACGCCAACGTTGGGCAGCAATCGGGGCTTCTTCTCTGAGCTGTTCGGCAATATCGGCCGGGTCGGCAGTGTCGGCCAAGGCGGCGGCACCGCTGACAATCCGGGCGGTTAATCAGGCACTATTTGTCAGGCTCAACCGTGTGATTGAGCCTGACGATCAACTCAAACCTAACGTGCGATCCCGCCGGCTGCGAGCACGGCGAGTGTGACCAGTTCGCTCGCAGTTGCCGACATCGTCGCGATCTGGACCGGATTGGCCATGCCGACCAGCATCGGCCCGATAACATGATCGCCGCCCAGTTCGCGCAGCAGCTTGGCGCTGAGATTCGCCGATTGCAGGCCCGGCATCACCAGAACATTGGCAGGCTCCGATAAGCGGCTAAACTGATAATTCTTCATCAGCTTCGGATTCAGGGCAACATCGGGTGCCATCTCGCCCTCATATTCGAAGCTGACGCCGCGCTCATCGAGTAGCGCAACAGCATCGCGAATATTCTCCAGCCAGTTGCCGGGAGGGTTACCGAAGGTCGAGTAGGATAGGAAGGCCACGCGCGGTTCATGGCCCATGCGGCGGGCTACAGCTGCCGTCTGTTCAGCAATATCGGCAAGCAGTTCGGGTGATGGGCGCTCATTTACCGTAGTGTCGGCCATGAACACCGTATGGCTCTTTCCTACCAGAACATGAATGCCGAATGGCCGCCTGCCTTCCGCCGGACCAAGCACTTTCAAGACCTGACTGAGTGACTGGTTATACTGGCGGGTGACGCCGGTAATCATCACATCAGCTTCGCCCAGCGCGACAAGCAGTGCGCCGAAGATGTGGCGATCTTGATTGACGAGCCGCTCGCAATCGCGCCGTAAAAAGCCTCGCCGCTGTAGCCGCGCGTAGAGATATTCGACCATTTCGGGGACGAGCTCGGATTTGCGGCTGTTATGATATTCATATTCGTCCGGGTCGCTAACGCCGAGCGCGCGCAGCCGGTCAGGCACATCGTCGCGTCCGACCAATACCGGAATGCCGTAACCACCTTCGCGGAACTGAATGGCGGCGCGCAGCACGACCTCTTCCTCACCCTCGGCGAACAGAACGCGTCGGGGATGCGCGCGGGCCTGATCATAGGCGAGGCTCAACACGGATGTGGTCGGGTTGAGGCGCGATTTCAGCTTATGCCGATACTCATCCATATCAAGGATCGGTAGCCGCGCGACGCCGGTATCCATCGCAGCTTGGGCCACAGCGGCAGGGACGATTTCCATCAATCTGGGATCAAACGGCGCGGGGATGATATAGTCAGGGCCGAAGCTGTGCGATGTACCATAAGCAGCCGCCACTTCTTCGGGGACCTGTTGCCGTGCCAGCGCGGCGATGGCCTCTGCGGCCGCAATCTTCATCTCGTCATTGATTGTCGTGGCGCGAACATCGAGTGCGCCGCGGAAAATGAACGGAAAGCCGAGCACATTATTGACCTGATTCGGATAGTCTGACCGGCCGGTCGCGACGATGGCGTCGGGGCGCGCTTTCTTCGCCTCGGGCGGAGTGATTTCGGGATCGGGATTGGCCATCGCAAAAATGATGGGCTGATCGGCCATCTCCATCACCATTTCTGGCTTTAGCGCACCGCCCGCGGACAGCCCGAGGAAAATGTCTGCACCAGACAGCGCTTCCTCCAACGTGCGGGCGTCGGTGATGGCCGCATGGGCGGATTTCCACTGATCCATCCCTCCCTCGCGCCCCTGATAGATAACGCCCTTGCGATCGCACATGATGACATTGTCGTGCGGCATTCCCATGGCCTTGATCAGTTCTGTGCATGCGATGGCCGCCGCGCCAGCGCCGTTCACCACAATGCGGGCATCCTTGATGTCCCGTCCCGTCAGATGGAGGGCGTTAATCAGGCCGGCGGCCGAAATGATCGCGGTGCCATGCTGATCGTCATGAAAGACCGGAATGTTCATCCGCTCTTTGAGGGTCTGCTCGATAATGAAGCAGGCTGGCGCGCCGATATCTTCCAGATTGATGCCGCCAAAGCTCGGTTCCATGATTTCAACGGCCGAGATGAACTTGTCGACATCCTCGGTGTCGAGCTCGATATCGATCGAATCGACATCGGCGAAGCGTTTGAAGAGAACCGCCTTGCCTTCCATTACCGGTTTGGAGGCGAGCGCCCCCAAATTACCAAGGCCGAGAATGGCTGTGCCGTTGGAGATAACGGCAACGAGATTGCCCTTGGCCGTGTAATCATACGCTTTGGACGGGTCTTCGGCGATGGCTTTGACGGGGACGGCGACACCGGGCGAATAGGCGAGACTTAGGTCGCGCTGCGTTGCCATTGGTTTGGTCGCGACGATTTCGATCTTGCCCGGCCGGTCGTGTGAATGGAAAAGCAGCGCTTCACGCTCAGAAAATTCGACATTGCTGCGGTCGTTCATCACATTCCCCTGGGGATGATATTGTGGATAAGCAGAAGATCCCGCCTATTCGCCTTATTGAGGCATGGCGGCGGCTGCGGCAAGACGCTATCCCTCGATTCGACATGGCAACGAAGGCAAAAAAAACGCGCGCGGCGAAGGCTGGACCGACGCCGATGATGACGCAGTATCTGGCACTCAAGGAAACCGTGCCCGATTGTCTGCTCTTCTATCGGATGGGTGATTTTTTTGAACTGTTCTTTGAGGATGCGAAACTTGCCGCAGCAACGCTTGATATAGCTCTTACGGCGCGCGGCGAGCATGATGGGCAACCCATTCCGATGTGCGGCGTGCCCGCGCACAGCCATGAGGTCTATCTGGCGCGTTTGATCAAGGCGGGCCACCGGGTTGCGCTTGCCGACCAAACGGAAACGCCGGAACAAGCAAAGAAGCGCGCCGGTTCCAAGGCACTGGTCGGCCGTGCGGTCGTTCGGGTTGTTACCGCTGGAACGCTGACCGAGGAAACGCTGCTCGACGCGAAATCGGAAAACTGGCTCGTAGCCATTGCCGAAACTGGCGGCGCGCTTGGCATTGCTGCCGCCGACATCTCGACCGGCAGGTTTGCGCTTTCGGCGGCTGAGCCTCAAATGCTGGATGCCGAACTCGCTCGGCTCTCTGCGGCCGAGCTGATTGTACCGGAGGGCTTTGCCGCCGCGCCGGATCATGCTCAGATTTGCCCCAAAAGTGATTTCAGCAGCATCGATGCAGAAAAACGCCTGAAAGCCGCGTTCGGCGTGGCCACGCTTGACGGCTTTGGTGAATTCCACCGTGCTGAACTTGCCGCTGCCGGCGGGCTGCTCGCCTATCTCGAAACCGCAGGGCAGGGCGCTCTTCCGTTTCTTCAGCCGCCCAGTCGTCACCGGACGAGCGACTATATGCTTATCGACGCGGCGACGCGCGAAAGCCTGGAGCTCACCCAGGCAGTGGGCGGCGGACGCAAGGGCAGTCTGCTCGGCTGCATCGATCAGAGCGTAACCGGGGCGGGAGCAAGATTGCTCGCTGCCGACATTGCTGCGCCGCTGACATCAATCGGCGCGATCGAGACGCGACTTGACCTCGTCCACCTGTTCGAACGCGATGCCGGTCGCCGCGAAAACCTTCGCGCGGCGTTGAAAGCATTGCCTGATCTGGGCCGGGCGCTTGGCCGTCTTGTCGCGGGCCGCGGTACGCCGCGTGATCTTGGCCTGTTGCGCGGCGGGTTGGGGGCGGCGCGCGATCTTCATATTGACCTGACCCGGATCGAAGAGCCGCCCACGCTGCTGATGCAATTACTGCCTCAGTTAACGGGGCATGGCGCGCTCACCGATCACCTGTCCCGCGCGCTAGTGCCTGAGCCGCCGATCGATATGGCCAAGGGCGGCTATATCGCTGAAGGCTATGACGCAGCGCTAGATGATCTGCGGGAGACGGCGGGCGCTGGGCGCAAGGCAATCGCGGCGCTCGAGGCCCGCTATCGCGATACGACAGGCATCGCCAGTCTCAAGGTAAAGCACAACAATGTGCTCGGTTATCATATCGAAGTGCCATCCCGCCATGCCGATCCTCTGATGAATGCAGAGTCCGGTTTCACGCACCGCCAAACACTCGCCGGGGTCGTGCGGTTCAATGCGCCTGACCTTCATGAAGAAGCGCAGCGGGTGATGCAGGCAGGCGCCCATGCGCTGGCGGCGGAAGCGGCGCATCTCGAAGAGCTGATCGAAACAATATTGGCCGACAAGGAACGCATTGCCGCTACGGCCGATGCGCTGGCCCGGCTCGATGTGGCTGCTGCGCTCGCCGAACAAGCTGCCCTTGCCGGCTGGGCGCGTCCCAAGCTTGCAGACCAAGCCTGCTTCCAGATTGAAGGCGGGCGACATCCGGTCGTTGAACGAGCAGTTGACCAGCTTGGCGAGCGGTTTGTGGCAAATGATTGCGGCCTTTCTCCGGAGGAACGGCTTTGGCTCGTCACCGGACCCAACATGGGCGGTAAATCGACATTCCTGCGTCAGAACGCACTGATCGCCGTGCTCGCGCAAGCCGGCAGTTTTGTGCCCGCCGCATCTGCCGAACTCGGTATCGTCGACAAGCTGTTCAGCCGCGTCGGCGCGTCCGACAATCTGGCCCGGGGCCGGTCAACCTTCATGGTCGAAATGGTCGAAACCGCTGCGATCCTGGCTCAGGCTACCGAGAATAGCCTGGTTATACTGGACGAGGTTGGGCGCGGCACATCGACCTATGACGGGCTTGCCATTGCATGGGCGGTTGTTGAGGCGGTCCATGATGTGAACAAATGCCGCTGTCTGTTCGCGACTCATTACCATGAGCTGACCCGGCTCGCGGAGCGCCTCGACGCGCTATCGCTCCATCATGTCCGCGCGCGGGAATGGAAGGGCGATCTGGTTCTGCTTCATGAGCTGGCAGACGGCCCGGCGGACCGGAGCTATGGTCTCGCCGTGGCCAAGCTTGCCGGGCTGCCGAAGGAAACAGTCGCGCGCGCGAAATCGGTATTGGCCAAGCTGGAGGCGGGCCGCGCCTCAACTGGCGGGCTCGCGGCGGGACTCGATGATCTGCCCCTTTTCGCGGCCGATGCCGTGCAGGAAGAAGAGCGCGTCGATCCACTTCGCGAAGCGCTTGAAGCAATCCATGCCGATGATTTGAGCCCCCGTGAGGCGCTCGAACTGATTTATCAGCTCAAACGGCTGGCGGACAGCGGTAACGACGCATAGATTAGGGCGATGGCCAGCACTCCCATTCCCAATCGCCGCGCGATCATTGATCGCCGTGAAGTCGCGGCCAGGCTGCATACGCTGGAGGCTGACGGGACGGCGGCATTGCGCGCTGCGGCGGTTGTCGAGCTCCGAGGCGCAATGGAGAAGGGAAGCGAAGAGATCGCTGGCCGTTTGATTGCCCGGCCTTCGCATGGAACGATTATTACGGAGAGCTATTCCTTTCTCTATGATCAGCTGCTTCGACTTATCTATGATTTCACTGTCCAGCGGCTCTATTCAAACAGCAACCCATCAGACGCCGAACGGCTGAGCCTGATCGCGGTTGGCGGTTATGGGCGCAGCGAACTCGCACCATTTTCGGATCTCGATATTGGTTTTTTGACGCCGTACAAGCAATCTCCCTGGTGCGAGCAGGTGATCGAAACGATCCTCTACACGCTCTGGGATCTGGGGTTAAAAGTTGGCCATTCTAGCCGCTCGCTCGATGATATGGTGCGGATGTCCAAGAGCGACCTGACCATCCGGACAGCCCTGCTCGAAGGGCGATATCTCTGGGGTGACGAAAAGCTGTATGATGAGGCGACCCGTCGTTTCTACGCCGAAGTCGTGGAAGGGACGGCCCGCGACTTTACAGCCGAAAAGCTGGCGGAGCGCGATGCGCGCCACGAGCGGATGGGCGATAGCCGTTATGTCGTCGAGCCCAATATCAAGGATGGCAAAGGCGGTTTGCGCGATCTCCACACATTGTTCTGGATCGGGCGCTACGTGCACAAGGTGCGGGATCTGGGCGAGTTGGTCGAGCACGGCCTGCTTACCGCCGACGAGCTCACCCAGTTCCGCAAAGCGCGGACCTTCCTGCTCGCCGTACGCTGTCATTTGCATTTGATCTCGGGCCGTCCCGAGGAACGGCTGACCTTTGATGTGCAGCCCGAAATTGCCCGGCGGATGAACTATGCCGAGCGTACCGGAAAATCTGCAGTCGAGCGGTTCATGCAGCATTATTTCCTGACCGCGAAGCAAGTGGGCGATCTGACCGGCATCTTCCTCGCGCATCTCGACGAGCAATACGGGCCGCGCGGCCGGCGATTCGCCATGCCGACGCTCCGCCGCAAGCCGCGCAAGCTTAACGGTTTCACGTTGGACCGCGGACGCCTTTCAATCCCTGATGAGAGTTTTTTCGCGGATGATCCGGTCCGGCTGATCGAGATATTTGCGCTGGCTGACAAACATGGGCTGGAGATTCATCCCACTGCGATGCGCAAGGCGGGTCGCGATGAAAAGCTGGCGGCCACCATCCGCAACGATGCCCGCGCCAATGCGCTTTTTCTGAGTGTGTTGACGAGCCCGCGCGACCCGGAATCCGTGCTTCGCTGGATGAATGAAGCCGGTATTTTCGGACGTTTCGTTCCCGATTTCGGCCGGGTCGTCGCGCAGATGCAGTTCGACATGTACCACCATTATACGGTCGACGAACATACGATTCGCGCGATCGGGCTATTGTCCAAGATCGAAAGCGGATTGCTGAAAGACGATCACCCGCTCTCCCATTTGGTGATGGGAAGGCTTGTGTCCCGGCGCGTGCTCTATGTGGCGGTGCTGCTCCATGACATCGCCAAGGGCCGAGGCGGCGATCATTCGCTTCTCGGTGCCGAGGTTGCGAATGAAATCTGCCCGCGCCTGGGATTGGATGCGGGGGAAACGCAGACCGTTGCCTGGCTTGTCCGCTGGCATTTGTTGATGTCGGCAAGCGCCTTCAAACGCGATCTGTCTGATCCCAAAACGATCGAGGATTTTGTTCTCAGGGTCAAAAGCCCTGAGCGGCTGAAATTACTGCTCGTACTCACGGTTGTTGATATCCGCGCGGTCGGCCCCGGCGTTTGGAATGACTGGAAACGGCAGTTGTTGACGGACTTGTTCAATGCTGCGGAAGAGATGCTGCGGCTGGGTCATATGCATCAGGGCCGTAACTCGCAGATCGAAGCGGCCCAGAAATCGCTGTCCGAAACGCTGGGCTGGTCACAGCCGGAGATGGCGCGGCACTTCAAACGGATGCCCAAGGCCTATTGGATCGCAGAAAATGCCGAGACCATCGCCGCCAATGCGCGGCAAATGTCGGCAGCGGAGGGGACGGATGACAAGCTCTCCATATCGATGGAGCCGGACCCCGAGCGCGGCGCGACTCTGGTGACCGTCTATACGGCCGATCATCCGGGACTGTTTTACAGATTGGCGGGCGCCGCCGATATGGCCGGGGCCAATGTCATTGATGCGCGCATATATACGAACCGGGACGGAATGGCCCTCGACAACATCCTTGTTCAGGATCCGTTTGGCGGCACGTTTGACGATCCGAGGCAGCTCGAGCGGCTCGAAACAGCCATTCGCGATGCGCTGGCTAACAAGCACAAGATGAAAGAACGGCTGGAAGCGCGGCCGCTTTCGCGAACCCGCGCGGAAGCGTTCCATATCGAACCGCTCGTGCTGATCGATAACAAGGCGTCGAACCGCTACACGGTCATCGAAGTCAATGCGCTCGACCGGCCCGCGCTCCTTAACAGCCTTACCCATGCGCTGTTCCAGTCCAAGGCCACGATCCGCTCTGCCCATATCGCCACTTATGGCGAACGAGCGGTGGACACTTTCTACCTGACCGACCTGTTCGGCGAAAAGATCATTAATTCCGCGCGCCTAAAGGCGCTTCAGAAGCGCCTCCTCAAAGCGGCCGCCGCCCCAGATGCGGATGAGAAGCAGGCTGCTTAAGCGGCCGGTTCAGGCTGTTGCGGTGGCCGCTGTTTCTTCTCGCGTTGTGTTTCTGGGCTTTCGGGCGGTGCATAGCTGACAAGTATATCGCCCGGCTCGACAATCGGGCGTGCGTCCGTCGAATAGAAGAGCAGGCGACGGTCGCGCTTGAGCACGCAGATCATCAGTGCCTCGGGGTCGAGCTGCAGTTTCAGATCTTCGACGCCGAATTTCTCGGTGATCTTGGTGCGCGTGAAGACCCAGTTGGCATCCTCGCATTTGAGAAGATCATCAATTGTTGGGGCAGAACGCATCAACACCCGGCCACGTGAGTGATAGGGCGCACGATCTTTGTCCGTCCCGATCTGACTGACCGAATCATAGCCCATTTCCGGGCCCAGATCGTCGCAGATCAGGGCATTATAGGCATCGTTGTCGGTTGCTGCGATAAGCTCCTGGAACTGCCCGAGATCGAGATGCTCCTGGGTCACCTCGTCAAGAATATCACCGCGATAAACGTCCAGCTCACGCCGCTTTGCGGCGCGCAGCGCATATTGCGAAGGGTCAGCGATCGTGACGGGAATATCGATTTTCTTGAGCAGTTCACCAAAATCGATTGTCCAGCGATTGGCGCCGACAAGCAAAACGCCATCCGCCGGCCCTTGATCTATACCGAGCCGACTTGCCCACCATTTTGCCGAAAAACCGTGCGCGAAGATCGTTGCGATCACAACGCCGAAGGATAGAGGGATAAGAGCCTCGGCATCTTCCACACCATAGTCGACAAGCCGGATCGCGAAGAGGCCGGTGATGGCAACCGCGACAATTCCGCGCGGTGCAATCCATGCGATGAACAGACGTTCGTTCCAGGGGACGCTCGAAAATAGCAGCGCGACAAGGATTGTCAGTGGGCGCACTACGAACAACAGCAAGATGAGGAAGCCGAAGAAGCGCAGGACGCCCTCAATCGGATCGGGTGAGCTCGTCTGGAAACTGGCAATGACTTCCCAATCCAGGGTTGCCGAAAGGATAATGAAGACGCCGGATATGAGGAGCACCGCAAGATCCTCCTTGAAGCGCCGCAGGGCATGACTGGAGAACATTGGCCGGTTTGCCATGACGACCCCCATGATCGTGACTGTGACCAACCCGGTTTCATGTTGAATGATATCGGCGAGCACGAAGCCGCCGATCACAAGGATTAGCAGCATCGGCGCTTTCAGGTATTCGGGTACATAGCCGCGCGGGAAAAACCATGTGACGCCCCAGCCAAGAGCTGCGCCGAGTAGGGCAGCCACAAAGGTTGATCCGATCACGTCAAAGCTTATCGCGGGGATATTGGTGCCCGCTCCGCCATAGGTGATATAGGCAAAGATAAAGACCGCCAGTAGCGCGCCGATCGGATCGTTGACGATGCCTTCCCATTTCAAAATGTTCGATACACGCGGGCCAACGCGCAGCGTACGCAGCATGGGCCCGATCACGGTAGGACCGGTGACGACCAATATCCCGCCGAACAGGGCGGATACCGGCCAGCTCAATCCCGCGCCGTAATGGGCGGCAAGCGTTCCGAGGAACCAGCCGAGCGGCACGCCGATGACCACTATTCGCATCACGGCCCAGCCGGCCTGGCGCAGCTCCCGGAAATTGAGGCTGAGTCCGCCTTCGAAAAGGATGACCGCCACCGCGAGCTTGATGATGGGCTCCATCAGGGCCCCGAAATCTCTTTCGGGATTTATGAGGCCTCCGCGGAAGAGATCAAGCGGGATCAGAGAGCTAAGCGGCCCGACAATGATGCCCATGATCAACATCAGCGCGATAGCGGGCTTGCCCGTGCGCCATGCAATCCATTGCGCTCCGACACCTGCGATGCCGATGACCGCAATTTTCACCATGAGGGAGTCGAGTGCCATCACCCGTCAATGGCCGGGAAAATCACTCTCTTCAACAGATTGTTGGCGGCATAAAAAAAGAGCCCGCGCCGTTTGACGGGCGCGGGCTCCTTAAGAGAGTCAGATTGCGCGGATTAGAAGCGCGTGCGAACCGTTACGCCGTATGTACGTGGTTCGGCGAGGAAGGCCGAATATATTTGGGTCGATGCCTGGAACGGTGAGTTGAAGGCGACTTGTGAATAATCGGTGTCGAGCAGGTTCTGTGCCCAGATTTCCAGGCTCCAGCTCTCATCGGGACCACGGATGCCGATGCGGCCGTTCACGAGAGCGAAGCTTTCCTGTTCTTTCTGCGGACGCAAATCCGAACCGGTGTTGTAGCCGCTCGTTACGCGCGTATCGACGTAGAAGAGTGCCGACATGCCAGAGTTGCCGATTGGCGGTGTCCAGGCGAACGAACCGGTTACGACCAGATCCGGCGCGTTGGAAAGCGCATCACCAGGCAGCAGGTTGAGAGCGGGATCAAGCGGAGCGCCCTGATCATTGCCGATCAGGTTGTTCTCGTAGCTCGTATCCACATAGGTGACGCCGGCGGTGACATTGACATAGTCTGCAGGAGACAGAGTTGCCTCGATCTCGATGCCCTGCGAGATAACACCTGGCTGAACATCGCTCGGAGCGCAGGTGCCGGTTGCGGCGCTGCCATCGCGATCAGCGCCATTCAGGCTTGTACCGCAGCTGTTGATGTTCTGGACCAGATAGACCGCGCCGTTGAACGTGTTCAGCTGGAAGTTTTCAAACTCCTGACGGAAGGCTGCCGCGCTGACCGTGAAGTTCCGGCCGGTATATTTGACGCCGATTTCAAACGCATCAACGACTTCCGGCTCAAACTGCAACGCTGCCGTGCTGCCGGCAACTGCCGGGTTCAACAGCGGAACATTGAGCGCCGAGCGGTCAAGGTTGAAACCGCCAGCCTTATAACCGTGCGAATAGCTGGCATAGACCAGCAAGTCGTCCGCCGGGCGGTAGGACAGGATCGCCGTGCCGGTGATCTCATCCTCGTCGCGGCTGTCATTGAGAACAAGGCCATTCAGCTCGGAGGTTGAGTTGCCCTGACAGGACAGGCCGATAATGCCGCCGGCGAGAGCCCCGAGCGGGCCGCCGAGGAGCGGCGTGAACAGTGCGCGCTGGACTGGGCAAACCGTATTGTTATTGTTGAACGTTGCGTCGAAGCGTTTGCTTTCATTGGTGTAACGCAGGCCCAATGTCAGATCGAGATTATCAGTAAGGCTGATAATATTGTGCGTGAAAATTGCATAATTTTCGCTGTTCTGCAGATATTCCGATCCATTATCGCCCAGATTGTTGATGGTCGCGAGATTATCGAGACCGGCAACAATCAGCGGTCCGCCTGCGCCGAGCGGTGACATTGCACCGGTTAGCAAGGAGCGGCCACCTGCACTGAGACAGCCCGACTGGGCGGTATCAACAAGGCCGGGATTGATTGCCAGGACAAGCCGGCACGGCGCAAAGGCGCCATATTGACTGCCGAATTTAAGGTTGTCGCGAAGCGTTAGATCTTCGTTGGAGTAGTAGACACCGGCCAACCAATCGAGCGCGCCGTTAAAGGCTTCGCCCTGCAGTCGAAATTCCTGGCTGAAGGTTTCGAACTGGCGGAACTCGTTGGTATCGTCTTCCGCGCGATACAGAATGTCTACCGTGCCATAATCGGTGTCTGACGCTTGCGACGAGTTGTAATAGCGATAGGCGGTGATTGATGTCAGCGTTGCTCCGCCAATATCCCAGTCCGCCTGAAGCGACAGGCCGTAATCTTCGGTGCTGCCGTTATAATTGCGGCCCGGCGTAATCGAAAGTTGGCGCTCATAGACATCGTTCCGGGACGGAATCTGCAGGCCGAGTGCCGTAAGCACAGGGATGATCGGGTTGGTGAGATCAAGCAGGCCGGCATTGGCCGGTGCGAGATCTGTCGTCGCATAAACGGCCGCACAGCAGCTTTCGTCGCGGCTGGTATAATCACCGATTAACCGGAAGGTGAGATCCGGATTTGCTTCCCAGAGGAGCTGCCCACGGAGGAAATAGCGATCGCGATCATTGATCGTGCCGCCATTGGTAACATCATCGTAGAAGCCGTCGCGATTCACATAAACACCGTCAAGGCGATAGGCGAGGCCGCTGTCTCCTATAGGGCCCGTGATGCCGCCGGCGAGGCGGATATGATCGAAATTGCCATAGGTCGCCTCTGCGTTGCCGCCAAAGTCGAATTCCGGTCCGCGGCTAACAATGTTGATCATGCCGGCCGAGGCGTTCCGGCCACCCAGTGTGCCTTGCGGTCCGCGCAGCACTTCGATGCGGTCGATCTCGCCAAGTTCATTGAGGCCAGCACCCGTGCGCGAGCGATATACACCGTCGATGAACACAGCGACCGAGCTTTCAAGGCCTGGGTTATCGCCAACCGTGCCGATGCCGCGGATACGAGCCGAGCCATTGGCTTCCGTACCAGTGGACGAAACGAGCAGCGACGGCGCAAGCTGGTTGAGCTGGCGAATGTCATTGGCGCCTGAATTCTGCAGGCTTTCCGCGTTCACCGCGCTCACGGCGATGGGAACATCCTGCAGTCGCTGTTCGCGGCCCTGCGCGACCACGACAATCACATTGCTGTCAAAGCCTTCATCGGCGGCGGCTGTTTCGGCGTCTTGCGCCATGGCGGGTGAGGCGATCGCCGCAAGTCCGGCGGTTGCTAGCAAAATTGATTTACGCATGGGGGAGCTCCTGTTCGCGATTTTTTTGTTTTTATAGTTGCCCGCTTTCTAGAATTTTCGGCGGGAAACGCCAGAGTTTCCAACAACCCTTGAACGTTAGTCGGGCCCAGTGATGCGTTTGAGCAACACACTCCAAACTGGCTGTTGACGTTCGTTGCCGTTACGGATGCCAGATGGAAACGTGCGAATGGAGAGGAGATTAGGGCCATGGCGGTGACAGGTATGGGCGGGCTGTTTTTTCGGGCGACGGATCCCGATGCGCTTACGCAATGGTACAAGGAGCATTTCGAACTCGGCGGCGGCGATAGCTGGTGGCAACAGGCAGCCGGGCCCACAGTCTTCGCGCCGTTCAAGCAGGACAGCGACTATTTCAGTGCAGACAAGGCCTTTATGATCAATTTTCGAGTCGAAGATCTGACCGGAATGATCGGGAAGCTGGAATCGGCTGGCATCACCGTGACCCGTAAGGACGAATGGGACATGGACGGCAGCTATGGCCATTTTGCGCGAGTCCATGATCCCGAAGGCAATGCTATCGAATTGTGGGAGCCGCCAGCGGAACTTCCCGAGAGCTGATCGCCCTTCGGATTCTCTATACGTCCGGCGCCTGTGCTCCGCCGAGTGTCGGCGGAACGCGTTTTTCGACGGGAGGCGTGGCGGTGCTTGGACGGCGAACGAGCAGGATAGCCACAAAGATCATCGCCATCCCGGCAACATCGATCATTGTCAGGATTTCCGCGAACCAGAGAAATCCCAACAGCCCGGAGAAAAGCGGCTGAATAAGCAGTCCTACGCCGCTGGCCAGCGGCGGAAGGTGCGGCAGCGCGTAAATGATGAGGCCCTGGCCGGCAACCTGACTGCTGAGCGCAAGCAGGAGCAGGGGTGTCCAGTTCTGCGGCCAGAAAGCTCCGCCATCTAGAAGGGCAACCGGCAAGAGGAAAAGCGCGCCTGCCACGGTTGCATAACCGAGGGTCGATAGCGCGGACTGGCCGGCTCGCGCCTTGTTCATCACAATCAGATAGCCGGTGTAGAAGACCGCTGCGAGCAGGCAGAAGAGGTCGCCGCTCAGGTTTGCGGGCGATACCGAGGCTGATTGCACCGACAAAGTCGCGATACCCACCGCCGCCAGCAACAGGGCGAGGGCGGCTAACGGGGTCGGCCAGCGTCTTACGACCAGATATCCCCAGATCGGGAAGAGAAAGGCCGCTGCATTGCCGAGCAAAGTTGAATTGGCCAGCGTCGTGCGTTCAATGCCGAGATGCCAACTTGCCAGATCGGCAGCAAAAAACAGACCGCCCAAGGCCAACCATGCGCTACCCCAACCCGAAGGAAGAGGTGGTATGCGCCCTTCGACCGCCCTCACCAGCAGGAAAAACATGGGTGCGGCGATTGCGAGACGCCAGAATGCGGACTGCACCGCACCGACATCAGCCAAGCGCACAAATAATGGCCCGGCAGAAAGGATGATGCTGCCCAGCAGGAATAGCGGAAAGGCGAAGCGTAGTGCGGCCATGACCGGCGCCCCATGCGCTTTCTGGGCGGCAGTTTCAATCGTTGTCGTTGGCCGCGATTATTTCGGCGCCAGCACCATCAGCATCTGCCGACCTTCCATCTTGGGATGGGCTTCGGTCTTGGCGTTTTCCTTGGTGTCTTCCTGGACTCGGCGCAGAAGATCCATGCCGAGTTCCCGGTGCGAGAGTTCGCGACCGCGGAAGCGCAGCGTAATCTTCACCTTGTCTCCATCCTCGATGAAGCTGTGCACCTTCTTCATCTTCACGTCGTAGTCGTGATCGTCGATGTTCGGACGCATCTTTATCTCTTTGATGTCCTGCGTCTTTTGCGACTTGCGGGCGAGATTGGCTTTTTTCTGGGCTTCATATTTATATTTGCCCACGTCGAGGAATTTCGCGACGGGCGGGTCTGCATTCGGCGAGACCTCAACAAGATCAAGGCCGGCATCGGCGGCCTGTTCGATCGCTTCATTGGTCAGCAATACGCCGAGATTATCGCCATTCTCGTCGATCACACGGACCTTCGGCGATTGAATGAACTGATTGTAACGGGGGCCGTTCATCGGCGGCGCCGCGGGGCGGCGGGTCATAGGGGGACGTATAGCTGAAACTCCTCAAAACATGCACGGCAACTCACCGTGACTCACAATATACGGTGCTTTGCCCGGGAATCAAAGCGACTTGGTGTTCGAGCGACACGAAAGTCGCCGAATTCCTCGAAATCTAGCGCAGATCAGGGGCTCTCGCATCCTCGGAAAGCATAGCGACTACCTCGTCGAGGGTCATCACTTTCTGATGCTCGTCCGAACCCAGCCGGCGGAGTGCAATCGTGCCCTCGTCCGCCTCCCGTTTGCCGACAACCAGCAAGTTGGGAATCTTGACCAAGCTATGTTCGCGGACTTTATAGTTGATCTTTTCGTTGCGGAGATCAGTCTCGACCCGGATGCCAGCCGCTCGCAGCTTTGTGGCAACCGCTTCAGCATAGTCGTCAGCATCGGACACGATTGTCGCCACAACCGCCTGTACCGGCGCAAGCCAGAGCGGCATTTTGCCGGCATGGCTCTCGATCAAGATGCCGATGAAGCGTTCATAGGTCCCGATGATAGCCCGGTGCAGCATGACGGGACGATGCCGCTCGCCATCCTCGGCGACATAGCTCGCGTCGAGGCGTTCAGGCAGAACCGTATCGGTCTGGATCGTTCCGACTTGCCATGTCCGTCCGATGGCGTCGGTAAGGTGGAATTCGAGCTTGGGTGCATAGAAGGCGCCCTCGCCGGGCAATTCTTCCCAGCCATAGTCTTCCGTGTCACGCCCGGCTGCTTTCACTGCGTCGCGCAAGGATTGTTCGGCCCAGTCCCACATTTCATCGCTGCCAAAACGCTGTTCGGGACGAAGCGCCAGCTTGATTTTGTAATCCGGGAATCCGAGATCCTTGTATACGCTGTCGAGCAAGTCGCAGAAGCGCCGTACCTCATCCACCAGCTGGTCTTCCCGGCAGAAAATATGGCCGTCATCCTGCGTCATCTGGCGAACGCGCAGTAATCCGTGCAGCGCGCCGTGCGGCTCGTTGCGGTGACAGCAGCCCATTTCGGCAAGTCGCAAAGGCAAGTCGCGATAGCTTTTGATACCCTGGCGGAAGATCAGGACATGCGCGGGGCAGTTCATCGGCTTGAGCGCCATCATGTCGGCCGTGCCGCTGATGATCGGGGCGTCGTCCTCGCTGCTCGGAATTTCGTCCGGCACAACAAACATGTTCTCGCGGTATTTGCCCCAATGGCCGGACTGCTCCCATTGCCGCGCATCCATCAGCTGCGGCGTTTTGACTTCGTCATAGCCAGCCGCTTCGATCCGGCGGCGCATATAACTCTCCAGCGCCTGCCAGATCACATAGCCTTTGGGGTGCCAGAAGCAGGAGCCCTGGGCCTCAGGCTGGAAATGGAAGAGATCCATCTCCTGCCCCAATTTGCGGTGATCGCGCTTGCCTGCCTCTTCGAGCATATGGAGATGCGCATTCAGCTGTTTCTTGTTGAGCCAACCTGTGCCGTAGATGCGTGAGAGTTGCGGATTGCGCTGGTCGCCGCGCCAATAGGCGCCCGACACTCGCAGCAGTTTGAACGCCTTGGGATCGAGCTTGCCAGTCGACGCCAAATGCGGGCCGCGGCACATGTCCATCCAGTCATCGCCCGACCAATAGACGCTGAGCTCTTCGCCATCAGGAAGCTCTGCCGCCCATTCGGCCTTGAAGCTCTCACCGCCTTTGGACCAGCGCGCGATGAGTTCATCGCGTTCCCACACCTCCCGGCGCAGGGGCTTGTCGGCGGCGATGATCTTGCGCATTTCCTCTTCGATGAGGGGTAGGTCTTCGTCCGTGAAGGGGCGGTCCTTGGGCGCGAAATCATAATAGAAGCCGTCATCGGTCGACGGGCCAAAGGTAATTTGTGTGCCGGGAAACGCTGCCTGTACGGCCTCGGCAAGGACATGGGCATAGTCATGCCGTGCGAGTTCCAGCGCCTCGGCTTCGTCGCGCGAAGTAATCAGCGCAAGTTCCGCATCGCTCTCCAGCGGCAGCATGATATCGCGGACCTCCCCGTCGATTCTTGCCGCCAGCGCAGCCTTGGCGAGGCCCGGTCCGATATCGGCCGCAATATCCGCCGGGGTCGTTCCGGGCGCAACTTCGCGAACCGAACCGTCGGGAAGTGTGATGGATAGCATGTCGGACATAAATAAAGGTGGCCTGATAACGGAAAGCTGCGATTGCCATAAAAGAGGCGTGGCGACTGTCAATGCAAGCTATGAATTGCCTTTGCCGGGAACAACCCTCAGATTGCCGTAATGAGCACTGTAAAACCAGGAGCCTGCCTCGTCATCGGCGCAGGCGCAGACACAGGCGGCGCGATTGCGCATGCTTTCGCCCGGGAAGGCTATCAGGCTTGCCTAGCCCGGCGCCCGCGCAATGCTGACGATCTCGAAAAATTGGCTGAAAGCATCCGGGCAGAAGGCAATATTGCCCATGCGACGCCCGTCGATGCGCGCGATGAAGATGCGATGATCGCACTGGTTGAGCGCATCGAGACCGAGATCGCGCCGATCGAAGTGGCGGTGTTCAATATCGGCGCCAACGTGAACTTCCCGATCACCGAGACGACCGGGCGCGTCTACCGCAAGGTATGGGAGATGGCTGCTTTTTCGGGTTTCCTAATGGGCCGGGAGAATTTGCCGGATGTGGATGCGAAGCGGGACGAGGAGGCGATTCTCTCGCCCGACGCCATCGCCGCCAATTATGTCATGCTCCACAATCAGCCGCGCAGCGCCTGGACGCATGAACTTGATCTCAGGCCCTGGAAGGAAAACTGGTAGTATGACCAAAAGCGTCGATTTCATTTTCGATTTTGCGAGTCCCAACGCCTATTTGGTGCACAGGGTTTTGCCGGGCATAGCAGAGCGCACCGGCGCGACATTCAATTACATTCCCTGCCTTCTCGGCGGGATTTTCAAATCAACGGGCAATCAGGCGCCGATGATCGCCTTTGCGCCGATCCCGAACAAGCTCGCCTATGAGCAAGTGGAGTTCGGGCGGTTCATCGCAAAGCACGGACTGTCCGATTTCGCTTTCAACCCGCATTTCCCGGTCAACACGGTTCTGCTTCAGCGCGGCGCACTGGTGGCCGAGCGCGATGGCCGGTTGATGGACTATATCGAGGCCGGGCTGCACCATATGTGGGAAGCGCCGAAAAAGATGGGCGATCCAGAGGCCTATGCCGCCGCGATGAGTGAATCGGGTTTTGACGGCGCGGCGCTTGTCGAAGGAGCGCAGGACCCGGCGATCAAGCAGAAGCTGATCGACTATACAGCAGCTGCGGTTGAACGCGGCGCTTTTGGCATTCCGACTTTCTACGTTGGCGATGATATGTTCTTCGGCAAGGACCGCCTTGACCAGGTGGAAGAGGCGATTGCCGCACTGGCCGACTAGTTCAGCGACGCACTGGCGAACAGCACACCGAACGCGCGGCACCAGATAACGATGGAGCGGTGATTGCCGCCGAGCGCGTTCGCCGGAATCGTATAACTTTGGTTGCCGTTACTGTTCTGCAAACGGCCAAGATCGACATGATTGGCACGCCGCGCTGCGCGGGCATTCCTGATTTCGGGGGCATCGGTTATCCAGACACGTAGATCCGGCCCGTCGGTCACCGAAAAATTCTCCAGTTGAACGATCATATCGCCATTTGCCTGACGCATGATCCGGGCAGCCCCACTGCCGCGGTGCGATCGGTCAGCGTCTTGGAATTGGCCTGATGCCAGTGTTTCGCCGTCCTGTGTCTGTGCGATTGCGGACGAGAAGGTGAATTGCGGGGCGATGGGCGTGGTGATTGCGGCAAAACCGACAAGTCCAAGAGCAATATGGCTTAGCTTCAGGGAGGAGATCATGAGGAAACCTTTCAATTACACGCCTTTGCTTCACTGCGCGGACGCATTGGGCTTCGCATCGGCGCTCGGGATGGTTACACCCCAGCCGACTCGTCTGATTGTGAAGGGGCACAGCATTGACCGAAATCCGCATTCATGAACGTGCAGGCCAGCCGAGCCTTGCCTATCGTCACCGGGAAGGCATCGGCCCGACCCTAGTATTCCTGCCCGGCTATATGTCGGACATGACCGGGTCCAAGGCGGCTGCAGTGATGGCCTATGCCGAGTCGGAGAACCGCGCCTGTCTGCTGCTCGATTATTCGGGCTGCGGGTCGAGTGAGGGTAGCTTCGAAGAGCAGAAGCTCACCGACTGGCGCGACGATGTCATGGATCTCGTCAATGCGCTGGTCCTCGGGCCGGTCGTGCTGATCGGCTCGTCGATGGGCGGCTGGCTGATGCTGCTCTGTGCGATTGCGCATCCGGAGCGTGTGTCGGCTCTGGTCGGCATTGCCGCTGCGCCCGATTTCACCGATTGGGGCTTTACCCAAGATGAGAAGCTGGTGATCCTGCGCGATGGCCGGCTCGAGCAGCCGTCCGACTATGACGACAGCCCCTATGTAACGAGCCGAAAATTCTTCGAAAGCGGGGAGGCGAGCCGGTTGCTGGGAACCGAGATTGCGATCGATTGTCCCGTGCGGTTGATCCATGGTCAGCAGGACAGCGATGTGCCGTGGGAATATTCGGTGCGGCTCGCCCGTCAATTGCGTTCAGCCGATGTCCATATCACTCTCGTCAAGGACGGCGATCATCGCCTGTCGCGGATCGAAGATATCACGCGGCTATTGGCCCAAATCGAATGGTTGCTCGAAAGCCTGAAAGCGTCCTGAGTTGAATTCACTCCTTATCATCGCCGCCCTGCAATTGGCCCCGCCGGTCATTGATCCAATCCTAATTCCCCCGCGCGAGGAAGATCAGACGGAACGCCAGTCTCCGGCAATGGCTTCGGCCGCGCGCTTACTCAGCTGCATGCGTCTTGCGGCTAGCGATCCCGCTGCAGCGATTGCCGAGGGAGCCCGTTGGGCGGTCACCGATGGCGGGATCGAAGCCGAGCTGTGTCTGGGCGTGGGTTATGAGAATAGCAGTGATTGGGAGGCCGCCGAGCGCGCCTATATGCGCGCGCACGGGCTGGCCGATGTTGCGGACGATACCCGCGCGACAGGTATTCTCGCCAATGCAGGCCGCATGGCCCTGCGGCGCGGCGATCCGTCTGCGGCTCGCGACCGGTTCGGTATCGTGCTCGCCGATCCCGGGCTTTCCGATACGGTGCGCGGCAATGTCCTGATCGAACGCACTCAGGCGCATGTCGCGCTGGAAGATGGCGATGCGGCTCAAGCCGATCTTATTGCTGCTCAGGCGCTGCTTCCCAATGACAGTTCCGTTTGGCTGCTTTCGGCAACATTGGCGCGGCGGCAGGGCGATCTCGATGCGGCTGGCGATTTTATCGATCGGGCGCTGGAGCTTGACCAAAGCGATCCGGCAAACCTGCTGGAGGCGGGCAATATCGCGATTGGCCTCAATGCGTATGATATTGCGCAACAGGCATGGACCCGGGCGGCAACGGCCGATCCCGATGGCCCGTCAGGCCAGGCCGCAACACGCAATCTTGAGCGGCTC
>Ga0209345_10000318_pt1 | contig 62534 bp, 52 predicted proteins | sample Cruoilmetagenom7_FD_187294 | JGI IMG/M metagenome (GOLD analysis project Ga0209345, IMG submission 187294) | Oil polluted marine microbial communities from Coal Oil Point, Santa Barbara, California, USA - Sample 7 (SPAdes) (version 2) | ecosystem: Environmental > Aquatic > Marine > Oil seeps ... | reverse complement strand
CCAAAACTGCCGCCAACCAAATATTCGAACGCGCAATGATCAATTCAGGTCAGGTCTGCGTGGCGATCAAACGCGTCTATGTTCCAGAAGCCATCTATGATGATTTCTGCGTTGCACTTGCCGAGCGCGCCAATCAGGCCATTGTCGGCGATGGAATGGACCCGCAATCACAATTTGGCCCGGTGCAAAACCGTCAGCAGTTTGAACGCATCAAGGCATTAATCGCTGATTCGGCTGCATCGGGAACAATCCTTTCAGGCGGTCTTCCTGCCGAGGACGCGGTTGGTTTCTTCGTGAGGCCGACGATTATCGGCGGCCTTTCTGACGATGCGCGCCTGGTTCAGGAAGAACAATTTGGTCCTGTGCTTCCGGTCTTATCCTATGCAGATCTGGACGATGCAATCGCGCGCGCCAATGCGACCGAGTTTGGCTTGGGTGCATCAGTGTGGACCAATGATTGCGACCGGGGCGAGGAGGTCGCGGCGCGTCTTCTGGCTGGAACGGTGTGGATCAACAAGCATGGCGATCTTTCACCGCTCATCCCCTTCTGCGGCAGCAAGAAGTCCGGTATCGGCACCGACTTTGGCGAGGATGGCCTTAGAGGGTATTGCCAATCCAAAATTGTGAACATTGGCCAATGATGCACCGTTGAAGGCAGATGCGGGCATCTTAGGCTTGAACGCATGATTTGCATCTTTGATATTTAGGTTTTCAAATAGGCTGGGCGGATCACCAAAGGAAAGTTCATTCGTGGTCCTAAGATGATTTGAGAATAGTGGGTTTTCAGCCGAAATTGTTGGCCGGATTTGAAGATTTTGGCGCCGCTGATTTAAGGGGGGATGATCCCAAGTGGATGATCCCAAGTGGATGATCCCAGGGGTCTTTAGGCCGCCCGCTGCGATCCGATGTTCATGCCTTATGCGGAAGGTCCGGTGATTTTGGCGGAATATTACTGCAGCGCTGCGGTTTAGGATTTTTGGCTTGAGAAACAGCGGGCCATTCCCATTTATGGTCCAGACCCTTTGCGGGGGACCATCATGCTTAAGTGTCAGCTGGAGTGTAAATTGCGGCGGGCAAACGGAGATAGTACGGTATGGAACAGGGTGCGATGTTGGCCACCACGCCTGAGCGGGTGGTCATAGTTGGGGGCGGCATTGCAAGCGATGCCTGCGCTGCTGAACTGCGCCAATCTGGCTATGAAGGCCGTATCCAAATGCTGTGCGGGGAACGCTGGCGACCTTACGAGCGTCCGCCGCTTTCGAAGGACGCATTGGTCGATAAGGGGGCGATCGAAGAACAGTTCTTTCTGCACACGCAAAGCTGGTACGAGGAGAACGCAATTGAATTGCGTTTGGGTGTTCGCGTGGCCCGAATTGATGCTGAACACAATACGCTTCAACTGACGACGGGTGAGAAGGTTGAATTTGATCGGTTGCTTCTGGCTACCGGGGGCGAGGTTCGCAAGTTGCAGATCGAGGGGGGCGATGCCCCTAATGTGCATTATTTGCGGACCAAGGATGACGCCTTGTCATTGGCATCCGCGCTTCTGCCCGGATCGAATATCGCGATTATTGGGATGGGCGTGATTGGCGCTGAAATCGCGGCCAGCGCCCGCAAACTTGGCTGCAATGTTATAGCTATCGAGCCTGAAGCCGGCCCGATGGCGCGCGCTTTGGGCTCAAAGCTCAGCGGTTGGCTGGCCAGTGTTCATCACGACCACGGTGTTCAAGCCTCATACGGGGTTTCGGCCGACCGATTGGTGATGGAGGATGGCCTGGTCCGCGCGGTAGAATGCAGCGATGGCACCCTTGTGCGCTGCGATGCGGTTTGCGTGGGCATCGGCATCATCCCCGAAACAGGGCTGGCCAGCGATGCAGGCCTGACTGTCGCGAACGGCATTGTTGTTGATCGCCAGAACAGGACCAGTGCCCCCTTGATATTTGCCGCGGGCGATGTTGCTGAACTGCCTGCGTTTTATGGGGACGGCAGGGTAAGGTATGAAACCTATCAGAATGCTGCTGAACAAGGCGCGACTGCAGCGCGGGCAATGCTGGGCCACGATGCTGACAATACTGGCCCCTCCACATTCTGGACCAACCAATATGATTTAAACATTCAGAGCGTCGGGCAGGTTTCTGATGAATTGTCGATTGTCTGGCGCGGATCGATGGATGATCAGAATTTCGCGGCGTTCTTTCTGGATGGGCAACGCCTGGTTGGCGCAGTTTCGGTCAATCGCGCCAAAGATATGGCTGTTGCCCGCAAGCTGGTCGCAGCTAAGGTAGACGTTAACCCAGAGGATTTGGCATCCGAAGCCTTCCAGCTTCGCAGCATGCTGAAAGCCTTGCGCAAGAATTGATGGCAGCACGGCCTATCAGCCGCTGCCGGTGAAACCTTTCACCTTATTTTACGGAAAAAATGGACTAAAATGATGTCTGATAAATGGATTAATGTTTGCAATATCAGTGATGTGCCGGAGGACGAGCCTTATTGCTTCGCGGTTTCGGCAGAGAAAAAAGTTGCGGTCTATAAAGTAGACGAAGAATTTTTCTGCACCGATGATCTGTGCACCCATGGCAACGCATCATTGAGCGATGGATTTCAGGATGGCGATATTATTGAGTGCCCGTTCCACGGCGGTGCATTCAGCATCCTAACCGGAGAGCCGACAAGCTACCCTTGCATCAAGGCGATACGCACATATCCCGTTAAGATTGAGGGCGATACCATCATGATCGCTTACGATGGCGAATGAGCCAACTGGCAGCAAAATAGGGCGCGCCTAACCCATTGGTTGCGCGCCGGATTGCGGCAAGCCCCACTTTTTGCAGGTTCTGTCTTTTGCGTATGCTCAAGCCCCTGAGGGCGGCCCTATTGAGATGAGAGGGCAGGGTTAGCAAGGCGGCTGAGACATTACAGCAAACCACCGCCAGCGGCCCGCGCCCATGGTTTTGGAAAGCGCTGGCGATCAATCGAATTGCGGAGCGGTATTTGCTGGATTGTCAGGCGGGTTGGCCGCTTCGCCTATGAGGGCTGACGCGGCGGCATGGACGCTTCTTCTTGCGGGGTTGATCCTCACGCTATAAGTTGAGCCACATTATGCCTTTGCGTTCCTGTCATATAATGCCCATCTGGCATCATAGAAAACCGCAGGAAAGAGGCGTCCGCATCATCAGCCTACCATGTAGGCCAGCCCAAAAAGGAGTGTAAACATTAACTTGCTAACACTCAGGCTGTTGGTTTTGGCGGCTGAACACAAGAGCCTGTCGAAGACTGCGCAAATCGCGAATCTGGCGCTAGCCGCGGTGAGCCGCCGCATCATCAACTTTGAAACCGAGCTGGGCATTGCTCTTTTCAAGCGCACGCGATCGGGGGTGGAGCTGACCCCGGCTGGCGAAGTGTGCCTGCAACGCGCAGAGAGAATACTGGGTGAGGCCAACCTGCTCAAATTGGACATGGCCGATTTCCAGAGCGGAATGCGCGGGCGTGTTTCCATTCGGGCAAGTACATCTGCAGTCGCGCAATTCCTTCCCGAAGATTTGGCGGCATTTGAAACACTTCATGCTGGCATCCGTCTGGAAATCCGGGAAGCTTACAGCTCTGACATCGTTGCCGAATTGCGCCTGGGCCAGCTGGATGTTGGTATTATCCTCGAAGGGAGCGAAACCTTTGGGCTGAAAACCTGGCCATACCGCAAGGATCGGCTTGCGGTCGTGGCCCCTGCGGCGTTCCGGCCGGATATTGAGAGCATCCGGTTCGAGGATATTCTGGGCGGCGATATGATCCAGTTGGGGTTCGATACGGCGATGACCAAGCTGCTGGCGGCGCGCGCCAACGAAGTCGGGCGGGCGCTCAGGCTTAGGGTCGCGGTGGACAGCTTCGATACGGTTTGCCGGATGGTTGCGGCTGGGTTTGGCATTGGAATCCTGCCGGAAATTGCTGCAGCATCGCTGGTTCATCAGTTGAATCTTCGGTTGATCAAATTAGATGAACCATGGGCCGAACGCGGAATGCTGATTGCCGTGAAGGAGGATAGGCCGCCCTCCAATCCTGCGCGCGAAGTGATTGATTTCTTGGTCGCCTGCGCCGCCAAGGATGATAATTCTCCCCCCCCTTTCTGAAGGCTGAGGCATGGCCTGAGCTGCGCCCCGGCGGGCAGTTAGCAGGCTTGCCAGATAAGCGGCGCTTCAGCCCTGGTTCAACAAAGCGTGAAACCGGCTCAACAAAATACGAAACAAGGCTTGACCAAATAGTGCTGTTGGTGAGCGGCTTGGTGGCCTAGTCTCCCTCGTAGTGTCACAAATAAGTGGCCATACTGCGTCAAAGTGTCCTGTCGGACGCAGGCGCATTGGGGGAGAGCGGAATTGACGATATTGAGAAAGAGCTTGTTAGCAGCGGCTAGTACCGCGGCATTGATGTTTCCTTTGAGCGCATACGCTCAGGAAGGTTCTGGCGATCAGGAAGAGGCCGCGCAGGGATCTGTATTTGGCGATATCGTCGTTACAGCGACGCGGCGCGAAGAAGGCGCTCAGAAGGTTCCTTTGGCGGTGACTGCTGTCTCGCCGGATACGCTGCTCGTGGCTGGCGCGCCTTCGGTGCGGGAACTGACCAGCGTTGTGCCAGGATATAATGGCGGCCGGAACTTGGGCGCCTTTCAGCCGTTCATCCGCGGTGTCGGTTCCACTGGTGTGACAGTGAGTGACGAGTCGAATGTTTCGACCTACGTGGATGGGATCTATATGCCCTTCGCGCAGTCTGCGAATGTCGACATTGTTGAGATCGACCGCGTCGAGGTGCTGCGCGGCCCACAAGGCACGACCTTTGGCCGTAACGCTACGGGCGGCCTTATCAACATCATTACGCGTGATCCTGAGTTTGATGTGCGCGGACATGTCGATGCCCGGATGGGTGCACTTGTTGGTGCCTCAGAAAACGCAATGATGTATGATTTACGCGGCTACATCACCGGCGGCCTGTCAGATAAGGTTGCTGCAGACATTAGCTTTATGCGCCGCGAAAACGGTGGGTATATCCGTAACTTGGTCGGGTCGGACAATTACGGCGATCTTGCTGTTACCGATGTGCGCTCCAAGCTTATGTTCCTGCCTAGCGAACAGTCGAAGATCGTCCTGATCGGCGAATATTACCAAATGAAAAGTCAGGTCAATGCGCCGCAACCTGTCGATGGTAATACGCTTGGCCGCAGTTATGGCGGTATCGTCGCTACCGAGCCTTGGCAGGCTGCTCTTGATGTTGAGCCGTTGCTCGATGGGGAGAGCTATAATTTCGCTATGCTGACCGAGTTTGAATTGGGCGATGTTACGCTTGAAACAAGCAGTGGCTATCTTCACTCAGTAATGCGCCAGGATACGGATTCGGACTCTTCGAATGTCAATCTGGGCACCTTGCTGACTTCGCCTGTGGGTCGGCATGGTTCGGTCTTCAGCCAGGAAATCCGCTTGCTGTCCAACAGCGAGGGGGCGTTTACGTGGCTGGTTGGCGGCTATGGCTTCTTCCTTAAGAGCAACAATGGCACCACGATCACCAAGGCGACTTACGGGCCTGCTCCTGATTATATGATTACCGGCGAGCGCGTAATCCTTTCCACGTTCCGCAACACTACTACTTCCTATGCAGGGTTTGCGGAAGGTTCGCTTGAACTCTCGCCGGGGCTGTTTGTTACTCTGGGTGGGCGTTATACTACCGAGAAGCGGACCCAGTTGGGTTGGTTGAGCATCAACGGGTTTGAGATCAATCTGCCCAAGGATTCGGCTAGCTTCAATAAGTTCACCTATCGCGGTTCTGTTCGGTACGAAATTTCGCCGACCACGAATATTTATGCGAGTTACGGCAATGGCTTTAAGAGCGGTGTCTATACCGGTTCGGTTACGCCGGTCCTAACCCGTCCAGAAGAAGTTAAGGCGCTGGAAGGCGGCATTAAGTCTGACCTGACGCCGTGGTTGCGCATGAACTTGGCCCTGTTCCACTATAAATACATCGATATGCAGGTGAACGCGCGCGATCCGAATTCTACCTCTTATGTCGTGCAAAATGCCGCTGAGGCGACACTGTACGGCGGAGAGCTGGAGTTCCAACTGGTCCCGAGTGATGATTTCAATCTTCGCGGGTCTGTGGCCTACAATCACGCCCGCTATGATTCATTCCCGGATTCGCGGTCGTACATCCCTTCGCCGCGCGGCGGCAATACTGTCGCAGCGCTCGATGTTTCGGGTAATACGCTGCTTCGCGCTCCTACTTTGACCTTCAATCTTGCGCCGACCGTGGAGCAGGATTTGGCAGGTGGGCGTTTGGCCTTCACCGCGAATGTCTTCCACAGCAGCAGAGTTTATTTCGACTTCCTCAACCTTGTCTCGCAGAAGCCTTATACGCTTGTTGGGGCAGAGATTTCGTGGACCGATCCTGATGAATTGTGGAGGGTCTCGATCTACGGGCAGAACATCTTCAATGAAGCTGTCCTGCAACAATCTCGGGTTGGCGATATCAGCAGTGATGGCATCTATGAGCCGCCTGCACGCTTTGGTGTCGGAATTTCTCGACGTTTTTAAATTTGGGGGCCGGCCCTACGGTTGGGCCGGCCCTATTACACAGGAGTGAAATAATGGAGCGCACCAGGACCGAGCAACCGACTTCGGACCTTGCCGAACGGCTTAAGAAATGGGTCGTGAAGGAAAGTTCTGGCCGAGTCCGGCTCGACCAAGAGGTTTTCACTAACGAGGAACTCTTCGACTTGGAGATGAAATACATCTTCGAGAAGAACTGGGTCTTCCTCGGGCATGAAAGTCAGGTGTCCAAGCCAAGTGATTACATGACGGGCCATGTTGGCCGCGAACCTGTGATTCTGGTTCGGGATCGCTCAGGCGAACTGAAGTGCTTCATAAATGCGTGTACGCACCGCGGTGCGCGACTTTGCCGTCAAAAGACAGGCAATACCAAATTCTTCAAATGTACATTCCATGGCTGGACATTTGGCAATTCGGGCGATTTGCTCGACGTAACTGATGAAGCCGAAGGCGGTTATCCGGACGATTTCGACAAAAGCCTTCTTGGCCTGCACGAAGTCAAGATCGATACTTATGGCGGTTTTGTCTTCGCCAGCCTTTCCGAAGATGTCATGCCGCTGCGTGAATATCTAGGAGACGCAACAAAATTCATCGATCTTGTTGTCCAGCAATCGCCAGACCGCAAGCTTGAGGTGCTGCACGGCACTGTGCGCTATGTTTATCATGGCAATTGGAAGCTCCAGGTTGAAAACGGGGTGGATGGTTATCATGCGCCGGTGGTCCACGGGAACTACATTCAGACCACAAGTCGCCGGGCAACGGGCGATTCTGGATATGATGTTCAGGTTGGTATCGGTGACGGTGCTCGGCCGGTGCTTGGCACCAATCGCCGTTCCACTGGTGGCGGCCCAGGTACTGGCGGCTTCTTCTCTTTTGAACAAGGGCACCAGATTGTCTGGGGTATGGCCGGCGCTCCTGATGCACGCGCGAACAGCGGCATCGTTGAATGGCTGACGGAAACATACGGTGAAGACGCAGCTTGGTGGACCAACAAGACGATCCGCAATTTGATGCTGTTTCCCAATCTGTTCCTGATGGATCAGAATGGCATGCAGATCCGGATTGTTCGGCCGCTATCGGCAGACCAAACCGAGGTGATTTCTTATGCCTTGGCCCCACTGGGTGAGCCTGCCGACGTCCGCGCTCTGCGTATCCGTCAGTTCGAAGATTTCATGAACGCAACTGGCATGGCTACGCCGGACGATCTGGCTGAATTTAACAACTGCCAGATTGGCTATGGCCAGGGCGGCCGCTTCAGCGACATCGCCCGCGGCGCAACCCGTTGGGAAAAGGGTTCGGGCAGCTATGGCAAGAAGTTGGGCATCGACGCGTTGATGAGCAGCGAGGCTGTGGCTGACGAGGGTCTCTATGTGGAACTCCACGAGGAATGGCTCAGGCGAATGGAATCTGCAGTTGAGCAGGAGGCGGAAGAAAAACTGAACGCCGATCGCGCTGCAAATGAGGTGACGGCATGAAGAACGGTCAGGTTGAAGCGTGGGCCAAGGCCCAAATGTTTGTCGGACAGGAAGCTTTCTTGCTGGACGAAAAATTGTGGGACGAGTGGCTTGATCTCTATCTCCCCGATTGCGAATTTTGGTTGCCTGCCTGGGGTGATGATGGTGAATTGACCCAGGATCCGCAGTCGCAGATCTCCATGATCTATTATGCCAATCGCGGCGGGCTTGAGGATCGGGTCTTCCGTATTCGCACCGGCACATCCGCTGCATCGACCCCGCCTTTGCGCACAAACCACCTTTTCTCAGTTCTCAAAGTAGAAGAAGTGGAAGGTGGTTACGAAGTCCGCACGAACTGGTTGACGGAATCGTTCCGTGAAGATCAGTGCCTTAGCTACCGTGGGCAAGCGGTCTACCGGTTGGTGGAGCAAGAAGGGCAGCTGAAGATTGCCAGCAAACGTACCGTCGTATTGGATCCAATCACGGATACAGTACTTGATTTCTACACGATCTGAGGCGGGGGAAACTTTGACCAAAACGGACAAGCCCACCACCGGCGTTGTGATCGGCGATCCCGCCGGTGTTGGCCCCGAAGTCGTGGTCAAGGCGTTAGCGAACGAGGCAATTGCCCAGTCCGCGCGCCATATGTTGATCGGCAGTGCTTCGGTTGTTGAACGGGCGCTTGGTTTTGCTGGGGTGACTGCCACGGTCCAGCGAATCCAGACGCCAGAGGAGCTCGGCGAAGAGCCGGGCGTCCTTTATGTTCTGGATACCGAAGGGCTAGAGGCTACTGCATTTCCGCTTGGTTGCGATTCTGTGGCGGCAGGCCATGCCGTTGCAGCTTGGATGGACACAGCGATCGATCTTGCCGAACGAGGCGTGATCGATTCGCTTGTGTTGGCGCCGATCAGTTCAGGCTCATTCAAGATTGCGGGCGAACGAAGCCGGACAGTCAGCCCGGTTGTGGGCGAAAGTTACCTGATTATTTTCTCAGGTCCCTTGCGGGTCGCCCATCTGACAGACCATGTCCCCCTTGCCAGTGTCAGCGGCTTGATCGAGGCGGAACTGGTGACCAGCGCGCTGGTCGATCTGGACAAGGCGATGCAGGCATGGGGCATGGAGCAACGCCGGATCGGTGTTTCCGGGTTCAACCCTCATGCCAATGGCCCTGAAGACAGAGAAGCCATTGCCCCCGGCGTCGAGAAGGCGCGGTCACTTGGTATCGATGCAAGCGGGCCGCACAGCCCGGATGCAGTGTTCCGCCACGGCGTGGAAGGCAAATATGACATGGTTCTGGCGATGTTCCACGATCAGGGACACATCGCCGTTAAAACATGGGGTTTTTCAGGCAATTGCGTTCTCATACTGGGGCCGCCCTACCTGTTCTTCTCGGTCGCGCATGGCACCGCGTATGATATTGTTGGTACTGGCTTGGCTGACCCATTGATGCTGCAAAGCGCATTGGAAACAGCGGCTCGGCTTTCGCGCGGCCAAGGGCTTCAGGTCGACTGATCAGGCGCTTGTTGGATACGATGATAAAGGAATTCATGTGACCACATTGCCCCAATCGGCCGGATCGCGCGAGCATACCCCGCAGGATATCCGTCCAGCTGGGGAGGGGCCTGCCGATTGGGGTGTTGCCTTCATCTGCACCGCGGGCCTGACGGTCTGCATGATTTACCTCTATTCGCTTGGCCCCCTTATTATTCCGATTTCGGAGGAACTTGGCTGGACGCGGGGGCAGACAAGCGCAGGGTTAACCATGGTCAGCATCATATCTGTGATTGCGGCCCCTTTCGTTGGTTACAATATTGATCGTTTCGGATCCCGGCGCATAGCCATTGCTGGCTGCATACTTTTCTGTTCGGGCATTACCTTGCTGTCACAGGTCGGCAGCCTTTATACTTGGTTTGGCGTCTGGGCGCTGGTTGCAGCAGGTTCAGTCCTGATGAAGCCCACGGTCTGGATGTCTGCCGTTGCGCGGCGTTTCAGCCGCCGCCGCGGGCTTGCCATGGGCGTTGCGCTCAGCGGTACAGGAATTAGCGCGGCGTTGGCGCCGCTCATCGCTGGGATGCTGGAAGAACGGTTTGACTGGCGAACTGCGTTTATGGGTCTTGGAATTGGTTCAGCGTTTCTGTTGCTGCCATTGCTCATTCTGTTCTTCAAAGATCCAGTGGTTAAAAATCAAGGTGACGGTGCTCAGGCAAAAAATGCCCCAGTCACGGGCGTATCGATTGCGGATGGTTTCCAGTCTGCCACCTTTGCCAGACTAGCGATTGCCGGTTTCTGCGTAAATTTCACGGTGATCGGATTGGTTGTTCATTTCGTTCCCCTGCTTACCAGTTACGATTATACGCCTTCCCATGCTGCGAAACTGGCAAGCGTGATTGGCGTGAGTACAATTCTGGCGCGCCTGATCATCGGGACGTTGATCGACCGCTATCCCGCCAATGTGGTTGCAGTGATCGGAATTTCATTGCCGATGGCGGCATGTATCCTTCTGCTTTTCTTTGATGGTTCGCAGGCAATGGCGGTGGTTATCGCGATGTTTATCGGCGCCAGTTTGGGCGCTGAGGTGGACATCATAGCCTATCTTTCCTCGCATCATTTCGGGGCGCGGAATTATGGAACATTGTTTGGAACGATCACCGGCGCAATAAGCCTTGGAATAGGGCTCGGGCCCACGGTCGCGGGGATCACATTTGACTATTTCGAATCGTATCGGCCGATATTCTTTGGGATGTTGCCGCTCATTATATTGGCAGTGTTACTGATTGCCACGCTCGGGCCATATCCCGACCATACAAAGCAAGCCAGCCAGTAAGGCATGGCTGGGATAGGCCAGCGCCTAATTAGAAGAATTCAATTTTGAATAACGAACAAAGGGAAAAGCGTTATGCATGAGAGTATTTGGTCAGACCTCGTAGAGGTAGAGTATAATCAGGGTTACCTGGATGTCGACGGGGTCAAGACCCGTTACTTACGGACGGGTAATGAAGACCTTCCGGCACTTATCTTTTTGCACGGCACCAGCGGCCATGCCGAAGCGTATTCGCGCAACATGGGCGCCCATGGCGAGCATTTCGACACCTACGCGATCGACATGATCGGCCATGGCTGGAGCGATTTTCCAGACATTACTTATGAGATCCCAACCTATGCGGAACACATTTTGCGCACATTGGATGTCTTGGGCCGTGAGAAGGCTCATATTTCGGGCGAATCCCTAGGCGGCTGGGTTGCCACCTATCTGGCTGTTCATCATCCAGACCGGGTTGATAAGGTTGTCCTTAACACAGCCGGCGGCTGGGTTGCCAATCCAGAGGTGATGGCGCGGATCAAGGTCATTTCTAACGCAGCAGCCGATGATCCAAGCTGGGAAACTGTAAAGACCCGGATTGAATTCTTGATGTATGACAAGTCGATGGTTCACGATGATCTTGTCGAATGCAGGCGGCGGATTTTCAATCGCCCCGGTTATTCTGAAGTGACCCGTAAGATTCTTTGTCTGCAGGAAATGGAAATCCGTAAGCGGAACCTGTTCACCAAGGAACAATATGGTTCAATTTCGTCACCATCGATGGTTTTGTGGACGAGCCATGATCCAACGGCAACGGTTGCCCAAGGCAATGAAATTGCCAGCATGATCCCGGGCAGCGAATTCGTTGTTATGGATAAGTGCGGCCATTGGCCTCAGTGGGAAAATCCTGATGAATTCAACCGGATTCATATTGACTTCCTGAAGAGCTAAATCGGAATGAATGTTTGGCGATAGGGCCTGAAACCTTGGTGGGTGCGCGTGACCAGATGGACCGCGCGCACCTTTCAGGAACGGCCCTATCGCCGAGCCATGCCATCTGGCATGGGACCGGGTGCTTGCCAGAATAGCAATGCTGCACCGATGAAATTCTGGAAAAATTGTTAGATAAGGACGAATAATGGCACTGAGCGACGAGACAATCATGGCCTACGGTGACGAGTTGTATGATGCGCTTTTGGCGGGTCGGACAGTGAGCAACCTTCGCGATCGTAACCCCGGGATGGACATTGTTGATGGCTATCGGGTTCAGGAACGGATGATTGCCCGCCGCTTGGCCGCGGGCGACCGGATTGTGGGCAAGAAGATCGGTGTGACCTCGAAAGCGGTTCAGGAAGCGATCGGTGTGTTCGAGCCTGATTTTGGCCAGCTCACCTCTGAAATGTTGGTGGAAGATGACACCACGGTTGATCTTGATACACTCATTCAACCTAAGGCCGAAGGCGAGATTGCTTTTGTTCTAAAGAAGGATCTGGTTGGCCCTGGCATCACAGCCGAGGATGTTTTGGATGCGACGGATTATGTCACGGCCTGCTTCGAGATCGTCGACAGCCGAATTCGCGATTGGGACATCCGCATTCAGGACACCGTTGCTGATAATGCCTCGTGCGGGGTATTCGCACTGGGGCACAAAAGAGTTTCACCGCACGATATCGACCTAGCGGCTGTTGAAATGGTGATCGAACGCAACGGCGAAGTTGTTGCCGATGGGGTTGGTTCTGCAGTTCAGGGATCGCCGCTTAATTCGGTGGCTTGGTTGGCCAACACTCTTGGTGAACTGGGTATGCCGTTTCTGGCGGGCGAGGTGATCTTGTCCGGCGCGCTTGGCGTGATGGTTGAAATTGGCGATGGTGACCGATTGGTTGTACGTATGACTGGCCTAGGCACCTGCTCGCTGCACTTTGCGCGCGGTGGTTGAGTAACAGTTTACGAAATTTCGGGCCTTGCCAGCATTTTGAGCGGGCCCTCTTGGATTAAAAGTTAAGGACTAAGTTTTGCCATGGGAAAGATAAAATGCGCTATCATCGGTCCGGGGAATATCGGGACCGACCTGCTATATAAATTGCTGCGCTCCGATATTTTGGAGCCGGTTTGGATGGTGGGCATCGACCCAACCTCTGAAGGGCTTTCGCGGGCACGCGATCTGGGTCTTAAGACGACTGACGAAGGGGTTGATGGCCTGGTGCCGCATGTCCTTTCTGATGGCGTGCAAATCGCTTTCGATGCGACTTCGGCCTATGTTCACGCAGAAAACAGCCGCAAGCTCAACGAGCTGGGCGTTTTTATGATCGATTTGACACCGGCGGCAATCGGCCCTGCATGTGTGCCTCCGGTTAATCTTGCGGCCCTTGCGGATGCGGCAGTGATGAATGTTAACATGGTCACTTGCGCTGGACAGGCGACGATCCCGATGGTCCACGCGGTCAGTAGCGTTCAGCCTGTCGAATATTCAGAAATCATCGCTACGGTGGCGTCGAAATCGATTGGAATTGGCACACGTAAAAACATCGATGAATTCACCCGCACGACATCGGCCGCGGTTGCAAATGTTGGCGGTGCCAATGCGGGCAAAGCGATCGTTGTGGTCAACCCGGCTGAGCCGCCACTAATGATGCGCGATACGGTTTATTGCGAAACAGTCGGCACACCTGATCAGGCCGCGATCACCAAATCGGTGCATGCGATGATTGCCGAAGTGCAAAAATATGTACCTGGCTACCGGCTAAAGAACGGGCCGACTTTTGATGGACGCAAGGTGGCGATTTTCCTCGAGGTCGAAGGCCTGGGTGATTACCTGCCTAAATATGCTGGGAACCTTGATATCATGACCGCCGCAAGCGCGCGCACAGCGGAAATGTTTGCAAGAGAAATCCTTGACGGCACGCTAGAACTTAAACCCACGACTGGAGCGGCAGCATGTTGACCCTCGAAAACCAAGTCCGCGGCCGCAAGGTCAAGATGCATGATATGTCCCTGCGTGACGGGATGCATTCGATGCGGCACCAGATCACAATCGAACAGATGATCGACATTGCCACCGGGCTGGATGAGGCTGGCGTGCCGCTCATTCAGGTCACGCATGGCGATGGCCTTGGTGGATCGTCGCTCAATTACGGGCGCGGCCTGCATACCGATAAGGAATATATCACTGCCGTTGCATCCCACGTAAAGAATGCGACTGTCTCTGTCCTTCACGTGCCGGGCATTGGTACGCTGGATGAATTGCGGATGGCTGCCGATTGCGGTGCTGGGTGCGTGCATGTGGCAGCGCACTGCACCGAAGCAGATGTCACCGAGCAGCATATCGGTTTGGGCCGCCAATTGGGCCTGGATACGGTTGGCTTTTTGATGATGGCGCATATGACACCTGCAGAAAATATGGTCGAGCAGGGCTTGTTGATGGAAAGTTACGGCGCGCAGACCATCTACTGCGTGGATTCGGCTGGATACATGCTCACAGACGAGGTTGCTGACCGTATTGGGAAGCTGCGTAAGGCTTTGCAGCCTGAGACAGAGATCGGCTTTCACGGCCATCACAACCTTGGCATGGCGGTTGCAAATTCGCTGGCTGCTGTGGCGGCAGGCGCTGACCGGATCGATGGTTCGGCTGCCGGGCTGGGTGCAGGGGCAGGTAATACGCCGCTGGAATTGTTTGCCGCCGTTTCCGAACGTCTTGGGATTGAAACCGGCGTCGATGTTTTCGCGCTGATGGATGTGGCAGAAGACCGGGCTTTGAAAATTATGACCAAGCCGCCTCGGGCGGACCGGGATTCGATCACATTGGGTTATGCCGGTGTCTATTCAACCTTCCTCTATCAGGCTCAGGAGGCAGAGGCGAAGTACGGTCTTTCTGCGCGGGATCTGCTGTTGGAATTGGCCCGCAAGAAAATGATCGGCGGCCAGGAAGACATGATCGAAGATACCGCTCTGTCGATGGCCAAAGAACGCGGACTTGTCCAAGGCTGAGGCTTTCTGCGCGAAGGGGCTGAATAAGGCCGCTGGCAGGAAAGAGCCTGCAGAGCAGGAATGCAAAATATATCGGATAGCCCCCTAGGGGGCTATCCGTTTCTATATAAACACTTGAATTGACGGTATAGTTTTGGTGTCATGCAAAGGGCGCGTGGCCCCGCAATCAAAACGCTGTGTCAATGAAGCCTTATTCAGATGCCCGCGCTAAATACTCACCTTGCCTAAGTTGCAGGCTGGCTCAAGCCATCTTAAGCCGGAGGGCTACTGCGCGCTAATAGGCGCCGCGCGCGTTCAACGACAGGGCGATCAATCATCCGCCCATTATGGGATGTGACGCCTGAAGCGCCATCCTTGTCCCACGCTGCGATAATGGAACGCGCCTCGGCGATTTGCTGGGCATCGGCGGTAAACATCTTGTTGGCAGCAGAAACCTGTTTTGGGTGGATGCACAGCTTGCCATCGATGCCATATTGGCTGGCCGCAAGCAGGGCGGTTTCGATCGCGTCTGCATCATTAAAGATGCTGATCGATAAGGGCATGGCCCATGTCGCGACGCCGTGTCTGGACCCTGCCAGTGCAATCTGACGGCAGGGATAATCAAGCAGTGCCGGAGTGGGCGCCACGCCCATAGACAAGGAAAAATCTTCGCTGCCCAATGCAATTCCGATCAGCCTGTCTTGACGCGCAATGTCGTCCAGCGCGGCCAAGCCGTTGGCATCTTCGATAAGCGCAATAATCCCGATCTGACCTTCATCCAGCCCGGCCTGGCGTTCCATCGTGGCCATGATTTCATGGGCGGCCTCTACCCGCCATCCTGCATCGACCTTTGGCAGCATAATGGCTGTTACACCGGTTCTTATGCAGGCGCGCAGGTCTTCCATCAGGTTCAGCCAGTCGGGATTGACGCGGACGATGATTGTGACGCCATGCGCGCGAAGGCCATCTATCGTATCGGCCAGAGCTGCGCGGGCAAAAGGCTTTCGTTCCTCGCTTACCGCATCTTCCAGATCAAGAATGACTGCATCGGCACCGCGCGTATGAACGCGGGCCAAACGCTCGCTATCATCTGCGCTAACGAATAAGAGGCTGCGCCATGTGACCTTCATGTCCAACTCACCTGCGTTTGCATTGCAATTCCTCTGGTCCGCTCGATAATACATAATTTGCCATCATCATTAGATGTCTGTCGGCCCAAAACAAATGGCTCCTCAGCGAAAACCGGGCCTTGCGCCTGAAAGTTGACGCTGGTTGCGCAGGCCATGGAGTGCTGCATTTCGTCCTGGCCAATCAGGCTATCTGTATCAACAACACTTACGCAAATTCCGTTCCTGCCTTGGGTTTGGTTTGGCAGAGCGATGGGATGCAGATCAGGATCGTTTCAGTGAAACGGCGCAAAATCTGCATCCACTGCCCGCATCAAAAGCTTTTGGGCATGTTGAGCACATGTGTGCCGACATGGCTGAGGATCAGGTTCGTGCTGATCGGGGCTACTTGATACAGCCGGGTTTCGCGAAACTTGCGTTCAATGTCATATTCCTCGGCAAAGCCGAAACCGCCAAAGGTTTGAATACATTGGTCAGCTGCATACCAACTGGCCTCTGATGCCAGCATTTTGGCCATATTCGCTTCGGTGCCGCATGGCTGGCCATCATCGAACATCGTGGCTGCCTTGTGCACCATTTCTGCGGCCGCTGTGATCTGCACATGGGCGCGGGCGATCGGGAACTGGACCGCCTGATTGGTTGCGATAGCCTGGCCAAAGACACTGCGTTCTGTCGCATATGCGCTTGCACGGTCGATAAAGAACCGGCCATCGCCGATGCATTCCGATGCGATCAAAATGCGTTCAGCATTCATGCCGTCTAATATGTAACGAAAGCCCTTGCCTTCTTCCCCAACCAGACAGCTGGCGGGAACAACAAGGTCGTCAAAGAACAGCTCTGTGGTCGCATGGTTCAACATTGTGCGTATCGGGCGGATGGTGAGACCATTGCCAATTGCTTTGCGCATGTCGATCAGCAGAACGCTGATGCCGTCGGATGGTTTGACGCATTCCTCGCGCGGCGTGGTCCTGACAAGCAGGACCATCAGGTCGCTATGTTCCGCCCGGCTGATCCAGATTTTCTGGCCATTGATGACAAAATTGTCGCCCTCTCTGCGTGCAAATGTGCGGATGCGCGTGGTGTCTGTGCCGCTGGTTGGTTCGGTCACGCCAAATGCTTGCAAGCGGATTTCACCGCTTGCGATCTTTGGCAGATATTCAGCTTTCTGCTCCGGCGTTCCGTGTTTCAGGACCGTGCCCATCGTATACATCTGTGCATGGCAGGCGCCGCCATTGCAGCCGGAACGGTGAATTTCCTCAAGGATCGCTGTTGCAGCACCAAGGCCCAATCCAGAGCCGCCAAATTCCTCTGGGATCAGGACTGACAGAAACCCTTCCCGGGTCAATGTTTGTACAAATTCTGTGGGATAGGCCCGATCACGATCGAGGGCCTGCCAATAGGAACCAGGAAAATTGGCGCATAGCTTGCGAACAGACTCGCGGATTTCTGGGTACGATTGGCCTTTAATCTCGATCATAATTGCTCCAATTCAGGGGGGTGTTTTGCATGTCAGTTCTATGGATCGCAGGGGGGCGATTCGTTTGATCACCGTGTAAATTATTCGCGCGATATGTCGACACGCTGCGTGCCCCGCCTCAGATGATTTGATGCATCCGGCAGCCGAAGCTGGCAGGCGCTTAGGCCAACCATTGTTCTGTTTTTGTTGGCGCCTGACACCATTTTGATGCGCGCCAATGGGCCGCCTCATCACCCAAGGTTTCGGTGCCTGCGCATCAAAAGCGGGTAAGAAGGCAAAGCGGGTATGATGGGTTCGCTGCAACTTTGGGAATATCTAGAACGGTTTCTTGTCCAGCTTCCTGGCCCATGCGGTGAAAAGTGTGATTAAGAACGGGACCAGCAGGAACGACAGGGCGACCTTGGCAAGCATTTGGCCCACAAGCAGCGAGCCGATCGCAAATTCGCCATAAAAGGCGAGGGTGACGAAGATTAACGTGTCGATCGCCTGGCTGAGAGCAGACGCAATCGCGCCTCTGACCATCAGGCCAATGCCGCTATTGCCGCCAATTTTACCGCGCAGCCGTTCGAAAATCCAGATATTGAGCAGCAAGGACACCCCATAGGCCACCGGCCCTGCGGCCATGATCCGCGGTGTTTGCGAAAGAACTTTCTTGAATGCGTCGATGTTTTCAGGCGGCATATTGGCCGATGGCGGCAACATTAAAACCAGCAGCACCAGCAGGGCCGATCCAGCCAGCGGCAGAAAACCCCAAAACACCATGCGGTTGGCAATGGCCTGTCCATGCAATTGGGCCACCGTGCTTGATAAAACCACAAGCATTAGAAAGGCAAAGATGCCCGATTCCACAGCCAGCGGGCCCAGCGCGATTTGTTTAAAGCCAAGCACCCCTGCGATCACGGTCATTCCGCCGTAAATCAGCGCAAAGACGAATAATGAACGGGGGAAGGCTGGCGCATTCGCTGTTTGGGGATCAATCATCAATCAATGCCTATTGTCTTGCGCCCTAAAAGGGAAGCTTCGGCGCTGGCTCTAGTTAGGAGGAGGCAATTGGTGATGGCCCAGTGGTGATGGCCCAGTTGGTGAGGCCCCAGTTGGTGATGGCGCAATCGCGCTGTTTGACCTGCGGGTTACAAGAGGCGAAGAGTGGGCCTTGTTTGCGATGCCTTGAAAGTTGTCATGCCCCCATTTCTCACCAGCCTTATTGGTATTGCCGCAATCCTTTTGCTTGCCTACCTGCTCAGCACGGGCAAACGGCGGATCAAATTGCGGGTTGTAAGCGCCGCCTTCGGGCTACAAATGCTGATGGCATTTCTGGTTCTCAGCACGCCGTGGGGCCGCATGGCAATTCGGGGCATGTCTGATGGGGTCGCCGCCCTTCTTTCCTATGCTGGGGCAGGCACTGCTTTCTTGTTCGGGGCGGATAACCCGCTTCAGAATACCTTCGCGCTTGGTGCTTTGCCGGTGATCGTGTTTTTCGCCTCTCTCGTCGCAATCCTTTACCATCTGGGCATTATGCAGCGCGTTGTGCGCTGGGTTGGCGGGGCGCTGGGCTGGGTGACAGGGATCAGCAAGGTTGAAGCCTTGGGCGCAGCGTCCAACATATTCGTTGGGCAATCGGAAAGCCCGCTAGTGGTGCGGCCCTATTTGGCGGCATTAACCCCATCGCGCCTGTTTACATTGATGAGCGTGGGCATGGCGGGTGTGGCTGGCACGATACTGGCGGCATATGCCGGATTGCTGGGGCCAGAATATCTGCCATTTTTATTAGCAGCCGCTTTCATGTCTGCGCCCGGCGGCATTTTGATGGCCAAAATCATCATGCCTGATGATGGTGATGATGCCGCCGCGGCGAATGGTGACAAGGCGGATCAGATCGAAATCGCTGAAACTTTCGAAGCAGGCCAAAAACCGGCCAATGTATTTGAAGCGGCCGCCCAAGGCGCGCAGACCGGTGTGAAACTGGCGGTTGCTGTGGGCGCAATGGTGCTGGCATTTGTGGCATTGGTTGCGCTTGCTAATGGGCTGCTGGGCGGATTGGGCGATTTTGCTGTTTATAAGGCTGCAGATTGGGGCGTGCCTTTCTCCGCGCCCGTGGCCGATTGGTTATCGAGCATCAGTTTTCAGAAATTGCTGGGCTATGTGTTTGCTCCTTTCATGTTCCTGATCGGCGTTCCGTGGCACGAGGCGGGCGCTGCGGGCGGGTTGTTCGGCACCAAAATTGTGTTGAATGAATTCGTCGCTTTCATTGAATTGGGCGGGTTGGGCCCGGATGTGTTGAGCCAGCGTAGCCGCGCGATTGTTACCTTTGCGCTTTGCGGATTTGCCAATTTCAGTTCTATTGCGATCCAGATGGCCGTTACGGGCGGGCTGGCGCCTAACCAGCGGCCAGTCATTGCACGGTTGGGCCTGCGGGCGCTGGCGGCGGGTTCTTTGGCCAATTTGATGAGCGCGGCGCTGGCCGGGCTTTTCTTGCCCTATTGATTTATCGTTACCCTCATAGAAGGTTTTACATGACTGACATTGCTTGTGTGTCCCTTGCTCGCCCGCTTGTTGATGTGGCGGATGAACTGGGCCGCAGTTTTTCCGAATTCGGTTTTGCGGTGGTGCGCGATCATGGCATTCCGGCCGATCTGATTGCCCGTGCAGAAGCCTTGTCGAAGGAATTCTTTGCGCTGCCTGAAACGGTAAAGCGCGCCTATCAGATTGACGGGGGCGGCGGCGCGCGCGGATATACCCCTTTCGGCACGGAGAAAGCGAAAGGCGCAAAGGTCCACGATCTGAAGGAATTCTGGCACATCGGGCGTGATTTGGCCCCGGGGCACCCATTATCAGAATTCATGGCGCCCAACATTTGGCCATCACAAATTGACGGGTTTCGCGAAACATTCGAGGCGCTTTATGCCGGCTTTGAAAAGGCAGGCGATACGATTTTACGCGCCACTGCCCTGCATCTTGGCCTGGCGGAGGATTTCTTTGTTCCCACCATCGAAGATGGCAATTCGGTTATGCGTTTGCTGCATTACCCACCGATCAAAGGGGCAGAGGCGCAAGGCGCGATCCGCGCTGCCGCGCATGGCGACATTAATACGATCACTTTGCTGCTGGGGGCAGAGGAAGCAGGGTTGGAATTGCTGACCCGCAAGGGCGAATGGCTGGCAGTGCGGCCCCCCGAAGGTGCCTTGGCGGTCAATATTGGCGATATGCTGGACCGGCTGACGAATGGAAAATTGCGTTCAACCACCCACCGAGTGGTCAACCCGATGGGGGAAGCCACGCACCGGGCGCGCTTTTCGATGCCGTTCTTCCTGCATTTTAGGCCTGACTATATGATTGAAACCTTGCCCGGCTGCATCGATCCTGATGCGCCAGATGATCATCCAGAAGCCATTTCAAGCCACGATTACCTGCTTCAGCGGCTGCGAGAGATCAATTTGACCTAATCTGGCGGACATGTCTTTCGCTGCTCTTTCCCAGCCCCTTGTTGCAATGTTAAGATGGGCCAGCATGAGCGTAAATGATGCGAAGGAATTGGGGCAATAGACATGGTCCAAGGCAGCAAATTTTCGGCCGCTTCACATAGGATGAAGCCAGGCACGCTGGTGTTGATCGGTCTATTTCATGTTCTGGCAATTTATGGTCTGGCCAAAGCGTTCGCCCCGGACATAACCAGCTATGCTGAACGCACGGTGCTGGCGGCCTTTACGGTAACTGTCACTGCGCCGGATGAACCTGCGCCAGAGGCCAAGCAGGAGGAAGGCGGGGCAGCCGATCCGGGCAAGAAGGCTGTTCCGCGCCCGGTTGCTGCACCGCCCCCGAAACTTGCGCTGAATAAAGACCGGCCTGCGCCGCGGGCATCCTCCACCGGTACAAAGACCGCATCGGGCGCGAAGGATGAAGGGGATGGGACTGGCGCTACTGGTTCTGGTTTTGGTACTGGCAGCGGACATGAAGGCGGTGGGCAAGGCGGCGTGTTTATGACCAAGCCTGTGCATATTTCAGGCGGGATCGACAATGCCCGTGATTATCCTGTGCCGCCGGGCGGGCGCCAGGCAAGGCGGGGAAACGAAGTGATCGTGAAGGTTACGGTTGGGATCAACGGCCGGGCAACCAAATGCGGCGTCTACAAGCCCAGCCGGGATGCTGAAGCAGATCAAATCACTTGCCAGCTGGTGATGGAACGGCTGGGGTTCAAACCGGCCATGGATGCCAGGGGCAATCCGGTGCCTGCACCATTTTACTGGCGGCAACGCTGGTTCTGATGGCACAGGCGCGATAAAGCTGCCCAATCATGGCCCAATAGGGTAACCAATTTGCAAAGCGTTTAGCTTAGCTGCCTGTGCAGGTTTGAAGTGAAGGACGGTGCGAGGCATGATACATCCGATTATCCTGTGCGGCGGCAGCGGAACGCGCCTGTGGCCGCGCAGCCGGGCTGCCGCGCCTAAGCCTTTCATCCCCTTGGTGGGCGATAATACTTTGTTTCAAGCGACCTTGGCGCGCTGCCAGAACCGGGAAATTTTTGCCGCGCCAATGGTGGTAGCTGGGCAAAGCCATTTGGATCATGTGATCGCGCAATCGGCCAGCTTGCCAGACATCCAGATTATTGTTGAACCCACCGCGAAAAACACTGCACCGGCGATTGCATTGGCCGCCTGCCGCCTGCCTGCAGATGCGATTATGCTGGTGTGCCCTAGTGACCATTATATTGCTGATCAGGCAGCCTTTGTGCGCGCTGCGCAGGCCGCATCAAAGCTGGCGGGCGATGATTGGTTGGTTGGTTTTGGCATAGAACCAGACCGGCCGGAAACCGGATATGGTTACATATTGCAGGGCGAGGAAATAGCAGGGGGCTACCGGATCGACCGTTACGTTGAAAAGCCGGATCAGACCCGCGCAGAGGCGTTTTTGGAGGAGGGATGCTATAGCTGGAACGGCGGCATATTCGCGTTTCGTGCAGGCGCATTCCTGCGCGAACTGGCGCTCCACCGGCCTGATATGGCCAATGCCGTCCAACAATCGGTGGCCCAGGGAACGAAAGACGGGCCAATTTTCCATCCAGAGCCGCAGCAATTTGGTAAAATCGATGGCGAATCTGTGGATTATGCCGTGATGGAAAATACCCGCCACGCAGCGATGGTGCCGGCAAAGATGGGGTGGTCTGACATTGGCAATTGGCAAGCCTTGCGTGATGCACGGCCTAGCGACGAGCGTGGCAATGCGATTTTTGGCCGCGGCGAAATGATCGATTGCACCAATGTAATGGTCGATAGTGACGGGCCGCGCGTATCGGTGGTTGGCCTTGATGATGTGATGGTTGTGGTTGATGGGGATGAAATATTGGTGGTTTCTGCATCCGGCGCGCAGAAGGTGGGCACACTAACTGGCGCCAAGTCGGGATGATTAAACCGGCACAGCTTCGAACACGGATGGTAGAAAAAATCTGGGGCCGGGCCGATTTGCCTGCGCCCTTTGCAGCGCGCGCATCTGGGGAGAAGGCAGGGGCGCTGATCGGTGAAATCTGGTTCGAGCCGCCGCGTGAATTTGATAGGCTGCTGGTCAAATATTTGTTCACAAATGAAAAACTGTCAGTGCAGGTCCACCCATCTGATGCGCAGGCGCAGGATGGTGAACACGGCAAGGAGGAATGCTGGCTAGTGCTTGATGCTGTCCCCGGCGCGCAGCTGGGGATCGGTTTCAAGCAGGATATTGCCCCGCCAGCCATCGCCGCGGCCGCATTGGATGGATCGATAGAGGATTTGCTGGATTGGCACACGGTAAAGGCGGGTGATTTCTTCTACCTGCCAGCCGGGACGGTGCATGCGATCGGGCCGGGCTTAAGCCTGATTGAAATTCAGCAGAATAGCGACACCACTTTCCGCCTGTTTGATTATGGCCGCCCGCGCGATTTGCATTTGGAGCGGGGCGTGGCGGTTGCCAATGGCGGGCCGCATGATCCGGCGCTGCGCCGCTCGCTTGGTGTGAATGGCAATGCACAATTGGCCGAAGGGCCGCATTTCAGGGCTGATCGGATTGCCGGAAAACCAGCCGATGATGTGGCGGCCCGATATAGCGGGCCTGCCCTGATCATGCCGCTGGAAGGGGTGGTTAATATTGGCGCGATACGGATCGAAGCGGGGGAGTGCGGCCTGGCGCAAACGCTGTCTGCGGCTGATTTCGCCGAAGCGGTGAGCACTGTGGTGGCGCAGCCGGTGGTTTGATTAATGGGCGGGGCCAAGGCCCATTATTTGCCAAATGCCCGATTGGGCTGGTTGGCCTGATATTCTTAAGCTTTATCGCGCCCCTAATCCTTGGAAATCAGTTTTTGGCCTTGTTTCTGGATTGCCCCGGCAATCATCGGTTCGATAAAGGCAAGAGCGCCCGGCAAGGCGATTTCGAAGACCAATTGGTTTTCTTCAATATCGACAACGCCGTGCAAATCTTGCCCCATTGCGCGCACCGTCATGTTCATCTGGTTTTCGCTTGGCCAGCTGGTGGCCACTTCGGCCATGCCGCCGGGAATGTGTTCGGCAATTTCATGACTGCGAGATTTAAGCCGGCCGCGCACGATGTCACGCGAAGTGTCGAATGGTACGGCAACGCGCATTGTCTTAATCCTTGGCCTGATCGGGGGTTTGGCCGGCCAGTGGGCCGGGCGTTTCGCCATATTTATAATCGAGATAACGGTGTTTGATCGCTAAATCATCAAGCGGGCCATCTGCCAATTGGCGGGTTATATTATTGATTTCTTTGCTGATATTGCCAAGGCCTTGGGCCAATTGTTCATCCGGCGTTGCCCCGGCTCGTTTCTCGCCGCGCAATTGGGGCGGAACCTTGCGGTAGGAATCGACCATTTCGGGCAAATGTTCGCCAACCAGTTTGCGTATATCGCGCGCAGCAGGATGTTCTGGATCAACATTTTGTAATTGCAGCCCAAGCGCGTCGAGCTGCACACCGATGGTATCGACCAATGTGACCGCGGGCGGGGGCAGGGCCGGGCGCTGGGCTTCCAGCCACAATTCGGTTCGGGCGACCATTTGGGATGCATCACCCGTGGTCAAATCTGCGCGCCGGGGCACTTTCATCCGGGGGAACACGGCAAAGACTGAAACCGCTGCCACGACTGCTAGGAAGGTGACCATGATCCCGAGAAATCCGATCCCATCGATGATCAGGCCTGCGGCCATCGCGGCGATCACTATGGCCCCGATTGAGAATGTGATCCGGTTGATCTTGCGCATGAAATGCTGTGTTTTTAAGTCTGCGGACCCCTTGCCAATAGAGGCGCGGCGGTGCCTGCCGCCGCCGCGATTGTCAGCCAGAAGCCGCTGTCCATCGTTTAGCAATCTGTCGCTGTCTTTGGTGGTGTCGTTCATCGAGTTTTCCTGCCCATCAACCTTCAAGGCTCAGCAGCGGGGATTCGAGCACCTGATTGCTTGCCTGTGCTTGGCCTTCGGCGCGTGCGATATAGCCTTTTGATTTCTCTACTTCATCCGACAGGACATTGACGGTTTGCTTCATCGAAGTCAGCGCCTCCAGCTTGAACCGGTCCACTTCGTCCATCGTGTCATAAATATTTTGGAACGCGCGTTGCAGCGTTTCAAGCGGGATGGTTGAACTGGCGGCTTGCTGATGGATCTGGCCGGTCTGATCGCGCAGCATGGTGCTGGTCGAATCGATAATTCCGGCGGTGGTTTCGTTCAAGGCAGTAATCTGGCCCAGCACCAGCCGCTGGTTGGTCATCGCCTCGGCCACGGTGACGGCGGTGCGCAGCGCGCCCACCGTTGTGGTGCTGGCACGGTCAACGCCTTTGACCAGTTCGACATTGTTTTTCTTGACCAGATCAAGCGCGAGATAGCCTTGCACGCTGACGGCCATCTGGGTCAGCAGATCCTGTGTGCGCTGGCGGACATAAAAAAGGGCCGTTTCGCGCACCGCCTTGGCCTTGGCAGGATCAGCCGTGTCGAGCTCTGCCGCCTTAATTTCCAGCTTTCCATCGAGCGTTTTGGAGATGTGGATCATCTGTTCCAGATTGCCCATTGCTTCCCATAATTTCTGGCGTTCCACATCGATCGCGGCATTGTCCATGATTAGCTCGTCCTTGCCCGAGGACAGATTGCCCAGGACCGACTGGATATGCGTTTGCGCGCTTTGGTAGCTGCGGAAATAATTATTCAGCTTGTTGCCGAAGGGAATGATGCCAAGGAATTTGCGTGGTCCGGATAATTTGCCCCGCTTGCCCGGATCAAGGTCTTCGACCACGCGGCGCAATTCGGCCAGATCAGCGCCCACGCCTTCATCCTTGTCCATCGCCCTGAGCGGGCGATCAAGGAAACGATTGGACATGCCAGCGGCCGCCACAATTTCTGTGCGGCCCATATTGGTCAATTGATCAACCTTCTGGCCAAACTCGGGTGAATTTGCATCCTGAGCGATCAGATCGGCAATAAAGGAATCGACCTTGGCAGCCAGTTTTGTTTGAATTTCATCTGATACTGGAACCAGGCCTGCGGCCATTTCAGGGGCGATTGACGGGACCGGGGAAGGCGCGGTCAATTCAAGATCGATTGCTGTTGCGGTCTTGGGTTCGGTCATGGAAAGCTGCCGGTTCCTTTGTGCCTGCGAATATGCAGGCTGGGTTGATCTGAACTACTGTATTAAGGGTATAAGACACGAAGTTCAAGATTTGTGCATCATGGCACATGCTTCGTCCAGCTTTCATCCAACCTGTAATGGGTGAATAGGCCGGCAAGACATGAAGCCGGACTGCGGGCCCCAATGCTGGGTGCAGAATGATTTGGGCGTCTGGCTTCTAAAGTGGGGCCTGCGCGCTATCTGTTTGGGATAGGCGGGGCAGGCACCCATGCAGGCACCATGGCATCCACCCGCCGGCTTCACGCAGCGACGGGCAGTTCCAGCGGCTGTATTTCACCATCAAGGTAAAGCCGTTTGGCCTTGGCGCGGCTTAATTTTCCGCTGCTGGTGCGCGGCAGGCTGCGCGGCGGGACCAATTCTACCACGCAATTCATGCCTGTGATCGAACGGACCTTGTCGCGGATTTGTTCATGCAGTTTGACCCGTTGTTCAGGGTCCGACACGCGGCAATGGACCAATACGGCGGGCGTTTCCTCGCCATTTTCAGTCTCCACACTGAAGGCTGCAATGTCGCCATGATTGAAGCCGGGCAATTGTTCGACCGCCCATTCAATGTCCTGGGGCCAATGGTTCTTGCCATTGATGATGATCATGTCTTTGGCGCGCCCGACAATGAACAGATAGCCGCCGGCCATATAACCCATGTCGCCAGTATCCAGCCAGCCATCGACCAGACATTCTTCGGTTGCCTGCGTGTCGCGGAAATAGGAATGCATTACGCTGGTCCCGCGGCACCAGACCTTGCCGATTTGATGGTCGGCCTTAGCGGCATTTTTGGGGCCGCGAATTTCAACTTCCATGCCCGGGATCGGTTTGCCGCAATTAACAATCGCGCGGTAACGGGCAGGGCGCGACAGATCGCGCGGGGTGCCCGACAGCTTTTCTTCTTCGACCAGCTCCACCTTAATCCCCTCACGAGGGGGCATCACGGTGACGGCCAAGGTTGCTTCTGCCAGGCCATAACTGGGGGTGAATGCATTGGCTTTGAAACCTGCTTCGGAAAATGCATTGACGAATTGCTGCATCACATCGGGCCGGATCATGTCTGCGCCATTGCCTGCGGTGCGCCAGCGCGAAAGATCGAACCGGCCTGAAACATGGCTTTGGCTGGAAATGCGCCGGGCGCAAATATCGTAACCAAAGGTTGGCGAATAAGACAGCGTGGTGCCCTGATTGCGGCTGATCAGATCGAGCCATGCCAGCGGGCGGCGCGCGAAATGTTCGGTTTTTAGATAATCGCCGGACACTTGATTTGAAACCAGCGAGAGGAAACAGCCGACCAGACCCATATCATGATACCATGGCAGCCAGCTAACCACCCGGTCATCGGGCCCGATATCCATCGAGATTGCATGACCGGCCAGATTATCAAGCAGCGCGCGGTGGGTTACAGCAACGCCTGTTGGAAAACGGGTCGAACCGCTGGAATATTGCAAGTAGCAAATATCTTCCGGGCCAGGCGGGCTTAGTTCGCATTCAGGCGCATCAAGCTGGGCAAAGCTGGCCCAGTCCATCCCTTCGCAGCCTTGCCGCGCAGCGGCCGCAGCGCCCATTTCAGCGATTTCGGCGGGATAGAGCAGGATCTTGGGGTCAGAACTGCCCAGCTGGACGGAGAGTTGATCGATATATCCTTCTTTGCCGCCAAATCCGGTTGGCAGCGGCAAGGGCACGGGCCATGCCCCGGCGAAAACCGCACCGCAAAACAGGGCTGCAAATTCCGGGCCTGTCTCTGCGACCATGGCAACGCGGTCACCCTTGCCAATACCAGCAGCAATCAGGCGCCGGGCCATCATCAATGCATCTTCGCGCATTTGGGCAAAGGTATAGACGTGTTCCAGCGTCCCGCGCATATCGTGAAAATTAAGCCCCTTCGCGCTCAACGCGGCATAATCAACCGCATCAATGAAGGTTGCAAAATCAGATCGTCGGCGCGGTAATGAACAATCATTGGGTGTCGCCGTCAGCTGGCCTTCAAGCTGGCCTGTATTGGGGCCAGCACTGAGACCCGCATTAGGGGCCGCTTGAGGGGGGATTGGGGACGCGGTGGGCGTCGAGGCGGTGTCTGTCATATATTTATGCGAAACCCGTCATCTGCGCGTATTAAAACGCTTCCAAACTAATATAACCAATTAGAACCTCAATACCGGCAATGCGACATACCGGCAATGGGATCTGCAACCATGTAATCTTTCCCATTTCAATCAGACTGTGGCACGAATAAGGCGAATGCCTGATAATGATCCGTCCAAACAGCGCAAAAAACGCCCCCCTCAGCCACTTGATCACGAGCGTTTACAGCAACTTGCCTTGTCCTATGTGGCCCGTTTTGCGACAACTTCGGCGAAGCTGGAAAGCTACCTTTCGCGCAAACTTCGTGAACGTGGGTGGAACGGCGGGCAAGATGATGGCGGGGATATTGATGCACAATCCTTGCCCGATTTGTCAGCCATAGCGGCAAATTTCGTCGAATTGGGCTATATTGATGATGAAGCCTATGCCCGTTCCCGCTCGGGCGGGTTGCTGCGGCGTGGCTATGGCCCGCGGCGGGTGTCGCAGGCGCTGTATGCAGCTGGTGTGGATGAAACCATCAGGGCCGCGATTGAACCGGGCGAGGCGAGCGTTCGGCGGGCTGTATTGGCAATGGCGCGCAAACGGCGTTTTGGTCCCTTTGCCCCAGAAAGGCCGGATCAGGCCCGGCACCAAAAACAAATCGCGGCAATGTTGCGTGCAGGTCATGGCTTTGATGCGGTGCGCGCGATAATGGATGCAGGAAGCATCGCGGCGGCAGAACAATGGGCGGCCGAGGCGCAGGAAGAGGAAGAATAGATGAGCCGAATTGTGTTTCTTGGCGCTGCATTGGTGTTATGCGCGGCCTGTTCGCCCCAGAAGGGGGCAGAGGCGGCCCCGGCAGTGCAGGAAAAAGTCCACCCTGTGTCTGGCCTTCGCGTTGCCGTGCTGACTGTGACCAATGGGGATAGACAGCATGAATTTCAGGTCGAGGTGGCTGCAACCCGGCTGGATCAGGCCAAGGGGTTGATGTTTCGCACTAAGCTGGGCAGCAATGAAGGGATGATTTTTCCGCGCGACAATAACGCGCAGGCCAGTTTCTGGATGAAGAACACACCCTTGCCGCTCGATATCATCTTTATCGGCACCGATGGCCGGATCAGCAACATCGCCGCCAATACTGTGCCTTATTCGCTCGAATCGGTCAGCTCGGTAGGAATCGCCAGCGCTGTGCTGGAATTGAATGCGGGCCGGGCAGCAGAACTGGGGATCGTTTCGGGCAATAAGGTGGAATGGTGAGCGGATCATACGTGCTTCGCGCTTGGCCCAAGGCTCTTAATCGGCTAACCGCCCGCCGCATGAGGTTTATGATATGAGCGTTCTTGGTAAAATTTTTACATGGTGGGATGGGGCAACCATTGGCACACTTCTCAACAGTTGGCGGACAGGCCAGCTCGTGGGCAATGATGCACAGGGCAACCGCTATTACCGCGCGCGCAAAACACCGGCTGGATCGCGCGAACGCCGCTGGGTGATTTACGAAGGCGCCAATGATGCCAGCCGGGTTCCGCCTGAATGGCATGGCTGGTTGCACGGATCGTTTGATGATGTTCCTGAAAGCAATCTGCCCCCTGCCCGTATTTGGGAAGTGGATTATACACCCAATGCAACCGGAACCAGCGCCGCCTATCGCCCGCAGGGCGCATTGGAACGCGGCGGCCGCCGCGCGCCGGCAACAGGCGATTATGATGCATGGACGCCCGATAGTTGACCATGCGCGGGGCGATGTCTGCACCATTGATCGGGGCCATGTTGGTCTCAGCAGTGCTGTTTGTCACAGCCTGCACGAAGAGCGCACCGGATCAGACGGCTGACGAAACTGTTGTTCCTGGCCAGTTACAGCAAAATTCTGCCGCAGCTGACCAGCGGATCAGCAGCGCCCAAAGCGGCACACCCATGGCGCAGCGGGTGGCAACTCTTGGCCTGCTTAACAAACGCAACAATCTTTCACAGGACATCAAGTTGAAGCCGGGCGAAACGCAGCGCATCGGCAATGTGATCGTGCAATTATCTGCGTGTGAACGCACTGCCCCGTGGGAAACACCGCGCGAAACCGGCGCCTTTGTTCAGGTGCAGGTGCGCGATACGGGCGGCGAGCAGGATTGGCGCAAGGTTTTTTCCGGCTGGTTGTTTAAACAATCACCGTCAATCAATGTGGTTGAACACCCGATCTATGATGTGTGGATCAAGGATTGCGCGATGCATTTCCCGGGCGAGGAAGCCCCGCTTACATCATCCGCCTCTTCGCGTTGATCTGCCGCTTTGCGGGCGGTAAATGGTTCTAGCAACGAAGAATAAGCTTGCGGTATGCTAAGGCAAGGCTTGCCGCTGGCTTTAGCAACCAGCTGCAAATAATGTTCCTGTTCCATAGATACAGCCCCCATCGAGGCCAGATGATCGGTCATAAACTGGCAGTCTAGCAAACGCATCCCAGCGCGGCGCATAATCGCCACCAGCCATGCCAGCGCGACTTTGGATGCATTGTCTGACAGGCTAAACATGCTTTCCCCGCAAAAAACCTGATCAAAGTTGACGCCGTAGAGGCCGCCAACCAGCCGGTTATCCTGCCAACATTCCACCGAATGGGCATGGCCTGCATGGTGAAGCGCGGTATAGCTGGCGGCGATCCGGTGGCTGATCCAGCTGCCGTGATTGTCATCGCGCATGGCCGCGCAATGCGCCACCACATCGGCAAAGGCTGTATTGCAGGTGACATGGAAACGGTCTTGGCGCAGCACTTTGCGCAGGCTGCGCGAGCAGTGAAACCCATCAAGCGGGATTACCGCGCGTTCCTTGGGTTCGACCCAGAAAATATCGGGATCATCAACGGCATCGGCCATCGGAAAAATTCCGCTGCGATAGGCCATCAGCAGCAGATTTTGCGGGATCACCGGTTGGGCTGTAGAGTGTGTGGGGGAATGCATTATTATTGTTTATAGGCAGGGTTGGCCCAATATCCTAGCGCGCGGCAGGCAGTTTCCTTTGCCAAACCTTCTTGCCTTCCCCCGCGCATCCCTTTAGAGGCCCGCCAGCCTGCAGGAGCGTAGCTCAGTTGGTAGAGCATCGGTCTCCAAAACCGAGGGCCGTGGGTTCGAGTCCCTCCGCTCCTGCCAGGCAATTTCCCCATACTCCCCTTTCATAGGCCCCTCTTCATCCAGTAAGGGGCGGTTTAATAGAGCTGAGGCAATGGTTTAGCCGCGCGGCAGCAGGCATTCTGGCGCCCTTTTTTGAAATCCTCCCCGTCTTGAACTGGCCCCATTCATGCACTTGGCTGCAAGGCAAAGGCGGCAAAGAAAAAAGGCCCGGTCGAATTTGCGACCGGGCCTTTTTCTTGTTGCGTCTAAAACTGATGGAAGATGCTCAATATTCCTCTGGCTCTTCCACCGTGTCCGCCCGGAAATCCGGCCCGGCTGTTTTGTTACCCTTGGCCAGTTTAAAGACCACGCCTGACAATAATGCCAGTGCGATCAGGTTGGGCAGCGCCATTGCAGCGTTGGAAATATCGCCCAGCCGCCAGACCAGTTCAGAAGGTTGCGCTGCGCCGATGAAAATCGCGGCGCACCAGATCACCCGCCATGCAAAGTGCAATTTCTTCTCGCCGCCCAGGGTTGAACCAGGAATACGGTCATAGAGGAAGGTGATCGCCCGTTCGCCATAATAAGACCAGGTCAGCAATGTGGTGAACACGAACAGCAGCAGCGCCACACTGGCAACAAGGGTGCCCAGCGGAATGGTGCCGATCTGGAACGGGAAGGCCGCCGCAAAGGCGCCCGACGTCATGGCAAAGCCGGTCAGATCGGATTGCCACGCATGGACCACTGCACTGCCATCACCGATGAAATTGCCCTTCACCGTCAGAATGACCAGCGCGGTCATGGTGCAGATTATGATTGTATCGATGAATGTGCCCAGCATGGCCATCCGGCCTTGTTGTTCAGGATCATCCGTTTGCGCCACAGCATGGGCAATCGGGGTTGAGCCTTGGCCTGATTCGTTCGAGAACAACCCGCGGGCCACACCGGCGCGCAGGGCAATAATGATCGCTGCGCCAACAAAACCGCCGGTTGCTGCCTGCGGATTGAATGCCCCGTGGAAGATCCGGTAGAAAGTTTCGCCCAGATCACCAAAATTGAGGATCAGCGCGAGCACCGCCATCACAATATAAGCGCCAGCCATGGTCGGAACGACTTTTTCTGCCACCTTGCCGATCGACTTGATCCCGCCAATGATGACAATGAATACTGCACAAGCCACGATCAGGCCGCCCAGCCATTCTTCGAGGCCGAACAATTCATTGAGCCCGTCTGCCACCGCATTGGACTGGATCGCATTGCCAGTAACCAGCGCGGAAAACAGTGTGCCAACACAGAAGAAAACCGCCAGCCAGGTGAATTTTGGACCAAGGCCCATCATGATGTAGCTCATCGGGCCGCCGCGGTAAGTGCCATCCGAGGTGGTTTCGCGGTAGCGGATCGCCAAGGACCCTTCGGCAAAGGCCAGTCCCATGCCGAACAGGGCTGTCACCCACATCCAGAAGATGGCGCCGGGACCGCCCAATGTAATTGCGGTGGCCACACCGGCCAGATTGCCAGTGCCAACTTGCCCGGAAAGCGCGGTGGACAATGCAGCAAAAGGTGAAATTTCACCTGCGCCGGAACCCTTGCGGCTCTTGAACAGGCCCTTAAACGCGCTGCCCAGTTTGACCAATGGATAGAACCGCAGCCCGACCATCATCCACAGGCCGATGCCCAGCAGAACAATGATCATCGGCGGGAAGGGTATGACTTCCTGCCCATTCCACAGCCCACCCCAGATGAAATCCGATACATTGGTAATCGGCGCGATCCAGGCTTCAGCTCCGGATAATTGCGTGGCCATTCTTGGCACCCCCTCATGCGTCCCGTATAAAGCGAGGCACGCTAAAGCCGGCCGGGGTATAAGGCCACCCCCAAACTGGCAGTGTGACCAGAAGTTTGCCTTTGCCTCATTCCCTCTTCATCTGGCCCTCTTCATCTGGGCGCTTTACTTGGTCTTGCCTTTGGCTCTGGTCCAGCCTAGATGGGCGATGTCTTCCGACATTTGTTGGTAATAATGCCCCTCCCGGACTTGAACCGGGGCGGCGCTAACCCCATCCCGGAAGGCAGGAACAATTATTCAGGCAGCGAAAGCGCGAGCATATGGCCAAAACCACTCCCGGCGAATTTTTCCGTCAGGTCCGCACCGAAGCCAGCAAGGTGGTGTGGCCCACCCGGCAAGAAACCGTGACGACCGCAATGTTTGTGGGAATCATGATGGTGGTCTTGTCGCTCTTCTTTCTGGGTGTGGATACGGTTTTTGGCGCATTGGTGTCATGGCTGCTTTCACTGGCTTAATCTTACTGGCTTAACCTCACGGGCCTAATCTTGGCATCTGGGGCTTTTTAAACACAGGATTTACTATGGCTCGCTGGTATATCATCCACGCCTATTCGGGCTTCGAGAACAAGGTTCGCGAAGCGATTATTTCAGAAGCGGAACGGCTGGGCCTGTCTGAGGCGGTTGAAGAGGTCGAAGTTCCGACCGAAACGATCACCGAAATCAAGCGCGGTAAAAAGGTGCAGGTCGAACGCAAGTTCATGCCCGGCTATGTGCTGGCCAAATTGACCATGACCGATGATGTCTACCATCTGGTCAAGAACACACCCAAGGTGACCGGTTTCCTCGGATCCAATAACAAACCGCAGGCGATTACCGATAAAGAGGCAGCCCGATATTTTGGCGGTGTCGAAGATGCCAAATCCGCGCCCAAAAAACAGATCAGTGTCGATTACGAAATCGGCGATTCGGTCAAAGTCCTCGATGGTCCTTTCGCCAGCTTCAATGGCGAGGTCGAAGAACTCGATTTCGACAAGAACAAGGTCAAGGTTTCGGTATCCATCTTTGGCCGCGCAACCCCGGTCGAGCTTGATTTTGAACAAGTCGAACTGGCAAAGTAATTTCTTGAATTTGGCGCGCCCTTCGCTTAGGGGCGCCGCTTCCTGACAGGGCAACCTGGATGGAAACCCACGCGGGAGGCGGGCTTGCTCGTTGTTTGACCGCTCAACATGAGGGCGCAAGTAAGAAATGCGTCTGACAGTGTGAAAGGAGGCCCCAGTGGCCAAGAAGATTTCAGGTTATATTAAATTGCAGGTGCCCGCGGGCGCTGCAAATCCTTCCCCGCCGATTGGCCCTGCGCTGGGTCAGCGCGGTGTGAACATCATGGAATTCTGCAAGGCGTTTAACGCCTCGTCGCAGGAAATGGAAAAAGGCGCTCCGATCCCGACAGTCATCACTGTCTATGCCGATCGTTCGTTCACCTTCGTCACCAAAACCCCGCCTGCCAGCTATTTCCTCAAGAAAGCTGCCAAGCTGAAGTCAGGTTCGAAAGAGCCAGGCAAAGTGTCGGCCGGCACGATCAAGCGTTCGCAAGTTCGCGATATCGCCGAAGCGAAGATGGCTGATCTCAACGCTAATGATCTTGATCAGGCAACGCTGATCATCGAAGGCTCTGCGCGTTCGATGGGTCTTGATGTGGTGGAGGGCTGAACCAATGGCTAAATTTACAAAAATGCAGAAGGCCCGGACCGAGAAGCTCGATTCTGAGGCAATGTATAATTTCGACGATGCGCTGAAGACATTGCGCGAATTTGGCAGCAAGAAGTTCGACGAGACTGTTGAAATCGCGATGAACCTTGGTGTCGATCCGCGCCACGCAGACCAGATGGTTCGCGGTATGGTGTCCTTGCCATCAGGCACGGGCAAGGATGTGAAGGTTGCGGTTTTCGCGCGCGGCGACAATGCCGAAAAGGCGCTGGCTGCTGGCGCAGACAAAGTCGGCGCTGAAGATCTGATGGAAGACATGCAGAACGGCAATCTTGATTATGGCCGGGTCATTGCGACGCCGGATATGATGGGCGTTGTTGGCCGCCTTGGTAAGGTGCTGGGCCCCAAGGGGCTGATGCCAAACCCGAAGCTGGGCACGGTTACACCAAATGTGGAACAGGCTGTGAAAGACGCCAAGGGCGGCCAGGTTGAATTCCGCGTTGAAAAGAACGGGATCATCCATTCCGGTATTGGCAAATTGTCCTTCTCGGATGATCAGCTCAAAACCAACTTTGAAGCGTTCACCGGTGCAATTGCACGGGCCAAACCTTCAGGCTCCAAGGGAAAATACATTCAGAAAGTCTCGCTGACCTCGACCATGGGTCCCGGGTTGAAGATTGATAATTCCGGTATCGAAGGCGCGTAATTCCGCAGCATTCAAAACCAATTTATATTTAAAAGGCCGGGCGGGGAAACCTTCCCGGCCTTTTTGTTTTCAGGCCGCGCCCGCCGTATTCTCGGCGCGAAACTTCGCTGGCCGGATGTACCGGGCCAATTTCGCCTGCCAATTTAGCCTATTTGCCTGAGGGTCTTAAATCCCGCCCGGCGTGAAATCCCAGCCGCGGCCACTAAGGCCTTCGCACAGTGTATCGACACAGCTGGCGAGGGCGTCACTCTGGGTTGACCGGATTACGAAATTGGCACCTGCGCGCCCTTCGCGGAAAAAGGGATAGCTGCCGATTTGGCAATTTTCATGCGCTTTTTCGGTTTCGCGCAACAAATCCGCCACTTCGCTTTCGGCCACCCAACTGCCAACAGTTTCGCACAATAGCAGCGCGCCGCCTTCCAATGTGCCGGTCAGCGCGTCCAGCATTCCTGCGGTGATGTGGGGAACCCCTGCCATCAGGAAAACATTGCCAATCTTGATCCCCGGTGCACCGGATTTGTGGTTAGGGATCAATCCAGCGCCATCAGGCACCCGGGCCATGCGCAGGCGGCCTTCGTTCAGGCCGCCTCTATCAGCATAATGGCGTTCCAGCATGGCGCGGGCTTCGGGGTGAATTGTAACTGGCACCCCAAGCGCGGCGGCAACCGCATCGACGGTAATATCATCATGGGTGGGCCCTATTCCGCCGGTGGTGAACAAATAATCATTGCGCACCCGCAGCGCATTCACCGCCTCCACGATCCGGCCTTCAACATCAGCTACGATGCGCACTTCATCCAAGCGGATACCCTGCACTTGCAGCCAAGTGGCTATCTGGGCGATGTTTTTATCATGGGTGCGGCCCGACAGGATCTCGTCACCGATCACAATCAGGCCTGCGGTATATATGCGGGTGTTCATACAGTGATTGTTAGGGCAATCATCATCGAAGGTGAAGGCTTACTCTTCTGCATCCTGCCCTTGGTCATCACCGGCTGCATTTTCGCCAGTTTTGCGCAATATCAGCAGGCCGTCATCCACCGGATCATTTTTCATCGTTCTACGGTCGACCAGATATTCCTGATTCATCCGCCAAGGATATTCGAGTGAACTTTTGGGCATTATATGTTTTGCCCGCTGGAGATAGCCGGAGGAGAAATCGAAAATATCGTCTTCTTCCATGCCATGATCATCCACCAGAACCGGCACGGCGATATTGGCGCCTGTTTGCTGCATCCGGTTTAGAACGCGGCAGATATATTGCGAATTGATATCTGATCGCAAAGTCCAACTGGCGTTGAGATAGCCGAACACCACTGCCAGATTGGGCAGGTTGGAAAACATCACCCCCTTATAATAAAATCGCTGGCTGAAATCGACCGGCACACCGTCCTGGCTGATCGCAATTTTGCCGGCAATGGCCAGCTTAAGGCCGGTGGCGGTGACGATGATATCAGCGTCGATCGTATCGCCGTTTTCCAGTTCGACACCGGTTTCAACAAAACGTGCAATGCGCCCTGTCACAATGTCCACCGTGCCCGCCTTCATCGCCTCGAACAGGTCGGCATCGGGCACTAGGCACAGGCGCTGGTCCCACGGATCATAAGGCGGGGTGAAGGTCGCATCGTCATAATCCGCGCCGAGTATTTTCTGAATCCGGGTTTTGAGCGTTTTTTTGACCTTCTCAGGCCTGCCTCGCGCCAATTTATATGAAAGATCCTGCATCCGCACATTTTTCCATCGCGTAAGGCGGTAGGCCCATTCTTCTGGCAAAATTTTGCGAAGGAAATTGGCCAATGCATCCTTGGCTGGGCGGGAAAACATCCAGGTGGGCGTGCGTTGCAGCATGGTTACATGGGCGGCCTCAGCTGCCATGGAAGGCACGATGGTGACGGCTGTGGCGCCTGATCCGATCACCAGAACACGCTGGCCTGAATAATCGAAATTCTCGGGCCAAAATTGCGGATGGACCACTTGGCCCTTGAAACTGGCAGTGTCGAATTCTGGATCGTAGGGCTGATCGTAATCATAATAGCCAGAGCCAAGGTAAAGAAAATTGGCGGTCAGATGTTTTTCCTGCCCATCCGCCAATTCAGCGGTGATGTGCCAGCGCGCCTCGGCCTCGCGCCAATCGGCGCAAATGACCTTGTGGCCATAATGAATGTGGCCGGCGATACCGCGTTCTTCGACAATGCGATGGAGGTAATCGAGGATTGCGGGGCCATTAGCGATGGATTTTTCATCCCGCCAAGGTTCAAATGCGAAGCCCAGAGTGTGCATATCGCTGTCCGAGCGGATACCGGGATAGCGGAATAAATCCCATGTGCCGCCCAGATTTTCGCGCCGGTCAAGAATGCCGTAGGAGAGGTGCGGGCACATCATTTCCAGATGCGCGGCCATTCCGATGCCGGAAATACCTGCGCCTATGATCAGGACATCGAAATCGGTTTGTGCTGCGTGCATGGCGTCCTCTGTTTCCTGCTTACATTAATGTAAGCACAGTGCGGCGGACATGGCGAGTCCTGACCTTTAGCTGCTGACCTAAAGGTTTCTCATCACCAAGGCGCGCTGCTGCGTCATTCCCATCGACACGATCATTCCGGTTTTATCTTGCACCGCTTTGAAACTTTCCTTGCTGTCCATGCCGCGCCAATTGGCCAGAATTAGGGATTGCGCCACCGCGCCGCCCATGGCGGTGCCAGGGCCAGTGATAATGAACAAATCAGGCGCAAATTCCCGTGCGGCAACCTCGATAGCGCGGGTAAAATCATAGGTTTGAGTAACCTGCGCGCCCAGCGTATAATCCCGCAAGGCGCGGGCGCTGCTGGAATGGGGCCACCAGATTGCGCCGCGCCCATCCACCATGGGCAATTCCGGCTGGCTGAACAGATCGGGGGCAAGCGCCGCGCGGCCCTGTATTGCGACAGGTTCCTGCAAATCTGTGTGGAATGCCGCGTGATTGCCAAGGCGCATTGGAAAGCGGCCCTCTAATGGCTCTGCCTCGGCTTCAAAAGCGGCCAGTCCTGCCTCATCGCCCGCCAACACCAACATGCCGCCCAGCGCAATAGACAGGCGCAGGATATGGTTTTTGCGGCGGTTAATATCATCCACCACCGCCATCAGCGCCGCGCGGCGCGGCGGATCGGGCTGCCAATTTTCGTCCATAAAAGGATAGACCAATTGGCCGCCAATTAAGGATGCCTGCATCGCCGTGCCCATCGTGTTGGCCACCGTGAACCCGGATTGTGCAGACAGCGCGCCAGCGCAGGCAAGCGCTGAATACCAGCCCATCGAATTGCCTGTCACTGCGACCACATCGACTTTGCTGCGATCCAGACTGAGAAAATCGCCCAATGTTGCGGCGTAGATCAGGGCCGAGGCATTGTCCCCGCGTGTGTGTTTTGCCATGCTGAAACGCGGTGCATTGTCCAATGCAGAGACAGTTTCCTGCCCTGCTACGCTGCGCTGTGCATCAAAGGCGGCCAGTAATTCAGGATCGGGAAAATATCGTTTCAGATAGGCCAGTTCAGCCTTGTTGTATGTGCCGCGCCCTGGGCAAATGACGACGGCGGTTTTCATTGGTTTTTGCCCACCAATGCGCGCGCTGCGGCCACGATACCATCGGCGGATGGCATGGTTGCAGCATAGGCGGGGCCGGTTGGGATGAAACTGTCCTGCGCGCTGATGCGGGCATGGGGCAGGTCGCTTTGTTCAGTGAACAGGGCCATCAACGCCTCCGCCACGCCGCCGGTGCGCCGTGTTTCATCCACGATCAGCACATTGCGGCAATCTGCGGCCGCTTTGAGCAATGCTTCCTCCGGCAAGGGGGACAGCCAATTCATGTCGATCACCCGCGCGGCAATATTGTGGGCGGCCAGCTGCAATTGCGCCTGCCGCGATAGATACACGCCATTTGCAAAACTGATGATGGCCAAATCCTGACCATTTCCATGCGTTGTAACCTGCCCCAAACTAATCCGTTCGTCCGCCTTGGGATAGGCGCCCATCCAGCCCCCATCGCCCGCTTCGTGCAGATCACGCATATTATACAGCGCAATTGGTTCAAGAAACACCGTCAGGCGTTGTTCTTCGCGCGCCAGCCGCACACATTCGCGCAGCAAGCGCACAGCATCTGCCCCGTTGGATGGGCAGCACAAGATTAGGCCGGGAATATCGCGCAGCACCGCCACTGAATTATCATTATGGAAATGCCCGCCAAATCCTTTTTGGTATCCAAGCCCAGCGATCCGCAGCACCATCGGGTTGGTATATTGGCCGTCGGAGAAAAACGGCAGCGTTGCGCCTTCGCCGCGCAATTGATCTTCTGCATTGTGCAGATAAGCGAGGAATTGGATTTCTGGGATTGGCAGCAACCCGTTTTGGGCCATGCCCAATGCAAGGCCAAGGATCGATTGTTCATCCAGCAATGTATCAATCACGCGCGCGCGCCCGAAACGTTGGGACAGTTTTTGGGTTACGCCATAGACACCGCCTTTGCGCCCGATATCTTCGCCCATCATAGCGATTTCGCTATGTTCAATCATTAAATCGGTAAGCGCGATATTGATCAGCCGGGACATGATTTGCGGCTGTTTCACCCCTTTTATATCATTGCCAAAGACCAATTCGCGCGCGCTGGCGGATGGGCCATTGCTGGGGCGGTTGCTGCGTTTTGGCGGCACGATACTGGCCATGACTTGCCCGGCTGTTTGCAGGCGCGGGCGGGTAATGGCTTCTTGTGAAACCCGCTGAACACGCGCGCAGGTCTGGTTGTAAATGGCCAGCGCATCAGCGCGCGGCAAAGCGCCTGCCTGATCCAGCAAACGAACCCAATGCAGCAGCGGATCATTGGCTTCTTCCGCCTCAACCTCGGATTTGGCAAGGTAAGTGGTGGGAACATCTGCGCCAGCATGGCCATAAAGCCGGATCGTGCGGATATGCAGGAAGGCGGGTTTGCGCCTTGTGCGCACGAAATCGGCAGCTTCGCGCGCCACGCGAAATGTTTCGTAAATATCCTGCCCGTCGCAATGGAAATATTCCAGGCCGGGCCGGTTGGCAAAACTGGCCGCGATCCAGCCATCGGGTGTTTTGGTGGAAATACCGATCCCATTGTCTTCGCACACAAATAGCAGCGGCAGCGGAACCTTTTGATAGGATGTCCAGCAGGCGGTGTTAATCGCGCCTTGCGCGGTGGAATGGTTGGCCGATGCATCACCAAATGAACATATGATGATCCCATCATCGCGCAGCACCTGATGTTCGGGCTGGACCCGTTTTGCCAGACCAATGGAATAGGCAGCGCCCACAGCCTTGGGTAAATGGCTGGCAATGGTCGAAGTTTGCGGCGGGATGTTTAGCAATTTTGATCCCAGCACCTTGTGCCGTCCGCCTGAAATCGGGTCTTGGGCAGAACAAGCGAAGGAAAGCAGCATATCCCAGGTGATGGTCTGGCCCGGAACCTGTTCGGCGCGCTGGATCTGGAATGCGGCATCGCGGTAATGCAGGAATGCCATGTCGCTTGGCCGCAATGCTGCGGCCACAGCGGCCATCCCTTCATGGCCCGATGATCCGATTGTATAGAAACCTTGCCCTGCTGCCTGCATAGCCCGGCTGGCCTGATCCAGCGCGCGGGTCAGGCAGCCTGAACGAAAGATCGAAATCGCCAATTGTGCCCCCAGCGGCCCGGCAGGCTCATTTCCTTGGGGCAAATCACCTGCAGCCACCCGGCGCAGGAAATTTTCATGAACGATTGCAGCGCGGTCCACCTCTCAGGCCCGAACCGTGTTGGGCGGGGCCTGAAACAGGCGGCGCGCGCGGGCAAGGATGCGGGCGGTTGCTGGGGCGGGGCCAGCGCAAGGGGCGGGGCCAGCGCAAGGGCCAACGAAAGGGCTGGCTGTAAGTTCGCGCCGGGACAGGGCGGCGGTTTGTTTGTCAGTCAGGATATTACCTTCCCCCTCGCGCTCTGCGGCGCAACCTTGTGAGCGACTGAACTTCTAGCGCGATTTTCCATCCAAAGGCGAGAATTATTGGACCTTGCTGGAATGGCGGCTGTGACAGGCCTGAAATGATCGCGCAGCAAAATGCCGCCAGCAAAGGTGGGGGCAGCGCGCTTTCGTCAGGAAAAACATCCTTTCTGCCATGTCTTGGGTTGGGGTTTGCCGTTTCGGCTGGTAGGCGGCGCGCCATGCTTGGAATTAATGGAATTACCGTGCGCCTTGGTGGCCGCACAATACTCGACCGCGCGACCGCGGCGATCCCGCCGGGCGGGCGCGTCGGGCTGATTGGCCGCAATGGCGCGGGTAAATCCACGCTGATGAAAGTCATGATTGGCGGCCTGGACCCTGATGAAGGGTCGATCGACATGCCGCGCAGCACCCGGCTGGGCTATATTGCGCAAGACGCGCCTTCTGGCGCTGCCACGCCTGCTGAAACGGTGCTGGCGGCTGATGTGGAGCGCGATGAACTGCTGAGCGAGGCGGAAACCTGCACCGATCCGGACCGGCTGGGGGATATCCACGAACGGTTGCTTGCCATTGATGCGTATACAGCGCCCTCGCGTGCGGCGCGTATTTTGACCGGGCTGGGCTTTGATGAAGACATGCAAAACCAGCCGCTCGACAGTTTTTCTGGTGGTTGGAAAATGCGGGTTGCACTGGCCGCGCTGCTCTATTCTGCGCCGGATGTCTTGTTGCTGGATGAACCGTCCAACCACCTTGATCTAGAGGCGACGCTGTGGCTGGAAAATTTCCTCAAAGGCTATCCCGCCACAGTGGTGGTAATCAGCCATGAACGCGATCTGCTTAATAATGTGGTCGATAATATCCTTCACCTGCAGGGCGGTAAATTAACGCTCTATCCCGGCGGGTATGACAGTTTTGAACGCCAGCGGGCTGAACGCGCGGCACAATTGGCATCGGCCAAGGCATCCCAAGATGCCCAGCGCGCCCGATTGCAAGATTATGTTTCGCGCAACAGCGCACGGGCCTCCACCGCCAAACAAGCACAGTCCCGCGCCAAGATGTTGGCCAAAATGCAGCCGATTGCAGCCTTGATGGAAGACCCGTCATTAAGCTTCGATTTTCCCAGCCCAGCAGAACTTAAACCGCCGCTGATTACACTGGATCTGGCGGCTGTGGGTTATGCGGAGGGCGCGCCGATCCTTAAACGGCTCAACCTCAGGATCGATCCTGACGACCGGATCGGGTTGCTGGGCCGCAATGGTAATGGCAAAACCACGCTGGCGCGTTTGCTGGCGGCACAATTGCCTCCGATGGAAGGCGAAATGAATGCCTCGGGCAAGATGCAGGTTGGTTATTTCACTCAATATCAGGTGGAAGAACTGGCCGGGGATGCCACGCCGCTTGAACATATGACCCGTGTGATGAAGGGTAAACCGCAAGGCGCCATTCGCGCACAATTGGGGCGCTTTGGTTTTTCAGGAACGCGCGCCACGCAGCAGGTCGCCAAACTTTCCGGCGGCGAACGCGCACGATTGGCATTGGCGCTGATTACCCGTGATGCGCCCCATATGCTGATCCTGGATGAACCGACCAACCACCTTGACGTGGATGCCCGAGAGGCATTGGTGCAAGCGCTGAATGATTATGATGGCGCGGTGATTTTGATCAGCCATGATCGCCATATGATGGAATTGACCGCTGATCGGCTGGTGTTGGTCGATGGCGGCACAGCCACTGATTATTCCGGCGGCATGGAAGATTACATCGATTTTGTGCTGGGCCGCAATCAGCCCAAATCAGAAGGCAAGGCCAAGACGGGTAAGAAAGACCGCAAGGCTGCATCCAGAGCGCGCGAAGAAGCCCGCGCGCAAAAGGCAAAAATTACCGCTGCGGAAAAGGATATCGCGGCCATCGAGGCGCAATGTTCAGCCATTGACCGCGCGATGTTTGAACCATCCAGCGCGGAAGCTGAATTTGCAAAAATGTCCATGGGCGAATTGTCCCAGCGGCGGACGAAATTGACTGCCGAATTGGAACAGAAAGAGGCCGAGTGGCTTAGTTTAAGCGAGAAGGTTGGTGCCGATAATTAAGGCTGGCCTGCACGAAATGCGGCGCGAATATCCTCCAGATCCCGTGCAAGAGCCTGGATCTGGACGGGACCGAAACGCAGCATTGAGCACCGAATTGCGTGTTCGGCATTGTCATAAATCTGGGTGATTGCCAGTGCTTCATATCGCCCGTGTTCATACGGATCTTATTTTCGATGGATGACAATTTCGCCATGGTCCAGTGCGGCGGGATGAATAATTGAACGGCTTGCATCAGGCCAGTCGACCACGATTAGTGAAACAGTTTTGGCCGCGCCCAAACCAAAATGTGCAGCGATCGGATCGAATGATGCAAAACCGCCGCTGGCCTTGATCGGGCGGGTTTGGCAGGGGCCGCGCGCGATCTGGAGGGCGCCATCTGTGCAAATTGTCACGCGCCCGCCAATGCCATAGGAATTGCCGCCGCTCTGGCGAAGGTGAACCCATAAGGCGGGCCCGGCGGGCCTTTCATTGCGGTGGACCACGACATGTGTCCCTGCAAGCGAGCGGACGACATCGATATCCCCATCCCGGTCGAAATCAAAACGAACGGCGCTGAAGCTTGGCATCAGGTCGGTGAAACCGAATGCTTTGGTCGCGTCCTCAAATTTTCCAGCGCGGTTGCGGTAGAACCGGTTGGTATGGGCATCCGGCGCGCGGCCCCACCACCCGGTCATGACCAGTAGATCCTGCCAGCCATCCTGATCTAGATCTGAAAATTTCGCATCCCAGGTCCACCCGGCAAGGTGGACACCCTGCGCCTTGGCGTCATCGGTGTAGGAACCATCCTGATTTGCAGTAAACAAGATGTTGGCGCGCCGCCGGACCGGCCCTAATTCTTCCTCAACCAGAGAGGGCGATGGCTTTTTTGCCAGCGGAATGAGCAAGGCTTGGCATAAATCCTGAACGAGCGACAATTTGTGCATTGTGACAATGCATCGCTGATGCAGGGCAATGTCTGGTTTGGCGGACCGTTCCGCTTCGAAATATTGAAATAGCGCGCGCGCTGCACATAGCTGGCTTATTTTCGGATCGCGCATCACATCGCAGCCTGACTGAAGCCCGGATTGATAGGCGCCCTTTAGCTGGGCCGAGCCGCGCATTTTGCCTAAACAGGTGCGGCGTTGGTCTGCGCCCCATCCAAGATCGTCTCCGATCCGGCCGCATAATTTGGCAAGTGTATCCAGGCGACCACTGGCGGTTGTGGGGCGCGCATTATTGGCAATTTGCCCGCCATAATAATCCGGCCGCAAATCATTGTTCCAGTCGCCCTCGTCATAACTCATGCTGCTATTGGTGCGATAGGGGAAGGGAACTTGCGTGCCGGTGGCGGTGCGCGGGTTTTGCCCGCCGTCAAAAAGGGTGAAATCGTCTGTATTGGCGACATCATTTCCGGTCAGTAGGTCTTGCGTGCCATCCCCGTCAAAATCGCTGGCCAGCAGGCTCAGTGTCTGGCCGCTGAAACGCCCGAATGCGCTTGGTTCAAATGTGCCTTGGCCCTGATTAAACAACACGGTGTTTTCGGCCACCTTCGAACTATGCTTGCGTAACCCCGCGCCGCCCAATGTGAGGGCATTATTGCCCAAGGCGATGTCGATCCTGCCGTCCCGGTTAAAATCAGCAAAGGCGAATGAGCGGGTTCTGGCCTGATCATTGCCTGGCAGCTTTACGATTGCATTGGCAGAAAAAGTGCCGGCCTGGTTGGGGATCATATAATTTCCCGCGCCATCAGTGGCGATGATCAGATCGAGGGAGGTATCGCCATTAATGTCGACGAGCGCGACATTGAGCGCCGGGGCATCGTCGATTGGGCCAAGATCAAAATCCTGCCGCACGAACCGTCCGCCGACATTGCGATAGATGGCAATCCCCCTGGTGAAATTTGACTGTCTTAACGCCAGATCAATCCAGCCATCACCATCGATATCGCCCGCTGCAATCCCGCCTTCAAAACCAAAGGAGAGGAACCGCGGCAGGGCGGTGATCTGGCCTTGTGCATCAATGCCGATCTGTCCGCCTGTCAGCCGGGAAAAAACAGGGCCCGTATTTCTGGCCGGCCTTGCCGCAACATCAAGGGCCATGATGGAGGCAATTTGTGCATCGCCTGATTGGCTGAATACCAATGATTGCGCGGCCACAGCAGGTGCTGCTGCCACTTTTTCAGGAATCGGTTTATCCAGTGCCGGCCAGGAAATGCCGGCGCCTTGTTCGAGCACGCGTTCATAGCTGGCGATTTTATACTGTTTGGCCGGCGCGTTGAGCATGATTGTAAGGCAGCCTGCGCACACCGCTGCCGCCAATACCATGCCCCACAATGCGAGCGCGGTTCGCAGCGAGATCGCCTTCCAGATAATGAAGAATGCATAGACACTGAAGGAACCAAGCGCGATAACTGCGACGGCTGCATAATGGTTGGAAAGGCCAATGCTGAGCAAGACTGCTGTAAGGATCACGTCGAGCGCGATTGGCGCTGGAGCAAAGCTGAGTATCAAGGCCAGCGCGACCATCCCGCCCAGGATCAAGAGGGCGCCTTCGCGCGGCATAATTCTGCCGATTGCATTTGGTGAAAACACCTCGACAAACAACGCGCCAAGCAATGCGGCAAGGAACATCATTGGCACAGTAACAATGAAAACAAAGATGAAATTGCGCGCATAGTTTTTGATGAACCACACCGCTGTGCGGGCGGGCCCAAACCGGCCCGCCACATAATCGCGCGGGGCCAAATTGCGCATCAACCAGCCCGACAGGCCGGTGAGTGTCTGTTGTTTGCTTTGCGCTGCGACCTTGTCAGCATGGGTCGCAGCGGTTTCCTGTGTCAGGAAGAACCGGCACAGCAGCGGCACCCCAACCAGCACCATCATCAAGGAAGCGAACAGTTTTACGGCTGCAACATGGATGGGCAGCAGGGCAAAGCTCATCGTTACTACAATCACGTTGAGCGTAGGAGAGGCGAGCAAGGCCGACAGCGTTGTTTCCAGCCGCATCCGCCCAGCGTGCAGGCCCAGCGCAATCGGCGCGGCGCAATTGACACAGACCCCCAGCGGCGCCCCGATCACCGCGCCCAATGCCGAATTGGCAAAACCATTTTGGAACGAGCGTTTTTGCAGCAGTGACAGCAGCGTCAATGCCATTGCACCGAACAACACGCCAAAACTCATGCCGTTGATGTTGGTCGCAACCCAATTGACCGAATTGGCCCAGAGATGTTGCCAAAAGCCATCCCCTGGCATGATTTCGACCGCGATATCGAAGGCAAGCCCGCTTAAGGGGGTGGCCTCCCCCATCAGCATTTTTTCATCCAGCGCGGGGTATCGTGACTGGCTCCAGAAATAGACCGCAAGCAGTATGGTGAGCATGATCGCCAGCGGCAGGCGCAAATCCAGTTCGCGCGGCTGCCTAAGGCTGGACAGGCTTATTTTTGATGGCGATGCGCCGTTCATGTCGCCTCGTGCCCGGCAAATGCCAATGCTTGGGCGGGTTCAGCACGAAAGCGGCGGAAATGCCGTTCTGCAATGGCCAGTAATTTGGTGTTGTTATTGGCAAATTGGGCCAAACGTTCCGGCGATACGGGCTGATAGGGTTTGGGGCCATCACGCTGGTCCGACTTGGCATTGTGTTTGGCCGACCATGCCGGCGCGGTTGTTTCATCAAAACCCAAATGGCGCAGGATTTTTGAATATTGCCCGGGCAAGTCTGGATATTCTATTTTCAGCAAATCATCGCGCGTAATAGAGGAAAAAATCTCTAGCGCCGTGCAATAGCGGTTTGCCCCTGCCAATACGATCGGGTCTGCCACAATTTCCGCAAATTCTTTGATCAGCTCTATACGGCCTTGTGCGGCCTCTCGGCGCAAATAGGATGGCGTGCCGCGATCAAGCGATTCCAGGACGCTCAGTGGTTCACGATAGAGAAACAGGAATTTTGCGCCGGGCATCCCTTCAAACAGCGCCCTGTGGTCAAGGTGGAGCTGGCTGTTGAATTTGACCAGTAAACGCGGCGCGCGCGTCAGCGCCCACCGGCGCCACGCCTGCAACATGGCAAGGCAGGCCCTGACCGCGGTTTCATAATCAATTGTGCCGTCCATTTGGTGGCGCAGGATACGAAAAAAGGGCGGCTCGCTCAGGACAAATGCCTGATTGGTTGCCTTGATGTTTTGTGAAAGCAATGTCGAACCGCAGCGCGAAACATGGAAAATTGCTGATACATTATCAAAATTCCCCTCATGTGCGCCTTGCGCTTCCAGCCAATCGTCAAACGGAACCAATCCGTCGGCCGGATGATCGCCGGGCAAGGCCAGTTTGAAGAAGCCTTGCGACCAGTCGAAACGTTCTGGATCGATCATCTGCACTAGATTGTGGCGGCCTGCCCGCTTGAATAAATAAGGCAGCAACGTTGGCCCGCTCATGGTGCCGGCCAGTCAAGCCCATCGGCTGGTTTGCGGATATGGCTGCTGATCGCGAAACGCCCGTCGGAAAATTGATTGCCGGGCAGCTGCGTGGGGCCCACCGCGTGATGATACCAGCTTGGAAAGGCCACGAAGCGGTTAGGCTTGGCCTCTACCCGGGTGAACCAAGTGGGCGAATGGGTGCGCCCTTCAATATCACTGTCGAGGACAAAAAGCTCGCCGCCCTTTTGCCGGGGCGGATCTTCGCCGAAATAATATAGCCACGAAATCGCCCGCCCTGCTTCACCGATCGCCGCGTGATTATCGGCATGAGTTTTAAAGAAACAGCCGTCAGTATGACAGGTCATCTTAATCTCAATACGGTCAATCTCAAAGGCGGGAAGGCCAAGCGAAAGCTGGAATTGCGCCAAATTATCCTTCACAAATTGGAGGAAAAAATCGCGTCTATATTCAAATGCCCAAGTGACCAGCGTTTGCCGCTTGTCCGGGTCATATTCCGCTTTTTGCGAATTGGTGTTCGCATCGCGGAACTGGGGCTGAAGGCTGCAGGCGTGGCGATGTAATTGTTCCATCTGCGAAGTGGGAAGCAAATCATCGATCACCAGCACGGGCGCGATGGTTTGGGTGGCGTTGCTCATAAAACCCAGCGGGGTGGCTGCATAGCGCGGCAGGTCTGCTGCCGGATCGCCGTTTATGGCCTGTAAATGCGCGCGAAATGATGTGCGCGCCAATTCCAGATCACCGCAGCGGCGCGCAAGGTTTGCTTTGATTAAATTCCAGTCTGCCGGCGCTTGCCCTGCCTCTGCCTTTGCATCCAGCTGGGCGATTAGCGCGCGATTGATTTGCGGTGCGCCTATTTTGCGCAACAGATCAAATTGGCGGCGAGCAGATTCGCGCATCAGACTGGCTTAAACAGCCCGGCAGACGAGGTTTTCTGCCAGCAATGTGGTATAGAAACCTGCTACGTCATCGCGGCACCCGGCATCTGGCGCTGCATATTTTTCCTGCAGCGCATCCACCACTTGCATTAAATTACGCTGGCCGTCGGTCAATTCCCAGATTGCACCGCCGCTGCCATTGAGTTCCACGAATTTACCAGTGTCCATCGACATGAGCACAGTTGCATCGTCGGAATTCGTCATCAACACGTCTTCGGAACGTGAAAACACTGTGTCGGATGCAATTGGGGAATTCATGCGCAAGGCTCCGTCTTTTCTTCAATCATGGCATCGATGGCCTGTTCTGCCATCGCGACGACTTCGCGAATCGTGTCATGACCCAGTGGCCTAGTAATTTGCCACAAGGGAACCGCGTGCGCCAGTTTCCCCCAGCCGGAAAATATCGTCTGCATACAAGATCGTGTAATGTAATTTTTGCGATAGGTGTGGCGCCGCAATGCCTGCATGGCCGTTTGCGGGGCAAGGCGCTGCGAACCGAGCGGTGCGTTGGACGAACGCTCTATCACGATGATGCCCCCAAGCGGGATCGGATCAGGCACAAAAATTTCATGGGCTGGGACCATCAATTTGCCCTTGGCGCTGCGCCGCAGGGCGGTTCTGTCGGCGGGCATGCCCAGCGTATCCAGCGCATCATCCGCCAGATTTGTGTGGGGTAGGCCAGGTTCTACCAGATAGGGGGCCTCAGCGCGGATGACGGCCAGATCATCGCATAGCATATCCCCGCCCCGCGCGCGTAAATGTGCCGTTGTGGTTGATTTACCCGCGCCAGAGCGGCCGCAGATCAAGAATACCCGCCCGCCGCGGCATACACTGGCCGCGTGCAGGGCCAATGCAGCGCGTTGGTGCAAGATCGCCCCAAAACAGCTTCCGAGTAAATAGGGCGCGATATCATCTAGCGCAGCCCCTGCGCCGCGTTCGAACCGGATCAGCGAACCATTGGTAATATAAAACCGGCCCACATTCGGAACATTCAGCAGCAATTCGCCATCGCGGGCAGACCAGTAACGGTACACCATTTCCGGATCGGTAAGGCGGGGCGGCACGCTTGTTTCGATAATTTCGACATCACAGGCCCCGCCCGCGGTTTCGCAAACCGGAACGTGGGGCAAGGCGATTGACGATTTTACCGCCAGACCATAGGCGCGAAATCGTTGGGTGTCTGCCAGGCCAGATGGATTAATCATTGCGTTTAATGCAAGAAATATCGTGAACAGCAACGGCGGGAAAACGCCGCCGCTCTATAAAACCCGGATTAGGATGGCGGGGGGTTGCCAGTGAAGTCCTCGTCATCATCAATGGCGCCGCCGGCAATGTCCGCTGTTGTGGCAACAACTGTTAATACAGGCTTTTCCCATGCGATTTTCGCAGTTTCGACCTTCGAATCGGCACTATATTTCATAATTGTGTCCCCCACAAAATTGAATCTATGCTGGCCTTTAGATCCAGAATTCGATTTATGTCAATGTCAGTTAACGGCATCGGTTACCAAGAATTAGGGTTAGAATTAAATGGCTGGCCTTGCACCTTTATCGCAAAAAATGCTTGGGACGCTGGTAAATCGCGATCTGTTAAGCGGCCCAATGATCGAAGGCGCGCGCCGGCAATTCGGGGCGGGCGCCAATCGCCACCTCGTGCTTGATCAGGTTTTGCTCCCACATTTGCTGGTGCCGCTGCGCAGGGTGGCGGCGGTGGAAGGGGATTTTGAAGATAATCTGAAGCTGAAGTCAGGCGCGTTGGCAGATAAAAAAGATGCAGGCGCGCGCCCGCGCGGCGCGGTTTCTGCGCAAGCCTTTGCCCAAGCAGAGGAGGATGACCGTTTTATCCGCCAGCGCAAATTGGCTGGGCCTAAGCCGGAATTTGCAAACAGCAGCGCAATCAAGGTGGAAAATTTCATCCGAACGATGTTTGAAAGCGCACCCATGCATGAATGGCTGAGCGCGATGACGGGCCTTTCGATTTGCCAGACGGGCGGCATAAACCTTAAATTGCACGGCCCGGCAGATTACCTGAAAAAACACAGCGATGCGCGAAGGGGGCGCAAACTTTGCATGGTGTTATATCTGCACGAGGCTTGGCAGAGGGACTATGCCGGGCGCTTCCTGCTCCACCGGGCAAACAATACGGTAAAGGCCATTGATCCGCTGCCAAACCGCCTTGTCATGTTTGATGTTACGCAGGAAAATTTCCACGAGATCGAACCGCTTGGCGCGGTGCCGGATGGTTGGCAGCGGATCAATTATTCCGCTTGGATGGCTTGATCACTATGCCCGGATCGGCCCGCACTTACCTGTTGAGCCTGCGCGCTTATGCGGGCAAAAAATTTGCGCCGGTCGCTTTGCTGGTTTTGGCCGGGTCAATCCTTGAAGGTGCCGGGATATTGCTCCTGCTTCTTGTTCTTCGCGCCCTTTTCATCCCTGCTGATCCCACACATTCTGCTGCTGCTGGTGAAGGGGCGGCGGCTGGCGGAATGAACCTGGGCGGTTTTGAACTGCCCGCGATTGCCGGACAGGCGAATGCCTTTGCGATTTTTTTGGCCGGTTTTGCCGCGATTGCTGTCTTGCGCGCTGTGGTTTTGGCGCGGCGGGACATTGCCCTTGCGCAGCTATCGTTTGGGTTTGTCGATCATTGGCGCCGGGCCTTGACCCGCGCTGTTGCAGGATCGCCATGGGAACGGATTTTGCACCTGCGCCGCGAGGCGATTGAACATGCTTTGGTCGCGGATGTTCAGCGGGTGGGGCAAGGCACGCGGTTGATTTTGAATGCAGGGTCCGGGGCCGCCATGCTTGCGATCCAATTGGGTATCGCCTTTATTCTTGCGCCGGTTTTCACTCTGATTGCAGGCATTATGGTGACCGTGCTGGCGCTGCTGGTTTATCCGCGGCTGCAAAAATCCCGCGAATTTGGCAGCGCACAAAGCGCGGCCGGGCAGCGCACCATGGGCATCATCGGCCGCTTCTTAAACGGTATAAAATTCGCCAAGGCGCACCGCGAGGAAGCCTTGTTCCTGAAAGAATATGATGCCGCCATTGCCCGGCAGCGCGCCCGGCAAATGGATTTCATTCGCCAGCAAACCATCACCGCGCAGGCGATCCAGCTGACCGCGGCCATCGCGGCCGCCCTAGTGGCCTTTTTCGGGCTGATTTATGCGGAGCTGGATATGGCATCGCTGATCGTTTTGCTGTTGATTTTGGCCCGGATCGCAGGGCCGGCCGCCATGTTGGTGCGGGCTGGCCAGTCCTTTGCCAATATGCTGCCCGCCCTTGCCGCGGTGGAAAAAATCATCGCTGATGCTGGCGCAGATGCTGGCCCTGATGCTGGCACAGATGCAGCAGCGCCGGGCGTGTCTGGTTTGCCAAGCGCCGCGCGGGGGCAGGCCCCCGCCAATATCGCGCCTGGGGCCAATATCGCGCCTGGGGCCAATATCGCGCCCGCGGCCATCGCGATTAAAGGGCTGTCATATCATTATCCCGATACAAATGAGGCCGTATTGCGCCGCGCCGCACTGGATGCGAGCCCCGGTTCGATCACTGTGATTACGGGGTCATCGGGCGCTGGTAAGACTACGCTTCTTGACTGTATCTGCGGCCTTCTAATGCCAAATGAAGGCGAAATCTGGATTGATGGGGAGCCTTTGACGCAGATGCACGGCAGCGCATGGGCCAAAAATTGGGCCAGACAAATCGCCTATGTCGCGCAGGACCCGGTGATGCTGGACGATACGATCCGCGCCAATTTGATGCCTGCATTGGGCGGCGGGGTGGATGACACCGCCATATGGGCGGCCTTGCATCTGGCCCGGGCCGATCAGTTCGTAGAGGCTTTGGACAAAGGCCTGGATACACGCATGGGGGAGCGCGGCTGGCAGTTTTCAGGCGGAGAGCGCCAGCGCCTCGCATTGGCGCGGGCGCTTTTGCGGCGGCCCCGCGCATTGTTGCTGGATGAAGCAACCAATGCGCTTGATGCGCCAACCGAGCGCGCGGTGCTGGACGCATTAGCGGCCATGAAACAGCGCCCGACGATTATCGCATTGAGCCACCGGCCTGATGCATTTCCGGCGGGGGCCCAGCGATACGAACTGCGCGATGGCGAATTGACCGGGTCTTAGCTGGGTGAAATTCCGGCTATTTGCGGATGCGGCGTGCTTTACGCCAGATGCCGCGCAATATTTCGGGCCCGCTTACCTGCTTGCCTTCAATCCATTCAGGAAAATCAACGGGGTCCAAGGCATAACCCCGCAAAAGATTGCGGCGGTACGCGCTGCCCCCGCGCAGCCGCCAGCGGCCATGTGCGGTGCGCCATGCAGGGGCGATCCGGCCGATGCCAAAGCGGGCGCCCAAAGCGGCCTCGTCGCTGATTGCGCTGATCATTCCTTTAAGAACCACAGGATCGACCTGTTCGGGCTGATGGGCGGCGGGAAGCGGGGTGGCGCAAACCATCTGCGCCAAGGCCATCGAACTGTGCAATAACCGCCCGCAGCCAGAGCGATCAGCCAGCGCGCAGGCATTTTCCATCGCCGCAGGGCTGAGTGATCGGCAAAGGCGGTCAAAGTCACCCATCCATTTCAGGCGAAACCACGAATGGCGTGCGCCATGACATGCCAGATAGACCAATTGCGCAACAGGCTGGAACACAGGCATTTGTGGACCATTTTTGCCGATCGTCCGTGTGTCGCTGGACTGGCGGATAAACTCGATCGGCCAGTTTGGAAGTTCTCGATTGCGCGAAAGCCGCCAATGTAATTCCACTAGCGCCCCGTCTGATGGGCGATGCAATGCAATGTCAGGTGCCAGCCGGAGAAAATCCGCCCCCGGAATTTGGATCGGGAGGCTGGGAAAATCGGCGAACTGAAAGCCCAACTTCTCGAACATGTGCAGGCAGCCAAGATCTTCTTTGGCAACCAGCAGGTCTATATCAACGCTTAGCCGGTCTTTGGGTTCATGATACAAATCATGGGCAACCGCCCCCCCTTTGAGCAGCATAGCCCATGTGCCTGTATGCCCAAGAGCATCTGCGATTTCATGCAAGGTTTCAGCCGACCGGATTGACCGGCGATGCGTTTTGAGGCGGGTTCGGGCAAGCCGCGCGGCAAGGTAGCCATCGATTTTTCCTTCAGCCTTGCTTGCCGCTGCGGCGAGAAGCGCGCCAACCCGGTGGCGTTTTGCCAGTTGAAACAGGCTTTGCCATTCGCCCGGCCCATCAATGTTTCGCAGCGCTTGTTCGCGGCGTGCATCATCTGGCCCTGTAAGTGCGGCGAGTGTCACCAATAGGGGCGAAACTTGCATCATGGGCTGGCCTCGTTGGCAAAGCGGCCGTCGATGGCCAGGCGGCCCTTATTGCTTTGCTGCCAACGCGACCACAGGCATAATTCTGCAATCCGCATGAGCTGGCGTTTGGTGAACTCGCCTTCGAAACGCTGCGTTTGCTGCGCCCTTAAATTGGCCAGCGCCGCGCGTTCCATGTCAACAAAGCGCGTTAGGGCTGGGTCCTGCGCATGTGCGCGGTAGAGCGCGCCATAGGCGTCAAGGTCGGCAAGGTGGTTGGTAAAAGCTGTTGGTATGGTGGACCCGCTTTTATCATCGCGCAAGCGGACCTGATCTGGAAGCCGCCCGTCCATCGCTTGGCGGATCATGCGGCGCGAAACATGCTGTGTGCGTTTAAAACGGCTGGGCAGAAGCAGGCAGAATTCCACAAGGCGAATATCTAGCATCGGATAGCGGTATTCAAAGCCATAGGGAATGGCTCCCACGGCGCTATCTTGTAGCCGGTGGCCAATATGCGGGCTGGTGATGATAGCCCGTTCGCGCGCTGCAATTGTGCCTGAAATCGGGCGGATTGGATAGGCCAGGCGGCGTTCCAGCAAATCTGCATCGGACATGGCCGCGGGCAGGGTGATGCGCGGCTTTCCTTTTGTTTTCCGGCGGAATGCTGATCTGATCCTGAGCTGGGCGAAGGCCCTGCCGGGCGCGGTGCGCCATGACCAGTAGGATGCTTGTGCATGCAAGCGAGAGCGGCCGCTGCTTGCAGCTTCTGCTAAATCGTCCCATCGCTTTTCTTCGGCCAGACTTTCCCAATATCCCGCGCCGCCCGATGTCACCAGCTGATCGCCGCCGAAACCAGATAGAAGCACGTGTAGCTTTCCATCTTTCATGGCTTGGGGAAGGTCGCCGCCGATAGAGTTGAGATCGCGCCGCTGAGGGCCGCCATGCCGCGCCAAGGTGCGTTCAAGACAATCAATTTGCCCAGTGCTGGCGTGGGCCAACCAATGATGGTCACAAGGCGCCATTTTGGCCAGAACCGCGTTGATTTCCCGGCGTTCATCCTTGACGGGCAGATTGGCGGAGGCATCGGCGGGCAGGACATGGGAAAATGTTTGCAAACGCCGGCCTGTCCCGGCCAACATCGGCGCTGCAGTGACCGCCACGCTGGTGGAATCCAGCCCGCCACTGAGTTCACATGCGACATTTCCCGTTTTTGTGCCTGAACCAGTTTCAGTGTTGGGGGCTGCTGCTGGCAATCGACATGCTACGCTCTGATCGAACAGGCGCCGAAATTCTTCAATCGCTTCTTCATTATCGATTTCCGCAGGTTGGCCGACCTGAGGGGCAGACCAGAACACAGTTTGCGAAAGGGCGATTGGTGAACGGCGCAGGCATGTCGCTGGCGCCAGTGCGTGAATGCCTTTGTAGGGGGTGGAGCTGGCATCTGCCTTGATGGATTCTAGATAATCGACAATCCAAACGTCGTTGGGCCGCTGGTCTACGAATGGCAAAGCCAACAATTGCCCCATTGTCGATGCGAATGCGATGAAGCCACCTGCCTCGGCGAAGAACAATGGCCGCACACCCATCGGGTCCCGTGCAAGCAGTAATTGCCGCTTGGATGGATCGAACAGTGCGATCGCGAAATCGCCGATGATACGGCTGATGAAATCAGGTCCGAAGGCATGATAGGCCTGCATTATCAGCTCGCCGTCGGGCGCGGTGTCGGCGGTTCCAGATTTAAGAGACTGAACTAGCGAGGCGCGATTATCGATACGGCCATCAAAAAGTGTGGCGGGGCCATGGGGGCCTGTTCCATGGCTGGTTGATCCACGGTTGGATGCCCCTTGGCTGGCTGGCCGCGCCGGGCCTGTTGGAATGGCTGCATTATCCGGCAATCCGTGCTGGATGAAAAAACCGCCGTCAAATTGGGTCAATTGGGCATCAGCAACATTCCAGCCAGCGCAGGGGGCGGCCATCAAATCTTGCCAGGCATCCGGCACCTGCTCCCCCGTGGTTGATACAGCCCCGTAGATCAGGCTCATTACATCGCATCCCATATTTGGCAGCGGCACTGGCCCGCCCGCCCATATTTGCATCAAGGTTTTTCTATTGGACGCCAAGATCAGATGCGCAATACATTATTCGCGGGCCAAGCTGGCCATTTGGGCCAATAAAATGTCTGCTGCTGCGCCGAACCTATTGCCGCCTATTGCTGACAAAGCGCCCCCTGCTTAGCGGGCGGTCGAGCCTGCGTCTTGCGGGCGTGCCGGGCGGGCTTCTGGCGCAAAGACTATGCGGGCGCGCTATGCGCTACTGCTTAGAATTTGCCGCATGGTTATTTGAAGCTTAGCCTGATGGCGAATTTTCGATTCGGAATATTTACAGGCAGAGGGGATGAAACCACATGCCGTTTGACCGGGTTACATATATTTTGAGCTTTCTGGTGATTGCTTTTCTTGGGGTGAGTGTATTTCCCTCATTCGCGGGAATAGCGGGTCAGGATGGAGATTATCCGGTCCGGTTGGCGTTGCCCCGGCAAGGGGCAGCCGCAAGCTTTGCCGGCAAGGCCGACATTCGCGGGCCCAGCGCAGAGGAGGCAGGTGCCAGAGCGGGTGAGGATGCGCCTTTGCCTGCGCCCACAACCGCCCCCACACCCGCCCCTATACCTACAGATGCCCCCGCGCCTGCGGGGCAGGGCGGCGAGGGGGCATTGGGCCTAAATCCCAATTTTCAATCAGAAGGCACTGCGGCCCAATCACCTGCTGCGGCGCCCAAGACTGCACTCGACACTGCACCAGACAGGCAGCGGCCTTTCGGAGTGGTTTTCCCTGTCGATTATGACATTGGTTTGGATAATGCTTCGCAATTGACGGATATTGATGCGCTTGCGGTTCATTCTACCAAGACATTGCCGGGCACGATAAAGGTCCGAAAACCGATTAGGTTCGGCGCCGCAGCCCCCAGCAAGATTGATGTGAAAATTGGCCCGGGCGCCAGTGTCTATTTGAATAGCAGCCAGCTTGCATCTTTGTTCGAGGGGCAAGGTAGGCCCCTGAAGATGTCTGCGCCCCTTGATGCCAATGGATTCGTCAGTCTTGTGGCCTTGCGGGATATGGGGCTGAATATCCGTTACGATGCAAGTCGGGATTCGTTGGTAATTGACGGGGAAAGCTAGGGTTTTGGGCCTTTGATCCAGCCTTGCTGCCGAACAGGCAGCCATTTTGCGCAAGGTGCGGGGCCATCCCGGTCAGCTGCGCCTATAAATTTCATATAGGTATTATTACTGGGGTGATTAAGAAATAATTGTGCGCGTCATAAATGCACCAGAGTCTGTTTGGCTAAATGAATGCAGCTATTGATAAGCATTTGTAAAAGGGTTTTTATAGACGAGGGCGGGGAAAGCTTCCCATATTCTTAAACCGTCAGAGTCCTATTAAGGGACAGTCCGACCCTTTAAATATAAGGTAAATGCGCTTGCAACCTTTGGCGCAAACTGTTTTTATACGTGAATAAATGGAGACATATAGCGAGTCGCAATCCTTTGCGGCTTAAATTAAGAACTCCATAAAATCGGGCGCACGACGGGAACTCTAAACGGCATCATTGCCGGTTGGAAAACCACGAAGTGCCCGTCATGCGCCTCAAGTATTGTTGCGGATTATCCGCAGATTGCGTGAGGGACCATGGATTTTCAGGACCGGACCAATGTTGAAGACAACGAAACTGTAGCTTCGGATGGCGCAGTTGCGCCGGCCGGTGGCCGCAGCGGCACACCAACAGTCGTTCTTCAGCCTGACGTAAACAATGTCGTATCATTGCCGAGCGGCGTCTCGTTTGACGATATCGTTGCTGATGGGCGGGATTTGGTGATTTTGGCGGATGGTGTCCGCTATATCATTCCTGAAGGTGCGATTATTGTTCCGCAATTGGTTGTGGATGGTGTGATTGTCCCTCCGCTTAACTTGGCCGCTTTGCTGGTTGGGAATGAAATTACTCCTGCAGCAGGGCCCGGCGTTCAAAGTTCCGGCGGCAATTTCGAAACTGCCCCGGGGGATATTCAAGATGCCTACGGGCTGGGCGATCTATTGCCCTATACCGAACTGGCATTCCCCCAGCCTGAAGAAGAGGAAATAATCCCGAACAACAATACCAAACCAACTGTTATTGTGATCACTCCTGACAATCCGGTCGGTGCAGTCGATGCGATTGCACAGGTGAACGAGGCGGGCCTTCCTGAGCGCGGCGAGGAGCCTGCCGGTTCTGAATCTCAGACGGATTCTGAAACCACTTCGGGCACGATCAGTTATACAGCGCCAGATGGCACAGATGCTGTTTTGATCAATGGTGTTGCCATCACCTCAATCGGGCAGACTTTCGTTTCACCCGACGGGACGCTGACAATAACCAGTATTGCCGAAGGCGCGATCGGTTTCAGCTATACACTTGATGACAATCTGATCGGCTTGACGGAGGATGGGTTTTTCACCGTCACCGTAGTGGATAGCGACGGTGATGAGGCGCATGCATCCTTGCTGATCCATGTTCTTGATGATGTGCCCACTGCGCGCGATGATGCTGATTTGGTTGAAGCTGGGACGTATGGCCCAGAAACAGGCAATGTCATAAGCGGTGATGGAACAACCACCGGCGCAGCAGGCGCTGATACGCCCGGCGCTGATGATGCGTTGGTCACATCGGTATCAAATGCTGATGGCCAAAGCGCCGCATCGGACGAAGGCCCGATGGTAATCGAAGGTGAGTATGGCACGCTGACGATCGAGGCGAATGGCGATTACACCTATGTCCGAAATCCGGGCACACCGGGCGGTGTATCCGATGCGTTCACCTATACTTTGACCGACGGTGATGACGATAATTCAACCGCCATTTTGACGATCAACATCGGCGATAGTCCGGCAGTTGTTATCTCTGTTCCTGAAATCGGGGAACCTGGCACGGTAGTGGACGAGGCAGGATTGCCAGAGCGTGCTGACGAGGCCCCGGGCACAGCGGCCCCGACCCCGGCAGAAACCACCAGCGGAACGATAAGCTTTTCTGCGCCTGATGGCCCGCCAACAGTGACAATCGATTCAACAGTAACGATCAATGGCACGGTCATTACCGGCTCTGGTCAGACGATCGCCGCGCCGGAAGGCACGCTGACGATTATCACCTATGATCCGGTAGCGGGCATAATCGACTATAGTTTCACGCTGAACGACAATACCGCTGGCGATGAAACTTCGGTGACATTTGATGTGACCGTGACCGATGTAGATGGCGATAGCGACACAGGCTCTTTCACCATCACTATTGTGGACGATGTGCCGCTGGCAGCTGACGATGTCGGCACGCAGGCCGGCGAAGACGCGCCCATTACGGTCGATGTTTTTGCGAATGATATTCAAGGGGCGGACAGTGTCCAGCCCGGCGCGATTGCGGCGGTTGATGGAACTTTGTCAGGCAATGGAACGCTGGTCTATAATGGCGACCATACCTTCACCTATACGCCTGCACCCGGTGAAGAAGGCACGGTCCAATTTGATTACACGATCACTGATGGTGATGGCGATAGTTCAACCGCCACCGTCACAATCCCTCTGGGCGAAGATTCCACCCCGACGATCAGCGCCGAAGGGGAAAATTTTGTTGATGAGGCGGGTCTGCCCGCGCGGGCATCTGAACCAGCGGGCTCTGATGCTGCAAGTGACAGCGAAATCACAGCGGGAGTGATCAATATCACCACCGGCGGTGATACGGTTGGATCATTGGTCATCAATGGCATTGATGTCACCAATGGGGGCACAGTTACCACTGCGAAGGGCGCGTTAATTATTACGCTGGATGCCGGCGAATATAAGTATGCCTATACTTTGGCTGATAATACGCTGACCGATCCTGATAGCGACAGCTTTACACTGACAATTACTGACAGTGATGGTGATCCAGCCAGCACGACGTTGGTAATCGCAATCGCTGATGATACGCCCAGCGCACAAGATGATGCCGCTAATTTGGGGGCGGGCACTTATGGCCCGGTTACCGGCAGCGTCACCGATAATGATACATCGGGCGCGGATGATTTTTCGGTCACTTCTTATTCTGGCGCAGGCGGCGCGGGCGCGGCTGGCGCTGTGGTTCAGGGCGCCTATGGCACGCTGACCATCGATGGGGATGGTAATTTCAGCTATGATCGCGATCCCGGCACGCCGGGCGGCGTGGCTGATACATTCACCTATGTTGTAACAGATGGCGACGGCGATACCGCCAATGCCGATCTGATAATCAACATTGCCGATAGCCCTGTGACATTGGATCTTCCCGTCACAGGCGAAGCTGGCACGCAAGTCCTTGAGGAAGGGCTGGCGAGCGGTTCTGCTGCTGCAAGCGACGGCGAATTTACCGCTGGCACTATTGCCTTTGGCGCGCCAGACGGGCCAGGCATTGTCACTATCGACGGGGCTGCGGTGACAACGGTCGGGCAGACTTTTTCCGGCAGTTTTGGCACTTTGACGATCACCAGCATTGCCGATGGCGCAATCGGATACGATTATGAGCTGACTACCAACACCAATGGTGATGATACAAAAGACAATTTCGCAATAATTGTTTCGGATGTGGATGGCGACAGCGCGCCTGGCACTCTTACCATCGATATTGTTGACGATGTTCCCTCTGCCCGGCCTGATGTTGATAGCGTGGCCGAAGATGGCCCGCTGATTGCAGATGGCAATGTTATTACCGGCAGCGGCGGCACTGATGCCAATTCCAGCGATGGGGTTGCAGATACCCAAGGCGCAGATGGTGCCGCAGTAGTTGCAGTGTCCTTCGGCGCGGCTGCAGGCACACTGGGTTCCGGATTGGCAGGCGATTATGGTTCGCTGATCCTCAATGGTGATGGCAGCTATCGTTACGAGCTCGATAATTCCAACCCGCTGGTTCAGGGGCTCGGCACCACAGAGCAGCTGACTGAAACCTTCAATTATACCATCATTGATGGCGATAGTGATGAAAGTTCAGCCACGCTGGTGATTACCATCAACGGCGCGGATGATGGCGTGACTATCAATGGCCTTGATGGGGATGGCAGCGAGGAAACACTGTTCGAGAATGATCTGGTGGATGGTTCTTCGCCTGATGCCCCATCCTTGACGCAGACTGGCTCGTTTGATCTGACTGCGCCTGATGGTCTGTCCACGATCACAGTGGGCGGGACCATTGTTTATACTGGCGGCGCGTTTGTGCCGGGCCAAACGCTGACCACGGCCTATGGAACGCTGTCGATTACCGGGGTTACCCCAACCACAACTGATGCCAATGGCGATGTGACCGCTGCCAGCGTCAGTTATAGCTATGAATTAACAGACAATACACTGACCCATACGGGCGCAAATGACGTGTCCTTAACCGACAGTTTTGCAGTTGTGGTGACGGATACCGATGGTTCCAGCGCGGCGGATTCGATCGACATTACGGTGAATGATGATGTGCCTGATGCCCAGGATGATGCAGCCGCGCAGGCGGCTGAAAATCAGGCATTCACGATTGATGCACTGGCCAATGATGTGTTTGGCGCTGATGGCGTTGATATTGCCGATGTTGCTGATGTGTTTGTGGCATCGCAGCCGACATATGGGACGGTAACATATAGTCCTGCTACTGGCTTGTTTACCTATACCCCTGATGCGGGCGCCGGCAGCGACAGTCTTAGCGACAGTTTCACCTATACCATCGTTGATCGTGACGGGGACAGTTCAACCGCGACGGTCGCGATCACCTTGCAGCCCGATTCCACGCCCGAGGTGGCTTTTGTCACCGCTCTGTCTGACGATGACGGGCTGAGCGGAAATAATCCTGCATCTGTCACTAATGACATTAACGCCAATGCGGGCGATGCCCCCCTTAGCGCCAGCGAAGCTGTTTATAGCGGCCAGATCAATGTTGATTTCGGCAATGATACAGGCAGCGTCAGTTTCGCCAATCTTGACGGCACGAGCGGGGCCGTTGGCACCGAGACAGTTGATTATACGTGGGATGCAGGCAGCGCGACGCTGACTGCAACTGGCCCGCGCGGGGTGTTATTTACCATCGCGCTCGACCCGGATGGCACATTTGTGCTGACCCAGCTCGACAATGTCTTGCACCAAGCAGGTAATGAGGAAACGAGCGCTGCAAATGTAGTGCTTAATTACCGCGCCAGCGACAGTGACGGCGATAATGACAGCACTGGCACGCTGACACTTACTCTCAATGATGATGCCCCAACTGCAAGTGCAGAAACAGACACATTGGCGGAAGGCGCGACGGTTACCGGCACGCTTGATTTTGTCGCCGGTGCAGATGGCGCCAGTGTCACAGCGATTGATGGCACTGCGCTGACATTTGGCGGTGACGGATTTAGCCAGTCGATCGACATTGGAAATGGTTCGATCAAGGTTAAGGCGAATGGTGAATACAGCTTCACTGCGGATG